>Ga0315336_1000145_pt1 | contig 302981 bp, 268 predicted proteins | sample ASW5metaG_FD_204512 | JGI IMG/M metagenome (GOLD analysis project Ga0315336, IMG submission 204512) | Ammonia-oxidizing marine archaeal communities from Monterey Bay, California, United States - ASW #5 | ecosystem: Environmental > Aquatic > Marine > Intertidal zone | place: USA: California...
TCGACGGTCTTGATGTCGTTCTCGCCGAACTTCACCAGCATCTTGGCGGTCACACCCGGTACGGTCGTCAAAGCGTCTTCCACGCCCAGTTCCTTTCGCTTCGCTTCGAGTTCTGCCTCGAGCTGTTCAAGATATTCGCGGGCACGGCTCTGCAGCTCGTTGGCGGTTTCCTCGTCGAAACCTTCAATGCTGGTGAGTTCCCGCGGGTCCACCAGCGCCAGATCTTCGACCGAACCGAAGCCTTCGGACGCCAGCAACTGGCCGACCACTTCGTCGACGTTGAGGGCTTCCATGAAGACGCGGGTGGAATTCTCGAAGTCGGCCTGACGGCGCTCCGATTCTTCCTGCTCGGTGAGAATGTCGATGTCCCAGCCGGTCAGCTGCGAGGCGAGACGCACGTTCTGCCCGCGCCGTCCGATCGCAAGTGACAATTGGGTATCCGGAACGACAACTTCAATGCGTTCGCGGTCTTCGTCGATAACGACTTTCGCGACTTCTGCGGGCGCCAGCGCGTTGACCACGAAGGTTGCGATATCCGGCGACCACGGAATGATGTCGATCTTTTCGCCCTGCAATTCGTTCACCACGGCCTGCACGCGCGAGCCGCGCATGCCGACGCAGGCACCGACCGGATCGACCGAGGAATCACGGGAAATCACGCCGATTTTCGCGCGCGAACCCGGATCGCGGGCCACCGCCTTGATCTCGACGATGCCGTCGTAGATTTCCGGCACTTCCTGCGCGAACAGCTTCGCCATGAACTGCGGATGGGTGCGCGACAGGAAAATCTGCGGTCCGCGGGTCTCGCGGCGGACATCGAAGATGTAGGAGCGGACGCGGTCGCCGTTGCGGAACACTTCGCGCGGCAGCATTTCGTCGCGGCGCACGATGGCTTCGCCACGGCCCAGATCGACGATGACGCTGCCGTATTCGACGCGCTTGACCACGCCGTTGACGATCTCGCCGATGCGATCCTTGAATTCCTGATACTGCCGGTCGCGCTCGGCCTCGCGCACCTTCTGCACGATGACCTGCTTGGCGGACTGCGCGGCGATGCGGCCGTATTCCAGCGGCGGCAGCGTGTCGGCGATGGTGTCGCCGATCTGCGCGCCGGGGTTGGCGCGCTGCGCGTCCTTCAGCGAAATCTGGTTCGAGGAGTTTTCGACCTGCTCGACCACCAGCATGTGGCGCGACAGCCGCAATTCGCCCTTCTTGGCGTCGATCTCGGCGTGGACGTCGGTTTCGGAGCCGTAGCGGGCGCGGGCCGCCTTGGCGATGGCGTCCTCCATCGCTGCGATCACGATTGAGCGGTCGATCGACTTTTCGCGCGCGACGGCGTCGGCGATCTGCAGCAGTTCGAGTTTATTGGCGCTGACAGCGGCCATGGCTCAGTCTCCTTCGTGGTGGTCCGATATGCCTGCGCGCTTTTTCTTTTCGGCGGCGAGGCGGTGTTCCTTGGTATTCTTAGGCGCGGCTTTCGGCTTTGGTTTGGGCTTGAAACTTTTCGAGATGGGAAGTTCGGCGCGGGCCTTCTTCGCGTGTTCGGGCGGAGGCGGCGCGAGGCCCATGTCTTCCTTGATGTCCCGGGCGGCTGACTTGCCCCGGCGCATGGATTCCGCGATCAGCTCATCCGTCAGGACAAGATTTGCACTGGCGATGTCTTCCATCGTCAGCAGGACGTCCGGGTCCTGATCGGCCCGAACATCGTCGCGAATGATTTTGATGCCGTCGCCCTCGACGCCATTGAGCTTGCCGCGGAACCGCTTGCGGCCGTCGTGGGCCACAGCCATCTCGATCTTCACCAGATGACCGGCATAACGCTCGAAATCGGTGCGCCGGACCAGCGGCCGGTCGATGCCGGGCGATGAAATTTCCAGTCGGTAGGCGCGCTGGACCGGATCGGCGATGTCCATCACCGGCGACAGCGCCTTTGAGATCGCTTCGCAATCCTCAATCAGCATGGTGCCGTCGGGCCGTTCCGCCATGATCTGCACGGTGCAGCCGGCGTCACCCGACACCTTGATGCGCACCAGCCGGTAACCCATGCCCTGCAGCACCGGCGTGGCGACCGTGGAAACGCGCGCAGCCACACCCGGCTCCACCACGAGGCGTGGTTCGGCAAGCAGTTCGGCGTCAACGGCTACGTCGGTTGGCTCGGTCATGTCGAGGATCAAGAGTGCTCTTAATCATTTGCCCGCCGCGGCATGCAGTGCGGGCCATCAGGTAATAAAAAAGAGCGGGTCCCGGGGGGCCCACTCTCCTACGTGTGCGTATGAGAATTTATCAGTTGCGGCGGATATAGACGTTTTCGGCCTGTGCGGCAAGGGCTTCCCGCAGATCGGCGAGCGGAATGGAACCGGCCTTGCTGCTGGTATTGCTCCGATTTGCTGAAAGAGCACAGGAGCTTGCAGCCAAATCGCTGGATTTTGGACACCTCCGCGTAACCTTGTATCGCTCCGGCAAAATACAGGCCTGCGCGGCTAACCGTTGATTCACCCGTCGTACCCTAAGGTCGCCCAAAGCTCCTGGGCGGAGCGCGCTGCATGGCAGTGAACCGCCGCGCCAGCGGTGACAGAGATGCGTATGGCCGCTGCCTTTTCGTTAATTCCGGAACTCGATGAGATCGTCAAGAACGGCACTGCTGAGAAGCGGGCGGAGGCGATCGAGCGCATTTCAAGCCTGTTCCTGCAAGGCGCCGCGCATTTCGAAACCAGGCATGTGGCGCTGTTCGACGACATTCTGGTCGGGCTGGTGCCGGCCACCGAAATCGAGATCCGCGCGGAACTCGCGGAACGGCTGTCCAAGCTGGACAACGCGCCCCCGACGCTGGTGAAGCAGCTGGCCCGCGAAAGCGAAATCAGTATCGCCGGCCCGATCCTGAGCCGCTCGCCGCTGCTCGACGATCCCACCCTGGTCGAACTCGCGCGCGGCAAGGGCCAGGAGCATCTGGCGGCGATCTCCGGCCGTTCGACGCTTTCACCGTCCGTGACCGATGTGATCGTGCGCCGCGGCGACCGCGAGGTGGTGCGCAGCGTGGCGGCCAATGCCGGCGCGCAATTTTCCGAGTACGGCTATTCCGGATTGATCAAGCGCGCGACCGACGACGGCATGCTGGCGATGACCGTCGGACAGCGTGAGGATCTTCCGGCTGCGACGCTCAAGCAACTGCTGGCGAAGTCGGTCGATGTGGTTCGCCGCCGCCTGTTCGACATGGCCAAGCCGAAACAGAAGGCCGCGATCAATCAGGCGATGATCGAACTGTCCGGAGCGCCGAAGTCGCAGCCGCAGGCGCGCGATTTCGAGCCGGCCCAGCGCGCCATCCTGGCGCTGCATCAGGCGGGCGGACTCGACGAGGCCGCGCTGCTCGGCTTTGCAAAACAGCACAAGTACGAGGAATCCGTTGCCGCGCTCGCCGCGCTCACCGGCATGCGGATCTCGGTGGTCCACCAGCTGGTTCTGGGCGATCGCTACGATCCCGTCCTGCTGCTTGGAAAATCGATCGGGCTGGAATGGGCGACGGTGCGCGCGCTGGTGGTGTTGCGTCTCGGCCCGGGCCGTGTGCCATCCGGTCCGGACATCGAGGAAGCGCGCATCAACTACGATCGGCTCTCGCCGGCCACCGCGCAGCGTGTGCTCACCTTCTGGCGGCTGCGCGACAAGGGCAAGCCGGCCTAGACGCCTGTTCGCTTGAAAATCAGATAGGCGGCTTTGCGCCCTTCGCGATGAGCCTTCCGGCCGTAGCGCGTCATCGTGTAATGCGGCCACGGCAGGCGCCAGTCGTCGGCTCGCTCCGCCGTCCAGGCGAAGTCTTTCGATCGCTGCATGTGCATCAGTGTCCATGAGCAGTAATCGTCGATGTCGCAGACGAAGCGAAATTCGCCGGCGGGATCGAGGATGCGCGACATCTGGCTGATCGTCGCATCCTGCACGAAGCGGCGTTTCCAGTGCCTCCGCTTCGGCCACGGATCGGGATGAATGAGGTCGATACGCTTGAAGCTTGATGCTTGCGCCCATGCCAGAAGTTCGGCCGCGTCACCCGCGAACAGCCGGATGTTCGTGATGTTGTGAGCTTCGATCTGCGACAGGATCTTGGCCATGCCGTTGACGTAAGGCTCGCAGCCGATGAAGCCGGTTTGCGGAAACGCCAGCGCTTCCGCAACCAGATGCTCACCGCCGCCGAATCCGATTTCAAGCCGCAACTCATTGACCGGCGCATCAAACAACGACGCTGGATCGGACGCGTCGGCGTGGCCGAGATCCAGCGTGAGACGCGGCAGCAAGTGATCGATCAGGTCGGCCTGATGATTGCGGAGCTTGTGTCCCTTGCGCCGTCCGAAAAACGAGCCGTGGCCGTGGTCATGGCCGTGGTCGTGCGCGCCTGATCCGGCGATGTCGTCCGCTGACTTGATCATCTGCAGGCCCTGGCGATCCACGGGGTCGGGGGGGTGAACTGATCTGGAATCGATTCAGGACGCGCGGTGTCACGTCCGTGCCGGTTCGGCGGATAGCTGTGCTTGCGAACTTAACTCGGGTCGGGTTGTTCGCGCGCCGCCATTTGCTCGACCAGTTCGACGATGCTGCGCCGGAGCTTGGCATCGGTGATCCGCGTGAAAGCCCGGGTGAGCGCGAGTCCTTCGGAGGTGGCGAGGAAATCCGATACATAGGCGGGCGACTGCGCTTCGCTCAGTCCCGCCAGCGCATTAGGCCCCGCCGGACCGCCTTCGAACAGGAACGAGACCGGCACCTGAAGGATGTCGGAAATCTGCTGCAGGCGGCTCGCTCCGATGCGGTTGGTGCCCTTCTCGTACTTCTGCACTTGCTGGAATGTCAGGCCGAGCGCCTCGCCGAGTTTCTCCTGGCTCATGCCAAGCATGATCCGGCGCATGCGCACGCGGCTGCCGACATACTTGTCTACGGGATTTGGGGCCTTGGTCGTCATCTCACGCTCCACGCCATCGGCATACTGCATACAACAAACCAAACCGAATGCGACGCTTTAACCGGCATACGCTGCCTCCTGCGGGATCGTCAAACGTTAGTCATGCACTTGCTGAAGAATTTAGGTTACGGCGACACTGTGCCGCCGGGTTCCTTCACACGCTCGTGCCATGGCCCGATCTTAAGGTACGTTTGCTTCAGGGCTTTTGTTTCACGCGCCGGCGAACAACTATGACAATCGAAATTGCTATAGTCAGCGCCGCGGGAATATCCCGGAGCCGCGAGTAGACCGTGGCTGGTGCCGGTTTGGGCAAGGCTGAATCGAGCACGCCTTCGCGGCCAAGCTCCAGATGCGCGATGATGCGGCCGAGCGGATCGATCACGGCGGAGATGCCGGTGTTCGCCGAGCGGACTAACGGGAGACCTTCTTCGACAGCCCGCAATCGCGCCTGCTGCAGGTGCTGATAGGGGCCGGTGGAGATTCCGAACCAGCCGTCGTTGGTCAGGTTGACGATCCAGCCGGGGCGGTCGTCACCCGGCACGATGTCGCCCGGAAAGATCGCTTCATAACAGATCAGCGGCAGCATGCGCGGTGCATTCGGGACCGTCATGGTCCGCCGCCGGTCGCCCGGAATGAATCCGCCGCGCACCTTGGTGATCTGAACGAAGCCGAGTTTTTCCATCGCCGACTGGAATGGAAGGTACTCGCCGAACGGGACGAGATGCAGCTTGTCGTACACCGACAGGATCGTCCCGTCATGATCGATGACGTAGATCGAATTGTAGGCGCGCGTCACCTGCGTTCCGGCGGGCTGATCGGGCGGGCGGATCGCGCCGGTGACGAGAACCGTTCCCTGCGGCAACAGGTTGGCGATCTGCGCCATCGCCGCGGCCTCGCGCGTCAGGAAAAACGGAAACGCGGACTCCGGCCAGATCAGGATGGTGGCGTCGCGAACACCGCTCGACTGCGGTCCGGTCGCGCGGTCCGACAGCGACAGATATTTGTCCATCACCATTTGCCGCGCGGAATAATTGAACTTCACGTCCTGTTGCAGGTTTGGCTGCATCAGGCGCAGCTTGACCTTGTCGACGAACTGCGTCGGCTGGCCGGCAAGCCTGAGCATGCCGTAGAGACCCATCGCAGCGAGAAGGACGAGGGAGACGGCGAGCGCGATCCAGGGACGTCGCGTGACAGTGCGGTCGTCAGCCAGCACGGCAGGACTTGCGAACACCGCGATCGCGATGAACGTCAAACCCCACAGTCCGACCAGTGAGGCGCTCTGCGCCAGCGCGAGCGGCTCGGTCAGCGCGTAACCGAAAGCATTCCAGGGAAAGCCGGTCAGGACATGTCCGCGCAGCCACTCGCTCACCGTGAGCGCGCTGGCGAGGCTGAGAATGCGGAATGCGTCCGGGGTCCAGATCAGCCGCGCCAGTGCAAAGCCGAAAGCCATGAACAGCGCCAGCCCCGCCGGCAGACCCATCACCGCGAACGGAAGCAGCCAGGCAAATGTTTCAGCATCGACGAGAAATGCGTAACCCACCCAATAGAGTCCCGCGACGAAATAGCCGAAGCCGAACCACCATCCGCTGAGCGCCGCGTTCGGAATGCCGCCGAGACGTCCGGCGCCCGCGCCGTCGATCAGCCAGACCGCGACCGGGATAGTCAGGAACAATATTGGCCACGCGTTGAACGGCGCCATCGCCAGCGCCGACAGCGCGCCGGCCACCAGCGCGATCATCGCGCGCTTCCATCCCCATGACAGGATGATGCCAGAGATGAGCGCGCGGAAAGATGTCATCGATGACCGGCGCCGTCGCTGGATGAACCCGGATCGGTGTTGTCGTTGGCCTGCGCGGCGTCGTTCGCTGCCTCGCGGCGGCGCAGTTCGCGGTGGCGCAGATTGGAGCGGTCCTTGTGCGTTCCGATGCGGACGCGTTTGACGCGGCGCGGATCGGCATCGAGCACTTCGATCTCGAAGTCGCCCGGCCCGGAAATAATTTCACCGCGCACCGGCAGGCGGCCGACCTGTGTCACGAGATAGCCGCCGAGCGTGTCGACATCTTCGCCCGCTTCACCGGTGTCGAATTCCTCGCCGACCACGGACTGCACGTCCTCAAGGCTGGCGCGCGCATCGGCGATGAACGATCCGTCGGATTGCCGGACCACGGATGGCGCTTCGTCGCCGTCGTGCTCGTCGTCGATCTCGCCGACCACCTGCTCGACAATGTCCTCGATCGAAACCAGACCGTCGGTGCCGCCGTATTCATCGACCACCAGCGCGAGATGAATGCGCGTCGCCTGCATCTGCGCCAGCAGGTCGATGGCGGGCATCGAGGGCGGAACATAAATCAGCTTGCGCATGATGTCGGCGTCGGACAGTTTCATGCGCAGATCGACAGAGCGCAAATCGAGGCCGGCGGGGAAGGGCTTCTTGCGCTTGGCGTTGATCTCGTCCGCGACCTTCGCCTTCGACGTCATGAACGCAACCAGGTCGCGGATATGGACAAAGCCTTCGGGGTCGTCGAGCGTGTCGTTATAAACCACAAGGCGCGAATGGGCGGCGCTTTCGAACAGGCTCATCAACTCGCCCAGCGAGATATCGCGCTTCACGGCCACGATGTCGCCGCGCGGCACCATGACGTCGGCGATGCGCCGCTCATGCAGCCCCAGGATGTTGCGCAGCATGGTGCGCTCGACCGTGGTGAAGCTGGTCTCGTCGGGCGTGGTGGCGTCGAGCACCACCTGGAGATCGGCGCGCGCCGAGCCGGCCTTCCATCCGAACAGCGTGCGCAGCGCGCGCATCAGCCATAGTTCGGACGACGGGCGCAGCACCTCGCCTTGTTGCACGGGGACCGGCAGATTGCCCGATCGTTGCTGATCGGGATGATCGGTATCGGATTTCTCGGCAAGGGAGTCGGGCACTTCAGTTCACCTGGTCATGCGCGTAAGGATCGGGAATTCCGAGTTGCGCAAGAATATCCCGCTCGAGACCTTCCATGATCTCGGCATCGTTATCGTTCTCGTGATCGTAACCTACCAGATGCAGGAAGCCATGCACCGCCAGATGGCTGAGGTGGTGATCGAACGGCTTGTGCTCGGTGTCGGCCTCGCTGCGCGTGGTCTCGTAGGCAATCGCGATGTCGCCGAGCATCCGGGGTGCATCGCCGTCGGGCATGCGCTCCGGCTGCAACGCCGGGAATGACAGGACGTTGGTCGGCTTGTCGATGCCGCGCCAGTTCTTGTTGAGGGTGCGAATGCCGGCGTCGTCGGTCAGCATGACGGCAAGTTCGGCGTGGCCGGTGTCGGCCTCGACCATGGCGGCCGCCGCTTCGATGGCGCGGTGGACGGTGGTTTCCGCGCCGCTCTCGCTGGCCCAGCAGTCAGCGGTGACAAGCACTTCGGTCGCGGGAATGTCGGCGGGTGTCATATCAGTAATCTTGGTTGCAACTGTCGATCAACTCGGTTGTCATCATCGATGCATCAAGGCTTGCCGGTGCCGGGCTGCTTCGGCACGCCCTCGTAGGCGGCGACGATCCGGGCCACCAGTTCGTGGCGGATCACGTCTTGGGCGGTGAATTTCACCTGCGTGATGCCTTCGACCCCGTCGAGCAGTTTGGCGGCTTCCGCAAGCCCTGACGGCTGACCATTGGGCAGATCGACCTGGCTCGGATCGCCGGTGATGATCATGCGGCTGTTCTCGCCCAAACGCGTCAGGAACATTTTCATCTGCATCGACGTGGTGTTCTGCGCCTCGTCGAGGATGATCGCCGCGTTGGTCAGGGTGCGGCCGCGCATGAATGCTAGCGGCGCGATTTCGATTTCGCCGCTTTGCAGGCCGCGCTCCACGATGCGCGAATCCATCAGGTCGTACAGCGCGTCGTAGATCGGCCTCAGATAAGGATCGACCTTCTCGCGCATGTCGCCGGGCAAAAATCCCAGCCGCTCGCCGGCCTCGACTGCGGGGCGCGACAGGATGATGCGGTCGACCTCCTTGCGCTCGAACAACTGGCAGGCCTGCGCCACCGCGAGCCATGTCTTGCCGGTGCCGGCGGGGCCGATGCCGAACACCAGCTCGTGCCGCTTCAGCGCGCGGATATAGGCATCCTGCGCGGCGGTTCTGGCGCGCACGGGACGCTTGCGCAGGTTGATTTCCTCGAACTGCGATTTCGCCGTCTTCGGATCGAATTCGAACAGCGAGCCCTGGGCGATCACGGCGCGGATCGCGCCTTCGACATCACCCTGCGCGACGTCCTGGCTGCGCATGGCCTGCTCATAAAGCATTTCAAGCACCCGCCGCGCGGCGTCGCAGCCGTCGCGAGACCCCGCGATGGTGATGTGGTTGCCGCGGGAATCCGCAACGACGCCGAGCCGGCGTTCGATCAAGGCGAGGTTCTGTCCGTAGGGACCGACCAGGGCGGAGGCGGCGCCATTATCGTCGAAGGCAACGACGATCTGGGCTTCGTGCGGGGTCTGAACGTCATGCTTGCGGGCTGGGGCGAGTGTCGGCGAATCCGATGCGCTTTTTGGCAAGGGTTCAGGCTCCGGTGGTCATAGCGGGTTGGGAAACAGCGGCGGACGGGGAAGAAACGTGCGTCGGCGCGGGACCGGCAAGCGTGCCGATCAGGCTGTAGCGTTCGAGACTGTCGATAGTGACAGGCAGCACCTGGCCGATGATATCGGGCGAGGCCATGACATGAGCGGGCTGAAGATAAGCCGTGCGGCCGACGATCTGACCCGGATTGCGCGCGGCGCGTTCGAACAGCACATCGACCGTCTTGCCGATGGCGGCCGCATTGAAGGCAGCCTGCTGGCTGTCGATCAACTCCTGAAGCCGCGCCAATCGCTCGTCCATAACAGCGGTCGTGACCGTCTCCTGCATGTCCGCAGCCGGTGTGCCCGGCCGGGGCGAATACTTGAACGAATAAGCACCAGCGTAGCTGATTTGGCGGACCAGCGCGAGTGTGGCCGAAAAGTCTTCTTCGGTTTCGCCGGGGAAACCAACGATAAAATCCGATGAAAATGCAATGTCTTCGCGCACCTTGCGGAACCGATCCACGGTGCGGGCATAATCGGCGGCGGTATGTTTGCGGTTCATCGCCTCCAGAATGCGGTCGGAGCCGGATTGCACCGGCAGATGCACGAACGGCATCACGGCGGGAATGTCGCGGTGGGCTTCGATCAGCGCGTCGTCGACGTCGCGGGGGTGGCTGGTCGAGTACCGCAAGCGAACGATGCCGGGGATTTCGGCCAGACGATACAGCAGCCGGCCGAGCGACCATGGCTTGCCGTCGCCGCCGTCGCCGTGAAACGCGTTGACGTTCTGGCCGATCAGGGTGATCTCGCGCACACCGTTGTCGGCGAGACGCTGCACGTCATCGACGATGCGCGCAACCGGACGCGACACTTCCATGCCGCGCGTATAGGGCACCACGCAGAAGGTGCAGAACTTGTCGCAACCTTCCTGCACCGTGACGAATGATGAGATGCCGCGCGCGCGGATCATCGCCGGCTTCGGATGGGGCAGTGAGGCGAATTTATCCTCGACGGGAAATTCGGTTTCGATAGCGCGGCCGCTTTGCTCCGCCTGTTTCAGAAGCTGCGGCAGATGATGATAGCTTTGCGGTCCGACCACGATGTCGACGGCGCGCTCACGCTTGATGATCTCGTTGCCTTCGGCCTGCGCGACGCAGCCTGCGACTGCGATCCGCATGTCGCGGCCGTTGCGCGCGGCGTCGTCCTTCATGACGCGCAAACGGCCCAGTTCCGAATAGACCTTTTCGGACGCCTTCTCGCGGATATGACAGGTGTTGAGAATCACAAGATCCGCGTCATCGGCGGATGCCGTTTCAACGAATCCTTCCACAGCCAGCGTGTCCACCATGCGCTGTGCATCGTAGACATTCATCTGACAGCCGTATGACTTGATGTGCAGCTTGCGCGGCGCGGTCATCGAAATCCTGATTGGGCGGCGCTGATCCGGCCGCTCTCTGGCGCTTTCAAATATAGATAAAGGGCCACGAAATCCAGCGACCGGGCATTTTGCGGAATGCGCGAAATATCAGCTATCTTGTTGTTTCCGCGTTATTTTTCAGAAAATTGGCGCTCGCGGGCTGGCGGCGCGCCCTCAAATGACGGCTATTTCATCGCAATTGAGGCTTTGCGCAATCAGGGCGGGCAGCGTCCGCATGTCGTCGATAACGATGTTGGCACCGGCCGCCCGCAACCGGTCCGCGTCGCCGGGCCGGCAGTGGCTGCCGCCGGTAAACCCGATCACGGTCATCTCGGCCGCGCGCGCGGCAGTGACGCCGGGCACGCTGTCTTCGATGACGATGCATCGCGCCGGCGGCGTATTCATCTGTGCGGCGGCAAACAGAAACAGATCCGGCGCAGGTTTGCCGCGCTCGACCTGCATCGCGGAAAACAGATGCGGTGCAAAACGATCGAGCAGCCCGGTGGTGCCGAGACTCGAGCGAATGCGTGTCGGCGTGCCGGACGACGCCACGCAAATGCGTTGGGACAGTTTCGCGAGCGTCTCGGCGATGTGGGGAACGGCTGTGAGCTGTTCGCCGAACACACGATCGATCGTGGCTCTTAATTGCGCGGTGTAGGTGTCGGGAAAGGCGCGGCCGAGTTCGGTCTCGACTTCAAGTCGGGCCTCGCGCGCCGAGCGCCCGAGGAAACGGTCATGAACCTGTTCGGCGGTGATTGTGTAGCCGTACTGCGTCATCACGTCGGCATGAACCACGCAGGCCAGCGCTTCGCTGTCGACGAGGACGCCGTCGCAATCGAAAATGACAAGGTCGTAAATGGAGGACGTGTTCAAGTCTTGTCGTCGTCCCGCGTCTCGTCGTCCCGAGACTTGTCGTCGAGCGGCACGCAATACAGCTCGAGCCGGTGATCGACCAGCTTGTAGCCGAGCTTGCGCGCGATTTCGGTCTGGAGCTTTTCGATTTCCTCGGAGGTGAACTCGATCACCGTGCCGTCGCGCAGATTGATGAGATGGTCGTGATGGCTCTCGGGCACCTGCTCGTAGCGGGCGCGGCCTTCACGAAAATCGTGACGCTCGATGATGCCGGCGTCTTCGAACAGCTTCACGGTGCGGTAGACCGTCGAAATCGAGATTTTGTCATCGACCGCGACGCAGCGCCGGTAGAGTTCCTCGACGTCGGGATGGTCCATGGCTTCAGCCAGCACGCGCGCGATGACGCGGCGCTGTTCGGTCATGCGCATGCCGGCTGCGGCGCAGCGCTTTTCAATATCCGTATGCTTGCCGGGAGGCATGGATTTGAGGGCCGTCATAACGTTGGTTCCAGTGGGTATGGCGTGTTGTGCCACCGCAGGGAGCTTACGACAAGTCTCGTTGCATCACCACGGCGTTCAATTGTTCGCCGCTTGCGTCTTTGTAATACCGTTCGCGGCGGCCGACGACGCGAAATCCGGCGCGTTCATAAAGCGCGCGGGCAGGGCGGTTGTTTTCCTCGACCTCCAGAAACACGGTTTTCAGACCGAGTCCGGCGAGATGTCCGAGATGCGTCCGCAACAGCTCGCGTGAGAAGCCGTGTCCGCGATGTTTCTGTTCAACTGCAACCGAAAGGATTTCCGCTTCGTCTGCTGCGCTGCGCGACACGATAAAGCCGATGGTGGAGCCGCCGAGCCGCAGGCGATGGGCGAGTGCGTTGCGCTCGATCAGGATCTGTTCGAATTCTTCCGCGCCCCAGCCGCGATGAAACGCGGCACGATGCAGTTGCGACAACCGCGGCGCATCGCGCAGGTTCGCAGGCTCGACCGTGGCATTGGGCCGCTTGAAGAGCCGCGAAAACATGCCGGTGAGAAATGCGGGCAGGTACGCCATGGTTATGAACGCGCATCCGGCGGGGAAAAGCCGGCCTTCGGCTTGGCATCGGGCGGCCGCAAGTAGAACGGCTTGGCCGGCGCGGCGTCGGGTTCGGTAGCGGCTCCGATCCAGGCGACCCACGCGATGTCGGGGCCGGGTCTGGGGTCGATAAATGCCGGTGCGGGAGCGTTGCGCGGCCAGCGATCCGCGAGGATACGCGCCGCGTTGCCGACCATGCGCAGCGCTCCGAAGCGTGAGGCCACGAAGGTGTCCTCGATCGGGGCGACGGCGGGCCGCATCAGGGCCGAACCGTTGCCTGCCACGACCTGAAAATAAACATGGTCATGTCGCGCATCGATCGCGGCGATGATCGGCTGCTCCTGTTGTTCGGCGACCAGCGGCGCGACATAGGCCGACAGGGTGGTGAGGCCGATCACCGGCTTGTCGGCCGCAAGGCCAATGCCGCGCGCCGCCGAGATGCCGACGCGCAATCCCGTAAAGCTGCCGGGACCGGTGGTCACGGCAACGCGGTCGAGGTCGAGATAACGCAGGCCGGAGGCTTTCATGACGCGCGCGATCAGCGGCATCAGCGCCTCGGCGTGGCCGCGTTTCATCTCCAGCGTTTCGTGCGCGATCATGGTTCGCGTGCCGGCGTCGAAAACGGCGGCAGCACAGAAATCCAGCGCGGTATCGATGGCGAGAACGATCATGGGGGTGATCTAGCACCGATGATGGCAATCGAGGAATGCCAATTGAAGGCGATACCGGCACAATGTCATCACCGGGCTTGTCCCGGTGATCCCGATCGGTCGAACACCGAGGCCTATGAATCGAGATGGCCGGGACAAAGCCCGGCCATGACAATCGAAATAGCAAGAATAGTTTGGAAAGCCCGTCCGTTTACATCGGCCGGACTTCGACCACGTCCGGAATAAAATGCTTCAGCAGGTTCTGGATGCCGTGCTTCAGCGTCGCGGTCGATGACGGGCAGCCGGCGCACGAGCCCTTCATGTCGAGATAGACGATGCCGTCCTTGAAGCCGCGGAAGGTGATGTCGCCGCCGTCGCTGGCGACCGCCGGGCGAATCCGCGTCTCGAGCAAGTCCTTGATGACGGCGACCGTCTCGGTGTCGGCTTCGTTGAAGAATTCCTCGGCATGCGGCGCATCGCCGTCCGCAATCTGGCCGTCGGCAAGCAACGGCGCACCGGACATATAATGTTCCATGATGACACCAAGGATCGCCGGCTTGAGATGCTGCCAGTCGCTGTCGTCCTTGGTGACGGTCACGAAATCCGAGCCGTAGAACACGCCGGTGACGCCCGGCACGCCGAACAGCCGTTCGGCCAGCGGAGAGCGGGAGGCGGAGTCGCGGTCGGTGAATTCCATGGTGCCGTTGTCGAGCACGGCGCGGCCGGGAATGAACTTCAGGGTCGCGGGATTAGGGGTCGCTTCGGTCTGGATAAACATTGAAATCTCCGGCGCATCGCCGGTTCAAGGCCGGCGCGAACGGGTTAAGTGAGGGGTTCCTATAGCACAGATGGCGGCTGAAAAAGCCCGATCAAGGGTGCATGGCGGGTGTTCGCCGCCTTTATGACAGTGCGTCGATATCGATATCGCTGAGGTTGCCGGGGATTACGGTAATCGGGATCGGGAAGGTTCCGGCAGATTTCGCCAGCAGGGTGATGATCGGGCCCGGCCCTTCGGCACCGGCGCTGGCGGCGAGAACCAGCATTGAAATATCGACGTCCTTGTCGATGACATCGAGGATCTGCTCGCCGGGATCGCCTTCGCGGATCACGCGCTCCGGCGTGATCGCCGCGATGCCGTTGGCGCGGCCAGAGGCGCGGTCGAGCGCCGCATTGGCGATCTCCTCGGCCTCCGCGCGCATGATGTCGGCAACGCCGAGCCACTGCTGGTTGCGATCGCCGGTATCGATGACACGCAGCATCACCACGCCGCCGCCGACACGGACCGCCCAGCGGCTGGCGTAGTACACCGCGCGGTCGCCCTCCGCGGTGTCGTCAACGACGACCAGACATTTCGGCTTGTGACCCTGCTCGTAACTTCGTCGCTGGCTGCTCATGCATGTCCCTCGCGCGTATGCGCGCAAACCATGTCATGCTGCCATGCGCGAGGGCGCGCCGACAAGTTGAGAAGGGACTTGACGGAACTCGATTCGCGACTTCGCGGGTGAGGCAAGGTTATGTCTTGCGGATGAGGCCAACGATGTCCTTCACCGCATTCATGGTCTCGGCGGCGATGACGCGGGCGCGATCCGCGCCGTCTGCGAGCACGCCGTCGACGTAGGCGGTGTCCTGCGTCAATTTCTTCATCTCCGCGCCGATTGGCCCGAGTTTGGATACCGCAAGATCGACCAGTGTCGACTTGAAGCCGGAGAACTGTCCCCCACCGAATTCCCGCAACACGTCCGGCCGTGGCTGTCCCGACAGCGCGGCATAGATGCCGACCAGATTGTCCGCCTCGGGACGGTTCTTCAGGCCCTCTTCCTCGCTCGGCAACGGCTCCGGATCGGTTTTTGCCTTGCGGACTTTCTGCGCGATGGCGTCGGCGTCGTCGGTGAGGTTGATGCGCGAATAGTCGGAGGGGTCCGACTTCGACATTTTCTTGGTGCCGTCGCGCAGCGACATCACGCGGGTGGCGGGGCCGGTGATTAGCGGCTCCGGCATCGGGAAGAATTTCTCGCCGAAATTGTGGGCGCGGATCGAGTCGGAAAAGTCGTTGTTGAATTTCTGCGCGATGTCACGCGCCAGTTCCAGATGCTGCTTCTGGTCTTCGCCGACCGGCACATGGGTCGCGCGATAGACCAGAATGTCGGCGGCCATCAGGTTCGGATAGGCATAGAGCCCGACCGATGCGTTCTCGCGGTCCTTGCCGGCCTTCTCCTTGAACTGGGTCATGCGGTTCAGCCAGCCCAGCCGCGCCACGCAGTTGAACACCCAGGCGAGTTCGGCGTGCTCGGAGACCTGGCTCTGGTTGAACACGATGTGCTTTTTCGGATCGATGCCACTGGCGATGAAGGCAGCTGTCACCTCGCGGATCGTGCGCGTCAGTTCGGCCGGGTCCTGCCAGACGGTAATGGCATGCAGGTCCACCACGCAGTAGATGCAGTTGTGGGTGTCCTGAAGTTTGACGAAGTTGACGATGGCGCCGAGATAGTTGCCGAGGTGCAGATTGCCCGTCGGCTGGACGCCCGAAAAAACCAGTTCTTTTGCAGCCATTTTACTCGTTCCTGGGCCGCCACCCGGCAGCCGTCCCTTGAATGCGCGTCTTTATAGCGATTTCGAACGATGTGGATACCGGTTGGCGTGAAGAAAACGCGTCAAATTGAACGTATGCGAGCGCTACCCGCGCAAGCCGCCATCGCGCAAATTGCTGATGGCTTCACCCCAGCTCACCACGCCGAACAGGTCCAGCAGCAGGCCGTAAAACGAAACGCCGGCCGCCACCAGTCCGCCGAGAATGGTGATCCGGGCGGCAAAGCCCGCCGTTGCCGTCACCGGGGAGACGAAGGATTCGGCGAGGAAAAGCATCGCGCCCATCGCCGCCGCGCACATCGCGATGCGCGGCAGCCGCCGCCGCGCGGTGGCGTCGATCGAAAAGCCGAAGGTCGCAGCACCTCGCCAGGCCAGCACGGCGGCGCAGAACCATGCGCCGAGCGAGATACTGGCGGCGACGCCGCTCGCGCCATAGGCGTGTCCGAAGAACAATCCGCAGACCACCGCGGTTGCGATGCCGAGCAGCGTTGCAGCCAGCGGGGTTTTGGTATCCTCCCGCGCGAAGAAGGCCGGCGCCAGCACCTTGACCAGAACATGGGCGGGCAGGCCTATGGCGAGAATCGAGAGCGCATGCGCGGTGGCGACGGTATCCGCCGGTGTGAACGCGCCACGCTCGAACAGCACGCGGATGATCGGTTCGCTGAGCAGGATCAGGCCGAGCGTTGCCGGTAACACCAGAGCTGTCGCGAGTTCGGCCCCGCGGGATTCGGCCTGCATCATGGCCTGACGGTCGCCGTTGCGGATGGCGCGTGTGAGTTCCGGCACCAGCACCGTGCCCATCGCGACGCCGACCATGCCGAGCGGCAGTTCGATCAGGCGGTTGGCGAAATACAGCCACGACACCGCGGCGGGCGTGCTTGAGGCGATGATGGCCCCGCCGACGATCAGGAATTGCGGACCGGCGTTGGCCACCATGCCGGGGATGCCCTTGCGCAGAAACCCGCGGATCTGCGGGTCGAATGAAATCCGCACCGGCGTGGCGACGCCGTCGCGCCACGGCCTGCGCTGAACGAGGATCAGCATCTGCAGGCAACCGGCGACGCCGACCGCACCGGCGATGACGGTCGCCGAGAACAGCGGGTCATGCCGCCATATCAGCAGCACGAGCAGCACGACAATCATGGTGATGTTGAACAGCACCGGCGAAAAGGCGGTGAGCATGAAGCGGTGTTCGGCGTTCAGGACTCCCATCATCACGATGGAAGGGCCGACGAAGGCCAGATAGGGCATCATCAGCCGCGCATCGTTGATCGCGAATTGCAGCGTTTCATGGCCGACAAACCCGGGCGCCAGCACCGCGATCACGATCGGCATCAGCAATGTCAGCACCAGCGCGATACCGATCATAATGAGACTGACGCTGCCGAGCGCGCGTCCGGCGAACGCGGCGGCGGCGACCGCGCCTTCGGATTCGCGCACGCGCAGATAATGCGGCACCAGCGCCGCATTCAATGCGCCCTCGGTGAAGGAGCGGCGCGTTACGTTGATGAACTGGAACGCGACCAGAAACGCGTCCGCGATCGGGCCGGCCCCGAGCAGCGCCGCGATCAAGGCGTCGCGCATGAACCCCAGCGTGCGTGACGCCAGCGTTCCCGTCGAGATGGTCAGGATATGACGGATCATCGAACTATTCTGCGGATCACATGCTTGCTGGCGGGCGCGTTGTCGTGATAGGTCGCCGGTTGTTCAAGGGGGCCTTTGAAAGTCCTTCCGGACATGTCCTGAAATACCAGCTTTTGCCGGTTTTTCTCTCCCTCAACAGGAATATCATTAATGGCCGCAGCGACATACGACGTTCTCGGGATTGGCAATGCCATCTTCGACATTCTGGTGCAGACCGACGATGCATTTCTCGGTCAACACGGCATGGCCAAGGGTTCGATGGCGCTGATCGACGAGGCGCGTGCCGCCGCGATTTACGCGGCCATGGGTCCCGCCATCGAGATGTCCGGCGGTTCGGCGGCGAATACGATTTTCGGTGTGGCGGGTTTTGGCGCGAAAGCGGCGTATGTCGGCAAGGTCAAGGACGACCAGATCGGCGGCATGTACAGCCACGACATCCGCGCGGCGAACGTCGCGTTCACGACAGCGGCTGCAACAGACGGTCCCGCGACCGGATGCTCCTACATTCTGGTGACGCCGGACGGCGAGCGCACCATGAACACCTATCTCGGCGCGGCGCAGGATCTGTCGCCCGCCGACATCGATCCGGCGCAGATCGCGGCATCTTCGATCGTCTATCTCGAAGGCTATCTGTGGGACCCGGCCAATGCGAAAGAGGCGTTTCTCAAGGCCTCCAAGATTGCGCACGACAACAAGCGCAGCGTGGCGCTGACGCTGTCGGACGCCTTTTGCGTCGGCCGCTATCGTGATGAGTTCCTCGATCTGATCCGGACCAAGACGGTCGATCTGGTGTTCGCCAATGAAGCCGAACTGACGTCGCTCTATCAGACCGAAGACTTCGACAAGGCGCTGGCGCAGTTGCGCAATGACGCCCAACTCGCGGTCGTGACCCGGAGCGAAAAGGGCTGCGTGGTCGCGGCGAAAGACAAGGTGACGTCGGTTCCCGCGTTTCCGGTCAAGCAGGTGGTGGATACCACCGGCGCGGGCGATCTGTTCGCGGCCGGATTTCTGTTCGGCATCGTGCGCGGTCTCAGCCATGAGCAGTGCGGACGGCTCGGTGCGCTGGCTGCCGCGGAGGTGATTCAGCATATCGGCGCGCGGCCGCAGGCGTCGCTGAAGGCGCTGGCGCAGGCGGCAGGCCTGCCGGTCTAGACCGCAGTTAACGGTCTTTTCCCGATCAGTCGTCACGTCCGGGGACTGCAACGAAGCGCCAATCGTTCACGATCGGGTGAGCTTCCGTTAACCGCGATGGTTCTTGAAGCCGCTGTTCTCGCATCCATATGGGGGACGGCGGCTTTTGGCTGGAACCATTTGCCAGCAGTGTCGTTGGAAATTTTCCCCCGGCTTGCGGGTGGCGACGGACTATGTGCAGGAGTACCGCGCACGGCGCGGCGGAAGGACACCATGATTACCACCTGGAGCGAATGGAAACGTTATCCGAAGGCCGTGCGGGGCGAGAGGCTGGAAGCGCCGATCGGGCCGGGGATCTTTGAAGTCAGGCACGCATCGTCCGGCGCGCTGTTCGCATTCGAGGCAACCGACAACATCGCTCATGCGCTGTCGTCCATTACCTCGGGAGCCAAATCGTTCGCCTCGTGGTTCGGCAAGCGCGATCCGGTGACGTCGCTCGATCTGGAGTACCGCACCTTCGCGACATCAACCCGGGAGGAGGCCAAGGTTGCGGCGGAGCGCATGCTCGGCCGTCGCGAGGCCTATTTGAGCCACGTGGCTTGATCCATCCGCCGCTCCCTTGAGAGTTGAGCGGCGTTAACGGCGTAGCGCGCCGATCATGCGGCTCGCGAAGGCAAGCCGCTCGGCCATCACCGACATGAAGTAGGTCAGAAGTTTTTGGCCCAGCTGTGGATTGGCGGCTGTGATCGCGCTGAACGCGTCCGCGCGCAGCACATAAAGCACACTATCGATTTCGGCCTGGATCGTGGCGCTTCGCGGTTGACGTGAAACCAGCCCCATTTCTCCGACAGTGGTTCGCCGTCCGAGGCTTCGGACCCGCGTGGTGCGGCCGTCGCCGGCATCGACAGTCACGCCAATCCGGCCGTTCAGAATGAACAACATCGAGTCGGCCGGCTCTCCCGCGCGGGCAATGATCTCAAACGCGCTGACCTCGATACGCTCGCAACGCCGGGCCAGTTCGGTGGCATCGTGTTCACTACCGAGAATTCCCGTGAACCAGCTTTGCAGGTCGCCTTCTTCCTGTGCCAGTCCGCTGTGACGGGCGATGATTTCGTTCTCGCACCACTCCAGTGCATGATCGAGTTCCGGCATCACCAGGACGTCGCCGGACAGAAACTCCCCCGAGCGCAGCATCCTTTCGGTTGCCTGCGGCAGATTGACGAGAACCAGTTTGACACTGTTTTCGAGCGCCGAGCGCCGAGCGCCGGATCTGGGCGAAACTGTAGGCCGCGGATGAATCGATGCCGGTCACCAGCCTGAAATCGAATACCAGATACCGGCATTCGGGATGTTGCAGCAGCAGCGACCGGACATGCTGGTAGAGACGGTTGGCCGACCCGAAGAATAAGTAGCTTTGCAGGTTGAGCCCGTGAATTTCCTTGCCGTGGGCGGTCAGCAGCGCGAGGTCATGTCGCGAACGATCGAGCGAACTGCGATATTCCGCTCCATTGAAGCCGAATTTGATCGAGCTGATGCGTGACGCGCTCAGGGCGAACGTCGCGCAGCCGATCACGATTCCGATCAAAACGCCGGCGATGAATCCCCACGTCATGATGATGAAAATGATCGTGAGCAACGACAGGTATTCCAGAGTGGAAAGCCGGCGGCGCGATTCAACGATCCAGCGATTGAGCTGATCGATTCCGAGATAGATCAGCAGGCCGCCGAGGATGAATTTGGGCATGTACGTCAGCAGCGCAGGGTCAGCCACCAGCATGACGACCGCGACGGCTGCGACACACAGCCCCGAGATGCGGCCCGTCGCGCCGCCGGTGACATTGAGCAGCGACCGGCTGAGAGAGATGCATCCCGCATATCCGCCGAAAAGCCCGGACAGGATATTGGCCGTTCCCGCAACGGTCAGTTCGCGCTCGAGATTTGCTTCGCGGCCGGTCGCGACCTCGATGCCCGTGGTGTTGAACAGGGTGCTGATCGCGGTGACGAAAATCACCGCGATCAGATTGCCGGCCAGTCCGGGCAGCGCCTGCCACGGAAAATTCTGAATATCGCCCAGATGCCAAGGCGTGGTCAGGCTGGCGCGCGGTGAAGACTGAAACGTCCAGCCGAGCGCCTGTGCCTGCTCCAGCGAGACCCCAGCGAGCTGAAAAACGATATGAGCCACCACAACGCCGCCGACCAGAATCGCGGGAAGCGCGAGCGGATTACGCGAGCGATGCCAAATCAGGTAGATCATGAACGCCAGCGCGGCTCCCGCGAGAAGCTGGTACATCGTCATGGGATCTGCGAACGAGGCGAGGGTCTCGAATCGCAACGGCCGATCGGTAATGACCCGGACTCCACCCAGCGCGATCAGAAGCGCCGTAGTGCCGAGAAATCCGCCGATGACGGGATAAGGCACGTATCGGATCGCGCGGCCGATCCGCGTGAGGCCCATGCTGCAGAGCACGAGCCCTGTGATGATCGTGGCGGCGGACAGCGTCAGCAGCACCGGCCCGAGAAGCTGCCCCGAGGGATCGGTCGCGGCGATGTGCTCGACCAGCGAGGCCGTCAGGATACCTGTCACTGCGGCCGTTGAGGTTTCCGGGGCGCCGACAGCAAAGGGGAACGTGCTGCCCAGCGCGACCACCACGGCGATGATCGCGGTCGCCGTGAACGTCGCTGCGATCCCGTAGGGCAGATATTGAACAAGAGGCCCGCTGAAGATCAGCACCGAATAGGAGAGTCCGAAGGAGGCCGTGAGCACGGCAGGTGCTGCGCTGGCGAAGATATCGTTCAGCCACTGGCGAAGCTTCACATTCAGACCGAAAGCGGAATTGGCGGAAGGAAAAGCCACGCGAGATATCCATCGATGGAACCCGACTGTCCTAGACGACAGCAACGCTGACGTAAAAGAGATTTTTGTGACAGTGGTTCGTCGGCTTGCAAATTGCGCGGAATGAGAAGCGCGAAGTGAATGCCGCAACAGCAAAAGCCGCGTCGTTTCCGGCGCGGCTTCCTATTGCTGTTGCCGTGGACGGCTTTCAGCGCCCCTTGAACTTCGCCGGACGCTTTTCGAGAAACGCGCCGACGCCTTCCTTGAAGTCTTCGCTGCGGCCGGCCACGCGCTGGAATTGCTGCTCGAGGTCGAGTTGCTCCTCGAACGAGTTGTTCTCGCTCTCCCAATACAGGCGACGGATCAGCGACAGCGCCACGGTCGGGCCGTTCGCCAGATCGTGCGCCAGCTTTTTGGTTTCCTCGGCCAGCGCCGCATCATCCACCACCCGGTTGATCAGCCCCCATTCCAGCGCCTTCTCGGCGGGGAGCCGCTCGCCCATCAACGACAGTTCGACCGAGCGGGCCTTGCCGATCAGGCGCGGCAGGATCCAGGTCGATCCGCAGTCCGGCACCAGGCCGATGCGCCGGAAGGCCTGCAGAAAATACGACGACCGCGCGCAGAGGATAAGGTCGCCCATCAGCGCGAAGCTCATGCCGGCGCCGGCCGCCGGTCCGTTGACCGAGGTGACGATCGGGCAGTGCAGATCGCGCAGGCGGCGCAGGAACGGATGAAACGCCGTCTCCAGCGTGGTGCCGGCGCTCTGACGCTTGCCGCCCTGATTGTTGCGGCCCTGAAGATTGGCGCCGGTGCAAAAGGCCTTGCCCGCACCGGTGATGACGAGGCAGCGAACCTCCGCGCGCTTTTCGTCGAGCACATCCATCGCCTCGGACAGGCCAGCGAGCATGTCAACCGAAACCGCGTTCATGACCTCGGGATGATCGAGCACAAGGGTGGCGACCGGTCCGTCGAATTCCAGCCGACAATGATTGAACTGCATGCGTTCCTCGCTTGATGAAGTTGATCGATCGCCACGTCCAGCAGGCTCTGCCGCGTGCGTTTCGCCGCGACTATTCCGTAAACCGAATCGGCTGTAAACGGCGTGCGGTGGTGCCGTCACGATTTCGGGGCTGCCATGCGCTGCGAACGTTTATTTCGCATGGCGAAAGAGCCGTAAGGACTGCGGCGGAACGTTTGATTTTGCGGGGTCGATTGGCCAATGTCGCCGCCGACCCGATACAACAGGAGAAGAAACCGACATGAGCATTTTCGATCTGAGTGGACGCGTGGCTGTGGTGACCGGCGGCAATGGAGGCATTGGTCTCGGCATCGCGCAGGCGCTCGCGGAGGCGGGCGGCACGGTGTCGATCTGGGGTCGTAATGCCGACAAGAATGCGCGGGCCGTTGCTTCGATCACCAGCAAGGGCGGCAAGGCCGAGGCGCGTGTCTGCGATGTCACTGACGCCGCATCGGTGAAAGCCGCAATGAAAGCCACCCTCGACACGTTCGGGCGCGTCGATGGCTGCTTTGCCAATGCGGGCATCGGCGGCGGCGGACGGCACGCCTTTATCGATCGCACGGAAGAGGACTGGCGCAAGATGTTCGCCACCAATCTGGACGGCGTGTTTCACGTGTTTCAGGCGGCAGCGCGACACATGACCGAGCGCGCGGCGGGCGGCGACGCATTCGGGCGGCTGGTTGCGACGTCGAGCCTCGCCTCGCTGTTCGGCACCGCGCGCAACGAGCACTATGCCGCAACCAAGTCGGCCATCAACGCGCTGGTACGGGCGCTCGCGGTCGAACTGGCGCGCCACGGCGTTACCGCGAATGCGATTCTGCCTGGCTGGATCAAGAGCGATATGACGGAAGGGATCATGGCCAACGACAAGTTCGTCGCCAACGTCATGCCGCGCATCCCGGTGCGCCGTTTTGGTGAGCCGTCGGATTTCGGCGGCATCGCGGTCTACCTGATGAGCAAGGCGTCGTCGTATCACACCGCGGACACCATCCTGATCGACGGCGGCTACACGGCGTTCTGAGTTACGGGGATTGTTCCGTTTGCCCGTATTTCTTGCGGAACGCTTCTGCATCTCCGAAGTCGGCGAAGCCGACGTAGTGCTGATGCGCTGAGATCGCCTTTCGCGCGTGCTTGATCGGACACCAGTAAAGCTCGGTGCGGCCGGCGATCTCACCTGCATAGGCCATCAGGCCGTTGCCGTAAGAGCAGTACGCGCAGTTGATCGCTTCAAGAATGTTCAGGTAAGCGAGGTGGTAGCGATCAAAGACGAAATAGTCGCTGCGTTTGACCTTCTCGATGCCGTAGGCGGGAAAGCAGATCCATTGATAGATGGTGATCGTGATGTCGAGGATCACGAACGGAATGATCATCGCATAGATCACCGGAGCGGTGAGGACGGTCAGCCAACTGGCGTTGAAAATATACTTCGCCAAACCGACGCGCAGTTCGCGATGGGCGCGCAGAATTTCTGCTTCAAAGGTCGCGCGAGTGCCTTGCAACGTATAGCGCAGTCTGGCTCTTCTGATTGCGAATTCTGCTTCGAGTTCCCCGTTGAGCAGCTTGATTTGCGCGATCAGGCGATCGATGTTCTCGCTCATTGAAGATCACTCATGAAAGAGTTGAGGTCGGATTTTCCCGGCGGAATGTCGGCGGCGATCACTCCGGCAGCGGAATGAACTCGTGTTCGTTCGGCACATGGGCGAAACGTCCGGCTTTCCAGTCGGCCTTGGCCTGTTCGATGCGCTCCTTGCTCGACGAGACGAAATTCCACCAGATATGGCGCGGACCTTCCAGTGCCGCGCCGCCGAGAAACATCATCCGCGCGCGGCGCGTCGCCTTCACGGTGATGCGGTCGCCGGGACGGAAAATCAGCAGCCGCGGGCCTTCGAATTTTTCGCCGGCGACTTCGATCTCGCCGTCGACGACATAGATCGCGCGTTCCTCGTGGTCTGCATCAAGCGGCACGCGCATGCCCTCGTCCAGCGCGACTTCGGTATAGAACCACTCCGACACCATATCGACCGGCGATTTCACGCCGAACGATGATCCCGCAATGATGCGCGCCTTGAAGCCGGTGTCGTGGACTTCCGGCAGCGTGGCTGCGGCGAAATGCTGAAACGACGGAGTGATCTCTTCCTTGCCGACCGGCAGCGCGATCCAGCTTTGCAGGCCGAGCATTTGCTGGCCGTTGGCGCGCTGCACGTCGGGCGTACGTTCTGAATGCGCGATGCCACGGCCGGCGGTCATCAGGTTCATGGCGCCGGGCTGGATCTCCTGAATGTTGCCCTCGCTGTCGCGGTGCATGATGCTGCCGTCGAAGAGATAAGTGACGGTGGCGAGGCCGATATGCGGATGCGGGCGCACGTCCATGCCCTTGCCGGCGACGAACTGCACCGGGCCGAAGTGATCGAAGAAAATGAAAGGGCCCACCATCTGCCGCTTGCCGTGCGGCAGCGCGCGGCGCACGGCAAATCCGTCGCCAAGGTCGCGGGTGCGCGGCACGATAATGAGTTCGAGCGCATCGCAGGTCTGCGGATCGCCGAGGATCGGATCGTTTGAAGGCATCCAGCTCATGGCGCGTCTCCCGACTTGATGGAAGGATATTTACGCGCTCGCAGAGGTCTCGGTGAGCGCGCGGACGGGAAGTATCTTACGAACCGCGGACGACGATGCAACCTGACCCTTTTCGGCATAGGCCTCGTGGTTGGTCTCGATCTTGTCGAGGGCGTAGAGATAGTTGACCATCAGCCCGTGCGATTGCTGCATGCCTTTCTCGGAACGGTCACCGAGGAAATTCAGCCGCTCGAGCTGTGCGCCATTGCCGAGGTGAAAGCGTGCGACCGGATCGAGCGGATGGCCGCGCGAGCCCTTGGCTTCGATGAAGTAGTAGGATGCCAGCGGAAGCAGCGCGCTCTTGACCTGTTCTGCGGTTTCAGCGTCATCGGCCCAGTCCGGCGTGTCCAGCGCTGCAAGCACGGCGCGCGTCGGCGCGTCGAGCAGCGGCGAGTTTTCCGACGCGCGTTCGCGCTTCAGCCATGCCGCGAATCCCGGAACCGGCGAGAGCGTCACGAAGGTCTGGACGTTCGGCAGCTCGCGCTTGATGTCTTCGACCACCTGTTTGATCAGGAAATTGCCGAAGGAAATTCCGCCGAGGCCTTTCTGGGTATTCGATATCGAATAGAACACTGCCGTCGTGGCGTCGCTGGCTGCGATCGGCGCGCGCGTCAGGTCGAGCAGCGGCGCGATCGCCGCCGGGCTGTCGCGGGTCAGGGCGACTTCGACGAAGATCAGTGGCTCATCGACAAGCTGCGGATGAAAAAAGCCGTAGCAGCGGCGATCCGACGGCGCGAGACGGCTGCGAAGGTCGTCCCAGTTCGAGATCGCATGCACCTGCTCGTAGCGGATGATCTTTTCCAGAATGTTCGCAGGCGTGGTCCAGTCGATCCGTTGCAGCACAAGAAAACCCCTGTTGAACCACGACGCGAACAGATGAACGAAATCGTTATCGACGTGCTTGAGCGCCGGATGATCCTTGATATGCGCCAGCAAGGCCTCACGCATCCGCACCAGCGACGCGGTGCCGCCCGGCGCGAGATTTAGCCGGCGGATCAGTTCCTGCCGCCGGGGCTCGGCGGCCTTCAGGAGCTTGCTGACGGCATCGGGTGAGGTGCCCTTGTCGCGCACCGCGGCCAGCGCCGTGTTCAGTTCCTCCATGTCCGGCCCGAACAGATCGGCCAGTGCATTCAGGAAGGCCAGCTGGTCCGCTTCGGTCGCGGCCGAATAGCCGGCCAGCAAGGTATTGGCGAGTGCAACGCCGGTCGCTTCGCCGCGCCGCGACAGCAGGGTTTCGCTGAGCCCGATCAGTTCGGCTTGCGACATGGCGCGCGCGCCGTTCGACAGGCCAAGCAGGCTGCGGCCCCGCTCGGTCAGCGTGGTCAGAAGATTGCTCAGGGAGGCGCGGTCCAGTCCAAGTGTCGGCATCACGTCAGCTTGCTCCTGCGCAGTCAGGCCTCAATCGGGAATGATAGACAGTGAATGCGACCGATTCCAGACGGGTTGGCCCCGACTTTCGTTTGGGGGGACCTTCGGTTGAGAATGCCCGATCCGCAGGCGTTCGCGCCGGTGCGACTCAGAGTCGCGCGAGCGAGGTGACGCGGTCGATGCGGTCGAACTTGTCGAGCGACAGGATCGCATCGGCAAAGCGGTCGGCGCGCTCCTTGAGCACCGGCCGGGCGAGTTGCAGGAATTTTTGATGCATCGCCGCCGCATCGGGGAATGACGACGGCTCGCCCGACGGATCGGGGATCAGGCGTTCCAAAGTGCCTTCGCCGCTCTCGATACTGACGCGCGCGCCGAACGGATGGCTGCGGCCTTCGAGCCGGGCGTCTTGCACGACCTCGATCTTGTCGGCGAGCGCTTCGATTGCCGGGTCGCCGAGCCGCTTGTAGTCGTCCCAGCCGAACGAACCCTGGTCGAGCGCCAATGCGCCGGTGAAGAACATCGAGAACTGTCCGCCGACGACGCTGCGGGCGTGGCGCTTGGTGGCGGCGTCGCCCGTCAGCGTGATGCCGTTGCGGTGCAGGCCGATCTCGACACTCTTGATGTTTTCCGGCGTGAGATTGTGCTCGCGGCGCATGGCGATCAGCGCATCGATGGCGGCGTGAGTATAGCGGCAGCTTGGATACGGCTTCACGCCGATCTTCATGGTTTCATAGACGCTGCCGAGACCGGCAACGGCCTTGTCGGGATGGGCGTCGTCGCTGTAGCCGACCAGAAGGCCATGCTTGCCTTCGACGGATTCCGTGGAGCCGATGAATCCCTCGCGCGCCAGCGATGCGGCGACCACACCGTTCATCGCGGCGGCACCGACCTGATAGCGCTTGTTCCAGGCGCCGTTGACCAGGAACTGCAGCGAGCCCGCGGCCTGACTGCCGGAGACGCCGAACGCGGCGACGATCTGATCCGCGCTGAGTTTGTAAAGCTTCGCCGCCGCCGCCGCTGCACCATAGGTGCCCGCGGTCGCGGTGGGGTGAAAGCCCTTTGCATAATGCGATGTCGGATCGAGCGCGTTGCCGAGCCGGCAGCAGACTTCGTAGCCGGCGACGATGGCGGTCAGGACATCGCGGCCGCTGGCCTTGACGATCTCGCCGACAGCGAAGGCGGCCGGCACGACGGGAGCGCTGGGATGCAGCGAGGAATCCGCATGGGTATCGTCGAAATCGAGCGAATGGCCAAGCGCGCCATTCAGAAGCGCCGCGATGGCCGGGGTGTAGGTTTTGGCATCGCCGCAAACGGTCGCGTCGCCCTGACCGTCAAGACCGAGGGTGGCTAGCATCGCCAGCAGCGACGGCGTCGATTCCGCTTCGCTGCGCGCCCGCACGGCGCTGCCCAGAAAATCGAGTGTCAGTGTCTTGGCGCGCTCCAGCACGTCCACTGGGATGTCGTCGTACGTCAGGTTTGCGACGTAAGCAGCCAGCGTTGCGGTTTCATTCGCCATTGTTGTTCTTCCCTGTTCGCCGAACGGCACAGTAGGCATCCTGTGCTCCGGGTTCAACCCACGGAGCTTCATGCCAGCCGCCTTGACATCCGACGGGCTGCGGGCTGACCTGTTGATGCACTTGGCGGGCCATTTCGTCCGCGTATTCCACATCTGAAACGGCCATGTTTACCGGCATCGGTTTGATCGCTTTCGTCTGTATTTTCGGCGCGGGGCTGTTGGGCTTCGCGGTTCGCGGTTTTCTGCCCGAACACCACCGGACAGACGAGACGGGCAAGTCGGTGCACAACGTCATGGGTGTCGTGGCGCTGCTGTCCGCGCTGGTGCTCGGTCTTCTGGTGGCCAACACCAAATCGAGTTTCGATTTGCGAAGTCAGGAAGTCCAGCAGTTCAGCGCCAACCTGACATTGCTCGACCGCGAGCTTGCGCATTTCGGTCAGGACGGCGCAAAGATGCGCGAGACGCTGCGCACGTTCACAGCCCGCAAAATCGCGCAGCTATGGACCGGTCGTGGCGCCGAAACAGCGAAGGCCGCCGCCGAGTCTGTGCTGTTGCTCGATCAGATCGAGGGCGATCTCCGCCTGTTCGCGGCGGGAAATCAGGTTCATGCCGAAGGCCGCAAGAATGCGCTCGACATCATCCGTGAGCTGAAGCGCACCAGCCGGCTTTTGTCGGTCCAGCAGATCAATACGACACCGCGCCCGTTCCTGATCGTCGGTATTTTTTGGTTGAGCGTGCTGTTCCTGTGCCGTGCGATATTCGCTCCATTCAACGGCACCGTGATCGCCGCGTTCTTCCTCGCCGCGCTGTCGGTGTCGGTGGCGATCAACCTGATCTTCGATATGGACCGCCCGTTCACGGGCTTCATCGAGGTCTCGCGTGTGCCGATGCAGCAGGCGCTGGACTGGATGAAGCCCTGACGCGTCCAGCCTATGCCGCGACGGCCTGCATGACGGATGCGCGATGCAGTGAAACGCCCGCCGTCACCCCGTCGGCGACGGCCCAGGCGACGCTGTGCGGCACGCGTGCGGCGTCACCGGCGGCATACACGCCAGGGATACTGGTCTGCTTGTCAGACCCGGTGCGAATGATCGGACCCATCGGCGTGTCTTCGAATGCGCAGCCGAGCTGATGCGCCAAGGGACTCGCCATCCGGATCGGGGCGCCGACGAAGAGGCCCGCAACCGCCACCACCCGGCCGTCCTCAAGACGAACGCCCGTGAGGTCGGGTGCTGTGCCTTCAAGGCTGGCAACCTTGCCCGGCTCGATCACGACGCGTCGTCTTGCGAGGTGCGCGCGGGCCGTGTCGTCGAGGTCGATGGCCTCGTTGGTGAAAAACGTCACGGGACCCCAGTCAGGAACCAGCTCCGCCTGATGCAGAGACATTGGCGAGGTCGCGAGCACGCCAAGCGGCGCGCCGTTGAACTCGAAACCGTGGCAGTAGGGGCAATGGATCACTGTCTTGCCCCAGCGCTCGCGCAAACCGGGGAATTCCGGCAAATCATCGACAACACCGGTCGCCAGCACGATGCGTGTCGCGTTGGCCGATTGGCCTGAGTTCAGCGTGATCTGAAATCCGTCCGGATCGCGGGCTGCGTTGATCGCCTCTCCGGCGACAAAGGTGACGTTCGGATAGGACAGCAATTGAGAACGTGCATTGGCGATCATTGCAGCGGGTGCATTTCCGTCGTGACCGAAGAAGCCGTGGGAGGCATCAGCGAAACGATTGCGGGGCTTGCCGGCGTCGATCACCAGAATGTTCTGCCGCGCCCGGGCGATATAGGTGGCAGCGGAAATGCCGGCGAAACTTCCGCCGACAACGATGGCGTCATACTGCATGGCTATGTCCTTGCTTTGCTTTGTAGTCGGCGAAGCGCCGGTGAAAATCCGCAGCAAGATCCGCAAGCGTGATACGGCCGAGCCGTTCCATCAGCAGCGTTTCGGCCTCGCGGAAGCCCTCGCTCATGGCGGCATTGACCGCCTGTTCGACAAGGCAGCCGGGACTTTCAGTCCGGTTGCCGATGGCGAAGAGGGATGGGGCGCCGAGCGCATCATGGATGTCGCGCATCGTGACCTTGGTGAGGTCGCACGCGATTACCCAGCCGCCGCCATGGCCCTTCTCCGAGCGCACAAAACCGGCCTCGCGCAGGCTCGCCATGGTGCGGCGGATGACGACGGGATTGGTGGCGAGAAATGTTGCCAGTGTTTCCGAGGTCAGCGGTTCGGATTTTTCCGCCATGTGCAAAAGCACATGGAGAATTGAGGATAAACGGCTATCGCGCTTCATGTAACTTCATATGTTACATGATTCTGAAAAAGTCAATCCCGTCTATCCGGAACCTGCCGCAGCATGGCTGGAACGATGATCCGGTGAAACGGCATGATGGTGGCGAGATAGACCCGGCCGAGCAGGTTGTGAGTCCTCACCAGCGTGGTGGCAGTGACCTGACGATCGGTAACGCTTCCGGTGACATCGACGATCACGCGAAAATCCAGATGTTTGTCGTTAAATCCGGCCACCAGCCGCTGGGGCGTTTCGCTGATCACGGGAAACGGCCCGATGGAATCCGCGACGATGGTTTTTGTGTGCGAGGGTGTCTTGAGGCCGAGCGGCGCGACGACAAGATTTCGCAGCTTCATCAGGCCGTCGATCCAGCCCGGCAAGCGTGTGAACATCCGTTCCGCCGCCTGCCGCGCGTCGAGGGCGTCGGCATTCACCGCGACACGAAAGGAATCGCCGAACTGCGCGCCGGGCAGCAGGCTTCTCATCGACGCGTCGGGCGCAAAGTCCTGAATGTGAAACGCCCGAACTGTCATGCGGCAACTCTCAGCCGTTGCGTCAGGGCATGGAAGCGCAGCACCAGCAGCACGGCATAGATGCCGGTGCCGATCGACAGGCCGATCCAGACGCCGATGGCGCCGAGACCGATCCAGAACGCGAGACCATAAGCGGCGTTGAAGCCGATAGCCCAGTAACTGATGGCGGCGAGCAGCAACGGAATGCGCGTATCACTCAGGCCGCGTAGTGCGCCGGCGGCCACGGTCTGAATGCCGTCCGCGATAAAGAACGTCGCGCCGACCAGCATCAGCGTGGCGGCGAGTTCGACCGCAGCGATGCCCTGGCTTGTATCGCCGAAGAACAGCCGCGCGAGATCGAACCGCACCACAATGACGGCAAGTGTCATGGTCGTCATGAAAACGATGCCGAGAACCGTCGCAACCGCTCCGGCGCGCCGGATTGCGGCTGGATCGCCGCGCCCGAACGCCTGCCCGACCCGCACGGTCGCCGCCATGCCGATGCCGAACGGCACCATGAACAGGATGGCCGCGATCTGCAGCGCGATCTGATGCGCCGCAAGGGCGCTTGTGCTGATCAGGCCCATCAGAAGGCCGGCGGCGGAGAACAATCCGTATTCCAGCAGGAACGACAGCGCGATCGGTGCGCCGATCACCACAAGCTGCCGCATCAGCGGCCAGTCGAAGCGCCAGAACCGGCCGAGGACGCGAAATTTTTTGAACGGCCGCTGGCTCCAGGTGAACCACAGCGCGGCGGCGCACATGCCAAAGTTCACGGTGGTGGTGGCGACACCCGCGCCCAGTAATTCGAGCTTCGGCATGCCCCAGTGGCCGTGGATCAGCGCATAGCCGAGAACGGCATTGGCCGGAATCGCGGCCAGCGTGATCCACAGTCCGGGTTCGGGCCGGTTGACCGCACCCATGAAATTGCGGATCGCCATGAAGCACAATGCAGGCACCATCCCGGGCGCGAGACCCAGCAGATAGCGCTGCGCGAGGCGCGCATTCTCCGGCGACTGACCGAGCATGAGGAGAATCTGCTCTCCGAACAGCGGCAGCATGATCATCGGCACGCATATCAGCAGCGCCGCCCAAAGGCCGACGCGAAGCGCGCGGCGGACGATGCGCGGCTGACGTGCTCCCAACGCCTGTGCGGCGAGCGGCGCCACGGCAGACACCAGCCCCATGCCGATCACGAAGGCGACGAAGAACACCGTGTGCGCCAGCGATGCAGCGGCAACCGCAGTGTCGCCAAGCCGCCCGATCAGCGCGAGATCGGTGGTCATCATGGCGATCTGTCCCAGTTGCGTCAGAGCAATGGGCATTGCCAGCTTGATCGTCTCGATGAATTCGGTCGCGGTGGCGCTTCTGGCGAAGCTGGGTTCACTGGTCGCGAGGCCGGACCCGGCCTTGTGGAAGGATGTCATGGAAACAGCTTTAGCACAGCGGCCGGCCGAATCATGGCCGGCGCAGCGTCGCAGCCGGGTTCATGCAGGTTAAGCGGCGCGGTTGCGCGCCGCCTACACGTCGACGTTAGCGTCGAGCGAGTTGTCCTGGATGAACTCGCGGCGCGGTTCGACCACGTCGCCCATCAGCTTGGTGAAGATGTCGTCGGCGGCATCGACTTCCTTGACCTTCACCTGCAGCAGCGACCGGGCGTTGACATCGAGCGTCGTCTCCCACAGTTGCTGCGGGTTCATTTCGCCGAGGCCTTTGTAGCGCTGGTAGGCGACGCCCTTGCGGCCGGCGTCGGTCACCGCCTCGAACAGGCTGATCGGGCCGTGGATCGGGGTTTCGGTGTCCTTGCGGCGGAGCACACTGCTGCGCGGATAGGCCTCCTGCAGCGCCGCGGCATACTCGTCGAGCTTGCGCGCCTCGGCGGAGCCGAGCAGCGCGTCGTCGATTATGGCGACGTCCTTGACCCCGCGCACGGTGCGCTCGAAGAAATAGCCTTCGCCTTCCCTGAAGGTGCCGATCCAGCCGCGCTCGACCTCGTCGGCCAGCGCGTCGAGGCGCTTGGCGATGTAGTCGGCGGCGGCGTTGGCGGTTTCGATGTTGCCGACCACATGCGGGCTGAGCACGCCCGCGATCGCGGCCTGCTCGACAACCGTGCGGTTATAGCGGCTGTGCAGGCTGTTCAGGATGCCGCGAATGACGCGCGCGTCTTCCAGCAGCGCCTGAAGGTCGCGACCCTTGCGGTCTTCGCCCGACGCCAGTTTGAGAACGCAGTCATCAAGGCCGGTGTCGATCAGATAATCTTCCATCGCGCGCTCGTCCTTGAGGTATTGCTCGGACTTGCCGCGCGTCACCTTGAAGAGCGGCGGCTGCGCAATATAGAGGAACCCGCCGTCGATCAGCTGCGGCATCTGCCGGAAGAAGAACGTCAGCAGCAGCGTGCGGATATGCGCGCCGTCGACGTCAGCGTCGGTCATCACGATGATCTTGTGATAGCGCAGCTTGCCGATGTCGAAATCGTCGCGGCCGATGCCGGTGCCGAGCGCCGTGATCAGCGTGCCGATCTGCTCGGACGACAGCATCTTGTCGAAGCGCGCGCGCTCGACGTTGAGAATTTTGCCGCGCAACGGCAGCACGGCCTGGAATTCGCGGTTACGGCCCTGCTTGGCGGAGCCGCCTGCGGAGTCACCCTCGACGATGAACAATTCGGACTTCGCCGGATCGCGTTCCTGACAGTCGGCGAGCTTGCCGGGCAGCGAGGCGATGTCGAGTGCGCCCTTGCGGCGGGTGAGATCGCGCGCCTTGCGCGCGGCTTCGCGCGCGGCCGCGGCTTCCATCACCTTGCCGACGATGGTCTTGGCTTCGCCGGGATGTTCCTCGAACCAGGCTGAGAGTGCCGCGTTCAGCACGTTCTCGACCACGGGCCGCACCTCCGAGGACACCAGCTTGTCCTTGGTCTGCGACGAGAACTTCGGGTCCGGTACTTTCACCGAGAGCACCGCGGTCAGCCCTTCGCGGCAGTCGTCGCCGGTCAGCGCGATCTTTTCCTTCTTCGCCATGACTTCGGCATAGCCGGTCACCTGACGCGTCAGCGCGCCGCGGAAGCCCGCCAGATGGGTGCCGCCGTCGCGCTGGGGAATGTTGTTGGTAAAGCAGAGCACGTTCTCGTGGTAGCTGTCGTTCCACCACATCGCGACTTCGACGCTGATGCCGTTCTGCTCCGAACGCATCACGATGGGGATCGGCACCACGGGCTTCTTGTTGCGGTCGAGATACTTGACGAATTCCTCGACGCCGCCCTCGTAGAACAGCTCCTCGCGCTTCTCGACCGCGTGGCGCATGTCGGAGAGCGTGATGTTGACGCCCGAATTCAGGAACGCGAGCTCGCGCAGGCGATGCTCAAGCGTCGCGAAATCGTATTCGACGTTGGTGAAGGTGTCGGTGGAGGCCAGAAACGTCACTTCGGTGCCGCGCTTGCCGTTGGCGTCGCCGACGATTTCCAGCGGCGCAACGGAATCGCCGTGCTGGAACTGGATGTAGTGTTCCTTGCCGTCGCGCCAGACCCGCAGTTCCAGCTTGCTCGACAGCGCGTTGACCACGGAGACGCCGACGCCGTGCAGACCGCCGGACACTTTGTAGGAATTCTGGTCGAACTTTCCGCCGGCATGGAGCTGGGTCATGATGACCTCGGCCGCCGAAATGCCTTCGCCCTTGTGAATGCCGACCGGAATGCCGCGGCCGTCGTCGCGCACGGTCACCGAATTGTCGGGGTTGAGCACGACCTCGACGCGGGTGGCGTGGCCGGCGAGCGCTTCGTCGATGGCGTTGTCGACGACTTCGTAGACCATGTGATGGAGACCCGAGCCGTCGTCGGTGTCGCCGATATACATGCCCGGGCGCTTGCGAACGGCGTCGAGACCCTTCAGCACGCGGATCGATTCAGCGCCGTATTCCGCTCCCGGATTGTCCATGGGTTCGGCGCTGGATTGCCGGGCTGGTTCGGTCATGAGTGGCCTTCAAAGATGGATCGGCAGAAAGATCGAATCGGGCTGCGAAAAATGCGCCGTCGATTATCAATTTGTGCCACGAAAACAGTTGTGCGCCTAGGACAAAGTAGTGCCCCGCAAGCTGTTGTTTAAATGGCAGTTTTCGGCTGTTTTTCAAGGCTCCGAAACGGCATTTTTGGGGCTGTGGAAAAGCCTGATTCGGGCCGCCTGCGCGATGTTCTTGAGCGACGGTTTAGTCTCTTCAGTCCGGCTCACGCGCGGCGCGAAACCTGACCGCCCTCGACATCGAAAACGTCCGCATCCGCGCCGACGTCGATGAAGGCTGCGGGGTCCGCGCCGGTCATCCAGACCTGGGCGCCGAGTTTGGCGAGTTCATCGAACAGCGCCGATCGCCGTCCGGGATCGAGATGCGCCACGACTTCATCGAGCAACAACAACGGCGTGATGCCGGTCATCTCGGCAACCAGATTGGCATGAGCCAGCACAAGGCCAATCAGCAGCGCCTTTTGCTCGCCGGTGGACGCATCGCGCGCCGGCATATTTTTCGGGGCGTAGATCACCTGCAGATCCGTCAGGTGCGGTCCGTTCAGCGTGCGTCCGGCGGCGGCATCTCTGGCGCGGCCCTCGCGCAGCATCGCGCGATAACGGTCCTCCACGGCGGTCGCCGTGTCGGTGAGCAGCGCATTCTCCATCCAGCCGTCGAGCGCGATCAACGCCGAGGGAAACGCCGATGCCGATCCGCGCGCGGCAAGCATTCCTGCGAGGCGCTGCAACGTCTGGCCCCGCTGGGCCGCGACCGCGACGGCGAGTTCCGCGGTTTCGCGCTCAATGGCATCGCACCAGTGCGCATCGAAATTGCGGTCTTCCAGCAGGCGGTTTCGCGACCGCAGTGAGCGGTCCAGCGCCGAGACGCGGCTGGAATGCTCAGAGTCGATGGCGAGTACCAGACGGTCGAAGAAGCGACGGCGTTCCGATGCCGCTCCCATGAACAGGCTGTCCATCGCCGGTGTCAGCCACACCATCCGCAGATGATCGCCAAAAGCGGTTGCCGACGTCACCGGTTCGCGGTCGATGCGGACGCGGCGGGGCGAAGACGTGCCGTCCGCGCGCGGCGGATCGATGCCGGTGCCGAGGGTGGCGAGGCCGAGTTCGCCTTCAACTTCCGCGGAGACCGCCCACGAGCCGTCGCCCTGGATATCCGCGACATCGTCCAGCGTGGCGCGGCGCAAACCACGTCCGGGCGACAGAAACGAGATCGCCTCCAGGCAATTGGTTTTCCCGGCGCCATTGGGGCCGACCAGCACCACCACATCGCCGCGCGTCTCCACGCTCGCCGCGCGGTAGTTGCGGAAATGCGTAAGGCTGAGGCGCAGGATGCGGGAGACGGTCATGGGATTTGTATAGCGTAACGGGCGTGCGCTGAAACCACTGAGTGTCATTGCCGGGCTTGACCCGGCAATCCATCGCCCGCGTTAGCGGGTAATCTCGTCATAAAGATCACGCCAATCAGGGTTGTAACGATCAAGTCGATCTTCCGCTCGCGGGACCAATGCTTGATGTTCTTTTCGCGCTGAAGCGCGGCAGCGATGGTGTCGTGCTGCTCGAAACAGACGAGTATCTTGACGTCGTAGCGTTTGCTGAAACTCTCAGCGAGGCCTTCACGGTGTTCGTAGATGCGGCGCACCAGATCGTTGGTAATGCCTACATACAGGGTGCCGCCCGGCCTGCCGGCAAGGATGTAAACCCAATAGCTCATTCGAAGAGGATGGATTGCCGGGTCAAGCCCGGCAATGACGATCTTTAGCTATGCGAGATCGTGCGTCGCTATTGTTTTGTTACCCGCCTTCGCTTCGCTCAGGCACTCTCTCCGACAAGGGGAGAGGGGAAGAAAGCGACGTTCCGTTACGGCATTAATCTCACACTCGCATCGGCATCAGCACGTAGAGCGCGCCCTTGGATTCCTTGTCCTGCACCAGCGTCGGCGAACCGGGATCGGCGAGCCGCAGCACGGCGACCTCGCCTTCGATCTGGGCCGCGATGTCGAGCAGGTAACGCGAGTTGAAACCGATATCGAGCGGATCGGATGCATACTCGACTTCGAGTTCTTCCGTCGCGCTTCCGGAGTCGGGATTGGTCACGGACAGGATCAGTTTGCCTGCGGACAGCGCGAGTTTCACGGCGCGGCCGCGCTCGGACGAGATCGTCGAGACGCGGTCCACCGCCGCCTCGAAATCCTTTTTGTCGACGATCAATTCCTTGTCGTTGTTCTGCGGAATGACGCGACCATAGTCAGGGAACGTGCCGTCGATCAGCTTCGAGGTCAGCACGACATCGCCGATGGTGAAGCGGATCTTGCCCTGCGACAGTTCGATCTTGAGTTCGGCCTCGTTGTCTTCGATCAGGCGCTGCACTTCGCCAACGGTCTTGCGCGGCACGATGACGCCCGGCATGCCCTCGGCGCTCTTCGGCAGCGGCAGATCGACCTGCGCCAGCCTGTGGCCGTCGGTCGCCACCGCGCGCAACGTCGCCGCCTTGGCCGTGCCGGCCGCGTGCAGATAGATGCCGTTGAGATAGTAGCGGGTCTCTTCGGTGGAGATCGCGAACTGGGTGCGGTCGATCAGCCGCTTCATGTCGGCGGCGGCCAGCGTGAACGAATGCGTCATGTCGCCGGCGGCAAGATCGGGGAAGTCGCTTTCCGGCAGGGTCTGCAGCGTAAAGCGCGAACGCCCGGCGCGGATCGCGAGAACCGACCGGTCGCCGTCGCCTTCAAGCACGATCTGCGACCCGTCGGGCAACTTGCGGACAATGTCGTAGAACATGTGCGCCGGGACGGTGATCGATCCGCCGGTACCGGTCTCGGCGGCCAGCGTTTCGGTGACTTCGAGGTCGAGGTCGGTGGCCTTCAGGCTGAGGCGCGACTTGTCGGCGCGGATCAACACGTTGCCGAGGATCGGGATGGTATTGCGGCGTTCGACCACGCGATGGACGTGGCTGAGTGATTTCAGGAGTTGCGCGCGCTCGACGGTAACCTTCATGACAATTCCGCCCGATCCCAAGTCTGGATTTCATGTCCCGGAGCCCGTCCGGATGGGCCGGACGAGTCCACATCGTTGTTGGAGGTGCCAGGCGGCTGGAGAACGCACACCGGCGGTTGAAACCCGCGGACCTGACGAAACGGAAGTTTCGCCGGGACCTCGGGGGACCGTAAGGTGACGCGGTTGGGCGCGAAGCGCAAGGGTGGGGGCCGCCCGGAAGCGGCTTTCCCCCTTTGTTATCTCAGGTTTTTCCAAACCATGTTTCTTGACGCCTTGCCCTGCATCACTCCTGAAGCTGGCGCTTCAGCAGTTCGACCTCGTCGGACAGTGTGAGGTCCTTGGAGACCAGCGCCTCGATCTTGCGGACGGCATGGAGAACCGTGGTGTGGTCGCGGCCGCCGAACCGGCGTCCGATTTCGGGCAGGGAGCGCAGCGTCAGCGTCTTGGCGAGGTACATCGCGACCTGACGCGGGCGAACCACGTTGGCGGTGCGGCGCGACGACAGCAGGTCCGAGCGGCTGACGTTGTACTGCCGGGCCACAACCCGCTGGATGTCCTCGATCTTGACCCGCTTCGGCTCCATCGGCCGGACCAGATCGCGCACTTCGCGCTCGGCCATTTCCAGCGTCACCGTGGTGGCGTTGAGCTTGCTGTGAGCGAGGAGACGGTTGATCGCCCCTTCAAGGTCGCGGCCGTTATGGGTGATGGTCTTGGCGAGATATTCCAGCACCGGCATCGGCACATCGAAGGTTGCGTGATGCGCCCTTGCCGCTGAGACGCGCGATTTCAGGATTTCGAGCCGCAGTTCTTCGCCGAGCGAGCCCATCTCGACCACGAGGCCGCCGGCAAGGCGCGAGCGCACCCGGTCGTCGAGGCTTTCGAGATCGGACGGCGGCCGGTCGGCGGCGATCACGACCTGACGGCCAGCGTCGATCAGCGCATTCAGCGTGTGGCAGAATTCCGACTGGGTCGATTTGCCTTGCAGGAACTGGAGGTCGTCGATCACCAGCACGTCGATGCCGCGCAGCGCTTCCTTGAAGGCGAGCGCGGTTTGCGATTTCAGCGCGGCGACGAAGCCGTACATGAATTTCTCGGCCGTGAGATACAGCACCTTGCGCTCGGGATTGGAATTCCCGGCCCAGGTCACGGCCTGCAGCAGATGGGTTTTACCGAGGCCCACACCGGCATGAATATAGAGCGGATTGAACATCACGCTGTCGCCACGGCGGCCTTCGGCAACCTGACGCGCGGCGGCATGCGCCAGCGTGTTGGAGCGGCCCATCACAAAGGTCGCGAATGTCAGGCGCGGATCGAGCGGCGAGCCGCCGAGCGCATCGTGGCTGGCGGAGACCGGCGCGGTGGCGGTGTTGCGTAACTCGGGCGCTGGCCGGCTCTGGTTGCTGTCGATGCGGCGCTCGTCCTGCGGCGCTTTCACATCCTTGACGGGGGCGGCACAGCGCATGGCCGTGCGGACCGTGATCTCGATGCGTTTGACGCTCGGCGCTTCCAACTGCCAGCAGCTCAGGACGCGATCGGCATAATGCGCCTGAATCCAGCTCTTGAGGAACTTGGTCGGCACCGTCATGTGAACGCAGTCGTCATGGATGCGCTCAAGGTCCATGCGCGCGAACCAGCTGGTGTAGAAATCCTCGCCGACGTTGGTCCGGAGCCGTCCCTTGAACCGGGCCCACTGATCGCGCTCGATGTCTGCCAGCGCCAGGTCGGTCGAGATTGTTTCTGTCGAGATTGTCATTTGCGTTCTGATCTTCTGGTTGTGGTGTGATCCGGCGCCATGGTCGCCGTGAAATGGTGGGGCCGCCGCCGACATGCGCTTCCTCCGTCGCCCTCAGACGCTCCGCCGTTCGGCGCAGGTCGCCGCTTGGCATCGCTGAATGGGCAGGGGAGGCGCGTGTGGCGTTAGCGTGTACTGAGATGGTGGGGCGGACCACAGGGAGCGGCTGGCGCGTTCACCGAAACAACATCGCGGGAAATGAATGCTGCAAAGTCGTTCTGCCGGCTCTGGCTGCTGGACATAGAAATTCCCCCTCCTGCCGCGATAATTCGCGGCAAGTTGTTGTCGCCTTGATCTGTTCAATCTTTTGTTCGTCCGATCCGCTGACCGATCAGACTTCAACCCGTCGCTTTGTATTGCCCGTCCAACCCTGTCTCCTGACCTTCAAAGCCGGTGGATGGATGTTTTCCTCTATGCGGTTTCTCGCCTTTGATCCGGGGTCCGGAGTGATCCGGCCGCGGTGGAGAATTTTCACACAGGGGACCTGCCTCATAAACCGTATGAGTTAGGATCCGACCATCGCTTGGAAAGCGTCGCTAGCTTGCAGACCGTACTGACTTGCATGCCCGTCCAAAGTTCTCAAACCGCGCTGATCAGAAGAGCCGTGGACGACGTGACGTAATAAGAAATACACGAGGCGTTGCGGCTCGCAACGGAATTGATTTCGCACTGCGCGCTTAATGCGCGACTTGCCGCCGATACGAAACGGGCGAGGCTTCATGACAAAACGACAAGGTTTTGAATCTGTGCGGAGATTCGAAACGTCGGACAACTGTCACAAATCGACCGGTCGCTCGAAACTCGTTCATAAATTATTTAAGATTCATCCGGTGGCTCCGGCGTTTTCCAAGTGCTGCCGTGCGCTATGCCGATAAGGTCTTCGCCATGCGTGTATTTTTGTGATCGGCAGAGCAGGGTAACCCTGACGTCGTTTCGGCCGCGGCGCGCGAACGCACTTGCAATTTCAGAATATCGAAAGCGCAGGGCGTGACGTTCGCACCTGCACGCGCGGCGGTGTCTACGTGCCGCTTTCTGGCTGGCGTCGGCGAGCGCCCTGCGAACGTTCGGGCAAGCAAAGGAAAACAACAAAAGAAAAAGCCCGGCGTCGGCCGGGCTTTTTTGTCAGTCAGCTTTTCAGATCGTGCTGCGGAACTTACGTCGCGAGCTTGGCGATCTGATGCGTCAGGCGCGACACCTTCCGGCTCGCATTGTTCTTGTGAATGATGTTGCGCTGGGCAGCCTGCATCAAATCCGGCTCGGCCTGCTTCATCGCTTCGAGAGCCGCGGCGCGGTCGCCCTTCTTGATGGCGTCCTCGACGTTGCGAACCGAACCGCGCATCTGGGTGCGGCGCGACTTGTTGATCAGGGTACGGCGGGCAATCTTGCGCGTCGCTTTTTTGGCAGAGGTGGTGTTGGCCATGGTCTCTCGGTTTCTCTCGGTCGGTCGATCTGCGGCTGTCACATCGCCAGCAGAGCAATCGGTATCGACCGTCCGGCCGATGCTGGGTGAAAATCGGGTGTTCCTGAGAATGTTCTTCCCAAAGAGCTTGCTTAAAACGACCCGCTCTTAAAGAACATCGGCGGCAGGATTGCGCCCGCCGCCAGTTGCGGGTTCTTATAGGGATACTGGCCTGCACCGTCAACGATTTCCGGGCCTATTTTGGCCCTATCGGGCCCGTTGGGGCCGCTTGGCGTTCTGGCCGGATACGGCGAAGTGATTGAAATAGTGAGGATGAACGATGATCCGTGGGTTTTTTCGTCTGATCGGGCTGTTTCTGCTGGTTATCGGCTTCCTGTCGCTGGTTTACGATGGGGCCAGGACCATTGCCGACCAGACGTTGCGGATCACGCGGCTTGGCGAGTTGTGGAACGACATCAATCAGGCCAGCCAGCAGTCGTTTCAGGCCATGGTCGAGGGCGTCTCGCCGCTGCTCTGGAACAGCGTGATGAAGCTGCTGCTGAACCAGCCGGCCTGGGCGGTAATGGGTATTCTGGGCATCCTGCTGATGCTGTTATTCCGGCCCAGCAAACCGCTGATCGGCTATTCGCGGAATTGACTGGCAGCCGGCTCGTCTGGCGGATGGAGTCCGAACCGAATCGCCGGAATTTCAAGAGGCGATGCCGGACATATGATGATCCGGTTGCGCGTAACGCCCTGACAACCGGCGCGTACAGTCACATATAGAGTGAAGCCAACCCACAAGGAGCAAGCCATGTTCTTCTCCCGCAAATCCCTTGAAGTGCCGGGTGCCGCCGAAGCCTTGCCGGGCCGCGCTGCGCCGCTGCCGACGGCGAAGACCCATTTCGTCAACGGCCATGCGCTTAAGGGGCCTTATCCGGAAGGCTATGAGACCGCTGTGTTCGGTCTCGGCTGTTTCTGGGGCGCCGAGCGGAAGTTCTGGGAAATGGATGGCGTTTACGTCACCGCAGTCGGCTATGCCGGCGGATCGACGCCGAACCCCACCTATGAAGAGACCTGCTCGGGCCGCACCGGCCACACCGAAGCGGTGCTGGTGGTGTTCGATCCGAACAAGGTGTCTTACGACGCGCTGCTGAAGACATTCTGGGAAAGTCACAACCCGACGGAAGGCATGCGGCAGGGCAACGACATCGGCACCCAGTATCGCTCGGCGATCTACACAACCAGCGACGCGCAGTTGAAGGCGGCGCTGGCCTCCAAGGAGGCCTACAACAAGGCGCTCAACGCTAAGCGGTATGGCTCGATCACCACCGAGATCAAGCCGGCCGCCGAATTCTATTTTGCCGAGGATTACCATCAGCAATATCTGGCCAAGAACCCCGCCGGTTATTGCGGTCTCGGTGGAACCGGCGTGTCGTGCCCGATCGGCGTGGCCGTCAGCGCCTGATTCAGCCGCGCTTACCCTTTGTTAACCATAAGTGCCGCAAACCGGGCCTGTCTCTCATCAAGAGGACAGGCCCGGAGTGTTTTATGCGTGCGTCGCGATGGTCGCGGATCGCTGTCGTTTTCTATGCGCTCGCAGTGTCGGGCTGCATGCAAACGTCCGCGTCCCTGACGACCGGCTACGCACCGGTCGATGAGCCGTATCGGCTCGATGCCGGCGACCGGCTGCGCATTGTCGTTTACGGCCAGGAAGGTCTCACCAACACTTATGCCGTCGGCGCGAGCGGATCTATCACCATGCCGTTGATCGGCTCGGTCCCGGCGCGAGGTCTGACGCCTGCACAATTGGCTGCGTCGGTTACGGCGCGGTTGAAAAAAGGCTATCTGCGCGAGCCTTATGTGGCAGCCGAAGTGGAGAGTTATCGCCCGTTCTTCATCCTCGGCGAAGTGGCCGCGCCCGGACAATATCCTTACGTACCCAACATGACGGTCGAGAGTGCTGTGGCGATCGCCGGCGGATTCACGCCGCGTGCGCAGCGTTCGGGTATCAAGCTGACGCGCGTGGGCGAAGGCGGCGCTGCGCAGGCGGTTGTGCCGCCCGGCACTTTCCTGAAACCCGGCGATACCATCTCGGTCGCAGAGCGGTGGTTCTGAGGCGTCTCTATTTTAGGTGGTTGCCAAAAAACCCGAGGCTGCGCTGCCAGGCAAGATTCGAACTCGCCTTGTCGTAGCTGGCGCGCTCGTCGCAGCCGAAACCATGCTGCGCGCCGGGATATACGAACACCTCGACCTCCGGCCGCTTCGCCTTGATGGTCTCGACATCGCTCAAGGGAATGCCGGTGTCCTTCTCGCCGAAATGCAACTGGGTCGGCACCGTCGGCTTGTCGTCGGCAAAACGCACTACCGCGCCGCCGTAGTAGCCAACCGCGGCACTTAATCCCGAGAGCTTGGTGGCGGCGGCATAGGTGACGCTGCCGCCGAGACAAAATCCGATGATGCCGACCGGGCCGGCATCCTTCACGGCATCGATGGCGGCCTGCGTGTCGCGCAGCATCGCGGGCCAGTCGGGGGCGGCGACGAACTTCCGCGCCACAGCGACCTCATCCGGCGAATAGCCGGACTGAAAGTTCGGTTCGATCCGATCGAAGATCGCGGGTGCGATGGCAACGTAACCTTCGTTCGCCAGCCGGTCGCAAATGTTGCGGATGTGCGAGTTGACCCCGAAGATTTCCTGGATCACGACAATCGCGGCTTTCGGCGCGGCGGCGGGATCGGCGCGGTAGGCGCCGAGCTTGAATCCGTCCGAGGCGGTCAAAGTGATCGTCTGTCCCATGCGGACGTCCTTCCTTCGATATTGAAAATATTACGGCGCGAAGCGGATGCGGGCCTATCGCCACATCCAGTTGCGGCTCCAGTCGGCCTTCCAGCCGGTGAGGCGTCCGTCGCGAAACTGCAGATACAGCGGATCGTCACGGAACGACCATCGGCTGCCGCCGACATTGCGGATCACCAGAAAGATTTCGTTGCCGGGCCGCCCGCTGACATAGCTCAGCGGCTGGCCGAGCGCGTCGGTCGCGTCCTCTACGCTCATGCCGAACACCAGCGGCGTATGATTGGAGAGCGTGGTGGTGAAGGGTGAGGGCGGAAGACGTTCCGCGCGCGCAGCCCACGGGGTATGCGCAAGAGCAATGGCGACAAGCGAGGCGAACAACACTAGTTTCATGACCAAAGTGTTCTTCGGTTTGCCGCTCAAGGCAAGCCGAAAGACAAATGAAGTTCCGGGGAAGGATCAACTTTTTGTCGAGTTTGCGAATAGGTGCGGGTTCGGCGTGGTGGGGTGACCGCATCGAGCCGGCAAAACTCAACGCCGAGCAGGGCGACCTCGATTATCTCTGTTTCGAGACCATGGCGGAAGCGACCGTCTCCGCCGCGCAGGTGCGCAAGCGGCGCGATCCGTTGTTCCCGGGATATGACACCTATCTGGATGACCGCATGAAAGCGGTGCTGCCCGGTTGTCTTGCGCGCGGCACGAAAATCATCAGCAACCAGGGCTGGATCAATCCGGACGGCGCCGCGCAGCGGGTTGTCGAACTGCTGCGGGCGCATGGCGCGTCGGGAAAAGGCAAGAAAGTCGCGGCGGTCTCCGGCAGCCTCATCACCGACCGCATCGCGGGCCTTGACGGCACCATTCTGGAAAACGGCCAGCCTGTTGCCTCCATCGCGTCCGATATCATTTCGGCGGAGGCGTATCTGGGCGCGGAGCCCATCGTCGAAGCGCTGCGTCAGGGCGCGGACATCGTGATCACCGGCCGGGTTGCCGACCCGTCGCTGTTTCTGGCCCCGATGATGCACGAGTTCGGCTGGGAGGCGGATGATTTCGCAAAACTCGGCGCGGGCAGCGGCCTCGGCCATCTGCTGGAGTGCGGCGCGCAGGTCACCGGCGGCTATTTCGCCGATCCCGGCTTCAAGGATGTCCCGAACCCCTGGGATCTGGCGTTCCCCATTGCCGAGATCGAGAGCGACGGCTCTGCCGTGATCGCGAAAGTCGCGGGCACCGGCGGCGCGATCAACGCCATGACCTTGAAAGAGCAGATGCTCTACGAGGTGCACGATCCCGCGAATTACATCACGCCGGATGTGGTGGTCGATTTCACCACGGCGGCGCTTGAGCAGGTGGGTCCGGACCGGATGCGGGTGACGAACATCGGCGGCAAGCCGCGCACCGCCACGTTGAAAGTCTCGATGGGCTGCATGGAAGGCTTCATCGGCGAGGATATGTTCTTCTATGCCGGTCCCGGCGCGCTGCGCCGTGCGCAACTCGCCAAGCAAATTCTCGAGGAGCGGTTTCGGATTGTGGGCCTCAAGGCGGATGACCTGCGGATCGATTTTCTCGGTCTTAATGCCATCCACGGCGAAGCGACCCCAAAGGACGCGCCGGAGCCTTATGAGGTTGCGGTGCGTGTCGCGGCGCGCACCAAAACGCGCGAGGAAGCCCTCAAGGTCGGTCGCGAGATCGACGGCATGGCGGTGTCGGGTGTCGGCATGACCGGCAAGCGCGTGCCGCATCAGGACCGCGCCCGCGAGATCATCGGGGTGTGGTCGACACTGGTGCCGCGCGAGAAGGTCGCCCCCGTCATCACCTGGTATGAGAGCTGACGCCAATGCAGGAAGTTTTGGACGGAGTCTTGCAGGTCAAACTCGAGCGCGTGGCGCATGTGCGCTCGGGCGACAAGGGCAACACCTCGAACATCGCGGTGATAGCCTATTGCGACGAGTTCTATCCCCTGCTGAAACAGCAACTGACCGCTGAACGGTTCAAGGCTTTCTATCGCGACGCGATCAAGGGCCAAGTGACGCGCTACGAGGCCGATAATCTGGCCGCGCTGAACTTTGTCGCGGAAGGCGCGCTCGGCGGCGGCGTGTCGCGCAGCCTCAGTCTCGACAACTACGGCAAGGCGCTGTCGGCAGCGATCCTCGGCTTTCCGATCGAGGTGCCGGAGCAGTACGGCAACCTGCTGCGCGGCGGATAAACTTCGACCCGCATCGAAACAACAGATGCTGCCGGCGTGAGATGACCTTTTTGATGGATCACGGATTTCAAATGCAAACGGAATGCACTCCCTCTCCCCGCAAGCGGGGCGAGGTGAGAACGACATGACCCTCGCAATCGAGACGCCCCGGCGGCACAACGCGACCAATCTGGCATTGCTGGTGCTGCTGGCGACGCTGTGGGGCGCGGCCTACACCCTGGTCAAGATCGGGGTGGAGACCATTCCGCCGCTGACCCTGATCGCCGGGCGCACGCTGATCGCCGGCGGCATCCTGCTCGCTATCATGAGCCTGCGTGGCATCGCCATGCCGCGCGATCCGGCGGTGTGGAAGCGATTCATGATTCAGGCCTGCCTCAACAGCGTGATCCCCTTCACGCTGATCGCTTATGCGGAGCGTCACGTCGGCGCGGGCCTCGCGACGATCCTTGGCTCGAACGCGCCGATCTTCGCGTTCCTGCTGGCGCTGCTGTTCGTGCGTCATGAACGTCCGACGCTGCGCCAGTCTTTGGGCGTTGCGGCGGGTTTGGCCGGAATTTGTCTCGTGGTGGGCGTCGATGCGTTCAATGGACTTGGGCAGGACGTCGTTGCACAACTTGCGCTGGTTCTCTCCGCCGTCCTGTTCGGTGCGGCGGCGCTGTTCGGGCGCAATTTCAACGGGCTCGATTCGATAGTCCCTGCTGCGGGATCGATGATCTGCGGCGCGGTCATGCTGACGCCGCTGAGTCTCATGATCGACCGGCCGTGGACGTTGGCGCCGTCGGCGGCGTCCATCGCGGCCCTGATCGCGCTCGCTGTGTTCTCGACCGCCATCGCTTTCGTGATTTACTTCCGGCTGATCCAGACGCTGGGATCGGTCGGCACCACCGCGCAGGCCTATCTGCGCGTGCCGCTCGGCGTCGCGCTGGGGGTGGTGTTCCTGGGCGAGACCCTGTCGCCCACGGTCTGGATCGGTCTGGTATGCGTCGTTATCGGGATTGCCGCCATGACGATTCCGCAGCGCGCGGCTCCTCCGCCCGGCTGAACTTTGCTTGCCGCGTCGCACAAAGACGTCGCTGCAGTGCGCGATCATCTTTCATTCGACAGATTCTAATTTGCGTTGCCTGCGGCAAAAAACGCGATCATTCTCCGCGACGCCCGTCATCCACCCGGTGCGTGGCGGGCATCGACCTCGAAGTGAGTCATCGCCGTAAGCGATGTCGTGCGCCGGCAGGGGAAGAAACGATGCCCACTCTTAGCATTAACGGGCGGAGCATGTCCGTCGACGCAGCGGGCGATACGCCGCTGCTCTGGGTTATCCGCGAACAGCTTCAAATGACGGGTACGAAATTCGGCTGCGGCGCTGGTCTGTGCGGCGCATGCACGGTCCATGTCAACGGCGAGGCCGTGCGCTCGTGCCAGACAGCGCTGAGTGACGTCGCCGGCAAAAAGATCACCACCATCGAAGGCTTGAGCGCCAAGGGCGATCATCCGCTACAGAAGGCCTGGATTGCCGAGCAGGTGCCGCAATGCGGCTACTGCCAGTCCGGCCAGATCATGCAGGCGGCATCGCTGCTGTCGAAGAACACCAATCCGACCAAGGACGAAGTGGTCGCGCATATGGACGGCAACCTGTGCCGCTGCATGACCTATTCGCGGATTCAGAAGGCGATCATGCGGGCCGCCGCCGACATGCGCACCGCTTCGAATGCGCCGGCTGATCGGAGAGCAACATGAACAAGCACCTCAAGGTCAATTCATCGACCGATCTCAGCCGCCGCTCGTTCATCGTCGGCACCTCGGCTGCGGGTCTCGCGCTCGGCTTCGCATCGGTGACGGGTTCGAGTGCGCTGGCAGCGCCCGCGAACTTCGATCCGAGCGTGTGGTATTCGATCGCGCCGGACGGGCTTGTCACTGTCACTTGCGGCAAGGCCGACATGGGTCAGCACATTGCATCGACCATGGCGCAGCTGGTGGCCGAAGAACTCGGCGCAAGCTGGAAGGATATGCGGGTTCAGCTCGCGTCCAACGATCCGAAGTACAACGATCCGGTTCTCGGTGCGCAAATCACCGGCGGCTCGTGGAGTACGATGATGAACTTCGACGCCATGAGCCGCGCAGGTGCTGCCGGCCGCATTGCGTTGACTGAAGCTGCCGCCGCCATGATGGGCGTTCCGGCCGCCGAGCTGGTGGTGCGCGATTCAAAAATCTCGCACGCGAAGTCGAAGAAGTCGGCGTCGTTCGCCGAGATCGTGAAAAGCGGCAAGGCGACCAAGAAATTTTCAGCGGACGAGCTGAAAGCGCTCAAGCTGAAAACGCCGGATCAGTACACGCTGGTCGGCCAGTCAATCCCACAGATCGATATTCCGTCGAAGACCAACGGCACGGCCAAGTACGGCATCGATACGTTCCTGCCCGGCATGGTCTACGGCAAGATCGTGATGCCGCCGGTGCGCTATGGCGCGACGGTGAAGTCGGTCGATGACTCTGGCGCAAAGAAAGTGCCGGGCTTCATCAAGGCGGTGACGCTGGAAGATAAAACTGGCACCACCACCGGCTGGGTGGTCGCTGTCGCCAACACCTACGCCAACGCCAAGAAGGCGGCGGAGGCGCTGAAGGTGACTTACGACAACGGGCCGAACGCCAAGGTGTCCAGCGAATCCCTGCTGGCCGAAGCGAAGCGGCTTCAGGCTGACAGCGCGTCCGGGTTGTTCTTCGTCAAGAATGGTGACACCGCCGAAGCGCTCGGCAAGGCGTCGAAGGTGATGGAGCAAGAGTACACCACCAACATCAACATCCATGCGCCGATGGAGCCGATGAATGCTACGGCGCAACTGCAGGGCGATATCTGGCACGTCTATACCGGCAACCAGTTTGCCACCCGCTCGGGTGGAATCGCCGCCGGTGCGCTGGGTGTCGATCCGAAGTTCATCGTCATGCATCAGGCGTGGCTCGGCGGCGGCTTCGGCCGGCGTCTCGATGGCGACATGCTGATTCCGGCAGTGCTTGCGGCGAAGGCCGTCGGCAAGCCGGTCAAGGTGATTTATTCGCGCGAAGACGACATGACGATGGACTTCTCGCGTCCATTGACCTTCCAGAAGATCAAGGCCGGTCTCGACGACAGCGGCAAGCTGGTGGCGTTCAATCATGACGTCGTCAGCGCCTGGCCGACCAAGCGCTGGGGCATTCCGGCGTTTTTGTCGCCCGATGTCGAGAAGAAGGGCGCGCTCGATGCCTTCACCGTAAACGGCGCGGACTTCTTCTACACCGTGCCCAATCACAACGTCCGCGCCATCATCAACGAGATGGCGCAGTCGGCCACGCCATCGGGTCAGTTGCGCTCGGTTGCACCAGGCTGGACCTTCTGGGCGGTGGAAAGCATGCTCGACGAGCTTGCGGTGGCGGCGGGGAAGGATCCTGCGCAATTCCGCATCGATCTGCTCGACGGTGCGGGTGCCAACAACGGTGGCGCGCAACGGCTGCGCAACACGCTGCTGGCGGCGATGGGTCTTGCCGGATACGGCACCAAGAAGCTGCCCAAGGGCGAAGGCATGGGCGTTGCCTGCGTGTCGTCGCAGGAACGCGCCACTGCGAGCTGGACGGCCTGCGTCGCCCATGTCGCGGTGGACGACAGCGGCGAGGTCAAGGTGAAGAAGCTCACCGTCGCCACCGACGTCGGCACGCAAGTGAACCCGGACGGCATCAAGGCCCAGGTCGAGGGCGCGGCGCTGTGGGGCATGTCGCTGGCGCTGCTTGAGAAGGCCACCATGAAGGATGGCGCGATCGAGCAAACCAACTTCGATACCTACACGCCTATGAGAATGAGCCAGATCCCCGAGGTGGCGGTCAACGTCATCGCCAATGGCGAACCCGCCACCGGCGTCGGCGAGCCTGCGGTCACGGTGGTGGCGCCAGCGCTCGCCAACGCGATCTACAACGCGGTCGGCGCGCGGGTCCGTTCGTTGCCGATCACGGCGGATGCGGTGAAGGCCGGCATGAAGAAGGCGTAGTGGCGGCTTGACGCATGGTAACAAAACGACCGGAGGCATCGCGAGATGCCTCCGGTTTTCGTTTGCGACAGGCGAAGCCTAATCCTTTTTGACCGGCACCTTTCGCCGCGTCATGCCATCCACCACGCGGTCCGGCGTCAGGGCGCGGCCGAGCGGGCCGAGATGCGCGATGATGCCGACGCTGTAGCGTGTTCGCGGACGTTTCACCGTCCCGGCTTTGAAAACGGCACGCGCCACGGTCTCCGCCGACATCACGCCGAACCCGCGCGGATCGAGGAAGCTGTGCATGTGCCGGGCAAGCCGCTGTTTGAAATAGGCGTAGGGACTTTGCGGTCCGGTGTCGGGGATGCTTTCCAGAAGGGTCTTCTCGAAATGCGTGGCGATCGGACCGGGCAACACGTTCACGACATCGATGCCGAACGGTTCAACCTCCGGCCGCAGCGCATCGGTCAGCGCTTCGATGGCGAATTTCGTCGCATGATAGGCGCCGCCACCGATCGAAGAGACCCGGCCTGCCACTGAACTGACATTCACGATGCGTCCATGTCCGGCGCGCCGCATCGCAGGCAACACCAGTTGCGACAGCCGCAAACCGCCGAACACGTTGGTTTCGAACTGCCGCCGCAGCGCATCGAGCGAAATTTCTTCCAGCGGGCCGTATTGGCCGTAGCCTGCATTATTCACGAGAATTCCGACCGCGCCGAATTCCCGTTCAACGGTTTCGACGGCGGCACGGCGCGCATCCTCACTCGTGACGTCGAGCGCAAGCGTGCGGCAACCGAGGGCGCGCAGGCCGTCGAGCGCCGAGGGGTCTCGTGCCGTGGCGAACGTCTCAAAGCCTGCCGCGCGGAAAATTGTCGCGGCGGCCCGGCCGACGCCGCTGGAGCATCCGGTGATCAGCACCGGGCCTGCCGCAGCATGTGTCTCGGCGAGCGTCATTTGCGGCGGGCGGTTTTCTTCTTGCGCTTCACGGGGCGCGCGGATGCCTGGGCGCTTCTGCGCAATGCTTCCTTGAGGTCCTTCGGCACGCCGTGCTTCTTCAGAAGGTCGGCGAAGGATTCATCCGCCAGTTCCTGCAGCGTCGCCATCCGGTCCCGTCCCAGTTGCACCAGGGCATGATAGGTCCCTTCGTCGAATTCGATGACCTTGCGCATGCCGATCCCTTGGATTGCAGAGAATTCCAGCTGTCCTCATACAAGGGGTTTCGCCGGTCGCGGTCAACGCCTTGATCCTGCGACAATGGCAACCACGACAACGCGCTGGCCTGACGGCGCGAACTCCGGTCACAGATTCGTTTCTTGACGGGCCGTATCCGCCGGAGGAACGGTTGGTCAGGCAACCGCGCCTGACTGGAGAGCGCAATGAACAGGCAGAACGTCATTCTGGCCGCGATCGGAATCGCAGCATTCCCGGTGCTCGGTGCGAGTCCAGCGCTATCGCGCGACTACCCGTTTTGCAGGAAGGCGGAAGCCGGGCCGGGCGATTGCCGATACGATACTTACGAGCAGTGTCTGGCGGCGGTGTCCGGCACCGCGAGTTATTGCCAGCAGAATTTCTGGCTTCAACCGTCCGGCCGAAATGGTCCACCGCGGCGTGCTCCTCGAAATTGACACGGCAGAGAACGCCGTTTCGCGGCGTGGCCCGCGCGTTTGCGTGATAATCCGCCGCCCCTCACGCATGGCGGACGCGTTAAGCTGAATTTTCCCCTAACGCGCGTGCTGCAGAGCTGCAATGCACCGGGATGTCGGCACCTGCGCCGTGTCGTGTACCGCGTCGCGGATGCGGCCGGTCGCCGCGCGATTTTAACCCTGTGATTTTACTCAAATGAAAGTCCTGCATGCGCCTATGGCCGCGGACGCAGAACGCTCCATGATGAAGGGCCAGCAGAACGATGACCCCAAGGTCCATCGGATATTTCGGAGCATTGCTGCAGTGGATCAGACGTCGCTTCTGGCAAAGCATGCCGTGCGGCGACGATCACAGCCTGCGCCGCAAGCTGCTGATCGGGACCGGCATCGCGCTCGTCTGCACCGGGATTCTCGCCACCAGCGTGATCGGCCGCTCGCTTGACGATTATCGCCGCGCGCGCCTGAATCTCAGCGGGCTGGAGAGCTTCCGGCTGATCCTCGATACCGCCAATCTTCTTTCTGCTGAACGCGGACCCTCGAACAGCGTGCTGGGTGACGCCGGTGTAACGCATGGTGTGCTGCGCGAGCGTCTGGCGGCGTTCCGCGCGCGATCGGACGCCATCCTCGATCAGCTATCGGTGAGTGCGGGTGTCCCCGCGGATTTGCTTGCGCCAACGAAGGCGCAACTCCGGAAGGGCCGGCAGGAAGTTGACCGCGTTGCGGCCATTCCGCGCGAACTCCGCCGTCTCGACGACGTGCAGTCGGTGATCGAGAACATGTTCGATGTGGTCGATATCTTCCAGACCGTCGTGGCCTGGAAGGCGAGCGCTTTGACAATGCAAAACCCCGACCTCGCAGCGCCGGTGATGACCGGGCGGATGTTCGGAGAGTTGCGCGAGTATGGCGGCAGGATTGCGTCGCAGATCATGGCGCCGATCGCCGTCAGCCAACCGCTGCCGCTCAAGAATCTTGTCGACAGCAACCGGACCCGTGGCCGTATTCTCGAACTGTGGCGCCTGACCGGGGACCGGCAGGTGGTCGGCCATGACGATCCACGGTTGTTTGCCGACCTTCGCGATGTTCAATCGATGTTCTTCGGCGAAGGCCTCGGCATGCTCGATGGATTGGTGGCGGAAGGCCGCTGGTCGGGCAGCTACTCGATGACGGCCGACGAGTTCACGGTCCGCTTTGTCGAAACGCTGAAGCCGCTGGAACGGCTGCGCGGCGGCTTTCTTGATGTTTCCATCGAGCGCTTCACGATGCTTCGCAACGGAGCACTCTTAACCCTGACGGTGACCATCGCCATCACCACGGTCATCCTTGGAATTCTGGTCGGTCTGCTGGTCGCGGCGCAGCGGTTTGTCTTCGGGCCGTTAATGCGGGCGCGGGAAGCTGTGATTGTGCTGGCGGAGGATCGTCCTACCGTTCCTTATCCCGAGGCGCATCACGCCACCGAGATGCGCCGCCTGTTCGACGCCATCGCCGTTCTTCGCCGCAGTCTGGCAGAGCGCGCGTCACTGACGAAGGAGCTGAAGCAGCAGGCGGAGACCGACGGGCTTACCGGGTTGATGAATCGTGGCGCCCTCGACATGATTGGTGAACGCCACGCGGGAAACCGAACCGGGGAGAATGCGGTCTGTCTCATCATGATGGATATCGATCATTTCAAGGCCATCAACGACCGCTACGGGCATCTCGAAGGCGACCATGTGCTAAAGGAATGCGTAAGTGTGGTGCGTCCAATGCTGAGGCCGGGCGATATCTTTGCCCGCTTCGGTGGCGAGGAATTCGTGATCCTGATGTCGGGTCACGATCTCGCCGGTGCGACGGCACTCACGACGAGAATTCGCGCCGCGCTGGAAGCGCACGCGTTCATCCTGTCGGATGGCACGACGTTGACTGTGACGGCGAGCTTCGGCCTCGCCAAAGGCAATCTGGGGCAACTGGCGTGGCGGGAGCTGGTCGAGGCTGCCGACGCGGCGCTCTACCGCGCCAAATCCGACGGGCGCAATTGCGTGCGCCATTCGCGGGACCTGCCGACACTGGTGCCCGATCTTCCGCATGATCGGGACGTGGTTGCACCGGCAAGAAAAACCACCATCCAGCGCTCGTGATATACACAGCCTGAGTGGACGGGATTACGTCAGAATTCATAACCCTCTCGCAGACTATCTGCGTGGCGAGTTGTCCTGCGACTCGCCGGCCGTGGCTTCAGTTGCCGCGACTTTGACTTGCGGCAAACAGGCATTATCGAGAAAGACCATCGTGCGTGGTTAGCAATTGCCCGCCGGCCGGGCCCGGCGCGCCAGCGCCTGATACTCGCTTGGCGTAACGCCGTAGGCTGCTTTGAATTTTCGCCCGAAGTGAGTGAGATCGCTGAACCCCCACCCATATGCTATCTCGCTCACGGTCCGATGAGCTTGATTGGGATCCTCCAGCGCGTATCGGCACCGGGCCAGACGCCGGGCCAGTACAAGTTGCTTTATGGTCGTATCTTGCGATGTCAAAACTTCATTCGCATAACGAACACTGATGCCTACAGCGTCAGCTACGTCCTGCGCGTGCAGATCCGGCTCGGTGAGCCTTGCTTCGATTGCCGCACGAATGCGCGCAAGCAAGACCGCCTTTGATGACGAAACACGAACAGCCTCCCCTTCAAGAGTTCGGGCGATGGACAAGGCAATCAGGTCCATCGCATGATTGCCCACCATTTCCTCCGTGACAGGCGCCATCTTCGCGGCAAGAGAAGGCAGCATTGCTGTGAGCGTCAGGGTCAAGCTGTCATCGATCCGGGCAGGATGGACGAGGCGGGCGACAAGTTCCCGATTCCGGCCGAGGCGCGCGCGCAGCTCGAGCCGCGGCACTTTCACAACGAGAGTCTTTGAACCATCAAAGAATCTGGAATCATAGGGAAGCGATGGATCGAGAAGGGTGAGGGTTCCTGCGCCCAAAGTCACTTCGCGTGCATTCTGCGCTATGAAGAGTTCGCCCGAGACCTGATAGCACACAAACAGTTCGTCGGGACGTGCTCGAGCCGCGTGTGCCAGTGTGTGGCATACCTGCATCGGGGAATTCTGAAACTGGACGAGTTCCAGATTGCCGAGACCGCCCACCTCAATTGAAGCGCCGAAGTTCAATCGATCCGCCGGGATCGTGTCGTGTTCCACAATCTTCTTGCAAGCGACGCTATGCCAGTAGTCGAAACGGTCGCGAGCGTGGACCTGATCGGTCGAAAAAACTGTCTGCACGTAACCGTTCCTTTACCGTCGTCTGGCCGATCAATGGCGCCAATTCGACCGAGTGCCGTTGCGAAGGGCGGTTATGCTCGGTCCTGCTCGAAAGGTCCACTCCCGTATCCCCTCGAGCTAGCTGTCGAAATAGCCACCGAAAGTTCCCTTCGAAGACTCGCAAATAAACGAAACACAACCGGCAACGATGATGCCTACCTCCGATTGCGAAGGCGTTCAGCAACAGTCAAAGCGTGGGCCACACTCGATGGCGCCGGGGCACTCGATTGAAGCCGATCGTACGAAACGCCGACCCCACACCATCGGTTTTCCTGCGCTTCAAACCGAATCAAAGAGGGTCACATTCACTCAGCCGCTCTATGCGAGGTGCGCCGCGCTTGATGGGTCATGGTCGACTGATTGCCGGGTCATTAGCGTCTGGAACGAGGGAGCGCGCTTGTTCGCCCGAAATCCGAAAGGTCCGGTGAGGTTCTTTCTCTATTTCGTGTCCAGCCCGAAGCCGGTATTTCGACGGTGCAAGCGGATCTGGGTTCGTGGAAACGAACTTGAAGTGAGCTACGAACGGCTGCAGCCTAGTTTCGCGCTTGAAAGGAATCCGCTTGATGAAGCGTGCTTGCCACTTCTCGATCGATGAAATCCTGGCCTCAAATTGGGACAAGCGGCTCATAGATGACATTACAGCCGAGCTGGAGCGGGTCTCTGGCGAACAACGCGCCGGCATTCTGGAAGTCCGGCGCTTCCTCGCGATCAAGTCGTACCGAAGTTTGTTACGCCGGCTTGAAAATGCACGGAACAGCAAATCGTCTTTCTCCGCGCTGAAGGCTATCGCAGGTGAAATGCGCCGATTTGCGGTCGAGCGCCCCGGGCTGGCTGCCGCAGCTTTTCGTACGCCCGCGACGGACTGTCCGGAATGGCGTCAAGCTTATCAGGATCTCCGAGAGTTCATGCTCGCGGTGTTTACTGAATGCAATCTCTGCCTTCGCGAAGGCGATGACGCCCTGCACATTCTTCTAAGCCTCGCGCGCGGCTTTGCCCTGCATGAACTCATGAACTCCTTCTTGCACACCTATTGTTACGATGAGACGTATGAGCGGTCGCTGGACATTTTTATTGCGGGTCTGCGTGTCGCCGGCGGCTCCGCAGAAGGCCCCGATTTTATATGGCGCACCCGACACGATTCGAACGTGTGACCTTTGCCTTCGGAGCAATTTAGCCTGCCTATCCTAAATGCACGACAGGGCACGCTACAATGCGATATGTAACTGAAGATACTAGACAATTCGTATTTCCGCGCCGAACTGTCTATCCAGAATTTCGCTCCGATATCCATCCGGTTGCTTCCGTGGTGCTTCCGCGGAAGCAGCCCCTCACTAGCGAGGGGAACACCTCATGGCAAAGCTGACCAAGCGGATCGTGGACGCTGCCGATGTTCGCGAGAAGGACTATTTTATCTGGGACGACGAACTGCCCGGTTTCGGCCTCCGCGTGTTCGCCTCCGGCAAGCGCAGCTACCTCATCCAATATCGCGCTGTTGGACGCACGCGACGCTACACCATCGGCCTGCATGGCGTGTGGACGCCGGAGACAGCCCGGCAAGAAGCGAAGGTCCAACTCGGGCGCGTCGCGCGCGGCGACAACCCTTCCGAAGAACGTCAGCTCGATCACAAGGCCATCACGGTCAAGGAGCTTTGCGCCCTCTATACCGCTGATCTGAACGCGGGCCTCATTCTGGGTAAGGGCGGGCGACCGAAAAAGCCCACCACCATCGTCACCGACACTGGCCGTATCGAGCGGCACATCATCCCGCTGATCGGCGCGCGCCGGGTCAAGGATCTCACCAAGGCCGACATCAACAAGGTCTTGAAGGACATCATGGCCGGCAAGACGCGCGTCGCCGTCAAGACGAAAAAGCTGCGAGGAAAGGCCATTGTTCGTGGTGGCGCGGGCACCGCCACGCGCACCGTCGGCCTATTGGGCGGAATCCTCACCTACGCTGTCGATGCTGGGATTATAGAGGTCAATCCGGCGCACGGCATCAAGAAGCCCAAGGACAATGTTCGGAATCGTAGGCTGACCGAGGCGGAGTATCGCACCCTCGGGCAAATGCTTCGCGATGCCGCGGCGAACGAAAAATACGCCATGACCGTGGACATCATCCGGCAGATCGCGCTCACCGGCTGCCGCCGCTCGGAAATGATCTCGCTAATGTGGATCGAAGCTGACACCGACGCGAGCTGCATGCGCCTGGTGGACAGCAAGGAAGGTGAGTCCATTCGTCCAATCGGATTGCCCGTCGTCGAGTATCTGGAGGAACGGCGCAAGACCGCAGCGGGCACCTATGTCTTCCCAGGTCAGGGCGAGGACCATGCGTTCGGCAGCTTCCCGAACCATTGGGAACAGATTTTCAGCGACAGTCCGCTCGCCGGCGTCACCCCGCATGTCCTGCGTCACAGCTTTGCCAGCATCGCCAACGATCTCGGTTTCACCGAGGTGACCATCGCGGCGCTCGTCGGCCACTCCAAGGGCTCGGTGACGAGCAAATACATTCACACGCTCGACACTGCGCTCATCATGGCCGCCGACACGATCTCCGGTTACATCCAAGGGCTACTCGAGGGGATCGAATTCAAACAGACGGCCTACGCATTGGATCGTGATTCTCGTCGAGCTGCGCTTGACCTCTTCCTGACCAAAGCGGTTGGAGAGCCGGGGAACGAAGCCGAGGACGAGGAGCGTCGCTTGGCAGCTTGAGGCTTGCGATCAGCCACTGGTCGGCGAGCAATTCATCGCCGCCCACGATGCAGTCGAAAAAGCTTTTTGAAGAAATCGACGATCTTCGGTTTGGCGCCATCGGCGACCAGGTCATTTGCTCCGAACCGGCAGACCATCCTGACACTCCTGCACACCGAGCGCAGCCGTAGCGGCGCGTTGTCTCGTTCGACCGCTTGATCGCCCGCTGCCGCATTGGCTCCGCCAGCATTGGAGACTTTCTGAGGCAGGAACGTCTCGCAGAGGGGGCATCTGACGCAATCGCCTCACGCCCCCGTTGCGCGCAATTTAGGGCACATATACTTCAAGGATCGGGGCGGAAGGCGCCACCGCTTCGGCCCGACGCTTGGCAACGCGCTTCGCCGCATCGCGGACAAGTGCAAGCTTGCGCCTGTCCTTGTCCACGCATGCCAGAATTTGGTCATCAGTTGCGGCGTCGATCTGTTCGGGCTCACAGAGCTGCGCGGCGGCCAAGCGGCAATAGTCGCCCCGCAGCAAATCGGCTCCAGCGAATTGGGCGAGGTCGACGGCGGCGCTGGGCACGCCATATGTCAACCGGATCGCCAGACGTCTCACACGGTCACCGAGATCGAGCGTGGGGTGCAGGATCTCGGCGACGCGAGCCGCGACCGGCATCAGATCGCAAGTCCGCGCTGCGACCGCGCGTATGGGGCCGGCGGCGCCGCCAAACGCACCACCGAACTGCGTCAGCACGCGCTCGATCTCGCTCATGGCACGACCGGACACGAACAAAAGACAAGCGACCGCCTTCTTCGCACGCAGGGTCGCCTGATGATCTTCTGTTGTCCCGCGCTGAAGCGCGTTCAGGACGTGCCACGGCACATTCTGCCTCTGCAGCTCGTTGGGCCATAGCTGAGGCTCTTTCTGCGTGCTTTTTCGGTTGATCGGAAAAAGGAGTTGATCGACCTCGACCGTCGTTTGAGCTGCGGCAATCAGGACGGGATCGCTGATTTCTTGGGGCTGAAGCGAGCCGAGGCAATCTACGAGCGCGACGATGGACCCGACCTCTGCCGCGCTTTCGCCAGCGAGACGGCCCAGCTTGGTCAATTCATACGCGCCTGTAGCGTTCTTCTGCACCAGGCCGTGGCGTTCCAAATCCGCTAGGGCCGAAAGCAGATCCGGCCGGCTCCACTGCCACGCGCTATGGGCGCGCCGGGCTTGGAACGCGCCGAAGCTCGATTCCAGAAATTCGACAATCTCCTCGCTCGGCACGCCTTCGCCGGCCGCTCGTTGTGCCGCGACTAGGACGCGGATAATCAGGGAGCGTGGGTCGGTTGTACCGTCGAGGAAGCGGGACACCAAGTCTTCCGGCTCCGCGGTCACGTATCGCGACCACAGATCATGCTCGGCGCGCGGATCGAGCGCCAGCAGATACGAAGCTCCCTTCTCGGCGAAGCCAAGCCTTCCCGCGCGACCGACTAGGTTCTTGTATTCGGCTACCGAATAGGGCTCGTCGCCGGGATGATTCAAGCCGGCGATGATGACCGATGACGCGGGCGTGTTCACGCCCATCGCCAGCGTCGTCGTGGCTGCGATGACGCGCAGGCCCGAGCCGCTACGGCGAAATTCTTCCTCGATGACGCGCCGCTCTTCGCGGTCGAGATCCGAGTTGTGGAAAGCGACGCCGCGCCCCAGCGCGCTCCGCAAGTCGGCGCTGGCCTGCGAGGGATCGCCGCCGGGCATCTGCGTCAGCGCCTCGGCAGCCGGAGGCAATCCGAGCGACTCTGCGAGATAGTTGGCGCAGCCGCGGGCTTCGCCCTTGGTTTCGCGAAACACGATCACCTGCTGGCCTTCGGCGACAAGCTTGCGCACCAGCGGGATGATCCAATCCTGGCTGGATCCTTTGCCGCCGACAAGACGCCGAACGAGCGGCCCCTCAACCTGCTCATTGCCATTCTCCGGGTCAAGAAAGCGGAAATGCCCGGTGCCGAGCAACAAGCCCTCCTCAAGCGGAACGGGCCGCTCCGTGCGCCGCAAGAGCCGCGCGCCGAGCCATTGCTCAAGGCCGTTCGTGTCCCCGATCACAGCCGAAAGCGCGATCAGTTGGGGCTCGATCCCCTCACGCCGGCGCATCCGGATGAGCGTCAAAATGAACTCCAGATTCGCGCCGCGGCCACGGTCGGCGATCATCTGCGCTTCGTCGATCACGATCGCGCCGACCTGCGCCAGCACATGAGGGAATGTCAGCGCGATCGCGGCGAACTTCTCATAGGTCAGGAGACCGACATCGTATTGGCCCCGCAGCAGAGGCGCGATGTCGTCCGTCTCGCCCGTCGCTTCCACCGTGCGGACCCCGAAACCGCCATAGACGCTCTCGAAGTGCCGCCGCTTGTCTGCCACAAGGGCCTTAAGCGGCAGCAGAAACAAAGCCCGTTTGCGATCCAGCACGTTCCGGAGCGCCGCGAGCTCGCCCACCATCGTCTTGCCCGAGGATGTCGGGGCCGACACCACCAGGTTCTCGCCGTCCAGCACGCCGAAGTCGGTGATGGCGGAGATCTGAAGCGCATTCAAGGACGGGATCGCTCCAGCCCAGGCGGTGACAAGCGCGTCGGGGAAACCGGCCGACGAGAGGCTGGCAAGATCGGACGTCACCTTGGCAGGCAGACGCGCCGGGAAGGCCGCCCGATACTTAGCGCCCGGCACGAACACGGGCCACGCGACATCGCCGTCGATGCTCCCGCGCATGGTCGGGTTCTGCTCTTTGCCGCCCTGCAGCGCGGCCGCCCGGACGCGGCTCGTGACATGCTCGAGGAGGCGGTAGAGCGAGAGCTTGCCGCCGCTCACGACTTCCTCGGCGCCACATAGCGCCTCAAGCAGAAAGTGGGTCAGAAAGCCGTGCCCGAACCGGCGGTGCTCATAGGCGGGCTCGGTCGCCGCGGAGGCGGTGAAGATGATCCGACCAGCGCCGCCAAGCTGAGCCAGGCGCGCTTCGGCGGACAAAAGGCTGCGCGGCTTCGCATCGACGTGCAGAACCTTCGCCCCAATGCCGCCGGAAAAACAACAGTCGAGGAACAGGATCAGGCGCTTTGCCGGTATCCGCGAGAACCATTCCTGCAACAGCTCGAGCGGGATCGCGGAGCCGGCGAGATCATCTGGATTCGCGTCGTGGGTGACGAGCTCATGTGTCTCCGACCCATGGCCGGAGAACGCGATCACCACCGTATCCTCGGGGCCGCAGCCGGCCAGGTCGGCAAATGCGTCCTCAATCCGCTGCCGCGTGGCCTCCGCATCTGCCAGCAAGACTGTGCTGCCGCCCAGCGTGTCGAAGAACAGTGCCTCCAGCGCCGTCGCGTCGCGACGCGCGCAGGTCAGCTCATCAATGCCGGTCGAGCTATAACGGTCGATGCCGATGAACAGGCCGCGAAACGGCATGAGGCACCACGCTACGCCCGAACGACGCCGACGGAGAACGCGGCTCGTGGCTTCTCAGCCTTCTCCAGCACGACCGGCGCGAACGTGTCTTTCCGCGCGACCTGCTTGTTGCCCACCTTCTCGAACCAGACACACCAGACGGCATCCTCCTCCAGCATGGCCGTCTTCCCGACCTGCTCGACCGTCATGATCGGCCCGCCTGACTTCACCCGCACAAGATCGCCGGGCTTGAATTCGGTAGCATCCATTCTCCACGCTCCTTCTCGATGCCTATCTGTCCTCGCCAGGCACCGGAGGAGGTCGCAAGAAGCTCGCCCACGTCCCCACCACCATGAGTGGAGACGCGCACGTGCTAGGAGATCGCCCCATGCCTAACATCAATATATGGTGTGTCGGTCATTCCTTGCACAAGGATTTCGGCGAAGACCGTGTAAGCTCCTGATAGATGTTCTTGATTTGTCTCTTAGGGCTGCGCTGCGTTCCGAAGCGGGATAGCCCGACGGCAACCTGCCGTCGGGCCTATCGTCACGATCTGCCAGATAGCCAACGCCAGGCGCGGCGCCAGAAGCCGGGAGCCGCCTTGACGGGAGCGGGCTGAACGGCAAGTTCGATCGCTGGCGTCTGCCCGTAGAAGCGCGCTTTGGCAGCGCGGTCACGACGACGCTCGGCTTCGACCTGCTCGTCACTCCAGGGGCCGGCCTCGATCACCTTGCTGCGGTCGATCACATAGTGTGACCGGCATTTCAGCGTCCAATTGCCGATCGACGGCCGAAGGGAGACGGTCTCGCCATCGAACGTCATCTTCCAGTCCGTCGGCGTGAAGGGGGCGACGACCTCCTCGCCGCAACCGCAGCAGCAGCTGTGGGCTGATGTGGCATATTCCATCGAAACATAGAGAATGCCTGCCTCAAGGCGCTCAGGGATGTGTTCGACGAAACGATGTTCGAGTCGCTTGTGCCGTATCACGCGAGATCCCCGTTGATCAGCATGTTGCCGTCGGTGGTGTAGGTGCAGTGATGCTCGCGCTCGAGGTCGCGGTAGAAGCCGCGAATCTTCTTCCACTTGACGACCGCGAGGACAGCATTCAGGGCGTTGAGATCCGCGACCTGGATGTTGGAGGCGTAGATGTCCTTGGCGCCGCCGCCGACGAAGGAAATGCGCTGCCGCGCGTGATCGCGCTTCTCCGGCGTACTGGCGGTGACGCGCAGGATGCCGCCCAGCGACCCCTCGTCGAGCTCGAGCCCCATGCCAACATCGACGAACGCGGCGCCGATCGCCTCGAGCTTCTCTACGATCAGCCGCTTAGCGTCACCCGCATCGAGGGACAGGAACGCGAAGGTGACGCCGTCGAGAAGGTGAATGTTGTCGACGCCGAGCGCGACATCGTGCGCCACGATGTTCCGGTGCATCCGGCTGTAGATGCGCTTCAGGTATTCGACCTTCTTGGGCGCTTCCCGCAATTCCTCCAGGCTCGGAGCGCCCGGCGCGCGAAACGCGTTATGGGTCAGGAACTCGTCGCTGTCGAACAGCCGGATTTCCCGGACAGGCGTCTTGGCGACGAAATCCAGGATGTAGCCGCCGGTCCCCCCGACGCCGATGATGGCGACCCGCTCGTTGACGAGTCGCTCGGTCAGGACGCCGATCCCGACACGGTCGGAGGCGGTCTCGACATAGTTGAAGACGCTGTCCTCCTCCTCTTCCGGTTCGCGGAAGGTGCGAGGCGTCGCGCCGGACTTCAGCACTGCGGCCGGGCCCGCGAGGATATTCGCGTAGCTCGTCATCTTGTGGTGGTAGTCCGAGTAGCCGCCGTCTGGCTTGCTGGAGAAGCTGTGCGTCGCCTTCAGGCCGTGGCCGAGATCGAAGGCGCCGGCCGCATGCGAGATGCCCTGGATGGGCCTGCCGTCGGCGTGGCACGGGAAATCGCCGTCCCAGTGGATGACATGGGTGTCGGGCGGGCGCGTCTGATCTCCGGCCAGCGTGAGGCTGGAGATGAGGGTGCCGATGCGCACCTCCCGGCGCGCATCGACATACGGCACCTCGCGCATAACGAGATACCCGCCCTGCTGCTGGACGAAGTAGCCTTCGTCCCGCAGCCGCTTGAGGTCCGGATTACGACTGAACAGTGCGCGTGACATTGAACACCGTGCCCTTCTTCTTGACGTCGACGGAGCCGCCAACCCCGAGCTCACCGGCGGGCGGCGTCGACGCCGCGTGCCGATAGGTCATCGAGAAGACGACGTTGGGTTCGTGCTGGCCCGGGAAGGCGAGCTGGACGATCTGTTCGAACGTCACCGTGCGGGCGTTCACCGTGCGCGGCCGCGAATTGACGATGATCTCGAACGTCAGCCGCGCGGTGATGAACCGCTCGATGCCGGGCTGGACCAGATCGATCAGCTCGCCATGCTCGATCAGGCGATCTTCACCGCCGGGAACCTCGAGGAAGACGGCCTCCCCCTCGCCGGGCTTGGCGAGGCCGTAGAGCACCGTGCCGCTGATGACCGGCTTGCCCCAGAGCAGCTCGTGGTCGTTGAGGGTCAGCTTGAAGTCGCGGTCGGTCTGGAAGGCGATGAACCGCTCGGCGCCGCGCTCACGCAGGTCGAACGGCTCGTTGAGCCTCACATCCTCGAAATCGCCCGAGGGCAGGATCGCGATGAGGCTGTAACCGTCCCGCGGGTCGAGTGCCGCGGCTTCCAGCAACTGGCGGCCGAGCGGCACGGGATCGCTCACCACACGGGACTGGAAGTTGAGATCGCCCTGCGCGAGGAGAAAGCGATACCCCCGCGCCGGACGCAACGCCCGGCCTTCGCGCAGGGCGTTGCCGAGATCGTCGTAATCAAGAAGTTCTTCGGTGTTCATAAGATTGGGTCCTTAGGTTCGGCCGAGGCAGCGCCGCGGCTCTAAGGGTCCAATCGGAGCGAGGGAGGCCGACCGGTAAGGTCAGACGAACTTTTTTTGCAAGGGGCCGTCGGGGGTCTGCCCGCAGATGAAGAAGGCCGGGCAGTTCGGGCAGGTGCGCGACGAAACCTCGGCCGGAAACCGTCCGGCGCGGATGTCGCCGAGAAACTTTGCGAGCTTGTCCTTGCGCCCCTTCAGCTCCCGATCGGACAAGGCAAGCGCATGTGCCTCGCCGTCGGAAAGATGGACGAGCTCTGCGACCGCGCCGGGAAAGGACTGCCTGACCGCCAGCATCAGCGCCGCCGCGCCGACATCCTTGCCCTCGGCCGACCGCATGTGACCCGTGCGAATGCGGCGCACGGCGCGGATGCCGTCCGGCCGCACCAGCACCTCGTCCGGCCGAACGATGATCTCCTCGCCGCCGAAACTGAGGCTGAGCGCGACCGGCGCTTCGGGGACTGCTTCGGCGCGGTTCGCCAGGAAGAAGCGCAGCATTGCCAGCGCCAGATCGCGGAATTCCGCGCGATAGCCGTGCTCGCCGAGCCCCTCGCCGGCGAGCGCCGCATCGATGCGATCTTGCAGCGCCTGCTCGGACACGGGTCCATCCGACGCGATCACCGCCTCGACCACCACGCGAACCGCCTCATGCAGATGCATGAAGGCGGTCGCGGTTCGCCGGCCGCCGACCTGCAGGACATGCGTGTAGAAGAAGCGACGCGGGCAGGATTCATAAAGAGCGATCTGCGGGGCGCCTAACCGCAGCCGTCCGTCGACCACCAAATCGATATCCCGAGCTTCCGCGGCCACGGGAAGCGGCCGTGCCGGCACGAGCGAACGGCGTGTTAAGGTCGCCCCGAGACGGTCGAGGAATGGCGAAAGCGGTCGGTTGTGGCCGTTACTCTTCTCGGTCGGCGCATAAAGGATCAGGCGATCGCGGGCGCGCGACTGCGCCACGTAAAATAGGCACTCCTGCTCCTCGGCCTGACCTGCGCGGAACGCCTCCAGCGCACTGCCCTCCGCCCCCGCGATCATCCCGTCGGGCGCCGGACAGGGCGGCGCCGGCGGCGTGCGTGGGATCGTGTCGCTGTTAAGCCCAGGAATATGGACGCCACCGAACTCTAGGCCCTTGGCGCCATGGATGGTCATCAGCCGCACGGCGTCGAGATGCTGGGCGGCCGCCGGCAATTGGCGCAGGTCGCGGTCGTCGCCGAGCCGCACGAGCCTGCGCACACGATCGAGCAGGCGCGTGATGGGCAGCCCGCGTCCGGCCGGTTGTACCCGCACAAAGTTGAGGAATTGCCAGATCGCGATGCCCCGTGTGCGGTCGGCGAGATCCTCCGACGCGCCCAGGCGCGCGGCGATGCGTGTGCGATCGAGCAACAGCGTCGCGAGCACGGTCCAGGGCGAGGCCGTCTGATCGAAACCATCGAGCGCAGTCGCGAGCTTGGCAACGGTCTGCCGCCCCCTGTCGCTCAAACCGGGGATCGCCTCGCCATGCCGCAGCCAGCCCGCCGGCGCGTGCTCGGCCGCCCGCAGATGGTCGAAGACCGCGACCACATCGGCAAAGGAGGTGGCGAAGTCTCGCCAGCAGGCAATGCGCACCAGGCCCATGGCGCGCCGATCGACCAGGATCGAGAGGAGAGCCAGGAGATCCTTGACCTCACCCCGCTCGAACAGACTTCCCAGGAAGAGGACCGGCACGCCGAGCCGTTCCAGGTCCTGCCCGATCGTCGACAGCTTTTCGTTGCCGGTGCACAGGACCGCCTGGTCACGATAGGCGTAGCCGTCACGCCGCAGCTCCTCGATAGCGTCGGCCAGGGCGACCTGCTGCTGCTCGGCGCGCTGGACCGTGCGCAACTCGGGCCTATGTCCATTGGCGTCGCGGTCCGCGTCGAGGCCACTATCCGCATCGCCGGCGCGCATCGTGATCGCGAAACTGGAGAAGCTGGCGACAATCTCCGGCACCGAACGATAATTACGCTTCAATCGACCGCGATTGCCACCGGCGAAGTCCTCCTTGCCGAACCGGGTTATGTTGAAGGATGAGGCACCGCGAAACCGGTAGATCGACTGCTTGGCGTCGCCGACCATCCAGAGATTGCGGCCGTCGGGCCGCAGTGCGCTCAGCAGCCGCACGCTGCTGCGGTTCACGTCCTGATACTCATCCACCAGGACATGATCATATTGCGCCTGCAGCGCCGCGCAGATGGCCGCCTCCTTTTCGAGCAGTTGCACCGGCAAGGCGACAAGATCGCCGAAGTCGATGCAATGCGCGTTGCGCTTGAGCTGTTCGTAGGCCGCGTAGACGCGGGCAACCTCGCCGGCGCGTTCCGCCGCCTCGCGCGCATCCGAGTCCTGGGCTTTCGCCTGCATGGCGTCGGCGAGCGCGGCGTAGGTTTCGGCGTCGACCACCTCATCCTTCGCCCGCGATACGGCGGCCAACATGTCGGCAATGATCTGGGTCGGATCGTAAAGATTGCGGTAGTACGCGAGCCTAAGCCGCGGGAACTCCCCCTCGAGGAGTTCGACCGCTTCGGTCCGGTCCATCATCCGCGGGTCCTTCGGCAGGCCGAGCTCCGCATGGAAACGACGGATGATATCGAGGCCGAAGGCATGGAACGTGCCGATCCACATCGCGGCCGCAGCCTCGGGCCGCTTGCGCGCGATCCGCTCGGCCATCTCGCCCGCTGCCTTGTTCGAAAAGGTCAACAGCAGTATGCGCCGTGGATCGACGCCCTCGCCTAGAAGGCCCTCGACGCGCGCGATCAGCGTCTGCGTCTTGCCGGTGCCAGGCCCCGCCTCAAGCAGATAGGCTTCGCCGCGATGCGCCGCAGCGGCCGCTTGCAGCGGATTGAGCGGCCGTTCGACATGCGCCGCAGTCGCGGCGGGAGGCACGGGCGGCAGCAGCAAAGCATCGAACAACTGCTGCGCGACGACCTCGAACGGCGCGCCGAGCTTCGCGGCGATGGCGGACGCGGCGAGCCCTTGGTCGACATGGAGCGCCCGCGCGACGGTGCGCGGAAGCAGCAGTTCGCGCGCGAACAGGTCCATCTGGACTTCGCGGCGTTGCCGGCGTCCATAATCGACAACCCGATCCATTCCGACTGGTGAGGGCTCGGCCGGGCGTGCCGGATCAATCATCGGCGCCGCTTCGCCACCAGGATCGTCGCCCAGCTCGACATGGCCGATCTCATGCGCCACGAGGAAAGCTTGCTCGAACGGAGAGCCCATATTCTCGTGAAGAATCAGATCGTCGGCGGCGACGAAAGTCGCGCGGCCGCCATTGAGGACGGCTGCGCCGGCGGCAGTCCGTTCGACATCAATCCCCCGCCGCTTGGCCTCGGCGACAGCAAAGTCATAGGGCGACCAGGGATCGGCGCCGGATGCAACGAGGCGAGCGTGAAGCTCGGCGGCGACTTGCCTGGCGAGCTCCACACTGTCCATGTCAGTCCGCCTCCGCCAACAGCCGGGCGCGCTTCTCGGCCGGGACGCCGGCATCGATCAGCACTTGCTCGAAGGTGACCTGCTCGCCGGCCACCGGTTTGCTGTCGGCCTTATAGCTGCGCGCGACAATCAGGTGCGCTGGCCCCCAGGACGACTCCAACTGTGCGACAGAGCTGCGCATCGCATCCGCCAATATCGCCAGGAAGCGTCGCGGGATACTGACGAGAGAGACCCGCCGTTCGCGCAGTGCGGTCACGACCTGCCGGGGCACGTCCAGACGCTGCGCGACGGCGCGCCAGTCATCGACCGTCAGCGCCGCGAAAGGGTCGGCTGCTGCCGCCGGCATAACCTTCGCGTGTTGCGACCAGGCAGCGTCGATCAGCGCCCGATCGGTAGCAGAGAGGGGTGCGGCATCTTCATAAGCCTCGCGGCTGAGTTCGCGCGAGAGGTCGATGAGCTCCCCGGCATATTCCGGGTATAGCCGCAGATAGCGTTCCAAGGTCGACCGGCCAGGCTCGCTCTCGACCGCGAACGCGTCGAGCACGGCCTCGCGGGATGGACGTCCGCCGCCGGGGCTCACCGCTCGTCTCCGTCGGCCATGGCAGCTCGCAGGGCGGCGAAGGCCTTGTCGCGGTAGGTTCGGACGGTCTTTTCGGAGCGGCCCAAAGCCTTGGCGATGGTCATGACGTCCGGCTCCTTGGAGTCGATGGGGAAGCCCTGTCTCAACATGTGAATGATCCTGCTTTGTTCTGTCGGTAGAGCTTCAATCGCTGCATCCAGGCGCGACCGGTAAGACGGGTCGTCGAAATCCGACACGGCGAAGGGATCGTGGGTCCCTGCGGCCGCCTCGACCTCCGGTGACAGTTCTCCGCTCTCCTCGTCATATTCGAGGGGCTGGGAACGGTTTTCGTCGCGCCAGGCCTTTTCCTGCGCATCGCGCCGCAGGCTCGCTAGCGCGCCATCGAAGCGCACCTCGAAGTAGTCGACCTTTTCGTCGTAGGCGGCGCGGTCCGCCGAAAAGAGCTCGACGAACCGGCCGAACACCTTGTCGCGCACGACCCCGCGCGTCAGCGATTCCGTCTTTCCATCGGAGCTTTCCGCCCTGGGCAAACTGCGCAGCACCCGTTCGGTCAAGATCCGATAGAGGCGCTCGAACCACACCTCGTTGTTGTCGCGACGGCTCGCGCGAATGAAGTAAACGAGACATTCGCTCGGGACGTAGCCCGGGTCCGAGCGCTTGGTGATTTCCGCCCTGGCGATCAAGCCATCACGCGGCAGGACTGCCAATTCGGCGATGAGGGCTTCTATCTTCGGGTCGCGCTCGTAGAGTTCGCCGCTGAGGCGGCGTTTGCGCAGCGGGGTTACGATCGCTTCGCCCGCGCCACGCGCGTCTGCCTTTTGCCCGGTGTCGAAAGCTCCCTCCAACTGGTTCATCGCGCGGCCCCGCCTCCCGTATCGCCCTTCTTGTTGAGACGCGTCTCGAGCGAGCCGATGCTGTCGAGCACCGCCTCGAAATCCGGTGGATCGCCAAAGATCATGCCCTGCATGGCCCTGTAGTCGACGCGCAGTTGCTCGATCATCGCGTCATGCGGGGCGAGTGCAAACGAGCCAGGCGCAGCGCTCGCGAGATCGAAGTCCGGTCGATTGAAGAACATCCGGGCGTGCGCGACGCAATCCGCACCGAGCGCCGGATCAGCGATGGCGGCGGCGCCGACGCGGGCCGCGGCGAGCTGGTGCAGGTCATAATAGTGACGGGAAACGCGTTGGCCGCCCCCGCGCAGCTCGCCGCGCTTGTCGAACCAGCGCCGCAGCCCATGGAGGATGACAACCTTGTCCCAGAAGGTACGTTCCGGATCGACCGTGCGGACGGCCGGCACGGTCAGGTCGAGCGCCGGCAGATCATCATCGACATAGGGTTTGATCGGCACTTCGCTGTTCGGATCGAGCGCGGATTTCGCGCCCGACTCGATCTTGATCGCTGCCCGCACATAATCCGATCGCGGCGTCGCCGCGGGATACCAGATCAGAAGCGTCTGCCCGTCGGGATCAGCGTCATCGGCTTCCACTCGGGCCGCGCCGGCATCGAGGCCGGCAGCCTGAAGCCGGTCCTGCAGGATCTGCGTCAACTCAGCCCGCAGCGGGCCGTTGATGTAGGCTTGGCAGGCGTCCTTGATCGCATCGAGGCGCGCCCGGCGCTTTTTGCTACTCAGCGCTTCGAGCTCCTCGATGGTCGCCGGCTCGCCGATGTCGTCCCGAAACACCGTGACATCAATGTCTTCGGAGAAGCGATTGATCAAACCAAACCCTTTGGACAGGGAGGTTCCACCTTTGAAGAGGAGGCGGGGTCCGCCCTCTTTCAAGCCATTGAACAAGGCATCCAGCGTCCAGCAGACCCAGAAGTCCTTCTCGATATTCTGAGACGCCGTGCCGAGGCGTAGCGCCGTCGTATCGAAGGCGCTCAACATCGCGTCCGACCCGGCCGCGAGAACCTCGTCGAAAGCCGGATTCATGTCTTCACCGCCCGGGCTGCACCGCGCTTGGCAGTTTGTGCCTTCTGCGGGGAGAGCGGCTTTCGCTTGGGCCGGGCGACGGCAGCATGACGCTGATCATCGGCATCGTCCGCCGTTCTTTGTTGATGACGATCATGATCAGCATCATCACGATCATCATCGACGTGCCGACGACGAACGCCGGCGTCGCTTTCAACGAGCGGCTTGAGAAACACCCACATCCATGTCGGAAGAGCTGTCATACCGGCAGTGAGATCCGCTTTGAGGGGCGGTCCCACCGTGGGATCTTCGAAAAGATTGGCGAGCTTGCGCCTAACCTGATCACTTTCTCCTTCACGAACCAGGAGATCGCGCAGCCAGTGAAGCGCTTGGACGACGCGCATCGCTGGTCGTCCGGCCCAGAATAGCTTGCTGGCCGCGGTTGGACGGAAGGTGATCGTTACGTTGCCGAGCTTGATCGCGCGGCGCCGAGCGTCGGTGTGCACCACGATTTTGGCGGGGACGGCGTCAGTTAGGCCCAGATCGTTCGCCGCGGTCATGCCGTCGACAAGCATCCGGGTTTGGTCACGTCGCCCGACGGCGTCGATGACTGAGCGCGGATCAGGCGGATTGGGTTTCTGGGTGAGTTTGTTGAAGCCAGGCTGATCGTAGAGCCCACGATCAATCCGCCTAAGGATTTCGACCTTCGTCAGCCGCTGCAACGCCTTATCGACCGCGTCCCGCGAGGCGAGATCGACGAAGTCACTGGGCGTCCAGACCTTGCGTGGCGCATCCGCACGGATGCGCTCGAGCATGGCTTTCTTCAGATCGGGCGAGTCGGTGTTCATGTCCGAAAATTGTAGTCCTTTTTCGGACGCGAACCAAGTGGATTGTCCGAAATAAATATACAAATTTCGGACAATCTAAATAGGTAGGCCGCCCACCTGAGAATGGCTCCTTCGGCCGTATGCAACTTTGCCGACCGTCCTGGCGAGCCAGCTCGGTAGCTGGGGCGCGACCGCGACGAGTTCGCCGAACGTGGAAGACGGCAACTTGCGCTTCAACGTCATCAAGGCGGCTTCTGCCTTTTCCGGCCCCAGCCAGGCGAGCGCTCGCACCGCCTGTCCGGCGGGCCGATCGGCCAGCGCCAACTGCCAGCGCGGCGCATGCCGCAGCTCGACGACCTGCTGGCCCAGATTCATCGTCCGGCTACGGCCCGATGTCAGATAGACCGACCGGACCGGCACCTGTGTCGTGAGGCCGAGCGCGTTAGCGGCCGCGGCACCGTTCGACACGATGGTTTCGCCGCGCTGGAGCGCGAGGGCTTCGACGGCCTTCTCGACGGAGGGCGCGCGGACGCCGAACCGACTCGAAACCGGGCGCAGATAGACGCCGCGCCCGGCACGCATCAGCCGGCCACGTTCAGCCAGTCGCGACAAGGCTTGATCCACCGCGGCGCGATTGCCGAGATGGAGCAGGCTCTTCGCCGCGATCGGAGCGCCCTCGGGCAAGCCCTCGGTGTGCGCCAGAATCTGTTCGGTCAGTCGTTGCACGGCACTTCTCCTGTCAGAAATATATGCGGTTTTCTGACAGTTTTCAATCTCCCCCAAACCGACTGGAAGGGCCAGCGATTGAGAGGGGGCCTGGAGGGGAAAGCCTTCCCCTGCGGCCGAGCCCAGGGTCTCGGCCGACCCCTTCTGCGGGGAGACCCCGCAACGCCCTCATTAGAGTGAGAGTGTGGACCGGATTTCCGTGACGGGTTGAGGGTCGGGAGAGAGTCTTCCGGCGCCCGTCATGGAGTTTGATCCCATGAACATGCAGGTTCTCGATGCCCGGCGCGACGTGAGTGGCGGCTGGAAGGTGGACATCAACCGCGGCGAGCGCATCGGTCGGGTTTCCTCGGAGTGGTTCTCGCGACCCGACGACGAGCGCTATCTCTCGCTCGCCGAACTCGGCCGGACCGTCCGCGAGCGCACCGAGCGCAGCCGAACGCGCGTTGTCGAATCCGCGCTTATCCATGTCGAAGCCAGCCGCACCGATCCCGAACGGCTTGCCCTGATCCTACCAGGCGCCGACAAGCCCATCGCTCCGACGCACTGGAGTTTCGGTCAGCTCGCGAGCCAGGTCGGCGCGCCGGCCGCCTATCTGCGGCAGCTCCCCGCCGCGCTCGCCGGCATCAACCTGCAATATGGGCTGACCGCCCACCGCGCCGAGCAGATCAAGACCCTCGAGACCGACGACGGCCGCGTCGAGCTGCGCGCCGTGACCGGCCCCGACTACGGCCGGATCTACGACCACGAGCTGGTCGAAGCCGTGCAGCGCATCGCCGGCAACGGCACCGGCGACACCCGTTGGAAAGTGCCCGGTGTCCTCGACTGGTCGACCGGCGTCTATAATCCGCGCGTCGACATCACCAAGGACACCACGACGCTCTACGCTTCCGATCGCGACGTCTTCCTTTTCCTCGTCGACGATCTGAATCCGATCGAAGCCGGCAAGCTCGCGGATGGATCGCCCGATCTCTATTTCAGGGGCTTCTATGCCTGGAACAGCGAAGTGGGCGCCAAGACCCTTGGTATCGCGTCCTTCTATCTCAGGGCCGTGTGCCAGAATCGCAATTTGTGGGGCGTCGAAGATTTCGAGGAGATCTCCATCCGCCATTCCAAATACGCCGCTTCGCGCTTCGCCCATGAGGCGGCGCCGGCCTTGCTCAGCTTCGCGGACTCCTCACCGCAGCCGTTCATCACCGGCATCAAGGCGGCGCGCGAACGCATCGTCGCGCACAAGGACGAAGAGCGCACCGAATTCCTGCGCCGCCGCGGCTTCTCGAAAGCCGAGACGGGCAAAATCATCGACGCGGTGCTGGCCGAGGAAGGCCGCCCGCCGGAAAGCATCTTCGATTTCGTCCAGGGCATCACCGCCGTCGCGCGCGACAAGCCCCACCAGGACGCGCGGCTCGAGCTCGAAGGCAAGGCCAAGAAGCTGCTCGATCGCGCCGCCTGATCCCCGCAATGCCGGAGATGCGGTTGTCCGTGTCTCCGGCTTTGCGTCCCCTAGCCATACTGTTTCCGGGCTGTCTTGTGGCCCAGATCCAGGTCACCTATTCAGTGGTGCGGCATGGAGCACAATCGCCAAACGAGCGACTGGATACAGAATGCTAGAGCAGGCGCCTGCGGAATATTACATCGATGAAAGCGGCAATACCGGCGACCTGAGCACGGTCAAAATCGACTCCTACTTCGTCGAACAGCGCATGTTCGCCTTGGCTGCATTCGGCTGCACGCTCGACCAGGACTTCACCGATAAATTGGGCGCACTAAAAAAGGCGCACCGCATCCAGTCGTCGGAGCTCAAATCAAAACAGGCTTATGACAAGCCGCGCTTCATCTTTGATCTTCTGGACCTCCTTGAGACGCGCCGCGCCCCAATCTTTATCGAGCTTGTCGACAAGCACTTCTTCGTTGTCGTGAACATCATCGAGCGAATGGTGGTGCCCTATGTGGGGGAATGCGACACTCAACCTGGCGCCCTTTGGATGAAGGGCGTTATGGCGAACTACATGGCGCTATATGCACCTCCCGAGCTGGCTCACGCCTTTGCCGCATGTTGCCAAAGCAGAGACCACGCGGAAATACGCGAACTTTACAAGCAAATAATTCGGTGGGCGCAGGGAAGCGGAGTTCCGCCTACTGACGTGGCGGCGGGGATCATCCGTTTTGCGCGCGACAGCTTGAAGGACTTCCGCAAGCTGCCGAAAGCCAAGGCCGTCGAGCGGGCATTACCGATTCCCGACAAGAATCCCGCCGGGAAGCTGCTCTGGGTTCTGCCGAACCTGACATCGTTCACCAACATCTACGCCCGGATCAATCGCTTCGCGCGAAAGCAGGTTTCCGGCGTGACGCTGTTCCACGACGAGCAATTGCAGTTCGGAGACATTCTTCTGCACAACAAGAAGCTCGCAGAGGACCTGGCGCAGCTTGGCGTGAAATTGCCCCTGCAGACGGCCGACTTCGAATTCTCGCAGGCGGCCGACCTGCAATTCCAGCGATCGCACGATTCTATCGGCATTCAGGTCGCCGACGTCCTCGCCGGTTTCATCGCGCGATATGTACAGGACGCTGTGTGGGGCGGCGCCCCCATGCATCCTGACAAGGTAGCGATTTTCCGCCGCCTCGTCGCAACAGGCGACCGCAGCTTGGGTTCGGGTGTCAACTTCGTCGCGCCCGACAACATGATCCGCTTCCTCGGCATCGAACCGCGCTCGAATTTCTAGGGCGGCATCAAGCCGTCATGGGCGAATACGAAGGACTGGCGCGGGATCATCGCCGGTTCTGGCAGTGACCTTACCGATGGCGTTTGATGGTGTCGCTGCCCTCCTAGAGTGAGAGGGCGGTGCTTCGCTTCGTGACGGGTTTAGGGTCGAGAGAGAGGCTTTCGGCGCCCGTCGCGGAGTAAGTCTCATGGCAACTGCCATTCAGAAGATCACCCTGTCGTCGGCGCAGGACATCCCCTTCAACAAGCTGGTGCTGAGCCAGTCGAACGTCCGCCGCGTCAAGGCTGGCGTCTCGATCGACGAGCTGGCCGAGTCGATCACCCGGCGCGGTCTCATCCAGTCCCTCCACGTCCGGCCGGTGCTCGATGCCGACGGCCAGGAAACCGGCATGTACGAAGTGCCGGCGGGCGGGCGTCGCTTCCGCGCGCTGCAGCTCCTCGTCAAGCAGAAGCGCCTCACCAAGACCTCCAAGGTGCCGTGCGTGGTGTCGGACGCCAATGCCGACATCCTCGTCGACGAGGTGTCGCTGGCCGAGAATATCGAACGCGCCCCGCTGCATCCTCTCGACCAGTTCCGCGCGTTCCAGGCGATGCGCGAGAAGGGCATGACCGAGGAGGCGATTGCGGCTGCATTCTTCGCGTCCGTCCAGGTCGTGAAGCAGCGGCTTCGCCTCGCGGCCGTCTCGCCGTCATTGCTCGATATCTATGCCGAGGACGGCATCACGCTCGAACAGCTCATGGCCTTCACCGTCACCAACGATCATGCGCGTCAGGAGCAGGTCTGGGAGTCGGTTCGCAATAGCTGGCAGAGGGAACCCTACCAGATCCGGCGCATGCTGACCGAGACCGCCGTCCGCGCATCCGACAAGCGGGCCGTATTCGTCGGCATCGATGCCTATGAAACCAACGGCGGCTGCGTGCTGCGCGATCTCTTCCAGGATGACGACGGCGGCTGGCTGCAGGATCCTGCGCTGCTCGATCGCCTGGTCGCCGACAAGCTGAAAGCCTCCGCCGAAGCGATCGCCGGCGAAGGCTGGAAATGGATCGAGGTGGCGATGAGCTTCCCCTATGGCGCCACCCACGGCCTGCGCGAGATCGTGGGCACGCCGCTCGACCTGACGGCTGACGAACAGGCGACCATCGAGGCGCTCAACGCCGAGTGCGCCAAGCTGGAGGCCGAATATGAGAACGCCGACGAGTTGCCGGACGAGATCGATCAGCGCCTTGGCGAAATCGAAACCGCGCTCGCCAGCTTCGACGAGCGGCCGGTCCACTACGAACCCGCCGACATCGCGATCGCCGGGGTCTTCGTCAGCCTGGACGCCGACGGCACGCTGTCGATCGACCGCGGCTATGTCCGACCCGAGGACGAGATCGCCAACCAGGCGGGCGATGGCGAGGGTGAAGAGCAGGATGGCGGCGACGATGACGCTGACTATCCGGCGTCGCCTTCGGTCCAGCGCGCGGTCATCACCATCTGCGGCAAACCTGCCGAGCCCGAGGAGGAGGACGAGGACGACACGATCAAGCCGCTCCCCGATCGACTGATCACGGAGCTGACCGCCGATCGCACCCTCGCGCTCCGCGACAAGCTCGCCACCGATCCCTCGGTCGCCTTCGTCGCCGTCCTGCACAAGTTCTGCCAGGACGTGTTCTACGGCGGCAGCCAGTACGGCTTCGCGATGGAGGTCAGCGTGCGGGGCACGACCTTCCATTCGCAGCCCGAAGGGCTTCGTGACAGCGTCTATGCCAAGGCGATCGAGGCCCGGCACGATAGCTGGCGCAAACGGCTCCCGGCCAAAGTCGCTGATCTCTGGGATGGGCTGGCCGCACTGACTGGCCCCGAACAGGCCGAACTCTTCGCCCATTGCGCTTCGTTCGGCGTCAATGCGCTTTATGAGCGGGCCGATCGCTACGGTGGCCGTGTCTCGGCGCATAGTGTCGAACAGCGCATCGCCGAAGCCGATCGCCTGTCGCTGGCGGTCGGGCTCGACATGGCCGAAGCCGGGTGGCGGCCGACCGTCGCCAACTATCTCGGCCGCGTCACCAAGCCCCGCATCCTCGAAGCGGTGCGTGAAGGCGCCGGCGAGCGCGCCGCCCAACTCATCGCACATCTGAAGAAGGGCGACATGGCGACCGAAGCCGAACGTCTCCTCGCCGAGACGGGCTGGCTGCCCGAACCGCTGCGCAATTCCGGCGCCGATGCCGAAAGCACCGAGGCGGACTCTGGCGAGGGCGACGAGGCGTTGCCGGACTTCCTCGACGGCGATGACGAGGAGACCAACACCGATGATGAGGAGGAACGGCACCTCGCCGCCGCGGAGTGACGGCGGTCCTCATCTGACTTGACGAGCCCGGCGTCCCTTCGGGGGCGTCGGGCTTTTTTCATGCGCGCCGATCGAGAGGGAGAGTTTGGCCCGGACGTGGCGAGCCGGACATGGAGGAGAGAGCGCCTGCCGGCTCTCCCGTTCCCTGCTCTCCGGGAGTGGCCTCATGGCCGACTATTTCACCCATTTCTCATGCCTGCTCGATGTCGGCACGCCCGAGACCGCAGCCCGCGCGCTCGATCTCTACAACCAACTGTCCGAGGACGGAGCATCCGAGGAACCGCCGTCCGATGGCTTCCTCCTGTCCATCCAGCCCGAGCATGGCGGCTCCAAACTCTGGATGCGCGACGATGTCACCGGCGATCCCGAACGGCTGATCCAGTTCGTCATACGCTGCGCCGCCGAATTCCACCTCACCGGCCGATGGGGCTTTCAGTACGCCAACACCTGCTCCCGGCCGCGTCTCGATGGCTTCGGTGGCGGCGCGCATGTCCTCGATCTCGCGACCGGCGAAACTGTGGCGTGGATCTATACCAACGGTTGGCTCGCCGAGGTGATCGATGGCGGCGATGGTGCCTGACATCATCGAGACCATTGTCTGTCGCTTGATGGCGCGGCCGGGCCGCGCCCCTTGAGAGCGAGAGGAAGGCCGGGACGGGTTTGAGCCCGTCCGGTCCGAGAGAGAGCGCCGGCGGGCTTTCCCGCTCCGCTCTCCCGAGGACGTCTCCCATGAATGCTCACACCCTTGCGGCGGCGCTGCCGACCGCCGCCGATCAGCCGACCGACGCTGCCGCCATCCATGCCGCGGCACTTCTCCTCCTTCCTCACATCGAGCGCGGCGAGCGCATCGACGCCGCGGTCTTGCGCACCGCCATGGAGACCGCCTTCGGCGCGTCCGATACTGCCGGCGCCTGGGACTGGAAGGACGCCTATGACGCCTGCGAAGCCGCAACCGTCCTCATGCTCCGCAAATACGGAAAGGCGCTTTTGCGCAAAGCCGGGTCTCCGGCTGCGGCGGTTCCTCTGTTCGGCAAGATCGCGGGACTTCTGCCCACCCACACGCGCCGCTCCGAGGAGGCGCAGGCCTTCCAGCAATTCTCGACGCCGATCCCGCTCGGCCTGGCCGCGATCACTGCGGCCGCCATCACACCCGCCGATCGCGTGCTCGAACCATCGGCCGGCACCGGCCTGCTCGCCATCCTCGCCGAGATCGCCGGCGGCACGCTTGTCCTCAACGAACTCGCCGAAACCCGGGCCGCACTCATCTCCTCCCTCTTTCCGGCCATTCCCGTGACCCGCTTCGACGCAGCCCAGATCGACGATCATCTCGACCCGGCGACCGTCCCAACAATCGTGGTGATGAACCCGCCATTCTCGGTCCTCGCCAATGTCGAGGGGCGTGTCGCCGACGCAGCCTATCGCCATCTCGCATCCGCGCTCGCGCGGCTCGCCGATGGCGGGCGCCTGGTCGCGATCACCGGCGCGAATTTCGGCCCCGACATACCGGCCTGGCGCGACGCCTTCGTCCGCCTGCAGGAGAGGGGCCGCGTCGTGTTCACCGCCGCCGTCCATGGCTCAGTCTATGCCAAGCACGGCACGACCGTCGAAACCCGGCTGACCGTGATCGACAAGATCCCGGCCGACGAGCCATCCGCATTTCCGGCGTCCCCCGGCACCGCTCCCGACATCGCCACGCTGATGACGTGGATCGCCGAGCATGTGCCGCCGCGCCTGGCTGTCGCGCCTGCTGTTCAGGTCATGCCGACCGGCGCCACGCCGCGCACCGTTCGCGGCTATCTCGCGCGCACCGCGGCGACATCGGCGACCCGCGTGGGCCTCGCCGATCCCGAGGGCGTGCCGCTCGCCTATGAGACCGTCGACTGGACCCCGGCCGAGGGCGCCCGCCTCAGCGACGCGATCTACGAGCAATACGGATTGCAGACGATCCGTATTCCCGGCTCTCAGGCCCATCCCACCAAGCTCGTGCAATCCGCCGCCATGGCCTCGGTCGCCCCGCCCAAGCCGAGCTATCGGCCGACGCTGCCAGCGACCATCATGGACTCGCTCTCAGACTCCCAGCTCGAAACCCTGATCTTCGCGGGCGAAGCCCATTCCGATTTTCTCGCAGGTTCCTGGACCATCGACGACACTTTCGATGTCGTGGCGGCCGCCGCCGATGATGCAAACGGCGTCGTCCGCTTCCGCCGCGGCTTCTTCATCGGCGACGGCACCGGCGTCGGAAAGGGGCGCGAGTCGGCCAGCATCGTGCTCGACAACTGGATGCAGGGCCGGCGCAAGGCGGTCTGGATCTCCAAATCCGACAAGCTGATTGAGGATGCGCAGCGCGACTGGTCCGCACTCGGCATGGAGCGCCTGCTGGTCACGCCGCTCTCGCGCTTCCCGCGGGGCAAGCCGATCGCTCTGCCGGAAGGCGTCCTATTTACAACCTATGCCACGCTGCGTTCCGACGACCGCGGCGAGAAGGTTTCGCGGGTCAAGCAGATCGTCGAATGGTTGGGCTCCGATTTCGACGGAGTGATCATTTTCGACGAGGCGCACGCGATGCAGAACGCTGGCGGCGGCAAGGGAGAACGGGGCGATGTCACGCCCTCGCAGCAAGGGCGCGCGGGGCTTCGCCTGCAGCACGCCTTGCCCAATGCCCGCGTCGTCTATGTCTCCGCCACCGGCGCCACCACGGTCCAGAACCTTGCCTACGCGCAGCGCCTCGGTCTGTGGGGTGGCGACGATTTTCCCTTCTCGACCCGCGCCGAGTTTGTCGAGGCGATCGAGGCCGGCGGCGTCGCGGCGATGGAGGTGCTTGCCCGCGACCTTCGCGCGCTCGGCCTCTACACCGCCCGATCGCTGTCGTTCGACGGCGTCGAATATGAGCTGGTCGAGCACGAGCTGACCGCCGAGCAGCGGCGCATCTACGATGCTTATGCCGGCGCCTTCGCCATCATCCACAACCATCTCGATGCGGCCATGCAGGCGGCCAACATCACCGGCTCGACCGGGACGTTGAACCGCCAGGCCAAATCCGCCGCGCGCTCCGCCTTCGAAAGCGCCAAGCAGCGTTTCTTCGGTCATCTGCTAACATCGATGAAGACGCCGACGTTGATCCGCTCGATCGCGGCGGACCTGGAGGCCGGGCATTCCGCGGTCATCCAGATCGTCTCGACCGGCGAGGCGCTGATGGAACGGCGCTTGGCCGAAGTTCCGACCGAGGAGTGGAATGACATTCGCGTCGACATCACGCCCCGCGAATATGTCCTCGATTATCTCGCCCATTCCTTCCCGGTGCAGCTCTACGAGCCCTTCAGCGACGGCGAGGGCAATATGTCCTCGCGTCCGGTCTTTCGCGACGGCCAGCCGGTCGAGAGCCGCGAGGCGGTCGCCCGCCGCACCGAGCTGATCGAGAAACTCGCGAGCCTTCCGCCGGTGCCGGGCGCGCTCGACCAGATCGTCCAGCATTTCGGCGCGGACGTGGTGGCCGAAGTCACCGGCCGCTCGCGTCGTATCGTGCGCAAGGGACAGCGCCTTGTGGTCGAGACCCGCGCGGCGTCCGCCAATCTCGCCGAGACCCAGGCCTTCATGGACGACATGAAGCGCGTGCTCGTGTTCAGCGATGCCGGCGGTACGGGCCGCAGCTACCATGCGGAGCTGTCGGCACGGAACACGCGGCTTCGCGTCCACTATCTGCTTGAGCCGGGCTGGAAAGCCGACGCCGCGATCCAAGGCCTCGGCCGCACCCACCGCACCAACCAGGCGCAGCCGCCGCTCTTCCGTCCGATCGCGACCAATGTGAAGGCGGAGAAGCGCTTCCTATCGACCATCGCGCGCCGGCTCGACACGCTGGGCGCGATCACGCGCGGACAGCGCCAGACCGGCGGCCAGGGCCTGTTCCGACCCGAGGACAATCTGGAGAGCCACTATGCGCGCGATGCGCTTCGCCAGCTCTACATCCTGATCGTCCGCGGCAAGATCGAAGGGTGCTCGCTCCAGCGGTTCGAGGACACGACCGGCCTGAAGCTGATGGACGACAACGGCATCAAGGACGAGCTCCCGCCGATCACAACCTTTCTCAACCGCCTGCTCGCGCTCACCATCGACCTGCAGGACGTCCTGTTCGCCGCCTTCGAGCAGCTTCTGACCGCCAAGGTCGAGGGCGCGATCGCCGCCGGCATCTACGACATCGGACTGGAGACGCTGCGCGCGGAGAGCTTCGTCGTCACCGATCGCCAGACCATCTACACCCATCCCGGCACCGGCGCGGAAACCAGCCTGCTGACCATCCAACAGCGCGAGCGCAACCGGCCGATGACCGCCGAGGAGGCGATGGCTTGGCTCGACGATCCGGTCGCCAAGTTGCTGGTCAACGAGCGCTCCCACCGCGCCGCGGTTCAGCTTCCAGCGCCTTCGCTGATGCTCGACGACGGGGAGATCGAACGCCGCGTGCGGCTGATCCGGCCGATGGAGCAGCATCACGCCTCCATCCGCATGATGGACGAAAGCCATTGGATCGCCGCCAGTCGCGCCGAGTTCACCGCCGCCTGGAACGCCGAGATCGCGGAGGTGCCAGCCTATTCCGATTCCACGATCCACATCGTCGCTGGCCTGCTGCTGCCGATCTGGAAGCGGCTGCCCAACGAGTCGAGCCGTGTCTATCGGCTCCAGACCGATGACGGGGAACGGATCATCGGCCGCCGCGTGTCGCCCGCATGGGTCGCCAACGCCACGACAGTCGGAACGACGAACCTGTCCGCCGACCATGCCTATGCCGCGCTCATCGAGGGCAAGACAATCCTCGATCTCGCCGAAGGCCTCCAACTCCGTCGCGTGCGCGTCATGGGCGCCGATCGCATCGAACTCTCCGGCTTCACCGACGCGATGCGCGAGCGCCTGCGCGCCTTTGGCCTCTTCAGCGAGATCATCTCGTGGAAGCTCCGCTTCTTCGTGCCCGTCGGCGCGGACGGCGCGACCATCATCGGCAAGCTGATCGGCACCTACCCGATCCAGCGCGTCGGCGAGCGGGAGGCAGCGTGATGGCCCGTCTCGACGCATCCGATCTCGCGCAACGTCTCGGCCGACAGGCCGAGGCGGTGTGCCGCCATTATCTCAGCAATGGCCACCGTCAGGGCAACTACTGGCAGGTGGGCGACGCCCGTAACACTAAGGGCCGCTCGATGTACGTCCGGCTCAAGGACTCGCCCAAAGGCCCCGCCGGGAAATGGACTGACGCCGCTACCGGCGAGCATGGAGACCTCCTCGACGTCATCCGCGAGAGCTGCGGCCTCATCGACTTCAAGGATGTCGCCGACGAGGCTCGGCTCTTCCTCAGCATGCCACCACCAGCGCCGGAACCCTCCGCCTTCCAGCCGCTGGCGCCCGCACCACATGGATCGCCCGAAGCCGCACGGCGCCTCATCCGCATGTCGCAGCCGATTGCGGGCACAATCGTCGCGGCGTATCTCCGGCAACGCGGCATTACGGATCTCCGTGGAGCCGGAAATCTGTATTTCCACCCGCACTGCTATTATCGCCCGGACGAGCATGCGCCGACCGAGACTTGGCCGGCCATGATCGCCGCTGTCACTGACCTCGACGGCATGATCACCGGGGCGCATCGCACCTGGCTCGACTCACGACGCCACGACAAGGCGCCATTCGAAACCCCGCGCCGGGCGATGGGCGATCTCCTCGGCAACGCGGTCCGCTTTGGCGCTGGTGGCGAAGTGATGGCAGCCGGCGAAGGCATCGAGACGGTCCTTTCAATCCGCCAGGTCGTGCCCAACATGCCGATGGTGGCGGCGCTCTCCGCGGCACATCTCGCCGCCATCCTGTTCCCGGACACGCTGCGGCGGCTCTACATCCTGCGCGATGACGATCCGGCAGGCGATGGTGCGCGTGACAGCCTGATCGAACGGGCGAACGCGGCCGGGATCGAGGCGATCGTGATCTCTCCACAGCTCGGGGACTTCAACGAGGATCTCCGCACCCTCGGCATCGCGACATTGCGCAGTCAGACTCGGGTACAGCTCGGGCCGCAGGACGTCGCACGCTTCATGGCGCTGGCGGCATAGCCGGTAAGGAAGCGGCAGCGGCCCCGCCGCCGTACTCGCTCAGACGCAGCGGATCGGAGAGGACCGCGCCTCGGCCTTCGAGAGGGCGATCGGCCCACAGGCAGGCCGGCCCGGCAATGGCTGCGGCCGACTATTTTCCGGCGCGGCCCCAAGGGGCCGCTTTCCATCGCGAAACAAAATAGCCGGCCTCCGCCATCCTCCGCTGACGCTCCGGCCCTCGCTCGCGCTCCGGGTGCAGGGCCGCCCCGCCGGTGTGCTTCGTCGCCATGAAGGCCGCGACGGTCGCGGTCCATCCGACGGAGCATCCGATGCGCGATCTCGACGACTACGAACCGCACCACGAATCCTCACCGACTGACCACGTCCTCAACGAATTGCAGCTCCACGGCTACCGGCCTTTCGCCGACGAACCCGATCAGCGGCTTCTGCCGGACGGCAACGCGGTCGCGGGCGCGGTCGCCGACATCTTCGACGCCCTGATCGTGACCCTGGAGGACACGCGCCTCGAACCCGACCTCGACGATCTCCTCTGGTCGACCGTGAACGTCTTTCATCGCGCCGCCGAACGGATCAACCGCGAGCTCGACGACAACGAGCAGGCCCAAAAGCGCTCCCAACGCGAACAGGACGGCAGCGAGGTGAAGTCGGTCGATCTCGAGCGCCTGATCGCCGAGGGCAAGACACAGGTCGAACGCCAGACCGCCTTCGAACTGATGCGCGACCAGGCCGCCGAGCACTACGAACGCCAGGTCGGCAAAGCCTGGCTCCCGCGGTCAGGATCGAAGGTCAATCATCGCAACCTCACCTCGGCGATGATCGACAGCCGCGACTTCATCATGGCGAAGAAGCGTGCCGAGCAGGAAGTGCTCCTGCCGCCTGGACCGAAGATCGCCGTCACCGGCGGGCTCGATTTCGACAACCATCACCTCATCTGGGCCAAGCTCGACCAGGTTCACGAGAAGCACCCCGACATGGTGCTGATCCACGGCAAGTCGCCGAAGGGTGCCGAGAAGATCGCTTCTCTCTGGGCCAGGAATCGCAATGTCCCACAGATCGGCTTTGCACCCGACTGGACGAAGCACGGCCGGGCAGCACCCTTCAAACGCAATGACGAGATGCTGCAAATCCTGCCGAAGGGCGTGCTGCACTTCCCCGGCACCGGCATCAATGACAACCTCGCCGACAAAGCCAAGAAGCTCGGCATCCCGGTGTGGAAATTCGGCGGCGCGTAAGCGCCGCCGCATCGGGCACCTGCTAAACGGCCAAGCCTATGGCATAACGCAACGAATGCAGCGACTGAAGCCACTCCCGAAACCGGCACGTTCGGACGCCGTTCTCGCTGCGGTTTTCCTGGAGAATGCCACCGTGAAGGCTGCAGCCGCCGAATGGGCGGCGGATCAAGGATTCGACAATCAAGCCCTTCATGCGATTGCAATTGCCATCGAACTCCTCCTCAAATCCTATCTGCTTAACGTCGCGACCGATGATGTTTGGAACCGCGCGAACATCGGGCACGATCTCGCCAAGGCACTCCATTATTCGGCTCAAGCCGGCTTGGTGCCTCCTTCACGCATCGAGTGGATTATCAGCCACCTCCATCCGCATTTTCAGCGTGGCGGGTTTCAGCGCGAGCCGTCGAGGAAATGGCCACCAGGCTTTGCGGATGACGCAGGTGAGGTCGCACGGCAGCTCGCGCAGACAGTACGGCTTCACCAACGTCACGGCCACATCGACTCGGCTTCCAGCCCGGAGAAGACCACTCCCCGCTGAATGGCGCTGGTCCTTGGTCCAGCCGATGGCCTGACGCCATCAACCCGTAAAGGGTCGGACTACGCATAGCGTGCCGCCGCGCCGGCGTTGCCTGCGCGGTGATTGCGGCCATCGGCCGAACACATCGGGCGCCTGTCAGCGGGGGGATGGTCCTCCGCTCGAAACAGGAGCCGGATCGATGTCCTTCCCCGACGCACACGCCTTCGCCTTCAGCCTCGCCACCACGCTGATGGCCGTCATCGTCATCTTCCGCGCGGGCGACGGCACTCTCTCGGTGACACCCGCAAACGAATACGACGGCGACGTCTCGGAGATCGTCCACGAGGTCGATCCCTTCGCGCCATGACGGCGCGCCACCCTTCCAGGCGACGCGGAGACCCCTGCGGTTTCCGCTCCCGACGGAGCACAGCTTTTGCTATGCTCCCGAATGCGCCGTGGTGGTGGTGGAAGGCGCGACCGTCAGAATTTGCTCTTTCGGAGACACCACCATGATTATCCTCGGCATTGTCCTATCCTTCGCAGCCATCGGCATCTTGTGCTGGTTGCTGTTCACGCTCGCGGTGTTCGCACTGCCATTCTTCGCGGGCGTGACCGCCGGCACCTGGGCCTATGACACTGGCGCGGGCTGGCTCGGCGCCATCCTTATCGGCATGCTCGGCGCCGGCCTGACGTTGGGCGTGGGGCAGCTCTTGCTTGGAATTGTCCGCCCGCTCTGGGCACGCCTGCTGATCGCGCTGGCATTTGTCGCACCCGCGGCGATCGCCGGCTTCCACGCCACGCATGGCATCGTGAAACACACCATGCCGTCGGAGACCTGGCAGCTCGTGTTCTCCGTCATCGGTGCGGTCGCGGTCGGCGTCACCGCGTTCGCGCGCGTCGCTGGGATGGCAAGCACCGGCCCGTCCAGCCAGGGCATTGCACCAGCCTGACACCACGACGGAACCGTCGCCGGGACGACCAGTCGGGGGTTTCAGCCCTCAGCGTTGTGCAGTTGGAGAGGGAGCCGCGTCACCGGAACCTGACTGAAGCCCATCGTGCGGCCGCCTCAACAGCGCCCGGATTTCTGCTCGGCGCCTCTGTGCGCGGGAACGGTGCAACACGAAGTCGAGGGCGTCATCTCCACTGGCCGACTTCGAAACGAAAGCTCGACCCTCGCCTGTACAAGGGGAGGACGGGTCGCAGATGATCTTCAGCTTGCGCCGTCTGCTGGTTGCGACCGGGTCGCCATGATCTTCCGTTCCTGATTGTCTCCAGACCGCTCCGAACGGCCTCTCCAATGGCCTGATCTGACCGAAGGACGGCTGCGCCTCGACCGCCTATGCCGCAACGGCGCGTCCCGACTTTCTTCCCCTGCCGGCCAAGGCCGTCATTCCTCGCGAAACAACAAAGTCGTTCCTGCCATCCTCCGCGTTGCTCCGGTCGCAAGCGATGCGGCGTCGGTCGCCTCCGGCCTGTCGATCGCCATCGAGGCCGCAATGGAGCGGTCCCGAAAACGAAACGGAGACTTACAATGGCGACCATCGGCACCTTCAAGAAGACCGGCTCGAACGAGTTCACCGGCGAAATCGTAACCCTCAGCGTCCAAGCCAAGGGCGTGCGCATCGTCCCCGACACCCGCGCCACCGGCGAGAACGCCCCCAGCCACCGGGTTCTGGTCGGCCGCGCGGAAATCGGCGCCGCCTGGTCCAAGCGCTCCAACGAGGGCCGCGACTATCTGGGCCTCAAGCTCGACGATCCGAGCTTCAACGCCCCCATCTACGCCAACCTCTTCGACGACGAGGACGGCGACACCCACTCGCTGATCTGGTCCCGCCCGACCCGCCGCGGCGACTGAGCCCCGAGCAAGGCCCCGGCCGAACAGGCCGGGGCCTTTCCACTGCTAGCGCGAATCACTTCGGCCGCCCGGCGAGGGCACCGCCAGCCCTGAGACGCCGATTACCCTCGCAATGGGCGCAAAGAACGACTATTATAGTCGTAGTTCTGGCAAGCGTGTGTCCGTCGGTGGGAGGTGATCATGCATGATCACCGCCCGACAATCGCGGGCCGCACGCGCGTTGCTGGGGTGGACACAGGAGACGCTCGCTGACAAGGCCCGGACATCGCTAACCGCGCTCAAGCGCCTTGAGTCCGAAAGTGGATTAGAGGTGTACGAGTCGACGCGCGATCAGGTGCGAAGGGCGCTTGAAACAGCCGGTATCGTCCTGCTTTCCACCGACAAGGGCGAAGGAGTGCTGCTGCTCCATGAGCGGGACGACCGGCCGACGAGGCGTTAGCAGCGCCGTGATCGCGTGGCGCACACCATCCATCGCACGTTGTCACAGTAATGCCGGGCACGAGTGTTAACGAATGCTTTCCGCGCGAATATAGTCGCCTGATGGAATCCGCGATGCCGCCGTTTCTCGATGCGCCTCCGATCAGCCAGACCCTCACGGCCTATGACCGCGAGCATATGGTTCTCTATCTGCGCCTGCTCGATTCCTCGCGCGACGGAGCTGATTGGCGCGAAGCCGTCCAGATTCTCTTTGGCCTCGATACGGCACGTGAGCCGCAGCGGTGCCGCCAGGTCCATGACACGCATCTCGCCCGCGCGCAGTGGATGACCGAGCACGGCTATCGAGACTTGGTCCGCTCCGCACAGTGATCGCCGCGATGCCGTTTCGGCACCACCCTTTGCCGGCCCTCTGACTTCCACTGAACAACCCAGCCGGGAATCCTGACTCTCCCACAAATTCAAAGACTAGGGAGGATCGCGATGACACCAGATGCTTCCGGCTGGCGTTCATCGGAACGCTATGCGCACGTCGCCGACATGACCGCGTCCGACGTCGCGTGGGAATGGCTGCGCCGCAACGAAACCTACGACAGGGATTTTCAAGCGCTCGGCGACAGCGAAAGTGATCTGCGCACGCTGACCGACGGGATCGGGCAGCGGTGGGGGTTGCGATTTCCCCGTAGACCCGATGCAGGCACCTCCCGAAGCGCAGGTGATCTGGCTTCCCCAGGAAGACACAAGCGCCATCGTTCTTGGCCCACCTCCGGATATTCCGTCCGCAAGCGCTGATCCCCAACCGACGATCGACGCCGCCGTAAGCGTCGATGTCGGCAGCGAGACCCATCTGGTTCTCGATCTCGGAAACGGTCAGCGCGTAGCGCTTGTTCATCCGTCCGAGACACGACCCGCCAAATCTCTTGGCGCCTTCATCCCGCTCGGCCTGGAAGGCTTCGACCGGCTCCAATCGGTCGCCCGCTTGCTCTCCGCCCTCCATGGCCGCGCCATACCGCCCGACACCCGACTGACACGGCAGCAACGTGCTCGGCTGTGCCGGATGCTGCAGGCCTTCGACGGTCATCGCGCGGGCGCGACCCAGCAAGAAATTGCGCAGGTCATATTTCGGATCGGCGCTCTCGGTCGCGACGACTGGCAGGCATCTTCCGCCCGCCACGCCACCAAAGCCCTGCTTCGAGATGCCCGCGCGATGATGGTGGGTGGGTATCGCACGTTGCTTCGTCATCGGCGGCAACTTTAGCCGATCTCCATCCGACTCTTGGTGGGCGAATTTAGGCCCCCCTGAATTCGCCCTGCATCTCGCCGGCCCTGCTTCGCCAACGTGGCCTTCGTTACCCGCCGCTTCCCGGCGGCCCCAACGAACCCACGGAGGCCCTCCCATGCGACCTGATCTCGCCGTTCTCCCGCCGCGCTACCTGCGCACCAAGGAAGCCGCCGAATTCCTCAGCCTATCGGCCCGCACCCTCGAAAAGCATCGGACTTACGGAACGGGTCCGGCCTATCGCAAGCTCGGCGGTCGCGTCGTTTATGCGGTCGACGATCTTGAGGCCTGGGCCGAGCGCGGCGCCGTCACCTCCACCTCCGATCCGCGCGGCAGCGTGCTTCCGGCCAAGCGCCATACGCCTGCGCCGCCGGCACATGCCGGACGATACGCGCGCTGATCGCCCCCGGATTCCCGAATGGCGGCGCGACACCAGTCCCTCTCGGAGCGCGGGCAGCTCGATCTGTTCCGTGCGCTCCCCGGCGAGTTCGCAGCACGAGACGCACAGGATCTCATGGCCTATCCGTTTTTCTCCCTCTCCAAATCGCACCGCGTCGCGCCGATCGACTTCGCCGCCGGCAATGTGTCGATCCGCGTCGAGGCCGTGCCCGATCACGGCATGGCGACCATTTGGGACGCCGACATCCTGATCTGGGCGGCGAGCCAGATCGTCGAGGCGCGTGACGCCGGCCTGCGCACGTCGCGCCTGATGGTCGCCACGCCCTATGAAATTCTCAAATTCATCGGCCGCGGCACGTCCTTACGCGACTATCAGCGCTTGAAGGCCGCGCTCGATCGTCTGCAATCCACGACGGTCTGCACCTCGATCCGCCAATCCGCCGAGGGCCGGCGTCATCGCTTCTCGTGGATCAACGAGTGGAAGGAGCGCACCAACCGCAACGGCAAGCCGGACGGGATCGAGATGATCGTCCCGGACTGGTTTTATCAGGCCGTTCTCGACGATGCGCTCGTGCTGACGATCGACCGGGCCTATTTCGATCTCACAGGCGGGCTCGATCGCTGGCTCTATCGCCTGGTGCGCAAGCACGGCGGGCGCCAGCGCAATGGCTGGCGATTCGACTTTCGCCACCTCCACCAGAAATCCGGCGCGTTGTCACCGTACAAACGCTTCGCCTTCGAGCTGCGCGACATCATCCGTCGCCAGCCGCTTCCCGGCTACACGCTGTTCCTCGAGATCGAGGCCGGCGGCCGAACGTTGCTCGCTTTCGAGCGGACGCCGCCCTGTGGAAAAGCTGTGAAAGGCTTCGTGCCATCGGGAACCCGAAAGCGCGTGCCATCAGGAACCGGCCCCTCGTGCCAACGGGAACCGAAACACGGCCTAACCCACGACAGCAGAACCGAAAATCGCCTCGCTAACTTAGAATCTAACAGAGAATCTAACTTTGAAGAGCGCGCGCGAGAGGTGGAAAACCTCGTCCGGCAGGCCGCGAACGCGCTAAGCGCCGCTGGCAAGCGGCGCACCAGCAGCGCCGCTCTTACCAACGCTGGCGCGGCGAGAAACGGGACCTCCGGCCCTCCGCAGCTTCCCTTCGGTCCACGCCCGGGAGGCCGCCGATGATCGTGGCCTTCCTCAACCAGAAGGGCGGCGTCGGCAAGACGACGCTGGCGCTGCACCTAGCCGGCGAATGGGCCGGTAGGGGAAAGCGGGTCACGCTCGTCGATGCGGACCCCCAGGGTTCGGCGCTCGACTGGTCGCAGCAACGCGCCCGCGAGCACGCGCCGCGCCTGTTCGGCGTCGTCGGCCTGGCGCGCGACACGCTCCACCGTGAGGCGCCCGAGCTGGCGCGCGATGTCGATCATGTGGTGATCGACGGGCCGCCGCGCGTCGCCGGGCTGATGCGATCCGCGCTGCTCGCCGCCGACCTCGTGCTGATCCCCGTGCAGCCGTCGCCGCTCGATGGTTGGGCCTCGGCCGAGATGCTGGCGCTCCTGTCGGAGGCGCGCATCTATCGGCCGGAGCTTCGCGCTCGCTTCGTCCTCAATCGCTGCGGCGCGCGCACCGTGATCGCCCGCGAGACGGCCGAGACGCTCGCCGACCACGATCCGCCAGTGCTGCGCACGGCGATCGGACAGCGCGTCATCTACGCCGACGCCGCGCAATCGGGCCGGCTCGCTTTCGAGATCGACGACGACGGACCCGCCGCGCGCGAGATCGCGGCGCTCGTCACCGAGCTCGAAAGGATCTCACCATGAGCGAGCGATCCGAACGGCGCGGCTTTGCGGCACGTCCGACCAATCAAGAGGCCTGGATCAAGGCCGCAGATGCCACCGCGCCGCGCGCGCCGGACGATGAAGCCTTCACCGCCCGCATGACGATCGACGTCACGCCCGCCTTACGTGGACGGATCAAGATCGCTGCCTTCCGGCGCGGCGTTACCGTTGCCGACATGCTGCGCGAGATGCTCGCGCGCGAATTCCCACACATCGAAGGAGACCCCTCATGACCGGCGCCGCGGCCCCCCGCGCGCGCGGCGGCCCGACGCCGACCGCACGCCACCAAGACAATCTCACCCATGTCGAACTGACCTGGGTTGAGAAGAAGATCGAGAACTGGATCCGCTTCGGCACGCACGCCCACGAACAGATTCTCGATCGCCGTCGGCGTGTCCTGTCTTTTCGCCCCGGCGCGGTCTTCGCCTTCGTGCGCTGGGCCTCGAATGACTTCGGAACGATCATCTCGCGCATCGACGTCGTGCGCTCGGTTGCGCGCGGCGAGACGTACCAGACGCTGCCTTTCGTTCGTCCTGGCGGCGAAATCCTGCTGAAGGTCGAGAGCTGGCCCAGGGTCGAGCGCGTGCTGCAGGCGATCGACGCCATCGAGCGCATCGGCATCGATCCCGAAGCGGTTTCGCCCGATCATTGGCGTCACGTCCACAACCGGCTCGCTGCTGGACACGAGCCGCGCACCTACACGCTCGACCATCATCGCGCATTCCTGCTGCGCCGAAAGGCCGAGTCGTGAGCCGCGCCGGACTTCTCCTGGCGACGACGCTCGCCGCGCTCAGCGTCGGCTATCCCGGCCTCACGCCGATGCCCATCAAGCTGATCTGGAACGCATCGGCGAGCGCGCCCATCGGGTTCTATTCGATCGACTTCGACGGGCCGCTCGACGTTACCGATCTCGTTGCGGTCGATGCGCCCGAGCCGCTCGCGACATTCCTCGCCGAGCGCGGCTACCTGCCCAAGGGCGTGCCGCTGATGAAGCGCATCCTCGCCGTCTCCGGGCAGACCGTTTGCCGTTCGAACCTCACTATCACCGTCGATGGTGTGGAGGTCGGTGCGGCACTGGAGCGCGATCGCGCAGGCCGCGATCTTCCCGTCTGGCAAGGCTGCCGCCGGGTCCAGACTGGCGAAGTCTTCCTCATGAACTGGCAGGTCCGCGACAGCCTCGACGGCCGCTACTTCGGCCTGATCTCGACCGACCAGATCATCGGCCGTGCCGTCCCACTGTGGACCGATGAAGACGGCACCGGCCGCTTCGAATGGCGTGCGCCGACACGCTGACCGCCTTCCCATTCGGCGGGAGCGGTGCTCGCCGATGGCTGTCCCAATCCCCACCGCGAAGGAGACTGACATGCCCCAGATTGGCGAATTCACGCGCGACGAGACCGGCTTCGTCGGGCATCTGACGACGCTGGTTTTGAACCAGGACGTCATAATCATCGCAGCCGAACCGACCGAGGTTGAGAACGCACCGCAGTATCGCGTGCATGTCTTCGACGGCATGAACAATGAGCCGGGCGCGGAGATCGGCGCCGGATGGAAACGCTCCGGAGAGAAGGCCGGCGAATACGTCGCGCTGCTGATCGACGATCCGACATTCCCGCACCCGATCCGCGCCAACATGTTCCGCGACGACGATGGCGGCTCGGCCTGGTCGCTGCATTGGTCGCGTCCGCGCGATCGCGGCGAGAAGGACTGAGCGATGCTTGGCTCTCGTCAACCGAGGAGCCGTTCGATTGCGTCCGGGCCGCGCTGCGCTGCCCGGCGCATGGCTCTCCTCCTCCTTTCCGGCCTTAGCCTCGCGAGCATCATGCCGGCGATCACGATGGCGCAGGACTTGGGCGCCGATCGACCGTCGCCACGCGATCCCTATGGCGATCATATCGCCGAGGCTTCGCGGCGCTTCGGCGTTCCGATCGCATGGATCAGGGCGGTGATGCGTGCCGAAAGTGCAGGCGATCCACGCGCCCTTTCGCCGAAGGGCGCGATGGGCCTGATGCAGATCATGCCGCCCACTTGGGCAGGCTTGCGCCTTCGCCACCGTCTCGGCGCTGATCCTTATGATCCGCATGACAACATCATCGCCGGCGCCGGCTACATCCGCGAGCTGTTCGATCGCTACGGATCGCCCGGCTGGATCGCGGCCTACAATGCCGGTCCTGGTCGTTACGAGGACTCGCTGAAGGGCCGGGCGCTGCCCGCGGAAACGCGCGCCTATGTCGCCATCGTCGCGCCGTCGGTGACCAGCGGCGATGCGACTTGGCCGATCGTGGCCGCCGCGGCCGATGCACTCGCCTGGACACGCGCGCCGCTGTTCATCGCGCAAGCTGAGCGCATATCGATACCCGTTCCCGTACCGGCCGAGCGCGCTTCCGATGCCGCGATGACGACATCGTCCGTGCGCGATGTTTCCGCCATCGAGCCGCAGTCGGGCGGGCTGTTTGTCCCGCGTTCGGGCCAAAGGAATGCGCCATGAGCAGCCCGGTTCCTGATCGCACGATAGCGTGCTCAAGCGCGTCATGGTGTGCGTTGAGGGTAGAGGCAGGCAACACGACCGGACGATGGCAGGATAAAAGGCCGCGAGGTGCGGCTTGGGTCGGTTGTGGTTTTTCAATAGGTTATGAGGCGATTTCGCGATGTGCGGGATTTCCCCGCACCTCACGACTACGCCGATTTTCCTGCGATTTCCTGTGCTTGGCGCGATGTGCGAGGCATCAGCCATGACCGGCGACAGTGATTTCCGCATCCGGCCGGGCCGCATCCGCTCGACCCGTGCGCAGCAGGCTCGTCCCTTCATCGCGCAGGCTCTCGCCGCGGCGAAGAAGGCCGGGGCCGGCGTCTCACGCTCCGGCCGGATCGTGTCCGGCAACCGCTCGCGCTTCGGGCGGGGCCAGCGTGCGAGCATCCAGGCGAACCGGCTGCTCACCGCGCGAACGCGCGGCGCTGTCATCAAGGCGCGCGTCGTGCGCCAGACATCGCGCTCGGCGCCGCTCGCGACCCACCTCAATTATCTGCGCCGCGAAGGCGTGACCCGCGATGGGGAGAAGGCCCATCTCTTCGGTCCCGGGGGCGACGACGCCGATCCGAAGGCCTTTGCGGAACGGTGCCAGGACGACCGCCACCATTTCCGGTTCATCGTCTCGCCCGACGATGCGCCCGACATGGCCGACCTGCGGTCCTTCACCCGCGATCTCGTCACGCAGATGGAAAAGGATATCGACACCCGCCTCGATTGGGTGGCGGTCGACCACTGGAACACCGAGCATCCCCATGTCCACCTGATCGTGCGCGGGGTCCGTGACGACGGGCAGGACCTCGTCATCTCACGCGACTACATCAAGGAAGGAATGCGCGACCGCGCGCGTGACCTCATCACGCAGGAATTAGGGCCGCGCACCGACCTCGACATCCAGCGCAGCCTGAAACGCCAGGTCGATGCCGAGCGCTTCACGCAGCTTGACCGCCAGCTTATCCGCGATGGCCATGCCACGGGCGTCATCGAGACGGCGATCGATCCGAACGTCCGGCTCGACGAATTTCATGCGCTGAAGGTCGGACGGCTCCGCAAGCTGGAAACACTCGGCCTCGCCGAGCAGGTCGGCCCCGGTCAATGGGCGATCGACACGAAGGCCGAGGCGACTCTGCGTGAACTCGGCGAGCGCGGCGACATCATCAAACGCATGCACCGGGCTTTGACGGATCGCGGCATCGAACGCGGCTCGGCGGGCTATGTGCTCGCGGCCGAAAGCCTCGATGCGCCCGTGATCGGCCGATTGGTCGATCGCGGTCTTGATGACGAGCTGAAGGGCTCCGCCTACGCCGTGGTCGACGGCGTCGACGGCCGCACCCATCACATCAAGCTGCCCGATCTCGAAGCCGCCGGTGACAGCGCGGCGGGTTCGATCGTCGAGTTGCGTGCGTTCGATGATGCACAGGGACAGCGCCGGGTCGCAATCGCCGTCCGCTCCGATCTCGATATCGATCGTCAGGTCACGGCAACCGGCGCGACTTGGCTCGATCGGCAGAACATCGCGCGCGAACCTGCCGCCCTGTCCGAGGCCGGCTTCGGCGCCGAGGTACGGCAGGCGCTGGATCGACGCGCGGATCATCTGGTCGGACAGGGCTTCGGCGAGCGACACGGCCAGCGTGTCACCTTCAATCGCGGGCTGATCGACACGCTGCGCCGTCGCGAGCTGGAAGCGGCCGGCGAAAAACTCTCCGCCGAAACAGGCCAGCCGTTCAATCGCGCGGGAAGCGGCGAGTATGTTGCCGGCACCTACCGCCAGCGTTTGGCACTCGCCTCCGGCCGCTTTGCCATGCTGGACGACGGCCTCGGCTTCCAACTCGTGCCCTGGTCACCCTCTCTGGAAAAGCACCTCGGCAAGCATGTTTCCGGCGTCGCCCGCGATGATGGCGGCATCGACTGGAGCTTTGGCCGCAAACGAGGGCTCGGCCTCTAACCTCTCTCCGAAAGGACCGTTCCAATGTCCGCCACGAAGATCCTATGGGGCCAGATCCTCACCGTTTTCCTGATCGTCCTCGCCACCACTTGGGGCGCAACGGAATGGGTGGCTTGGCGATTGGCGTTCCAGCCGGAGTTGGGCGCGCCGTGGTTCACGCTGTTCGGCTTTCCTTTCTATCTGCCACCCTCCTTCTTCTGGTGGTGGTACGGCTTCGACGCCTACGCACCCGCGATCTTCGTCGAAGGCGCTTTCATCGCGGCGTCCGGTGGCTTCATCTCGATCGCCGTCGCCATCGGCATGTCGGTCTGGCGTGCACGCGAGGCCAAGAAGGTCGAGACCTATGGCTCGGCGCGTTGGGCCGAGAAGAAGGAGGTGGAGACGGCCGGCCTTCTCGGTCCCGATGGTGTCGTGCTGGGACGCTACGAGCACGCTTATCTGCGCCATGATGGGCCTGAACATGTTCTGTGCTTCGCGCCCACCCGAAGCGGCAAGGGTGTTGGCCTCGTTGTGCCCTCGCTGTTGACCTGGCCGGGCTCGGCGATTGTTCACGACATCAAGGGCGAGAACTGGCAGCTCACCGCCGGCTTCCGCGCCAGGCACGGCCGCGTGCTGCTCTTTGACCCGACCAACACAAAATCCGCTGCCTACAATCCTCTGCTCGAGGTGCGCCGCGGCGAATGGGAGGTTCGCGACGTCCAGAACATCGCCGACATCCTGGTCGACCCAGAAGGGTCGTTGGACAAGCGGAACCATTGGGAAAAGACGAGCCATGCGCTGCTAGTCGGCGCGATCCTCCACGTCCTCTATGCGGAAAAGGACAAGACTCTGGCCGGCGTCGCGGCGTTCCTCTCTGATCCGAAGCGACCAATTGAATCCACCCTCGATGCGATGATGAAGACGGCGCATCTCGGCGACGCCGGACCGCATCCCGTGATCGCCAGCGCCGCACGCGAGCTCCTCAACAAATCCGACAACGAACGCTCAGGCGTGCTCTCTACCGCCATGTCGTTCCTGGGACTCTATCGCGATCCCGTCGTCGCCGAAGTGACGCGGCGCTGTGACTGGCGGATCTCCGATATCGTGGGCGGAAAATACCCGGCAACACTCTATCTCGTCGTGCCACCATCCGACATCAACCGCACCAAACCGCTTATCCGACTGATCCTCAATCAAATCGGCCGACGCCTGACCGAGGATCTGCAAGCAAAGGGCGAACGCCATCGTCTCCTGCTGATGTTGGACGAGTTTCCGGCGCTGGGGAGGCTCGACTTCTTTGAGTCAGCACTGGCCTTCATGGCCGGCTACGGTCTGAAGAGCTTCCTGATCGCGCAATCCCTAAACCAGATCGAAAAGGCCTACGGGGCGAACAATTCGATCCTCGACAATTGCCATGTGCGCGTCAGCTTCGCGACCAACGACGAGCGTACCGCCAAGCGCGTTTCGGACGCCCTCGGCACCGCCACCGAGATGAAGGCCATGAAGAACTATGCCGGCCACCGGCTGTCCCCCTGGCTTGGCCATCTGATGGTTTCGCGCTCGGAAACAGCTCGGCCACTGCTCACACCTGGCGAAATCATGCAGCTCCCTCCCACCGACGAGATCGTCATGGCGGCGGGCACGCCGCCGATTCGTGCGAAGAAGGCGCGCTATTACGAGGATGCTCGGTTCAAGGAACGCCTGCTGCCGCCGCCCGCGCTCACAACGTCGCAGCAAGGACAGCCCGACGATTGGACCACGCACCAGTTGCCAGCCCGACCACAGATTGCCGAGGCCACCTTGCTAGCGCAGCCCGCCGATGAAGATCCAACCGAGTCGGAACGCCGCCAGCAACCGGAACTCAATCGGGTGAACCCCGTCGAGAAGAAAGTGCCAATCGACAACCCGTTCGAGATCGATACCGATCGGGACGAGTCTGACGACGATGCCGTGCGCACCAGCCGTATGAACCGGCTCATGCAGGGCGTCGCGCGCCAGGTCTCGCTCGACCCCGGTGACGGCATGGAGCTGTGAGACGCCCGTGACGAAACCACCCCGCAAGCAACGCCTCTCCGTCTATCTCGACCCCTCTGTCATGAACCGGCTCGCAGATCACGCCGCGCGCCGCGACCATTCGCGATCGTTGGTCGCGGAGGCGGCGATCGAGTCATTCCTCTCACCCGATGCCGCCGAACGCCAGGAGGCCGTCATCACGAAACGCCTCGACCAGCTCGACCGACGCATGTCGCGGATGGAGCGCGATATCGGAATATCGGTCGAGATGCTCGCAGTCTTCGTGCGCTTCTGGGTGACCACCACACCGAGTTTGCCAGAACCTGCTGCGCAGGCCGCGCGCGCCAAAGCTGGCGAACGCTATGATCAGTTTGTCACAGCTCTCGGCCGCCGTCTCGCGAAGGGCCCGAAGCTTCATCAGGAGATTTCTGAGGACGTTGATGGCGAGGCAGAATAGCTCGTCAGATCGCGCACGCTCCTGCGTGAGCCCAAGCTGCTCTCCAAGGCCGCATTGAAGTCAGCAATAATCGACTGCCTCTCAATCCCTTATTCTTTCCAATCTCTCGGACATCCGCCCGAGTTCAAGCAAGGATGCCGCCTCCATCTTCCGCATGATCTGCGCCCGACACACCTTCACCGTGATTTCGCTGAGTGCAAACTTCGCAGCAATTTGCTTTGTGAGTTTTCCATCAAGTATCATGTCCATAACTTGGCGCTCGCGAACAGAAAGCGAATCGTACCGCGCGCGAAGATCAGCTGTCATTGTCTTCTCGTTTCGTCGGATTTGCGAAGTCTGGAGACCGAGATAGATCGCATCAAGTAGGTCTTGGTCCCTAAACGGCTTGGTCAGAAATTCGATCGCGCCAAACTTCATAGCCCGGACCGACATCGGGATATCCCCGTGCGCCGTAATGAACACGACCGGGATCTCCACACGCGTTCTGAAAAGCTCTTGTTGGAAATCCAAGCCGTTCTGACCCGGCATTCTAACGTCCAATACCAAGCAAATCGGCGTATCAGGAATCGACCACGCCAAAAACTCGTGCGTAGACGCAAAGGTGTGAATATCAAGTCCGACAGAACTCAGGAGATTTCTGAGCGCTTCACGCACGGAAAGATCATCGTCGACGACGGCTACCGTGCCGCCCACAACGACGGGCTGTTTCGACTGTCTCATAGTATTTTCTCCCTGTCGCCAGGCAGAGTAAAACAAAAGGTAGCGCCGCGCGGATTGGTCGGCTCAGCCCAAATATTACCGCCGTGAGATTCAATAATTGATCGGCATATTGAAAGTCCAATTCCCATGCCATCGCTCTTGGTGGAGTGAAAGGCATCGAAAAGATGCCTTACGAAGCCAGGATCGATACCGCCTCCCGTGTCTTCTATCGTGATCATCACGCCGGACGCGCTTGATTTAGCGGAGTTTATTCGAATCTCACGAACACTGCTCTGCAGCGTACCCATCGCATCTATCGCGTTCACGAGAAGGTTGAGTGCAACCTGTTGAAGTTGAATACGATCACCGAAGATCATGGGCAGATCACTCGACAGGTTCGTATAAACGGAAACTCGGCTTTCTCGGAAACGGCTTTGCAAAAGCCCCAGCACCTCTCTGATTACGACGTTGATCTCAATCCAGGACCTCTTTGGTTCTGCACGCATAGACAGCGCTTGGACGCGCTTGATGATTTCACTTGCTCGGTTTGCGTCGCTGACGATGCTATCTATCGAAGACGCGGCTTTTTCTAGGTTCGCGGGATCTCCGTGAATCCAGCGTGTACATGCATTGGCGTTGGTCACGATTGCGGCGAGCGGCTGATTGACCTCATGGGCGATTGAGGCAGCGATCTCGCCGAGAGTCGTGATCCGAGCGACGTGCGCAAGGCGGGTCTGCGCCTGTTCGGCCGCCACACGAGCGGTCTCCATCTTGACAGCGAGATAGGTCGTTGCCGCGATCGCCAGCAGGCTGATCGAGGTGTTGACGACTCCGGTTCCGAAGCTTCCACTCGGCGTCAGGATGTAGCTCGCGATCGTCAACGCGATGCATATTCCAGAGACCGTGCCCATGCCCCGCGTGTGGCTGAAGCGAGCCGACAATAGAACGACAATCACATAAAACGTCGCAGCGGATATCTCGTAAGGGGTTATGGTGTCGATGATGAAGATGCCGATAGTGAGGATGCCGATCAGCAAGGGAAGCGTTCCAGACCTAACGAGGCGCCATAGCCCATCGATGAACGTCAGTAGTTCCCTTGAACGGGTGCCGAGCGGGTATCGATGCGTCAAGTTTGCCTCGTGATCTATAGGATCGACGTGGGCAGGCTGATTGACTGGTGTTTTTTGTGGAGCCATCGCAGTTCACTTGATGTAGGTGTGCAAAACGTCGACTAATTCGAGCGCGGCATTACGTTCAGCTTCTGTGGGCGTGCGGTTCGCATCGACCATATGCGCTTGAATGTGCCCATTGACGACTTCGGCCATGATTCCGTTGATCGCACCGCGCGTGGCCGTGACTATCCGCATCACGTCGCCGCAACTCTCATCCGCGATGAGGGCCCGTTCAATCGCATCGACCTGACCTCGAAGGCGTCGGACCCTATTCAGCAGCTTCTGCTTCTCAGCCACCGCATGCGCCATCGCGTCCCTCCGCTATACCCGGGTATAGTTGTAATATACCCCCCAGAGTATATATGAATGTCGCGCGAAGTGAAGACCGGCAGGGTTGTTCGCGTCGTGGTCCAGTTCGTCGTGAATTGGATCCGGATTGGCACAGCAGAGGATCATATGAACCCGCGATCTAGCAACGACCCCTCGGAGGGAGATAGTAGGCGTCAGTCACCTGCTATCGACGCTCCGCTGGGTTGCATCATCGCTCGGGTCGGTTCTGCCGACGTAACTGCGCCAGCACTTCGACGCTGAGCACCGTCCGTCCAGGCCACCCGGGTTCGAGCAACTGCTTGAACAGACGGAGGTGGCCATGGCCGCTCATCTCAACATCGACACACGTCGGGCGCCACCGGTGGTCGCCCATGATGATATTCAATTCGCCGGGGTGTTTCCCGGCTTGAAATTGGGCGCTCGCAACTTGGCGAGACCAAAGCTTCTTGCCCATTGGCATCAGGAATCCGATGGCCGGCTGATTGGGGGCTGGCAATTGGAGACATCCGCCACTCTGAAGAATCCTGACGATTGATCATAGCGACACACGGCAATGCCGTGCGCAGCGTAGCGCTGCTGTTGGCAGCAAAGTTCAAACGAAGGGATTAACTAATGAATGCAGTGGTGGCTTTGCTGCCTGCGCGCCCCGCAGGCACTAATACGACTTGCGCGAATACTATCTTCGCCAACGATTTAGAGCAGCTCTACAACGCGCTGAATGATGTGACATTGACGGAGCATGCTCGCACGGCAGAGCTGATGAATGCCGGATTGCGGAAGATCTCGCAGAAGGTTGTCGAGGAGGCTGCCGAGGTCGCTCTCGAGGCGGTGAGGAAGCGGACCCAAAAGACGGTCAGCGAAAGTGCCGATCTTCTCTATCACTTGGTCGTTCTGTGGCACGCACTCAATATTGAACCCAGCGAAGTCTGGGCCGAGATGCGGCGCCGCGTGGAAAGCATGGGCATTGCCGAAAAGCTTCCTAAGCCGCGTCGGGGAACGACTGATCCCGCCCCGGTCAACGACAGCTCGGAAGGAAATCGCGTACCTGCGCCCTGCATCACCGCCAACTCGCGCGCACCAGCACCGTGTCCCGAAGAGCAGCCCGAAAGGACACGGCCATGCGCCTCCTAGTCTGTGGAGGACGTCACTTCGAGGACGCCGAGATGGTGCATCACGAACTAACTGCACTGCATTGGCGAAAGCCAATCAGCGTTGTGGTCCACGGCAGCATTGCAGGCGTCGGCATCATCGCTGAGGCGTGGGCGCGTCGCCATGGGATCGCTGTGGTGCGTTACCCGCCAAATTGGGAGTTTTACGGCAAGAAGGCCGAAGGGCTGCGCAGCGATTTCATGCTGACAGACAGCCGACCCGACTTTGTCGTGGCTTTCCCAGGGGGGCGCCACACCGCCGATCTCGTCCAACGGGCAATCAACGTCGGGCTCGCCGTGCTCGCCATTCCGCCCAACACGGCTGGAGCTTGCCCAGTCGCAAAGCATCCGCCGCAGCGGGGCCAGCCAACAACCGCTTCGCTCTGATCCAGTGAATTCACCCAAAAACGAGCAAAACTCAACGGAGTTTGAAATGTCCGATACCTCTGCGACATCGCTTGAACAAATCGAATTGGCCTCAAGCGCGCCCGCTGTCCTGGATAGCGCGCATATTGGCGACATCCACGGCGCGTTCGGCACCATCCGGCAGCACGACACCGGTGTACGAAAGACTTGGCGGGCTAGGCTGGCGACCTTGATGGCAATCGTCGGCCCGGGACTGATTGTCATGGTCGGCGACAATGATGCCGGCGCTTTTGGAACCTATACGCAGGCAGGTCAGAACTACGGCACCTCTCTGCTGTGGACGTTGATGCTCTTGATCCCGGTGATTTACGTGAATCAGGAGATGGTGTCACGGCTAGGTGCTGTGACGGGCGTTGGCCATGCACGACTGATATTCGAACGTTTCGGAAAGTTCTGGGGTGCCTTCAGCCTTATAGACCTAGTTCTTCTCAACGGACTAACCATTGTAACCGAGTTCATCGGCATCGTATTCGCACTCCAATATTTTGGTTTGCCAAGAGTTCCGGGACTGATTGTCGCGGCGGTGCTCATAGTGGCCGCCGTCAGCACCGGAAGTTTCAAGCGGTTTGAACGCTTCGCGATGGTTTTGGTCTTTGGCAGTCTGTTGCTAATACCTGTGCTCCTCGCCATCCATCCACCAATCGGTGAGATCGCCCATGGACTGCTCGTGCCGCAATGGCCCGCTCACTCCGACATGGCGGCAGTCATGCTGCTTGTCATTGGCATCGTTGGCACGACCGTCGCACCTTGGCAGCTCTTTTTCCAACAAAGCTATGTTGTCGATAAGCGGATCACGCCCGCCTTCAACGGCTACGAGAAAGTCGATCTTTGCCTCGGGATCCTCCTGGTAGTAATCGGCGCCGTTGCCATGATGGCGTTCTGTGCCGCATTGTTTGCCGGACGGCCGGAATTCGGCAATTTCACGGATACAGGTGCGGTGCTTACGGCGCTGGACAAATATGTGGGTCCATATTCGGCGACGATTTTTGCAATCGCTCTTTTGGATGCTTGCCTCATCGGCGCAGCAGCCGTCTCGCTCTCGACGTCTTATGCGATCGCCGACGTCCTCAGGGTGAGGCACTCATTGCATCGCAAAGTCACGGATGCCATCGGATTCTACGTTGCTTACGGGATTCTCATATTCATTGCCGCAGGCCTTGTTGCCTTCGCAAGTGATGCGCTGCTGGGCCTCTTTGTCAGTGCCGTGCAGGCTCTCGCTGGCGTGCTGCTACCAAGTGCCACGGTCTTCCTGCTCCTCCTTTGCAACGACAAGGCGGTTGTCGGCCCCTGGTCCAACGGTCCTAAGCTCAATGTATTCACCGGAGCAATAATCTGGTCCCTTGTGTTGCTCTCGATCATCCTCACCGTGGCGACCGTCTTCCCAGATGTGGCTGACAGCACAATTCTGAAAATACTGATTGGCGGCTCTTTGCTGGGGCTTTGCGGGTTCGTCTTTTCGTTCGCAGCACGCAAGCGTAGTTATGACGTGCCCGCTGCCGCATATGGCAACGATCAAGATCACCGCTTCGCCAAGATGACGATGCTCGAGCGCCGGAACTGGCGCATGCCGCCGCTTAATCGGCTGCCTGCCCTGCATATGACGTTGATGACGAAGGTCTGGATGGGCGTGCTACGCGGCTATCTTCTGATTGCTGTCGCGCTGATCGGCTTCAAGGTCTTCGTCGCCGCGACCGGCGTCGAGGTCAGCATCCCCCAGATCGGCGGAACGCCAACCAGCAACGACGCTGCTACAAGCAATACCGGCTCGAAGTAGCACGCAAGAAGGCGGGTGACGACGTTGACGCACGGGCGCGAGCACCGACATGTCCGCAATAGCCTCGCGGACGTTGCTATACCCCGCGTCGTCGCCTGCCAACCAAAACGAAAAGGAAACAATCTGAATAGACAAAACTCTTTTGTTCTAACTAGCTGATGGGGGCGCCTCATGTCTGAACAATTCAAGACTCTTCCCGGACGCATCCAGGCGCTTTCCGATGCAACTTCTTGTAGTTCTTTTTCGCTGACCTCAGTCGAGCAGACCAAGGGCTTTCAGATTATCGCTTTTGTCGACAGCTGTTTCGGCGATTCTCAATGCGAGATCGATGCTTGCGGATTGATCGCCGCTATGCTGATCGCTTTTGCCAAAGCGCGCAGCGATCCGTTCACGTTTCATTATTTTGCAACGCGTGCTCTCCATGACGGACTAGAACGTTGCATCGCTATCCTTGTCCAACGCGGCGAAAGGCTGCCCGTTGTCGCCTATGCGCTCATCGCAAATTATATCCGCTGGACGGCTCGACGCCGAGAGATGGCTTTAGCCGCGGCGTTTGAGCGTCTGCGCCTTTATCCGACACTTCCAAACATGTTGATCTGGCCGCCGAAGCGCACGCCAGGATAGCGTGCCAGCGCCTGAGATTCATCGAACAAAAAAAAGCCGTGGCAGATTTTCTCAAAGGAGACGCAAAACAATGAGTAATCAACTATCGCATTGGCCTCCGCCACTTCGGATCCGCCTTCTGCTTTTTGTGGTGTCTCGCATCGAACACTTTCTCCTCTTAAGGTGTCCGAAAGGTCGCATCAGGCGATTGGGATTGGCTTGGGTCGACCAGATTCATGCGCGCGTGCGCAAAAAGCTCAGCCGTGCAGAGCTACCCGAAACGCGTTGATGTTTCTTCCGCGTTCGATCGCGCGTCAAATAGCCTTGAATCAGCGCTGAATGGTGAGGAAGCCTACAAATCTCTTTCCGCGCCGATCGGTCCGTCACCGTGATCTATAATCGACGAGGGCTTCATTGCGCCGCGCCGGTGTTAAACTGTCAAGGAGGGCGTTGGCCTTCTCAATTACCTTGCTGCCGATCTCGCGCTGTTGCCCTTGATTGGCTTTTCGGGCGCCCTCGGCGAACACCGATTCCGCGGGGAGTACCGCCGCAGCAAATGCGGCGGCGGCCAAAACCGATCTAAGAAACATAGGCTACTCTACTCGGCTGGGGTTCATGGCTGCAAAGATGCTATCGTACGTACCGTCCCGTTCAGCCTAACGCCGTGCATGATCCCGATTAAGAAGGATCTCACCCCCCGGATGATCTCCGCGATCGAGGATGTCCATCACCTCCACAACAAATGCATTGAGCGGTCATTGTGCGAGGATCAGACGCTTGCGCAGAGCCGGTCAAGCTCCGCGAGCGTATTGGCGTATCGTGCGTCCGACACCGCCGTTCTCCTGTATTTGCACGCTACACTACTACGTCGATGAATCTTTGTTGAATCGCCCCGAAATCTGGCCCCTTTAATCATCCCCGTCTGGGGAAGGACTGTATCGGCCCCGATAGAAACGGGGCACTATGACAGCATCACACCACAATTCGGAAGGCCTCGCGCGCGGCGCAAGGATGCTGCGCACTGCGCTCGGTCCTGCAATCGCGCGCTATCTTGATGACGCCAGCATCGTCGAGGTGATGCTCAATCCCGATGGGCGCCTCTGGATCGACCGACTCTCCGAAGGACTTTCCGATACCGGTGAGCGGCTGTCACCAGCGGACGGCGAACGTATCGTTCGCTTGGTTGCGCACCATGTCGGAGCCGAGGTTCATGCTGGTGCTCCTCGGGTATCCGCAGAGTTGCCTGAAACCGGCGAGCGGTTCGAAGGCCTGCTGCCACCCGTCGTCGCTGCCCCCGCATTCGCGATCCGTAAGCCCGCTGTCGCGGTGTTCACGCTCGACGACTACGTCGCGGCCGGCATCATGTCAGCGACGCAGGCCGAGATACTCCGCCGGAGTGTCTCCTCACGCGCCAACATCCTCGTCGCCGGCGGGACATCCACCGGCAAGACGACGCTGACAAACGCGTTGCTCGCCGAAGTTGCGAAGACCGCCGATCGCGTCGTCCTCATCGAAGACACCCGCGAACTGCAATGCGCCGCGCCGAACCTCGTGGCGATGCGAACAAAAGATGGCGTTGCCTCACTTTCCGATCTCGTTCGCTCTTCGCTGCGTCTGCGGCCCGATCGCATACCCGTTGGCGAAGTGCGCGGCGCCGAAGCGCTCGAACTGCTCAAGGCCTGGGGCACCGGCCATCCTGGCGGGGTCGGCACCATCCACGCCGGCAGCGCGATCGGCGCACTGCGCCGCATGGAGCAGCTCATTCAGGAGGCAGTCGTCACGGTCCCGCGCGCATTGATCGCGGAAACGATCGACCTCGTTGCCGTCCTCTCCGGTCGCGGGTCCGCGCGGCGACTCTCCGAACTCTCGCGCGTCGAAGGCCTCGGTCTCGACGGCGACTACCGCATCGCGCCGGCCACCACGGATGGCGACGGCAGCTCGAGCTTGTTCGTCCCAGCACCTGAAGGAGAAAGCCTGTGATCCAACGCCTGCGGCGCGCGCGCCATCATCTCGTCTTGACCGTTTCCATCGCCACTCTGTCGGCGGTGATGGCAGCCCCCGCTCACGCTTCCGGTTCGTCGATGCCGTGGGAACAGCCTCTCCAACAGATCCTGCAGTCGATTGAAGGTCCCGTGGCGAAAATCATGGCGGTGATCATCATCATCGTTACCGGCCTGACGCTGGCCTTCGGCGATACCTCCGGCGGCTTCCGCAGGTTGATCCAGATCGTGTTTGGTCTCTCGATTGCCTTCGCCGCGTCGAGCTTCTTCCTGTCGTTCTTCTCGTTCGGCGGCGGGGCGCTGGTCTGATGACGGGCGCTGTCGATCAGGGCGGCGACGTCCCAGGCTATACCGTCCCCGTTCACCGGGCACTGACCGAGCCGATCCTGCTCGGCGGCGCCCCACGGGCTATCGCCATCATGAACGGGACGCTCGCTGGCGCGGTCGGCCTAGGGCTTCGCCTCTGGCTGGTGGGGATCGCGATCTGGGCGATCGGCCACGTCACCGCGGTGTGGGCTGCCAAGCGCGATCCGCTCTTCGTCGACGTTGTGCGCCGCCATCTGCGCGTCCCCGCACACCTTTCGGTCTGAGGGGAGCGCGGCCATGATGAACCTTGCCGAATATCGCAATCGCAACAGCCGCCTGGCCGACTTCCTCCCCTGGGTCGCGCTGGTGGGCTCCGGCATCGTCCTCAACAAGGACGGCAGCTTTCAGCGCACCGCGCGGTTTCGCGGCCCCGATCTCGACAGCGCCGTACAGGCTGAGCTAGTCGCCATCGCCGGCCGCCTCAACAATGCGTTCCGTCGCCTTGGATCAGGCTGGGCAATCTTCGTCGAGGCGCAGCGGCAAGCTTCGAACCTCTATCCCGACAGCCGCTTTCCCGATCCCGCCTCGGCGCTGGTCGACGCCGAGCGCAAAGCGGATTTCGAGGAAGCTGGCGCACATTTCGAGTCGAGCTATTTCCTGACCTTCACCTATCTGCCGCCGGCCGAGGACGCCGCGCGCGCGGAATCCTGGCTCTATGAAGGCCGGGAAAAGTCGGGCCTCGACCCCAACGAGGTGATGACCGGGTTCGCCGATCGCACCGATCGCATCCTGCGCCTGGTCGAAGCCTTCATGCCCGAATGCCGCTGGCTTGATGACGCGGAGACGCTCACCTATCTCCACGGCTGCGTCTCGACCAAACGGCACCGTGTCCGCGTCCCCGAAACGCCGATCTATCTCGACGCGCTGCTCGCCGACCAGCCGCTCACCGGCGGGCTCGAGCCGCGCCTTGGCGCGTCGCATCTGCGCATCCTCACCGTCACAGGCTTTCCAACGGCGACGACACCTGGCCTGCTCGACGAGCTGAACCGTCTCGCATTTCCGTATCGTTGGTCGACGCGGGCGATCCTGCTCGACAAGACCGACGCGACCAAGCTGCTGACCAAGATCCGCCGGCAATGGTTCGCCAAGCGCAAGTCGATCGCCGCGATCCTCAAGGAGGTAATGACCAACGAGGCGTCCGTCCTCGTGGACACCGACGCCGCGAACAAGGCCGCCGATGCCGACATGGCGCTCCAGGAACTCGGCGCCGACTATGCCGGGATGGCCTACGTCACCGCGACGGTGACGGTGTGGGACGAGGATCCGCGCGCTGCCGACGAGAAGCTGCGCCTCGTCGAGAAGGTCATTCAGGGCCGCGACTTCACTGCCATGGCCGAGACGATCAACGCGGTGGACGCCTGGCTCGGATCATTGCCCGGCCACGTCTATGCGAACGTCCGCCAGCCGCCGATCTCCACGCTCAATCTCGCCCACATGATCCCGCTGTCGGCGGTGTGGGCGGGGCCGGAACGGGACGAGCATTTTGCAGCGCCCCCACTGCTCTTCGGCAAGACCGAAGGCTCCACCCCGTTCCGGCTTTCGCTTCACGTCGGCGACGTCGGCCACACGCTGATCGTTGGCCCGACCGGCGCGGGCAAGTCGGTCCTGCTGGCGCTGATGGCGCTGCAGTTCCGACGCTATGCTCGCGCCCAAGTCTTCGCCTTCGACTTCGGCGGCTCGATCCGCGCGGCGGCGCTCGGCATGGGCGGCGATTGGCATGACCTCGGCGGCGATCTCAGTGACGGCGCGACCGATAACGTCAGCCTTCAACCGCTCGCCCGCGTTCACGACGTGCCCGAGCGCGCCTGGGCGGGCGACTGGATCGTATCGATCCTGACCCGCGAGGGCGTGGCGATCACGCCCGAGGTGAAGGAGCATATCTGGACGGCGCTGACCTCGCTGGCATCGGCGCCCGTCGAGGAGCGCACGATCACCGGCCTGGTCGTGCTGCTCCAGTCGAACGATCTCAAACAGGCGCTCAGGCCCTATTGCGTCGGCGGTCCCTACGGCCGGCTGCTCGACGCTGAACGCGAGTATCTTGGCTCGGCGTTCGTTCAAGCGTTCGAGACTGAGGGGCTGATCGGCACCGGCGCGGCGCCGGCGGTTCTCTCCTATCTCTTCCATCGGATCGAAGATCGGCTCGACGGTTCGCCGACTCTTCTCATTATCGACGAAGGCTGGCTGGCGCTGGACGATGACGGTTTCGCCGGCCAGCTCCGCGAATGGCTGAAGACGCTGCGCAAGAAGAACGCCAGCGTCATCTTCGCCACGCAATCGCTCAGCGACATCGACGGCTCGGCCATCGCGCCTGCCATCATCGAAAGCTGCCAGACCCGGCTTCTGCTGCCGAACGAGCGCGCGATCGAGCCGCAGATCACGGCGATCTATCGGCGCTTCGGCCTCAACGACCGCCAGATCGAGATCATCGCGCGGGCAATGCCCAAGCGCGACTATTACTGCCAGTCGCGGCGCGGCAACCGCCTCTTCGAGCTCGGTCTGTCCGATGTCGCGCTCGCTCTGTGCGCCGCGTCATCGAAGACCGACCAGGCGGCCATTGCCCGCATCGTCGCCGAACACGGCCGCGACGGCTTCCTCGCCGCATGGCTCGATCACCGTGAGGTCGGTTGGGCCGCCGATCTCATCCCCACGCTCACCAACAAGGAGACGTCCCAATGAAACTGCGCAATTCCCGCGCAGCGCGTTTTGCTGCCGCGCTGCTGACCGCTCCCGTCGCGCTCGCGCCCATGCTGGCGACGCCCGCTCACGCCATCATCGTATTCGATCCCTCGAACTATGCGCAGAACGTGCTCACGGCGGCGCGATCGCTTCAGCAGATCACCAACCAGATCACCTCGCTTCAGAACGAAGCGCAAATGCTGATCAACCAGGCACGCAACCTTGCGAGCCTGCCGTTCTCGTCGCTGCAACAGCTTCAGCAGTCCGTCCAGCGCACGCAGCAGCTTCTCAACCAGGCGCAGAATATCGCCTACGACGTCCAGCAGATCGACCGGATGTTCCAGCAGAAGTACGGGAACGTCTCGCTGTCCGCTTCGGATCAGCAACTCGTCACCGATGCCCGCTCGCGCTGGCAGAACACGGTCGGCGGCCTGCAGGACGCAATGCGGGTGCAGGCGGGCGTCGTCGGCAACATCGACACCAATCGCACGCAGATGTCGGCGCTGATCGGCCAGAGCCAGGGCGCGACCGGCGCGCTGCAGGCGACGCAGGCCGGCAACCAACTCCTTGCGCTCCAGGCGCAGCAACTCGCGGATCTCACCGCCGTCGTGGCGGCCAACGGCCGGGCGCAGGCCTTGCAGTCGGCCGAGCAGGCCGCCGCCGCCGAACAGGGCCGCGAGCAGCGCCGGCGTTTCCTGACGCCGGGCTCGGGCTACCAGCCCGGCAATGCCCGCATGTTCCCGAACAGCGGCAACTGAGGCTGGCACGATGGACGGCAAGACCCTCGCTCGCGTCGGCGCCATCGTCTTCGTCGCGGTCGCCATCACGGCGACCGCGATCGAGATGAACCGCAAGGACGTTTCGACGGACGTCCTCGCGACGCAGGGCCGTCCGGTCACAACATCGGATCCTCTCGCCGCCGAATTGCTTCGTTGTTCCGAGATCGGCGAGGCCGGCACGCGCGATCCCAATTGCCTGAAGGCATGGGCAGAGAACCGGCGCCGCTTCCTCGGCCAGCCGGCCCCCGTTTCATCACCATCGCCGGTTGCGCCGACCACGCTGTTTCCAAGCGCGCCCGCGTCGGCCGCTCCCATCCACAAAGACAGTGCGCCAGCGGACGTGACCGGGCCTGCGATGCAGGCCGAGCCCGCTCAGCCAGAGGTTCGCTGACATGGGCGGCACCGGTGTCATCGACCATTTCCTCGAGGTCTTCACTCGCTACATCGACGGAGGATTCGGGCTGCTCGGCGGCGAAGTCGGTTTCATCGCCACCACCTTGATCGTCATCGACGTCACGCTCGCCGCGCTTTTCTGGTCATGGGGCGCCGACGACGACATCATGGCGAGGCTGGTCAAGAAGACGCTCTTCGTCGGTGTCTTCGCCTACCTGATCTCCAACTGGAACAATCTCGCCCGCATCGTCTTCGAGAGCTTCGCGGGCCTCGGCCTGAAGGCTTCGGGAACGGGCTTTGCCGTGAGCGATCTCATGCGCCCCGGCAAGGTGGCGCAGACTGGTCTCGATGCCGGCCGGCCGCTGCTCGACTCCATCTCCAGCCTGATGGGCTACTGGTCGTTCTTCGAGAACTTCATCCAGATCGCCTGCATGTTTTTCGCCTGGGCGCTGGTGCTGCTGGCGTTCTTCATCCTGGCGATCCAGCTCTTCGTCACCCTGATCGAGTTCAAGCTGACCACGCTCGCCGGCTTCGTCCTCATTCCCTTCGGCCTGTTCGGCAAATCGGCGTTCATGGCCGAGCGCGTGCTCGGCAACGTCATCTCCTCCGGCATCAAGGTGCTGGTGCTCGCCGTCATCATCGGCATCGGCTCGACGCTGTTCTCCGAGTTCACCTCGGGCTTCAACGGCGCAACGCCATCGATCGACGATGCCATGGCGATCGTGCTTGCCGCGCTGTCGCTGCTTGGTCTCGGCATCTTCGGTCCCGGCATCGCTAACGGCCTCATCTCCGGTGGCCCGCAGCTCGGCGCCGGCGCGGCCATTGGCACTGGTCTTGCCGCCGGCGGCGTTGTCGCAGCAGGCGCGGCCGCTGCCGGCGCCGTCGTGACAGGCGGCGCTGCACTTGCTGGCGGCGCTGCCGCCGCCGCGCGTGGCGGTGCAGCCCTCGCCGGTGGCGCCTCCACCGCCTACAGCCTCGGCGCGGCCGGCCAGGCCGGCGCATCCGGCGTCGCGTCGGGTCTTGGCAGTGTTGCCAGCACCGGCGCGAAGGCGGCCGTCTCACCGCTGAAGCGCGCAGCCGGTCGTGCCGCCGACAGCCTGAAGCAGAGCTATCAGGCCGGTGGCCAGGCCGCGACGGAGATCGCCACCGGCGCATCCGGTGCTGCGACGACCGCCACCGCGGAGGCCGCATCTCCCGGAGCTGCGTCTTCCACCAGCGACGGGCCGCCGGCCTGGGCGAAACGCATGAAGCGCTCGCAGCAGATGTCCCATGGCGTTCAGGCCGCCGCCCACGCCGTGCGTAGCGGCGACAGCCATGGCGGCGGCTCCTCCGTCAACCTCTCCGAAAGCGACTGACCATGTTCAAGCGACCATCCACCCACTACGGCAAAGCCCCTCAGCCCGAGACTCCCTATCAGCGCGCCGCTCAGGTCTGGGACGATCGCATCGGCTCCGCCCGCGTGCAGGCCCGTAACTGGCGCTACATGGCCTTCGGATCATTGGCCCTCGCGGGCGGCCTTTCGGCCGCGCTGGTCTGGCAGTCCGCCAACGGCTCGATCGTGCCTTGGGTAGTGCAGGTCGACCGGCTCGGCCAGGCGCAGGCGATCGCGCCGGCGACCGCCGACTATCAGCCAAACGATCCGCAAATCGCCTTCTACCTCGCGCGCTTCATCGAGCAGGTCCGCTCGATCCCGTCCGACGCCATCATCGTGCGGCAGAACTGGCTGCGCGCCTACGACTTCACGACACAGGGTGGCGCGCTCGCGCTGAACGATTATGCGCGCGCCAACGACCCCTTCACCAAGGTCGGCAAGCAGCAGATCGCGATCGAAGTGTCGTCGGTGATCCGCGCCTCGCCGTCGAGCTTCCGCATCGCCTGGATCGAGCGACGCTATCAGGACGGCTCACTGGCCTCCACCGAACGCTGGTCCGCGATCCTCACCGTCGTCGTGCAGCCCCCACGCGACGCCGACACGCTGCGGAAGAACCCACTCGGAATCTACATCAACGCCATCAACTGGTCGAAGGAGCTTGGACAATGACGCCCGCACTCCGCAAAGCCGCCCCTTGGAGTGCAGGGCTCCCGGCTTTGCTCATCCACGTAGTTCCGGTTTTCCGCAAATCCGCTTTGCCGGGAATCTTGCTCGCCGGTTCGGCGCTGGCAGGGTGCGCCACTCACACCCCGCCGCCGGAGATTTCCTACGACAATGCGGTGCCGGCTGTGCAGACCTCCGATCCGCCAGCGCCCGTCCGGGTGGTGGAGCTTCCCAAACCGCTCCCGCTGCCTGGTCAGTTGAAGCCCATCGGCAAGGACGGCAAGCCCGAGCCGGAACCGTCCGATCCCGCCGCGCGCGTCAACCAGGCCAATGCCGCAGCGCGCGTCCAGCCCGTCCGCAACGGCTTCATCAACTCGATGCAGGTCTATCCCTTCGTCGATGGCGCGCTCTATCAGGTCTACGCCTCGCCGGGGCAGATCACCGACATCGCGCTTCAGCCCGGCGAGCAGCTCGTCGGCTCCGGTCCTGTCGCCGCTGGCGACACAGTGCGCTGGATCATCGGCGATACCGAGAGCGGCGTTGGCGCGGCCAAGCAGGTCCATATCCTCGTGAAGCCAACGCGGGCCGAGCTGATGACCAATCTCGTCATCAACACCGACCGGCGCACCTATCACATGGAGCTGCGCGCGACGCCATCGACCTATATGGCATCGGTGTCTTGGCAATATCCGCAGGACCAGCTCATCGCGCTGCGCCGCCAGAACAGCCAAGCCGAGGCCGCGCAGCCGGTGTCGGGCGGCATCGATCTCGCCCGTGTCAATTTCCGCTACGAGGTGACCGGCGACCGCGCACCGTGGCGGCCGCTGCGCGCCTTCGATGACGGCAAGCAGGTGTTCATCGAATTCCCCCGCGGCATCGGACAGGGCGAGATGCCGCCCTTGTTCGTGGTCGGACCGGAGGGCGACACCTCCGAGCTGGTGAACTATCGCGTGCGCGGCAACTACATGATCGTCGATCGACTGTTCGCCGCCGCCGAACTGCGGTTCGGCGCGGGCAAGAACCAGAAGCGTGTCCGCATCTCCCGCACCGACGGGAGGCCGGCATCGTGAGCGACGAACGCGATCCCGAAAAGGAGGAAGGCCGGACGCCCGGTTCGGCGCCCCAGCCTCAGCCGACCGACGACGACGCTCGGCCGCTGACCGGCGAGCCGGCCGCGACCATGCGGCTGCGCGCCGAGCCGCCGCGTGTGACCCGCCTGTCCCGCAAGGTGCTGGCCGGTCTGGGTCTTGCGGCAAGCCTCGGTGTCGGTGGGGCGCTGATCTATGCGCTCCAGACTCGTCACAGCGGCCAGGGTCAGGAGCTTTACTCTACGGACAACCGCTCGACACCGGACGGTCTGGCTGGATTGCCGAAGGATTATTCCGGCGTCCCGAAGCTCGGCCCGCCGCTGCCCGGCGACCTCGGTCGCCCGATCCTCAACGCGCAGAACGGTGGCACAGTGCCGCCGATCGGCGCACCGGCATCAGGTCCGACGGGACCGAGCCCCGAGGAACAGCGCCGGGCGCAGGAACTGGAGGCGGCTCGGACCGCACGGCTGTTCGCATCCACCGAGACTCGGCCCGCTACGGCTGGAGCTTCGACACAGCCGACTGCGACCGCCACGCCGTCGGCCGATCTCGCCAGCCTCGGCCTTGCGCCGCAGCCAGCGACACCCTCCGCGCAGGATCGTCAGCTCGCATTCCTCAATCAGACGCCCGACAAGCGCACTGTCTCGCCGGATCGCGTTGCCGCGCCAGCGTCGAAGAACGTCCTGCAGGCCGGCGCCGTCATCGCGGCCGCGCTCATCACCGGCATCCGCTCCGACCTGCCGGGTCAGATCACCGCACAGGTGACGGAGAACATCTATGACAGCCCGACCGGCAAGATCCTGCTTGTGCCACAGGGCACGCGCGTTATCGGCCAGTATGACAGTGGCGTCGGCTTCGGTCAGAGGCGCATACTTCTCGTCTGGAACCGGCTGATCTTCCCCAATGGCCGCTCCATCGTTCTGGAGCGTCAGCCTGGTGCGGACGCCGAGGGCTATGCGGGCCTTGAGGATGGCGTCGACTATCACTGGGGCGAACTGTTCAAGGCCGCTGCACTTTCCACGATTCTGAGCATCGGTGCGGAGGCGGGCTCGTCTGGCCAGGACAGCGATATTGTGCGGGCGCTGCGACAGGGTGCCTCCAATAGCGTCAGTCAAACCGGCCAGCAGATCGTCCAGCGCCAGCTCAACATCGCACCGACCCTCACCATCCGGCCAGGCTTGCCCGTCCGCGTCATCGTCACCCGCGATCTCGTTCTCGAACCCTACGGAGGCTGACATGACCAAGCTGAAATTGGGAGCGATCGTCGACGACAAACCGGTGAAGGTCACGGTGGAGTTACCGGCAAGCCTGCATCGCGACCTAACGGCCTACGCAGAAATTCTCGGCCGCGAAGCGAGGCAACCGCCGGCCGATCCCGTTCGCCTCATCGCTCCGATGCTGGAGCGGTTCATAGCCACGGATCGGGGATTTGCGAAAGCGAGGAAGTCAAAAGAACTGCCGAAACCGTCTGAATGATTGTGGCGGCAGCCGAGCGCGACATTGAACGCGCAAGACTGAGGAGGCGGCGCCAGGCCGGGTTATCATTCCGCGGCGACCACACCGCGCAGAACGGCAGAACCTCGCCGGCAAGCTGCCGATAGGCAGTTCCCGGAAACTGAGCCGCCGTCCCGGCCTCGCTCATGACCGTGACGCCTTGGCCGATCGCCACAAGCGACAGGAGATTGTCCCTCCCGACGTATTGGGTATCGATTTCTGGGTGACGCCCAAGATCGGCGAGGCGTTGAACCAAATAGTCGTGAATTTCCGATCCAGGGGCACCGTCACTTACAATGAATCTCTCGTCCACAAGATCACGCCAGCCAAGCTCCGATTTCTCAGAGAGAGGATGATCGCTGGGAAGTACGGCGAATACTCGCTCGGACCAAAGTTGCTCTGTTTCACAGTCCGACCACTGTGTGGTTCCCGTGATAAAAGCCACATCGAGTTGAAGTCGCCGGATCGAGGCAACGTGATCCGCAGGATCGCCGTCAAAAAATTCGACCCGTACACTTGCATGCTCCTTGCCGTAGGCTCCCAGCAGATCGGACAGGAATCCAGACGCGAGCGACGAAAAGATGCCGACCTTGATATGCCCCCGCTCGGAGCGACCTATGGCGGCCACATCCTTCGCGCCGCAGTCGATCTGTTGAAGTGCTTTGCGTGCTCGACGCACAAACTGCTGTCCTGCCAACGTCAGGCAGACGCCGCCGTTGTGCCTCTGAAATAGGGAAGCGCCGAGTTCGTCTTCGAGATCGCGAACGCGACGGCTGATCGCCGATTCCTGTATTCCCAAGGCCAAGGCCGCCTTTCGGAAGCTGCCATATTCGGCCGCCGCAAGAAAATACCGGATCTGGCGGAATTCAAGCATCGGTCAATTGCGACCGAGATCTATTCGAAATGATTCCTGGCCTCGCGACGGTCCATCGTCCGCTCGTTGCGAGCATCGCTCTGTAAGCACCATCTACCACGACCATCGCGCCCCGACCGCAGCTAAGGCAAGACCTCCCGATTCTCACCCTAGAATAGACGGCTACAGACGCTCATTGGCCGATGATCTTATATAGATTCGATATACCAACGTATCTTCGAAATATACCGTGTTCTGAAAGGGGGGGGGTGGCACGCCCGCGCAGATCGCGCACCAGTTCGCGGTGCAGGGGCTCTCCTCTCAGTCGAGATTCAAACGCTCAAACTGTCCGACATTCTAACAAGGTCAATAATCGTCTTGGCCTGCATCTTCTGCATGAGATGGCTACGGCGAACCTTCACCGTGATCTCGCTAACATTCAGGTCGGCGGCGATTTGTTTATTGAGGAGGCCCTTTACAACGAGCTTGAAAACGTCTCGTTCGCCGGGCGTCAATGTCTCCCAACGCGCATTCAAATCCAGCGAACGCGCTTCGCTCTCGCGCCTTCGCCGGTCTTTTTCGATCGCTTGTTGGATAGCATCCAGCAGGTCTTGGTCGCGAAACGGCTTGGTCAAGAACTCGAAGGCGCCATTCTTGATGGCGTTCACGCCCATCGTGATGTCCCCATGTCCCGTGATGAATATCGTCGGCAGATGAATGCCGTATTCAGGCATTTGCCGATGAAAATCGATCCCGCTTTGTCCGGGCATTCTCACATCGAGCAGCAGGCAGCCGGGCGCGTCCGGCATGGAGCTTTCCAGAAATTCGGCAACCGAGCTATACGAGCGCACCTGTAGCCCAACGGATGCGAGCAAATCTTCGAGCGCGGCGCGAACGGACCGATCGTCATCGATGACATAGACGATGGGCTGCGGCCGCGAATCCGCCGTCGGTTCATTTTTCATCAGGCTGCCTCCATGTGGCGCGGCAGGCGCACCTCAAATACGGTCCCGCCTCCAGGGACTGGAGCCGCGGAAATCTGTCCGCCATTCGCTTCAACGATCGTCTGACTGATGGTAAGGCCAAGACCCATGCCTCCCTCTTTCGTCGTCCAGAAGGCGTCAAAGAGGTGCTCACGAGCTCCCGGCGCCAGACCGGTGCCGGAATCGGCCACCGCGAGAACGATCGCATCCCGTCCATCCTGCGAGGCGGCAATTCGCAGACGACGCTCGGGCAATGCGCGGTCCGACATCGCCTCGGTCGCATTGAGGACGAGATTGCTGATGACCTGCTGGATCTGGACCCGATCGGCAAAAACGCGAGGTAGGCCGTCATGCAGGTCCAGTTGCAAGGCGACGCCGCCACGCTCGATCTCGCCGCGCGACAAGGTCGCGATTTCCATGACAGCTTCCCTGAGGTCGAATGGTTGTCGGCGCGGCGCCTCGCCCTTCGAAAGGGCGCGAATGCGCGCGATGACCTGGCTTGCCCGGTTGGCATCGCTGACGATGCGGTCGAGCGCGAGGCGGGCCTTGTCGAGATTTGGCGGCTCCTGGGCAAGCCATCGGGTGCACGCGCCGCCGCTGGCGACGACGGCAGCCAGGGGCTGGTTGACTTCGTGCGCGATCGACGCCGACAGTTGACCGAGCGTCGTGACCCGCGCAATTCGCAAAAGCCGATCGCGCGCCTCCAGCGCCTCGGCCTTCGCAGCCACCATCCTTAAACTGAGATAGGTTGTAACGCCGATCGCAACGATACTAATCCCGGTATTGACGATGCCGACCTCATACGCACCGGAGTGGGTCAAGAAAAAACTGATCAGGGTCAGCGCGACACAAATGCAAGCGAGGGCCACTACAGCCGTGCCAGACAAGATGCGTGTCGCAACGAGAATGACCGCTGTGTAGAATACGGCCGCTGCGATGGCGTAGTCCGTGACCGTATCGGCGATAAAAATGCCGGCCATCGCAACGCCCATCGCGATCAACGTCAGCGCCGATCCGGGACGTATATCATTGGCGATCTTGAGCATTGTTCACCTTCTCGATCAACTTACCTACTTTCAATATTCTTCCCTGGAGAATCTACTCCGCCGTGTACCTAGATAACTATTGCTTCTCGGTCACTCGCCTGGCTCGAACCGCCACCGAGCAGATGTTACCAGCGGCTCCAGACTGAGACGACCGATAATCTGTTCCAAAAGGCGATCCTGCCGAGTGTCGGCTCGCACTGTCGCGCTCACCTGGACTCGGTTTGTGTCCTCGATATTCGTGCTTTCGAGGTCGCGGATGTGCAGCGCACCGGCGAGATCGCGAAGAAGAAGCGCCCGAACATGCGCCTCAGCCTCTCCATGGCAGATGATGCTGATCGCATATGCGCTGTCCAACGGGCTTGCGGCGAATGACTGGCGCTCAACGAGGCGCACGAGCGGGCGCAGAACTGCGTTGACGGCGATGACGAACGTCGTCGCAATCAATGCATGAAAGAAAAATCCGGCCCCACACAGCGCGCCGATCGCGGCGGAGCACCACAGCGTCGCGGCGGTGTTGAGCCCGCGCACATTCAACCCTTCCTTGAAGATGATGCCGGCGCCCATAAAGCCGATGCCGGAAACAATCTGGGCCGCAACGCGCGTCGGGCTCGCCTCGCCGGGGAACAGCCCGGCAAAGAGGACGAAGATGGCCGCGCCGAGCGCGACGAGGGTATTGGTTCGCAGCCCGGCCAGGCGCTGGCGCCATTGCCGTTCGAAGCCGATCAAGCCGCCAAGAAGGAATGCGCCCCCGAGCGTGAGTGCGGTGTGGCCAAGGCTTTGCCAATCCATCTGAATGTGTTCCCATCTCGTTGCGTCGGTCGCGCCCTCCCGAGGCGCAAGCCCGCGCTATTGCTGGAATTGCCACTCCACTCGCTGTCAGAATTCGGCGTGGGCGCGAAGCGACAGAATCGAGGCTGGTCCGCGGTCGGCGTTGTAGGCGGGGTTTGCAACAAACTGATAGTCGAAGGTGACGGTGCTCCAGCCGTTGACCCGCAAGGCGTAATACGCCTCGACGATCGACTCGTGGCCGTAGCGCAGTCTCCCATCACCGATCAGCAACCCCGTGCCTCCGGCGGCGAGGAAGTTACGATGTGCACTCGAGAGGCCGTTGACCGCAGCACCGACTCCGATCGTGTCCGCAGGCCGTCCCCATGCAGAACCCTTTAGGGAGAAACCACCGGAAATGCTGCGGTCGATGTCCGTGAAGGAGAGGATTTCGGTGCGGCCGTCGTTCCAGCTTGCACGGGCGAAAAGCCCGAGGTCAGCTGTCAAAGCCTGTTCGATATTTCCATAAAAGCCATACTTATTCTGATTGCGGCGCAGGGCCGTCATCGCATCGTTGATATCTGTTTGAGGGCTCGCTTGCGCGAGGTTGATAGCGTCGCGATACGCGCCGGTGTAACCACGGTTGATGAAAGCGCCGATCCGAACCTTACCCGGCTGCCCGAACAGGCTGTGCCGTTCCTCGAACTCGACGGCGCCACCGCCGCCCCCATTGAAGACCAAAACATCACTGTTCGGCTCCCTGGGCACTTGGAAGGCCCCGGCTCGCACAGCCCAATCCTTACGATTCAGCTCGATGACCGCACCGCGCGTCATGCCGGGAAGGTCGGCGGGGAAGTCATAGGCCCCCGACGACCAGATTGCCCAATTCATGAAATCCGCGCGCGGATCCTTGGCATAGGCATTCGCGTCGAAGAAATCGCCAACCGCGAAACGACCAACCGTGACAGTGACGCGATCGATATCGCGTCGCCCCGCCAGTTGCAGGGGGCCGTCTGCGACATCCTCCTGCTCGCCACCAAGACCGAATGTCTGCTGAAGATAGTAGCGCTGTGGCCGAAATTTCGGAAATTCAGCGCCGCCTTTTTGCGCTTCTCCATTTGGAAAGCCTGCGAGTCCGAGCGTCCCGTTCAGCCCGAAGCCTTGGGCTAGCTCGGGATTGAAATAGAACGCACCACCGTCCCAAAGCCTCACGCCAAGAAATGCGTCCGCGGTCCACGTCTCACGAACTTGCCCACCACCGGGCAGGCTGGCGCTGGAAGCGTAGGGGGAACGAATCGCGGGATAGCCTTGGGCGATGAATGTGGTCTGGCCATGAATATTCCAGTCCGGCGACATTTCGACAGTTGCCGGTGGTCTTGGGAGTGTCGAGGCCACATCGCCCAGTCGGTAGTTCAGGCCAAGCGTGAACCTCTGGGTTCGGGGGCGGACGGACACATCGCGCAGTCCGGCACCATCGAGTCGATAGGTCGAGGAAGCCAGATCGAGGTAGTCGTACTGGACGCGTGCCGTCCATGGTCCGCCCAAGGCCATTTCGACACCTGCGCCTGCCGTCCACCCAGCGTGCCAGCGCCCCAGTTTTGACAAAACGCTGCCGTCATCGCCATTGATGTCGACGTTCGTTCGTGTCCAAGCGAGGCCTCCCGTTGCATAGGGGAGGAATGGGCCAAAAGCATAGCCGATCCTGCCACGCACCGTCCCCACGACATCCAGGGATGTGTTGAAGGGAGCCGGTATCCGTCGCGTCTCATCGGGCGGGCTCACAAAAGTGACATCGGCTTCCGCGCCGAGCACCCAACGATCGCTGGCCTGAAAGTTGTAGCCTCCCTGAAAGCCGCCGATCATTCCTGTCACCGTAGGCGGCAGGCCAACGGACTGATTCAAGACGGGGTTCGTTCCCGGGCCAAGGCTGCCAGCCCCGAAACCGGTGTGTCCGCCAAAATAGACGCCCGACCAGTCGGGCCCGCCCGATTCCACCTTATTGTCACGCGAGGCCCCCGGTGCCTTCGTTGGCATCGCCAGGATGGGTTGCGGTCCACTAGTGTTGAGCCGTGCCGCATCCGGATGGCCGGGAGTCGTTTGAAGTTCTTGCGCGTGCGCTTTGGTTACCTGAAGAACCGCTACAAGACCGAGCGCCAGCAAGTAGAAAGCGATCACCATCAGTCGGCAAAAAAGAACCCGACGACGCCTGAAAACCTTCAGTCCGGTGGTGATAGTGAAATTGGGAAGTCCGTGGGTCGTAAAATAAGTCATGGGCTACTCCTGGCGTCGGGTTGCGAGAGCGCCCGGCGCCAATAGCCGCGAGCTGCCCTCCTAGTTTTCTCGTGAATTCAAGCGGCGCGAGTTGTTGGTCGCGCCGCGACTAGATGGGTCGTCCATTTGAAGCTCCTTGCTGATCGAAGTCCGGTTCAGGTCCGGGCCTCGTGCTTTGGTTCCATGCAAGCGATCGTTTTGCGCTTGTGTGGCTCACCAGCGGCAACGCCGCATTCGCGATATCGCCGCTCTGTTCAACCGTGCGCCGCAACGCAGCAGGAATCTGAGCTTGAAACCGTCCAGCAGACGGCGACGAGCAAGGTGAACGGCCGCATGCGTCACGAACATCGCCAAAACCGCCAAAGCCCAACACAAACGTCTGTCCAACCGATTCCGAAGCGACGACCTGGCATCGCCCGGCTCGCGATTGTGGGGCGGACGCGGCGCTTGTCGCCTCGGCGGTGGCGGCCCTTGTCGCGGGCAGTCTCCAGCCTGCGGCGGCGCAAATCTCAGGATCAACGGTGATGTGGACATGATCAGGACCTCTCATGCGCTTGGCCGTCAGAACCATTGTCCGAACCGGCGGATGTAGACGGTCTTCATCAGTTGAGCGACGAGGCAGTAGCAGAGCAGCGTTCCGGCCAGCCACGGGAAGTAGGCGATAGGCAGGGGCTGCAATCCGATGGCTGCTCCCAGCGGAGAGAACGGCAAATAGATCCCCAGTACGCAGATGACGCTCGACATCAGCAAGACCGGCAAAGCCGCTGTGCTGTTGACGAAGGGAATCTTCTGGGTACGCAGCATATGGACCACGAGCGTTTGAGAAAGCAGGCCCTCGATGAACCAGCCCGACTGAAAGAGCGATTGATGCTCCGGGCTATTGGCGGCAAAGACGAACCACATCAGAGCGAACGTCGTGATGTCGAAGATCGAGGACGTCGGCCCGATCCAGATCATGAAACGACCGATATTCTTGGCATCCCACTTCCGCGGTTTGCTGAGAAACTCCTTGTCCATGTGATCCCAAGGCAGCGCCAATTGGGAAATGTCGTACATCAGGTTTTGCACGAGCAAATGGATCGACAGCATCGGCAGGAACGGAATGAATGCGCTCGCCACCAGCACTGAAAACACGTTTCCGAAGTTCGAGCTGGCGGTCATGTTGAGGTATTTCATGATGTTGCCGAAGGTTTCGCGCCCCTTCAGCACACCCTCCTCAAGAACCATCAGGCTCTTCTCGAGCAGGATGATATCGGCCGACTCCTTCGCAATATCGGCGCCGCTATCGACGGAAATGCCGACATCGGCATCGCGCAGCGCCGGGGCGTCATTGATGCCGTCACCGAGAAATCCGACGGTATGACCGTTAGCCTGAAGCGCCTGCAATACACGCGACTTCTGGAGCGGAGTGAGCTTCGCGAAGATCGTCCGCTCCTCGACCAAAACGCGAAGCGCGGTGTCGTCCAATTTTTCTATGTCGCGCCCGAGTACGGCTTGGCCCGGTTCAAGTCCTACTTCACGGCAGATCTTGGCACTCACGACCGCATTGTCGCCCGTAAGAACCTTGACCTTGACGCCATGCTCCGCGAGCGCAGCGATTGCTGGTCCAGCCGTCTCCTTTGGCGGGTCGAGAAAAGTAAGGAACCCCTGAATCGTGAGATCGGCTTCGTCCGCGATGGCATAATGCGTCTTGGCCTCGGACGCCACAAACCCTCGGGTGGCGACGACCAGCACACGGAATCCGTCCTCGTTGTACGCCCGAGCCATCGCAGCCAGATTCTTGCGCTCAACGTCACCAAGGCGGATCAGATCTTTGCCTCTTCTGACGTGCGTAGAGATCGACAGCATCTCCTCAACCGCGCCCTTGCAGATGAGCAAGTGATCTCCGTCCTCGCCCTCGACGACCACTGAGAGTCGGCGGCGCACGAAGTCGAACGGAAGTTCATCGACTTTTCGGTAGCTCGCGGCCGTGTTCGTGATGGCTGGCTCCGCCCCGGCGAATCGCACGACGGCCTGATCCATCAGGTTCTTCACGCCGCTCTGGTGGTAGCTGTTCAACCAGCCCAACCGGAGAACGTCAGCGTTGGGTTGCCCGGTAACGTCGACGTGGTGCTCCAGAATGATCTTGTCCTGAGTCAGCGTGCCGGTCTTGTCCGTGCAGAGAACATCCATCGCGCCGAAGTTCTGAATGGCGTTGAGTCGCTTCACGACGACTTTGCGCCGCGCCATCGCTACGGCGCCCTTCGCGAGGTTCGAGGAAACGATCATCGGCAGCATTTCGGGGGTAAGTCCGACGGCGACGGCAAGGCCGAACAACAGCGCTTCCACCCAGTCGCCTTTGGTCAGGCCGTTGATGACAAAGACGACAGGAACCATGACGAGCATGAAGCGGATGAGCAGCCAGCTCACACTGTTGATGCCGCGATCGAACGCCGTTTGAGCGCGCGATCCGACGATCGCCTTGGCTAACGATCCGAAATAGGTGCGAGCACCCGTGGCAACGACAAGCGCGGTCGCCGTGCCGCTCACGACGTTGGTGCCCATGAAGCAGACGTTGGGCATGTCGAGCGCGTTCATTTCGCTGGACGCTACGCTCGCCGCGGACTTCTCGGCGACAGACCCGAGCGTGTCATACTTCTCAACAGGGATGGCCTCACCGGTGAGCACTGCCTGGCTCACAAACAGATCGCGGGATTCGATCAGCCTCACGTCTGCCGGGATCATATCCCCTGCTGAAAGACGCACGATGTCGCCGGCGACGATCTCTCGCATCGGGATTTCGAATGCTTCGGGATTTGACGTTGCCGATCCTCGACGAAGAACCGTCGCCGTCGTGCGGACCATCGCCTTCAGAGCTTCGGCCGCAGCGCTCGATCGGTACTCCTGAACGAAGCGCATCAAGGCGCTGGCAAGCACCATCACGATGATGATGGTGACTTTTGTCGGATCCGCATCCTCGCCATGTTGAAGCCGAAGCCAGATGTCCGTTACAGCGCTGATCCCAGCCAGGATCAGCAGCACTGCAATGAACGGATTCTTGAAAGCGCCAAAAAACTGAACAACCGCTGGCAGGCGTCGCTCTTGCGCAACCTCATTGGGGCCGTCTTTTGCCAGCCGTTCGATCGCATCTCGGGCAATCAGGCCGTTGCGGTCGCCTTTGACGTTTTCGAAGGTGTCATCCAACCCATTCTGGGCTTCACGGACCGCCTTCATCGACAGCTTGCGTTCGTCTTTTCCGCGCGGCTTGAGAGCCGCCTTGAGGATGGGGGCATTCATTGGATGAATCTCCTGCCGCAAGCGCCGAGACCATGCGCCTCTCGGCACGGTCTTCGGCGCTTGGGGTCTTGGTCGGCTGAGGGGATAATGAAACCGATGCATCTTCACGACGCTCGGCATTCGGACCGCGCTTGAGCAGCGCAGCCGCTCTTCACCAGGGAGGGTCCGCACCTTCGCGCGACCGTGCGATTCTGCGCGAGTACGGATTGCCGCCCCGGCGGGGGTGAAGCCCGTCCAGGCCGGCGGACACCAGAACCATCGCCGTGCTGGCCTTATGCAGCGTGAGGGAATGCATCACACGCCTCACGCCGCAAAGCGACCATGCTGGTAAACTGCAAGAAGGAGTCCGGCGCGCTCGATCAATCGGCGCAACCCGCCGCCCGTGTCTGGTTCGGCGTCAAGCATCCAGATGCATTCGAGCCGACCGGTCTCGCCATTGACACGCCACGCCGCGACCAGTCGAGTCCGGTTCGTGCGGGGAGACTTCGTGAAAGGACGGTCACGCTCGCATCGCGGGTCGGCGAATGCGGGATTGCGTTTCGGCGAGGCGATCCGCGAAACGCGGAGCGAAGCCGGCAGAGTAAAAAATTGGAGAGTCATGTCTCACCTCCGTGACGAGCCGCTCGGCCGTCACAGGCGAGACTGATGATTCAGACTCGCGAGAACGACCTGAGCGGCACGCTTGCTCGACTACTGTCGCTTGGCATTGCTCGTTGATCCTCATGCGTCGGCAGCGGGTTGGAGCCGCTAGATGACATTGGCTGGATATCACCGTCATTCCTTGAGTGACAGTGTCTTGCGGGGTTGATCCGATATACAAAACAATATCCGGGATATACCATCGTATATTGTAAGGTCTTCGGCGATAACTACCTGCGCAATATCAAGCCGCTTAGACTCACCGGACACGGGCGCGTCGACTTCACTAGCGATGTGATCGCTCTGATTTATTTCGATCCGAGGTCTAGTGTGGGTATCGATATGGTTCTTGTCGAGCGCATCGTCGCGCGAAGCCCTCGTCTTCGGCGATTGCTTTATTCGTTGTCCTTAACCTTTCTGAAAGCGGCGTTTCGGTTTCGCCGCACGGGCTTGGATGCCTTTGCCCGACCGACATTGCGTTTATCGCAGTGTCTCTTTCGTACTGCCTCTTCGCGGATACGACGTCGTTATGCAGCCGAGCCGAAAATGACGTCGGACTCGCGCTTTGTGCTCCGTCGCCTTTCTCTCAAACTTTTGATCGTGCTGATCTTTGCCGGTGCTCAAAGCCCGCTGCCCTGGGGATTCGGGAAAGCGCTTACGATGATGCTGTTTATGAGCGCGGCTATCAGCTGTGCCTTGGCCCTCATGAACCACCAACGATTCAGATTGGGAGTCTTGAGCTACTGGGACGAATCTTTGGCCTTTGTCCTGCTCGGCCAAACCGCGCGGATGGTGTTTCTACGTTGAAGTATTGCGAGTGCGCTATGCCGGGGGCTCTCGTCTTCAAAATACTCGCCAATAACCTGCCACGCGATACGGGAATCGCGAAGGTGGCCGTCGAGGCGAGACGCGGGGCAGCGACAACCGCCTGCGGCGTCGTTTGGTATTGGTTATGACGGAGCGTCGCACCACTCGCCGTCGCCGCACGCTGTTGACGGGGAAGATCATTCTCAATCAGCGATCGTCCGTGATAAGTTGCGTCGTCCGAAACTTGTCGGACACAGGCGCCTGCCTCGAAGTTCCTGCTGCCCTGAACATTCCGGATGCCTTCGAGCTGAAAATAGAACCTGGCGGCGCTTGCTCACAGTGTCGAATAGTCTGGCGGAGCGCTACGCGCATCGGCGTGGCGTTCGATTGACACAAAGCTAGAACGCGCCTTCACTTTCAAGGGCGAGTGTAAAGGCGCTGGCCCGAGATACTGGCCGCGCGCACGGCGCTGCAGGCGTGACGGCTGATATGGCCGGACGGCAGGCTACAGAAATAACAAGGACAATGTGTGGGGGAAAGAGCCAATCTCACAAGGAGAATGGCGCGCCGTACTGGATAAAAGTGCGAACGCATATGTGATTGAATCTGCGATTAATTTATTTTGGGGCATCGTGATCCTCTCATCTTTCAGCGTTCGCCGGCTGCCGCCAATAGCCCCACCCAAACGGGTGCGCCGAACCGAACGCGGAGCTGATATCGGACCAAGTACAAGGTATCCGGTATTTTGCTTCTCCCGGGTCTATGAGGAAATGACTAGCTCTTTCCAAATCTGGGCCGCGTACGCAGTGGCTCTCTCCTAGTCCTGAAGTCCGCGGCATGTGTGATTGGGTACCGCTGGAATACATCGCAGAAAATCCCATTCTGCAGCGATGCAAATATCGAGTGCAAAATCGATTAAAAAATAGAGAGCTCCGCGAACTAGACGGCTCGACCGATGAGGGCACCAATGGTCGCAGTTGAGGCCATGGCGACTGCTCCCCAAAACACGACCCGAAGAGTGGGTTTCCATATGCTGGCGCCGCCAGCGCGAGCGCCGATCGCTCCGAGAACGCCAAGTCCGATGAGGCAGGCAATGGAGACGGTCCAGGTGGCGGTCCAGGCCGGCGACAGGAGAGCGACGGCCAGCGGCAAAGTCGCGCCAGATGCGAAGGTGACCGCCGAAGTGAAAGCCGCTTGAACTGGCTTCGCCATCACATGACTGGTCAGTCCGAGTTCATCCCGCGCATGGGCCCCGAAGGCGTCCTTTGCCATCATCTGCTCGGCGACCTGTCGCGCCAGTTCGGGCGTTACACCACGCTGCTCGTAGATCGCGGCGAGTTCGGCCAGCTCCGCTTCAGGTTGCGTGGCAAGTTCGCGGCGCTCACGCGCCATGTCGGCTTCTTCCGTATCGGCCTGGGAACTGACCGACACATATTCGCCTGCAGCCATCGACATTGCTCCGGCGACGAGCCCCGCTACGCCAGCAACCAGAATTTCGTGGGAAGCGGCGGTCGCGGCGGCAACACCGACGATCAGACTCGATGTTGAAATCAGCCCGTCATTGGCGCCTAGCACCGCTGCGCGAAGCCAACCTATTCGTTCGATCAGATGGTTCTCTTTATGAAGGGCTCGCATGGAACATGGTCCTGAATTACATTTCTAAGGCTTTGTAACGCGGCGCTGAGCACATAGGAAAAGGCGCCTTGCCTTCGAGATCGATCTGGAAACTTGGCCGGTCAGGCTGATCAATGATGCTATCTTCCGATGAAACGCCTACCGTTCCATCGCCACATACGCTGTAGTCCAAAGCCGCATTCAACTTCAATCGCCGGAGTGTTGTCCAGGCCTCTCAACGTGACTTCATTTGCCCTGACACTCATCACCAGATGATATCGTCCGTGGTGCGACATGTAGACCTGATGGAGGCATTTTCCGCTGCTACAAAACGTAAGGCGGTCGCCACATCTGAGTTCATGAAGATGAAGAGCGATGAGACGAACGTTCCCAACGTCAATGAAGCGGCTGAAGCCACGCGTTGTTGTCAATTCATCGCCACATACCTTCCTGTATTTTTGAAGGCCTGCCCGCACTTCCGCCGGCAGGTTTTGCACGTAGAAAGGACTGGGTTGATTGTCATGGACAGGAGAACTTGCGAGCGAGAGGGCCGGCGAGACAAAGAAAAGTGACGTCATAGCGGCTAAGATTGCCACGTCACGGAGCCGATTCGATCTTTTCATGCTGAAACCTCCACTTCCAACGGCTGTTTCTCTCGTTCGACGACGGCTGCGGAGCGGCGCTCCATCCATCGGTAGATCGCCGGCAACAGCAGCAGCGTCAGAACGGTGGACGACAGGACGCCGCCGATGACGACAGTGGCGAGCGGTCGTTGCACCTCCGCTCCCGCGCCCTGTGAAATCGCCATCGGTACGAAGCCGATTCCCGCGACCATGGCGGTCGACAATACCGGACGGAGCCGATCCGTGGCGGCTTGCCGGACTGCCTCGATAACAGGCAGCTTCCGCCGCAACGCATTGATATGATCGATCAGAACGAGACCATTCAGCATCGCGATGCCGGAGACCGCGATAAAGCCGATCGCGGCGGTGATCGAGAATGGCATGTCACGTAGCCAGAGTGCCAGCACGCCACCGGTGATCGCAAACGGAATACCGGTATAGACGACGGCGGCATGACGGACGCTCCCCAACGCCGAATAAACGAGCAAGAAGATCATCAGCAGCGCCGCCGGCACGACGATCATCAGACGGGCTCGGGCCGCTTCTAGCTGACGGAACTGGCCTCCGAACTCGATGCGATAGGATTCAGGCAGCGCAAGCTTGCCGTCGAGGCGTGCACGCGCTGCGGTCACATAACCTTCGATGTCGCTGGTGTTGAGATTGACCATCAAGGCGGCGCGGCGCTTACCATTGTCGTGCAGGATCGGTTCGACCGTTCTCATCTCGCGCAGACTTGCAACGCGGTCCAGCGGCACAAGGCCGGACGCGCCGACGCGCAATGGAAGGGAGAGGATCGATTTTGTGTCCGCGCGTAAGGACTCGGGCATACGAACGACGATCGCGTGTCGATGCTCTCCGTCCGCGATGAAGCCGACCTCGTCCCCACCGATCGCTGACGCAATGGCACGGTTGACCTCGGCGGTTCCCAGCCCCAACCGCACCATCGCGTCGTGATTGATCTCGACCACCACACTGTGGGTGCGGCTGGCCGCTTCGAATGCGGCATTGGCGGTGCCGGGCACGCCTTGCAATTCCTCTCGCGCCTGCGCGGCGAGCCGCTCAAGCACGTCGTAGTCGTCTCCGAATATCTTGACCGACAGATCCGCCCGCGTGCCCTCCAACATTTCGTTGAAGCGCATCTCGATAGGCTGCGCGAAAAGGAATGACTGCTCCGGCGCCAGCGCAGTGGCAGCCTTTTCGATCGCCGCAACCAGCTCGCTCTTGTTGCGCGGCATGTCCGGACCTTGCGGCCATTGGTCGAGCGGCTTGTAGAAGATGTAGAGGTCGTTCTCATTCGGCGGCATCGGGTCGGTCGCAACCGCGCTGGTGCCGATGCGGGAGAAGGTTCGGGTCACTTGCGGAAAGCGACGCAAAATTTCACGCTCGGTTTGCTGCTCGATCTCAAGGCTACGGTCGAGCGACATCCCCACGGGCTTGTAGACCATCGCCGTGATGGAGCCCTCATCGAGGCGTGGCGTAAACTGCGAGCCAAGGGTCAGGAATATCCTCAATGCCACGGCCAACAGGACTGCCGATGGAACGAGAAGGGCAGCGGGATGACGGAGGGCGAAGTCCAGGACGGGACGGTAGCCCCGGATCACGAGGCCGGCGAAGCCACCGTTATGCGTGATGTGGTTGTCGGCGGTTATCTCCGGGAGAGAATCTTCCTTTTCACTGACGCTCGGCTGACGCACCTTCTCGCCTCGTAGCAGCCGGGCGCACAGCGCCGGCACTAGCGTAAAGGTAACGATCAGCGCCGCTGCCAGCGCCAGCATCACGGCTTGCGCCATCGGCTGAAACAGCTTCCCCTCGACGCCGCCCAGGCTGAGTACCGGCACATAAACCAGCGCGATGATGGCCATGCCGAAGAACACGGGCCGCGCCACGCCCCCCGCAGCGTTGATGACGATGCGACGGCGTTCATCGGCCGTCAGCTCGCGCCCCTTGAGGCGCTGTGCCTCGCCCATCAGACGCAATGTGTTTTCCACGACGACGATCGCGCCATCTACGACCAGGCCGAAGTCGAGCGCGCCGAGGCTCATCAGATTGCCCGATATACCGAGCGCATGCATGCCCGAGATCATCATGAGAAAGGCCAGCGGGATGACCGACGCGACGATAAATGCCGCGCGCCAGTTGCCGACCACGATCAGCAATACGACGGCGACCAGCAACGCTCCCTCGCCAAGGTTGCGCTCGACCGTCGCGATGGTGCGATCCACCAATTCTGAACGATCGTACTGAACCTGAAGGATCATGCCTTTGGGCAGCGCGGCGCGCAGGTTCGGCAATTGCGCATCGACGCGCCGGGCAACGTCCCGGCTGTTCTGCCCGACCAGCATCATCACTGTGCCGAGCACGGTTTCCTTGCCGTTGGTGGTCGCGGCGCCATCGCGTGGAGCATGGCCGATGGTCACGGTCGCCAGATCCGCTACAGTCAGCGGCCGCACGCCACCTGCGAATTTCACGGGTAATGCGCGGATCATCTCCGCCGTCGTGACACGCGCTTCGGTTCGGACGGTGAAGCGTTGGCCGTTCTTGGTGATGGTCCCGCCGCCGGCATTGGCGACGTTGGCGCCAACAGCCTGGGCAAGCTCGCTCGGCGTGATGCCCGCTGTCGTGAGCTTCTTCAGATCAGGCTCGATGACAAACTGACGTTCGAGGCCGCCGTTGGAATTGACGTCGGCGACCCCCTCGATCGCGCGCAGCATCGGGCGCACGATATATTCCTGAGCCTCGAACAACTCCATCAGTTGTTGCCGCTCGTCCAAATCGGACGGCGGTTGCGCCCATTCGAGTGTGTAGTACCAGATTTCGCCAAGCCCGGTGGTGATCGGAGCGAGGCGCGGCGATGATCCGGCTGGCAGCATGTCGCGCACTGCGGAAAGCCGCTCGTTGACGAATTGGCGTGCGCGAAGCTGGTCCGTGCCGTCCTGATAGATGAGCGTGACCTGTGACAGTCCGGTCTTGGTGAGCGATCGCATTTCCCGCAGGCCCGGCTGACCACCCATGCTGCGCTCGATGGGCAGCGTCACAAGACGCTCGATTTCCTCTGGCGCCAGGGCAGGAACAGTCGTGTTGATCTGCACCTGCACGCCTGTGATGTCGGGAATGACATCGATTTGCAGATTCACGAAAGACCAGATTCCAAGACCAGCGATCAGCAAAGCGATGATCATCACCGTGGCTGGTCGACCGGTTGTCCATTCCAGAATCCGCCGCGTCATCGGGACACGCCGTCGAAGCTGCGGCCGCCATTGAGCGCCCGAAGTTGAAGCATCGCTTCCATAGCCTCACGTCGCGTGTCGAGCAGAGCCGACAGCGCGTCCAGATACTGGCGCTGCATCTCGACGTAAGTTGCGATCGGGATCGCTCCCTGGCGATAACTATCGGCGGCGGCGGTAGCTGCGGCCGCAAATTTCTCGGTGGCCCCGGCTGGCCAGCCCGCAAGGGCTCGACGCTTCGCCTCGTAGTAGGCTGCCTGTTCGTAAACCTGCCTCGCGATCCGTCGGTTGGCGGCGAGCAGGGCCGCATCGCCCTGGGATTGACGGCTCAACTCCTGTGCGAGGCCAGCAGCCTGGCTATTCCAAAGCGGCAACGTCGTCGTCAGCCGTATGCCGAAATTGGTCTCGCGGCTGTCTGACTTCGCGCGATTGAAGTAGGGACCGACTGAGACGTTCGGCACACGCGCTGCTTGTGCGAGGTCAACGCGCAACCCTTGCTGCTGCAATTGCGCGCGCAGCGACTGAATCTCGAAATTGTTGATGCCAGCTTGTTGCGCCATGCGCTCGACCGACGGAAGGCCGGGCAGCGTGATATCGGGCGGAGCAATGCGGAGCCGCGCTTTGAGCGGCGCGCCGCGAAGTTGATTCAGTTCGTAGACGATCGTGCTGGTCTCGGAATCAGCCATCGCGGCATTTCGCTCCGCCGTGATGGCACCCGCATCCAGAATGGCCGTGTCCAGCGTGGTGGCGATGCCCGCCGGATCCCGCTGCTCCACAACGCGTGCAAGCTCGCGCATCCGCGCGGCAACGTCGCGTGCCGCGGCGGCTTTCCGCTCGGCCGCGAACAAGGCATATCCCAAAGAGCGTGCCCGGCTTGCGAGCGTTGCGTCGAATTGCGCAAGACCGAGCCGCGCCAGCGCGATCTGATGCTCGGCGATGGCGCGACGGAGCGCCCCGCGTCCGGCAAAGTCGAGCGGCTGCATAATCGACAAGCCATATGTCGGCCCGGCGCCTTTCGGTGCACCTGTCAGGCCGTCGGCCATCCGGCGTTCGCCTAACTCGAATGCAGCTTCAGGGTCCGGCAGGCGATCAGCCGCGTCGCGCTCAACACCTGCAAGCCCGATCTGCTGGAAATAAAAGCGTCGTTCGGGGTTACTTGCCACGACGGAATTGGCAAGTGCATCAATCGACAGCACGGCGGCCTGCTGAGCGAAGGCTGGGGTCACCAAGATAATTGTTGATATGCGAACGATTATCAGGAGCAATTTTAACATTGGCACGAGTCTCAACACTGACTTCTAGACGCCTGATTGCCACGCTAGTCTGAACACAAGCTGTCAGCGTAAATGCAGGTTGATCCAGTATCGGACTGCAGCAATCAGGAGACATGACCATTCGCATTCTTCTTGTCGAAGACGATCAGGACATTGGCGCCCGCCTGAAGGAAGGGTTGGCCAGCTTTGGCTTTGTCGTTGAGCATGTGGAAGATGGTGAGCACGCCCTTTCCTTCGCGCTGCAAGAAGAATTCGACGCGATCGTTCTCGATCTCGGTTTACCCGGCCTGTCAGGCATCGAGGTCTTACGGAGGTTGCGACGTACCGGGGCCGCCACACCGGTCCTGATCCTGACGGCGCGCAGCAGCTGGACTGAGAAGGTGGAAGGTCTCAATGCAGGGGCTGATGACTATGTGGCGAAGCCGTTTCACGTCGACGAAGTCGCAGCTCGCCTGCGCGCGCTGATGCGGCGCGTCGCGGGCCAAGCCACCTCCGAATTGCGCCACGGAGATATCGTGCTTGACCCCGTTGCCGGCACCGCCAATGTTGCGGGCCAGCCGATCGAATTGACGGCACAGGAATTTCGCCTGCTCCACCTCTTCCTGCATCGCGTCGGCCGCGTCGTGACGCAAGCCGAGTTGCTCGACCATCTCTACGGCCTGAATGAGGAACGCAGCTCGAATACGATCGAGGTCTATGTCGGTCGGCTGCGACGCAAAATCGGCCGCGATACCATCAGGACCCTGCGCGGTCTGGGCTACAGGTTCGGCTGATGGTCAGAAGTCTGCGCGCCCGGCTGCTGGTTGGCGTTATTCTCACGACCGTGACAGGTATCGCTGTCGCTGGCGTTTCGATTTCCGCGCTGTTCCGGGCGCACGTCACGGAGCTTGTCAATGCCGAGCTGATCGGTCATCTCGACGAGCTCGAAGGTCTGTTGGCCCGCACGGCCGACGGACATGTCGCTCTGGCACAAAGGCTCAGTGATCCGCGCTTCGCGCAGCCCGGGACTGGCTATTACTGGCAGGTGAGCGATCGCAACGGCATCGTCCTACAATCAGCCTCCCTCGAACCGCAACGGCGTTTTCCGCCACCCGCGCGGGGGGCGGATCGGCAGCTTACTCGCTCAGTCGAAGCTGGCCCGGCTGGTGAGCCGATGATCGCATATGAGCGACCGTGGCAGACCGCTGAAAACGGTTACGTGCTTCAAATTGGCGCCGACCAGCGGATCGTCGATGATGTACTGAGACATTTTAATCAGGCGCTGGCCCTGTCACTCGGCACACTGGCAATAGCCCTAATTGGGGCCGGCACGTTGCAGGCCTGGTTTGGTCTGCGTCCCATGCGCCGTCTGCGCGACGCGCTGGGCGACATTCGCGCGGGCAAAGCAGAAACCCTGCCTGGTGACTTCCCGTCCGAAGTTCGGCCGCTGGTCGATGATCTCAACGCTCTGATCGACGCCAATACCCAGATGGTTCGCCGCGCCCGCACGCAGGCGGGCAATCTCGCGCATGGCCTGAAGACACCATTGGCCGTGCTGACGGACGAAGCGCGCCGGCTGCTCGCGAGAGGTGATACCGAGGGCGCCGCGGTCCTGACTCAGCAAACAGGGCGGATGCAGCGCCAGATTGATTTCCAGCTTGCCCGAGCCCGTGCCGCAGCCAACGCCGGCCTGCCTGGCGTCATCACGCAGGTCGAACCTGCCTTCGCATCAATAGCCGCGGCGATGCGGCGGCTCTATGCTCATCGTGAGCTGACGATCGTCCATACAGCCGAGACGGAATTGCTTGCCGCCGTCGATCCCAACGACCTTGACGAGATGGTCGCCAACCTGGTCGATAATGCCTGCAAGTGGGCTCGTGGTGTTGTCTCGATCAAGGCTACGCGCGATACCCCGACGGGGCAGCTCCTTATTACGATCGTTGATGACGGGCCAGGCATCCCGGCTGATGCACTAAACCGCGCGTTCGCCCCAGGCGAGCGGCTCGACGAGGCCAAACCGGGAAGCGGGCTCGGACTCGCAATCGTCCGCGATCTCGCCACACTGCACGGCGGCTCTGTCGAACTATCCAATGGCAGAAATGGAGGCCTTCACGCGGAGTTGCGGCTCCCATCAGCCTGACAAGTTCAACGGCGTCTAGGTTGGGCGAGTTTCATCGTGGCCGCGTCGTCCGCGCACCATTCGACCTGAGCGATTCGGCGCGCTCGAAATCAGCATCCGCGCCGCTCTGATCTCCAGCGTTCGCTTTCATCGTTCCGCGTTCGAACAAGAAGGTCGGATTCTTCGGATCAGCCTTGATGACCAGATCATAATCCGCGATGGCACGATCAAAGAGTCCTTTACGCCCGAGTGCCTTCCCGCGATTATAATAGGCACCGAGGTAGTCAGTCCTCAGTTGTACGGCGCGATCGAAATCAGAAATCGCGCGATCAAGCTCTCCCTTGCTCATTAAAGCAACGCCTCGGTTGTTGAGCGCGACATAGTAGTCGGGGGACAAACGAAGTGCTCGATCGTAATCCTCCATGGCACGGTCGATATCTCCACTCGACCGCAGCGCGACACCGCGATTGTTATAAGCCGCCGCCAACTGGGTGATCATCCGCTCGCCTGCCTGGATAACCGCTGTGCATCCCCGGATCGAGCGATCGGGTACGATTTCGGCCGCATGCACGCACGAGTCCCAATCCTCGTCGCTCAAAGCTGATGTGGGCGACGAGTTAATTGCAAAGTACGCAATAAATATCGTTGTGCTCAATAACGTAAGAGCACAACGCTTCCAGCGGGTGGTTCGCGCTAGGATCGATGCAGTTCGTGTTCTCGTATACAGCGGCGTAATGCAAATGAGCAAAGAGTAGCCTCAAGTACGTGCATTATATTATTCCCAGTTTGTTCTCTAACAATCCTGTCTGAATTTTCCCTGACAATCGACGTTTGAGACATCCGATCTGGTCGCTTCCCGAACGAGAGTACACCCGTCGAGTGCTATAGAGATTACCAAGCGAGCGCCGTGCGTGCCATCCGACAGGGACAGATCCAAGACTCCCGGACTAAGCCTCAGTCTGGTAGCATGAAGACATCAGCGGTGTTTGATGTACTAGCAGCGGCAATCGACGGGACGGGATGGATCCGGACTCGGTCACGGGAGGGCAACGAGGAGCCGCTATCCGGAAGAAATCGTCCTGCAAGAATTGAACATCGCGCTCTGCGGCGCTGCCAACTTGAATGACCTCTGAAATATCTGGAGGTCAATACGGCGAATTGCTCTGCAACGGCGCTCCGCAAATATGCAAGATATCAACCTAATATTAAGTTGGCGCGCCATTCAGGACAAAACTGCGAACACTTATGTGTTTGAAATCGTGATATAATGGAATTCCTTCGAACGCTGCTGGGGGCGGGCCCTGCCACGGGTCGCATTTCGCGCCAGACGGCAACGTCCTCAACGGCCCCCATCGCGCCGCTGCCGCCGGCAGAGGATCACGGCATCCCGCCGATACGAAGAAGCGAGGTTAGCTCCACCGCTTGACCACGTCGCCTTCGCCTCCACCATCGCGTCGAAGCCGATCTGCGCGGCCTCGGCAGGGTCGTCCTTCTCGGCCTAGCCGATCTGGGTGTCGAGCAGGTCGGCCCGCTCGAACAAACGGGTCTCGGTTGCGCCCGGCATCAGGCAGGTCACGGTCACGCCACCGGTATCCTTCAGCTCGTTGCGCAGCGCGAAGGAGAAGGAATCGATGAAGGCCTTGGTGCCGTTGTAGACTCCACCGATCGGCAGACGCTCGTTTTGTCCAGAGCCTTCAGGCAGACCCGCGGCTGCCACGCGTCACCAGCCCCGGCGAAGCAAGCTCTATCGTGTTCCGAAACCTTGGGCAGCCCACGCCTGTTTCAACGCTGGCGAAGAAAGATAGGCGATAAGATCTTTTGTGGCTGCGATGTCTTTGCTGCTTGCGGCAGTTCCGATCGTATAGATCGTGTAGGTCTGAATGTCGGCCGGCAGCGGCGTGGCAACAAGACCGCTCACGACCAGAGCGTCGCCGCGGCTCATGGCATCCATCGCTCCACGGTTGCCGCGCAGAATTTGTACACCGGCACACGCGTCGTCGGATCAAGACGATTCATGGTCAGTTCATTGGCGGCCGCCTCAAAGAAGGACATCGCCATCCAGATCACGCCGGGCTGCAAAGTCGCATCCGGTTTCACAATCAGGCAGACCGCACCCCGCCTTGTCCGCACCTCAACCGTGTCGCCGGCCTTGACGCCAAGACGGGCCATGTCATCCGGATGCAGATGGGCGCGCGGCTCCGAGCTCAGGGCTTCCAGCACGGGCGCGCGACGTGTCATGGCGCCCGTATGCCAATGCTCGCGCAACCGTCCCGTCATAAGAATAAAGGGATAGTCGGCATCCGGTATCTCGTCCGCACCGGTCGCATCAAGCGGCACGATGATGGCTTTCGAGCCATGAGCGAAACTGTCGCTGAACAGACTGTCACTCGCTCCATCACTTTGCAGCGGATACCGGGCATGTCCAGACCGGACGAGAAACGGCCAGCTAAATCCCTTGAGCACCGGCACGACATTCGCCATTTCGTCGAAGATGCTGCCCACAGTGACGTCCTGCCACGGCAATCCGAGACGCACGGCAAGATCGCGAACGATCATCCAATCCGGCCGCGCTTCACCGGGCGGCGGCAGTGCAACCGCGATGTGTTGCACGATGCGATCCGTATTGGTGACTGAACCTTCCCGCTCGGCCAGAGCCGCCGCAGGGAAAATCACGTCCGCGAAGGCTGCCGTTTCGGTCGGGAAAATGTCCTGAACAACGAGATGATCGAGTCCAGCCAGCGCCGCGCGCGTCATCGCAAGATCAGGATTGGCGAGCGCCGGATTCCCGCCCATGACATATACCCCCCGGATATTTCCTCCGCGAGCGGAATCAAACATCTCCACGACCGAAAGACCAAGGTTGGACGGCGTATCGATATTCCATAGCGCGTCAAAGATGGCGCGCTCGGTATCGTCTTCCAGATCGCGGTAGCCCGGAAGATAGTTCGGCAACAGCCCTGCGTCGCAGGAGCCTTGCACGTTGTTTTGACCGCGCAACGGGTGAAGTCCCGCTCCAGGCCGTCCCACCTGGCCGCACACTAGAGCGAAAGCAATAACGGAACGGATGTTGTCGGCACCGAACGTGTGCTGGGAAGCGCCCATGCCCCAGAACGTCATGGCGGCACTGGCCCCGGCGAACAGCCGCGCTGCTGCGATGATGTCTTCTTCCGGCACCTGACAGACCCGGGCTGCAGATTCCAATGTGTATGGCTCAACACGTGCACGGAGCGCTTCAAAGCCTTCCACGCGTGCATTGACAAAGTTACGGTCGTAAAGCCCTTCTTCAATCACGAACCGCGTCATCGCTGAAAGCAGCGTCACATCGGTTCCGGGAGCGATACGGAAGTGATGGGTCGCAAAGCGTGACAGGGCCTGAATATGCGGGTCCACCAGGATCAGCTTGGTCCCGCGCCGCAACGCGCCCTTCATGAAGGAGGCAGCGACTGGATGGTTCGAATCCGGATTTGAACCGACCATCAGAACGACATCGGCCTTTTCGATCTCCTCAATGGGAGCGGTGACGGCGGCAAGACCCGTCGCCTCGGCCAATGGCGGAACCGATGCACAAAGACGGGTGCAATGATCGATATGCGACGTGCCGAAGCCAGTGCGCCCGAGTTTCTGAAGCAGATAGGCATCTTCGTTCGAAGCCTTTGCCGAACCGAGCACGGCCAGCGACGAACCACCATGGTGGCTTCGCACGCGGGCGAAGCCCTCAGCCGCCACGCTGAGCGCTTCGTCCCAGCTCGCGAGCCGGAAAAGCGCGAGCGCCTCGGGGCCGCTCAATGTTTGTGTGGCATCTTTGGGCGTATTTGGCCGCCGGATGAGAGGAGCCGTCAGCCGGTCAGGATGGCGCAGATAGGAAAAGCCGAACCGCCCCTTCACACAAAGCCGCCCATGGTTCGCGGGGCCATCGGCGCCCTCTGTGAAAACGGTGCCGTTATCGGCGGCGTGAAGCGTGACGCGACAGCCGACACTGCAAAACGGGCACACTGTCTCTCCCGACGAGTTAACGCCAGAACGCCCGCCGATTTCCACGGCCGCCTTTAATGAAAACGCACCAGTTGGACAAAGCTGCGCACACTCGCCACACGATGCGCAATTGCTTTTCCCCATGGCCGCGCCGCTATCGAAGGCCACATGAAGATCGCTGCCCCGACCCGCCAGCGCGATAACCCCGTTGACCTGGACATCGCCGCATCCGGTCCGGCATCTGCCGCAATGAATGCAAGCGTCGGAGTCGAACACGATCCCGGAATGGCTTGCATCCGGCGCATGCGTTTCCTGCTTGCTCCCAAAGCGTTCGGCATCCGCGCCATTGCGCGCAAGGAGCAACATAAACGGACTGTCGGGCTGGCGCGCGCGCGCCTGCCCGGTCATCTCGGACGCCAGCAACTCCGTCGCCAGCCGGCGAACGCGATTAGTCCGCTCCGTATCGGTGCGAATGTGCAATCCGGGCGCAGCGGGATAACGGCAGGCCGGCACCAGATCCGCCTCGCCCTCCACCTCGACGAGGCATGTGCGGCAGCTGCCGATCGTGGGAAAGCCCACGCGGGTGGATGCACACAAATGGGGAATATCCAGCCCGCCCTGCGTAGCCGCCTGAAGTAGACTCTGACCGGACTGCGCGGGGATCGCCTGCCCATCGATATGGATATCGAAGCCGTTCATGAATCGCATGTCTCCAGAAGAGAAGGCAAGCGGCCCAGGAACCGGCCCGCATTGCGGCCGAGCGCGCAGATGGATGCTTCGCTCATCACGACGGAAAGATCATTGATAAGCGGCACATCGAGACGTCCGGGCGCGTTGAGAGCTTGCGCGGCCTTGGCCGTTCCCACACGGCAAGGGCCGCATTGCCCGCAGCTTTCGCGGGCGAGATAACCCGCCATCTTCGAGGCAACGCCCCGCATGTCGTCGCCAGTTCCAAAGACGACAATGCCGCCGGTGCCGAGCCGCAGTCTGCCGCTCAGAAGCTCGTCCAGCGGACGCCGGCAATCGGCGGCGGGAAGCAACGTTCCAGAAGACCCGCCTACCACCATGCCGCCAAGCTCGACTCCCTCCGTCAAGCCGCCTGCAATGTCTACAAGATCGATGAGCCGCGAAAGGCCGCGCACCGGCTTTGGCCCCGGATTCCGGACCCGCCCCGATACACTGAAAAGCGTTACCTCCGCGGCCAGCAGGTCAGACACGGGCAGATCGGGCTCCGGCGCACTGCCCCAGACAGACCTCAACCGGAAGAACGTTTCGACGTTGTGCACGAGCGTCGGGCGCCCGAAATAACCGCGCGTGGTCGGAAACGGTGGCCGCTCCGCTGGCCTCGGCGGACGGCCCTCAAGGCTTGCAATCAGCGCGGTTTCTTCACCGCAAATATACGCCCCGCCGCTTCGCCTCAATTCAATGGCGATGCCGCTGGCGAGCCCCGCCGACACCACATCCGCGATGGCCTTCCGCAGAATGACATGAATGGGCTTGTAGTCGTCCCGGATATAGAAAAAGATTTTGTCCGCGCCTGTCACCCGCGCCGCGACGAGCGCGGCTTCAATGACGCCATGCGGATCGTTTTCGAGAATGAAGCGATCCTTGAAGACGGCAAGCTCGCCTTCATCGCCGTTGACGATGACGACCGGAACTGCGCCGCGTCTCATCACTTGGCGCCACTTCTCAACCACCGGAAAGCCGACGCCAGCCCGGCCGATCGCGCGATATGTGGCGATGCTCTCCATGAGGCGCGGCACCTCCTGCAAATCTCGGCTGAGGCGATCGAGTATTTGATATCCTCCCGCAAACCGATAGGCAGAAAAGCTGCGCGGATTTGGCGCGGACCTTGCTCCATCGCACCTGTTGCGGCAGACGCCGTGCCCCGAACCTTCTCCATGCAGCAGTGAACAAACAAGATCGCCGCACGCATGAAGCGCATAAGGAACGGAAGCCATATAGTTCACAGCCGGAAAGGCCGTCGCCACTTCATAGGCTTCGGATGGAAACAGGCGGAGACGCTCCGCGACACGAAGCAGTCCCTGCTCCGAAATGCCGAGGCCGCCCTTGACGTCACGGACTTCAAGCAAGATTTCAAGAAGCCGCTCCCGGCTTGCGCCGCGCGCGAGTGACTCCGTGATCGCTGCTGCTTCAACCTCTTCCAGATGAAGGGCTTCAGACTCATGCGGCACGATACAGTTCCTCTCGCAGATCGGAGGTAAAGGCCTCGGCCGGACCGTCGAAGAAAATGTTCCCTTGGCGCAATGCAATGATGTGGTCCGCATAACGAAGAGCTAGCTCCACCTGATGCAGGCTGCACAGAACCGTGAAACCCCGCTCGCGCGCGGCTTGCTGGAGAATTTGCAAAACATTCTCCGACGATTCCGGATCGAGGCTGGAAATAGGTTCGTCGGCCAGAATCAATTCTGTCTGCTGGGCAAAGGCGCGGGCGATGGCAACACGCTGCTGTTGACCGCCGGAAAGCCGCTCGGCCCGTTGATAGGCCTGATCGAGAAGACCCACGCTGTCCAGGCAGGCAAGCGCAAGCTGCCGGTCATCGTAACGGAAGCGCCTCAACAACACCCGCCACAAAGGAGTTCCGGCAAGCCGGGCCGTCAGAACATTGTCTATTGCGCTGAAGCGCTTGACCAGATTGAACTGCTGAAACACGAAGCCGACTTCGCGGCGCAATGCCCTAAGGGCTTTCAGTTTCAGCGCAGTCACCTCACTGCCGCGGATCGTCACAGTGCCGCTGTCAGGTTCTACAAGGCGCGTGAGACAACGGAACAAAGTGGACTTGCCGCAGCCAGATGGCCCCAGCAAGACAACAAACTTTCCGACGGGAATGGAGCAGGAGATGCGATCCAGCACCATGCGCCCTTCAAAGGTCTTGCTCAGGTCCGTCACGGTGATCGCGTTTTTGCTCTTGTCCATCGACGGCCCGGCAGGAACAAGATCAGCGGGCGATACGGTCTTCATGAGGTAATTCCACCGATTCGGCACAGGGCTTTGCTAAGCGATACGCGAGGGCGTACCGGCGCGAGTTGCAGTCGTTTCGGGATTGAGAACGAGACGGCGCAGGTACGCGCTCAAGGTATCGATGGCGATGACCATCGTCAGGATGACGCCCAGCACCGTCGCCAGCTTAGGAAAATCGAGCAGGTCGATCGAATCTTTAAGCGTCTGCCCGATGCCGCCCGCACCGACGATGCCGAGCACCGTGGAAGCACGAACATTGAACTCCCAGATGTAAAGTGTCACGGAAACGATATTGGGCCACACATCTGGAAGCAGCGCATAGCGAAAGGCGCGCACCGATCCGGCGCCGGTCAATTCCGCCGCCTCGACAGGCCCGGGATCAGCAGGCTCAATAACTTCGGTCAGCAATTTGCCGAGCGCACCGACCATGTTGAACGTGATTGCGAGCACGCCCGTAAACGGCCCAAACCCCACCGCAGCCACGAAGATCAGCGCGAAGACCAGCATCTCGGTGCCGCGCAAAACACCCAACAGGCTGCGCACCAGCCGTGACAGAACAGGATTTGGAGTGGTATTGCGCGCCGCGAGCGGCACAAGCGGAATGCAGATCATAAGAGCGCAAAGCGTGCCGACCGTTGCCATGGCCAGGGTCTGGAAAGCATCTCGCAGCACGCGGCCAATATCGCTCACATCCGGCGGAAACATCTGCGTGAACCAGGAAGCGATCTTGGGCAGACCCTCGGCGAGTTTGCCGAAATCGACCCGCGCGGACACAAAGCATGCAACCAGGAACACTGCGACGGCCAGGAAAACGATAGCCCGCGCGATGGTGTGCCAGCCAAGCAATGACTGAGTCGGCTCCGCATAATGCTGCTTGTTAAAACCGACGATGCTCATTCCCTCTCCTGCCGCTTGCCGCCGCTGAAAACCCAGGCGAATGGCCCGACACAAAATGCCGGTTTGAAGGACGGGGCGGCCCAGCGGACCGCCCCGTCCGGGATCATCAGGATTTCAGCTTGCCCGTCAGGACGCCTGCTTCCTCGATAGTCGCATAGTCCTTGTGCACGGCCGGAACGAAGCCGTTATAGCCGCTGCCCATCATAGACTGGGCTTTTTCTTCGGAGAGAGAGGTCAGGATGTCGCGAATCTTGACCTTGAGCGCCGGATCAAAGCCCTTGGGCACACAGATGGCATCATTCGGCAGTTCTTGCGACGTCCAATAGACTACGACTTTTTTCGGGTCCATTTCGCCAGCTTCGATCATGCCGTTACGGCCGCGATCCATATTCGAGCCGAGATCGATGAGACTCTGCTGAATCATGGAAACGTTGTTGCCGAAGGTCGCTCCCTCGCGCAGCTGGAAGAATTCGCGCGGATCGACGCCGTTCTTGACGAAGAATGCATAAGGGATGAGCCAGCCGGACGTATTGCCCTGATCGCTCAGGGACAACTTCATGCCCTTCGCATCCTTCGGAAAATCCTTGATGGGCAAACCGGGGCGCCCCTCGATAATCGCGTGATAGGACGGCTTGCCATTGTATTTCGCCGTTGCGATGACCTCGGTGCCGGCATGCTTGTTGGCAAGCACATAGCCCCACGGCCCCAGCCAGCCCACATCCAAATGGCCGTTACTCATCGCGACGGAGATAGCGGCCCAGCTCTCAGGGCTGACCAGTTCGTAAGTGGCCCCGAGTTGCTCCGCAAGATAGCGAAACATCGGCTCGAATTCCTTGATGGTGGTTGCCGGAGTCGGCCGCACCGGAGCAATTGCGAAACGAAGATGAAGCTTGCCATCGCGCATCGCCTGCCCTTGCGCGGCATTGGCGATGAACGGCAGCGAAAGCGCGGAAGCGGCGACCGCCCCAAAGCGACGACGTGTAATCATGACGACCTCTCGAATTTGCATCGCGTGCGTGAGAGCGAGCCGACCCAAGCCATTCGCGCAGTGCTGGACCGGGCGGCGCGCCTTGGCTATGAACATTACGAATTCTTATGAAAATAAGATGACAATAATTTTTAGTTTCATGAAAATTCAAGCAAAAGGTCCTATCCGCACAATTTATAACGTAGAATCAATGTACTAGTTTGATTATCAGAAATGCCCCGATCGTATCCGATCAATGAAATTTGGCTTTTCATTGCAGTTTCTTATATATCTCCTCTAAGCGCCGCCAAAAAACGTTAAGGCGGCAGGATCGAAGCGATGTTGAATCTGGCCCAAGTTCAGACCTTTCTCGCCGTTGTCGACGAAGGCGGCATTCAGGCGGCTGCCCAGCAGCTCAATTGCTCGCAGCCTGCCGTTTCTCAACAATTGAAAAAGCTTGAGGAGTTTTTTGGCGTCCTTCTGGTGGTACGAAATCGCAGTCGGGCGATACCGACTCGCGACGGTGAACTATTCCTGCCCAAAGCTCGTTCGTTAATCGCCGCAGCCGAGCGCGCACGCGGGGTGATCGTAAACCGCCGCCTCGTCATTCATGCCAGCGGCAATGCCGGCACATTCCTCGCTCCCAAACTCATCGCAACATTCGAGCGTGAGATAAATCGGCCTGAAGGTGCAGAACTCATCATAGGAACAAACCGCGAGGCCGTGGACGCTCTTCTCGCCGGCGAAGCAGACGTGATCCTGACCGAGTGGAATGAGGATCACCCGCTTATCGAATGGCAAAAATGGCGCCGCGAAAAATTGGTGGTGATAGTTTCGCCGGATTATCCGCTCGCAACCCATCGCCGCGTTTCTCCGGAAGCACTTCTCGATTACCCCATGATCGGAGGAGAACCCGGCACCGGCACGGGACGCGCGCTCGCCAGCGTATTGGGCGCTGACGCCAGCAAACTCAAAATTGCCCGCCAACTCGGCAGCACCACAGCCGTCAAGGAAGCCGTGAAAGCCAATCTCGGGCTGTCCATCGTGTTTGCTTATACCGTGACGGAAGAAGTCAAGGCCGGAACGCTTGTGGCGCTGGAACTGGAAGAGGCAGACATTTTCAAGACGCTGTTTGTGGGCATCGCACACGAAAGCCCCGGCACATCGATGGCACGACGCTTCGCTGCCATCTGCACCTCTTTCATTTAATTCAAAAACGTCTTCCTCCTTAGCGCTCCAGGAACATCATCATGACCCGCAAGACCCTTGTCACCAACTGGGTCCACCCTGAAGTACTCGATCTGCTCAGGACCCGAGGCGATGTCGACGCCAACTTAACGCGTGAACCATGGCCGCAGGCAGAGATTATCCGCCGCGCCGCAGATGCCGACGCGATCATGACCTTCATGACAGACACCATCGATAACGCCTTCCTTGATGCTTGCCCCAATCTCAAGGTGGTGGCGTGCGCACTCAAAGGAGCGGACAATTTCGATATCGAGGCCTGCAAGGCTCGGGGCGTCGAGGTCGCTGTCGTGCAAGACTTGCTGACCGCTCCCACGGCCGAGCTTGCCATCGGCCTCATGATCACACTTGCCCGCAAGATTCTTTCAGGGGACCGGGTCATCCGCGAAAAGCCATTCGCCGGCTGGCGACCGATACTCTACGGACTGGGTCTTGACGGCTCTAATGTCGGAATCGTCGGCATGGGGGCAGTGGGCCAGGCTGTCGCTCACCGCCTGTGGCCGTTCCGCTGCCGCATGTCCTATACCGACCAAACTCCTCTCTCGCCCACCAATGAAGATCGGCTGGGGCTGATACGGCGAAACTTATCGGATATTCTTGCCAACAGCGACTATCTGGTGCTCACACTGCCGCTCACGGCTTCGTCTCAACATCTGATCAATGCCGCCAGTTTGTCCGCCTTGAAACCGGGAGCGCTTCTCATCAATCCGGCTCGCGGCTCGTTAGTCGATGAAGCAGCCGTAGCCGACGCGCTGGAACAAGGCACGCTCGGCGGCTACGCCGCAGACGTGTTTGAAACCGAAGACTGGGCCCGGCCCGATCGGCCATCCGGTATCGAACCGCGCCTGCTTTCGCACCAAAACACTGTCTTTACACCTCATATCGGTTCGGCAGTCGACAATGTACGACGCGACATCGCTCTGGATGCCGCTCGCGATATTCTGCGTCACTTGGATGGCCTACCTATGAGAGGACGGCTCTTCTAGCGATCACACTGATCGATATCGGCCTTCAACGCATAAGCTTGGCGGCCGAGACGACATTGAAGGCGGAGTCCATGGCATCGATGGAGCCGCCGTTCTCGCCGACGATGCCAAGCAGCATGAGCGTGTTTGCCGTCGACGATCCTGCGGCGATCACCACCTTCTGCTTCAGGTCGGACCTTGCGATGTCGCTATACGAGGTCATCAAACTCTGAAAGTCATAAGCCGGACAGGTGACCGCAACGACCAAGTGCCGTAACGGCCGAGTAGACTTGAGTCGATGGTGGCTGCATCGGCGGGTGCATCGGCGGGTGATGGTGTGGATGGCGTCCGCAACCGGCATCTGATGTGCCAAAGTGAGTCGTTGTCAGATTCACTCAAAGGGAGCCATCCACGATGCCCGTTATGACAGTCGGTCTTGATCTTGCAAAACACGTTTTCCAGATTCATGCGATCGACGAAACTGGTGGAGTCGTCGCCCGTAAAAAGCTTCGCCGCTCGGAAGTGCTCGAATTCTTCCAGGCGCTGTCACCCTGCTTGATCGGCATGGTGGCCTGCGGTAGCGCTCATCATTGGGGCCGGGAGCTGACCGCGCTCGGCCACGACGTTCGGCTGATGCCGGCGGCCTACGTCAAGCCTTACATCAAACGAGGCAAGAACGACGCGGTCGACGCGGAGGCAATCTGCGAGGCGGTCACCCGACCGACGATGCGATTTGTCGAGATCAAGAGCGCTGAGCAGCAATCTGGCTTGATGCTGCACCGGACACGCGAGCTGCTGGTCCGGCAAAGGACCGCATTGATCAACTCGCTTCGCGGCCAGCTTGGCGAATTTGGATTGATCGCGCCGAAGGGCGTCTGGAGCATCCCCGACTTGCATGCGCTCGCCAAAAACGCGACCTCTGCCATCCTACCCGACGCGGTTCGCGGATGCGTCGAGCTGATCATGGGCCAGATCGACGATCTGCAGACGCGCATCCGGACCATCGAGAAGGCTATCCGCGTTCAAGTTCGCGCCAGCGAGGTTAGCCAGCGGCTGAAGACAATACCCGGCATCGGAGTAATCACGGCTTCCGCTCTCACCGCCACTATTGGCGACATCAAGGCCTTCAAGTCTGGGCGGCATCTAGCAGCTTGGATCGGTCTCGTGCCACGACAGTCCGGATCGGGCGGCAAGGTCCACATGGGCAGCATTTCGAAGAAAGGGGACGCCTATCTGCGCAAGCTACTCGTCCTCGGCGCCACCGCGGTGATCCGTTATTGTCGCAACAAGCCCGAGCTTGCCGGCTGGATTAACGCGCTGCTCCAGCGACGCCCCGCGCGTGTGGTGACGATCGCGGTGGCCAACAAGATGGCGCGGATTGCGTGGGCGATCATGAGCCGTGGCGAAACATTCCGCCAGGCGGCGTCTGCGATCGCCTGAGCTGAGATCGCGCCGACAAGGAAAGTAAGTTAGCTGCCGGAGTGGGACTATCGAATTGGTGAGAGCGACGACGACGTAATGGCAACCGGTCGAGACCGGGGATCAGGAAAACCCGAACCTGTGCATGCGCATCAAGCGCGACACGAGTGGCTGGGACCAGATCCGCGGACTACCATTAGGGCCCGCGGACAGGAATCCGCTTCGATGAGGCCGGATCGATGACCGCACCCCGACCAAACGTTGCTGAGACATCGAAAAAGTTCTTGCCAAGCGGACGCCATCCATCGATGCACAGGTGTGATCTCTGCGATCTTCTGCATTTTCTGCAATGTAAGGCAGAATTTTACCGAAATTTGCAGAACGGCCATGAGCTCCTATCTCTCAGAGATACTGTGAGGGATCGACGTGGTTGGAAACAAAGAACTGGAGGCCGGGCTTAAGGCCATGGCGGAGGACTTCCATCTGCCTGGTGGAGGACGCAAGAAGCTCGCGCGGCTTGTCGTCGGACACCTGTGGTGGTTCGATGCTGCCGAACAGCGGGGCATGAGTTGGCAAGACATGATCCGGGCGATGACTGCCGCCGGTGTGAACGGCAGAGGCAACAAGCCCATCACCGTTGGGACACTATCCTCAACGGTCTGGCGAGTACGGACGAAGGGAGAGGCGAGCGGTGCCCGCGAACAAGAACGGCCTGGACCAACGCCCACCCTACCGAGCGGGCAAACTCGGAAAAGCACAAAAAACTGCGGCACCGGCCAGCCGCGGCAACGCATACGAAAGGCCCCCCCGGAGAATAGTGATGATGACGAGCTCAGTCGACCTGCACCGAAGTGGGCGGTAGACAGAGAACGGTCCGGTCGGGCCAACAAGCATGTGCGGGCCTTTATGGACAGAGCCCGAGCCGTGCGCCGCCGATCAGAGGACGACTAGCAACGGCCGCACCTCGCCGAGGGCATGAGCCGGACCGTCAGCGGCTTTCGGCCTTCCAAATCGGCTCAGCGGGTTCGGCCCAGACCGGGCGCTCCGCAGTTCCCGCTCGATCGGCTTGTCGGCGAACCGCTGCCTACTCTTGCCGCGTTGTCGCTCAATCAGCTTAGGAAAGTCGACAACATCGATATCGAGGCGCATACCGAAATCCTTGGCGAGGATACTTTTCCGCGTGGGCAGGGACCTCGGGGGTCGGAACTACGAGTCGCGCCTGCCCCATCGGGGAAAAGCTTTTTTCCGCTCTTGACCCAGAAGGCGCACCCGCCGTATCCGGATGAGGGTCAGCCGGCGAGATAGACTCGGCGTTTGCCGTCCCTGCCGGTCACCCTGCTCACGATGTGTTCGGCGTCATCGCCTCTGAGACCAAATGAGGGACTTCACGAAAGGAGGATTTCTGGTTCATCGTAGCCGTCAGGAGCGAAGATGAAGCAGAAATCCGAACTGGGCAAAGCGCCCGCAGAACAAGTGCTAAAAGATATCCGGCGGCAGACGCGTCGGCAGTATTCGGCGGAAGAGAAGATCCGTATCGTGCTGGAAGGACTGCGCGGCGAGGAGAACATCTCCGAGCTGTGCCGCCGCGAAGGCATTGCCGCCTCGATGTATTACGGTTGGTCGAAGGAGTTTCTGGAGGCCGGCAAACGCCGCCTGGCGGGTGACACGGCCCGTTCCGCCACGTCCGGTGAGGTGAAAGACCTTCGCCGCGAAGCCTCCGAATTGAAGGAGGTGGTGGCCGACCTGACCCTGGAGAACCGCCTGCTCAAAAAAAGCATGAACGGGGCTGGGGAAAACGAGGCATGAGGTATCCAGCATCCGAGAAATCCGAAATAATCGCGCTGGTCGAGCAATCGCATCTGCCTGCCAGGCGCACGTTGGAAAAGCTCGGCATCCCGCGAGCCACCTTTTATAGATGGTACGATCGCTATCGCGAGGGTGGCATCGAGGCGCTGGCCGATCACCGCTCCAAGCCGGACCGGGTCTGGAATCGCATCCCGGACGATGTCCGCGGTCAGATCGTCGATCTGGCACTGGAACACCCCGAGCTGTCGCCGCGAGAGCTGGCGGTGCGCTTCACCGACGAGAGAAAATACTTTGTCTCCGAGGCTTCGGTCTATCGGCTGCTGAAGGCGCACGACCTGATCACCAGCCCCGCCTATGTGGTGATCAAGGCGGCTAATGAGTTCAAGGACAAGACCACGGCGATCAACCAGCTTTGGCAGACCGACTTCACCTACCTCAAGATCACTGGCTGGGGCTGGTACTATCTATCGACGGTGCTCGACGACTTCTCTCGTTACATTGTGGCCTGGAGGCTTGGTCCCACCATGTGCGCCTCCGACGTCACGGCCACGCTCGATCAGGCGCTTGCCGCCTCAGGCCTGGACCACGTCAATATAAAGCAGCGGCCACGGCTTCTGAGCGACAACGGATCAAGTTACGTCGCGGAAGATCTGGCCACCTGGCTCAAGGGCAAGGATATGCAGCATGTGCGCGGTGCGCCGTATCATCCCCAGACCCAAGGCAAGATCGAGCGCTGGCATCAGACCTTGAAGAACCGCATCCTGCTCGAGAATTACCATTTACCGAGGGACCTCGAACGTCAGGTCAGCGGCTTCGTCGAACACTACAACCATCACCGCTATCATGAGAGCATCGACAACCTCACGCCTGCGGATGTTTACTTCGGCCGAGCCGAAACCATCCTGACTGAGCGTGCGCGCATCAAACGTGAAACCATTGCAAACCGCCGCTTGCAGCATCGATTGCAAGCCGCTTAAACTTTAACCCTAGATGAGCCAGATCCTCCCTTCTCGAAATGCCTGAGCGGTCTCAAATTATCTGACGACGAACACTCACGATGAAGAACAAGCGATTTGCATAGGTGTGTCGGATTGGTCTGCCCCCATAAGGTGGTCCGGTTTCAGTCTTAATGCATGATCGGCTTTTCGGCTATCGCCTGAACTGATGGTGGAGCCGATCCGCGCGGCGGTGCAGGCCAGACCATGGCCTCCGGCGCCGGTGGTTTGTAGCCGAGCGATGAGTGTGGCCGCTCGGTGTTGTAGTAGCGTCGCCAAGCCTCAATAATGATCTTTGCCTCGGCAAGGCTGTAGAAGATTTCACCGTTGAGCAGTTCGTCGCGTAGCTTCGAGTTGAAGCTCTCGCAATAACCGTTCTCCCATGGACTGCCAGGTTCGATGAACGCGGTCTTCGCACCGACAGCGGCGATCCAGTCCCGCACGGCCTGAGCGATGAACTCCGGGCCGTTGTCGGAACGAACATGACCAGGCACGCCGCGCAGGATGAACAGGTCTGACAGGGCGTCGATGACGTCGGTCGAGTTGAGCTTGCGATCGATGCGGATTGCCAGACATTCCCGGGTGAACTCGTCGATGATGTTGAGCATGCGGAACTTCCTGCCATTGTGGGTCCGGTCCTCGACGAAGTCGTAGGACCAGACATGGTTGGGATGCTCCGGCCGCAGCCGGACGCACGATCCGTCATTCAGCCAGAGCCGGCCTTTCTTCGGCTGCTTTTGGGGGACCTTCAGCCCCTCCCTCCGCCAGATCCGCTCGACACGCTTGGCATTCACCATCCAGCCTTCGGACCGCAGCATCGCCGTGATCCGGCGATAGCCATAGCGGCCGTAGCGTGAGGCAAGACGAATGATGTCAGCGGTCAGCGCCTCATCATTTGCTCTGCCTCCACTCCCGCACGACCTTGGCGATGAACTCCGGGCCGTTGTCGGAACGAACATGGCCCGGCACACCGCGCAGGATGAACAGGTCTGACAGAGCGTCGATGACGTCGGTGGAGTTGAGCTTGCGAGCGAGACGGATCGCGCCTTGGCGCCCTGAATGTATCCAGAGGAATAGGTTACAAACTCTCGAAGGTTCTTGATGTGCGTCGCAAAGCTTTCAGCTGCACCCGATAGTTTCGGATGCTGCTTAGCGATGACAAGTAGCTCCTTTTGCGTCGTTTCCAGCTCGTGCAGCGCCGAGCCGAATTCGTGGGTCATGAATCCAGCGACCACGCCAAGCAAACTCATAACTTCAAGTTGCTGCTCGCGTTCGTAAGTCGCTTCCTGATGTTGAGTTGCGAGCGATTGCGTTTCCGCAAGCGCCGTAACGATTCGGGACTTTTGCGCAGTGGTTATAAGCGGGTTAGCCTCGATCTCCGCGATTGCAGAGCGCGTCTCCCGACGAATGGACGCTAACATTTCCCGATGTTTGGCTTTTTCCTGCTCTTGCTGGGTGCGCCTATCGCTGTAGGCCATAGCCTCTACGGCACCGCGCACCATCGAGCGCAGCTCGTTGAATGCCTCGTTCTCAACGAAGCCCTCTCTATCCGCCGACGCTACAAGGCCGGTGCGCCCCCGGCCCGATGCTTGACTATTACGGGCATCGACCTGAACGAAGCCCACGAGCTGAGCCGACTGAGGTAACCGCAGCATCCAATTTTCAACGGTCGAGGACTTAACCTGAGCGGGCATCGGAAAGTATTTGAGAGCCAGAGGAGAACGCGGCTCCCTCCGCCGCCGTGCCACGTCGGCCTGAAGCTGTAACCAGTCGTCCGAAAGGGACCCGTACGGCTGAACGCGAAAGCTTCGATCGAACACCGCCACGCCGCCATTTTCGAGAACCCAACGTTGCGCGACGCGGCCGTCGACCGTTAACCGAGACGCTCTTGCCCGACATTGTGAACCGGTTTGATGTCCAGCACGAGGTCTTGGAGGGGCATTCCAGGCAACTCGTCAACGTAACGCTTGCGCTGAGGCACGCCTCCCTGCTTCAGCGGCCAGTGGATCCTTCCGGCCGCATCGAGCCGATCAAGCTCGCCATGCGGCACCGCCCAGTGGCGGCCCTTGGCGCTAACGTTGATGCCCCGCCATGGCTTTCCACTCTCGCCGTTGCGCGTCCCGGCGCCTGTCAGGTCGGCTCGTCGCCACTTCCTGCCATCTGGGTCTTCATGCACGAAGAATGAATTGATGTATTCCTGATCGTATGACTGATGAACATCCTCCCACGTGAATTCGTCGGAAGCACTATAAAAGAGGATGACATCGTGAATCGGCCCCCACCGCTTCGCCGAATTGTGGGCGCTCGTTCGCTTCCAAATAATCTCGCTTCGGAACTTGTCTGGCCCAAAGATTCCATCGAGCAAGATTTTCAGGTAGTGGCTGGCGGTCGGATCGCAATGCAAGTAGAGGGAGCCGGTCCGCTTGAGAACGCGGCGCAACTCTACGAGTCGCTGGGCCATCATCACCAAGTAGGCCATCATATCGCTCTCGCCGAGAGCGGACCTCAAAGCAGATACAAACGTTGCGGTTGGCCCGCCGACGTGAGTCATGATTTCGTGGTAGGCAGCCTCAGCTTCTCCCGTGTGCCATGACCAAAAGTCTAAGAAAGCGCCAACCTGCGCGGAGGTGACCTCTTCAACCGGGCTCTTGAATAGGACGTTATACCGAGCTTGGCTGTTGAACGGCGGATCCAAATAAACAAAGTCAACGCTTTCGTCCTTGATCTGCCGGCGAAGTATTTCGAGATTGTCCCCGAAGAATAATTTATTTGGCGAGGTAGCCGCAACACGTACCGAACTTTTAGCCATAGACCCCACTCCACAATGGGGCAATGAATGCGGTTAACCTGCCAACAAGCGCTTTTACTTTGCCGTAAGGACGACTCTTTTTGACGCGTAAGGTTAATCAATCCTTTTACTTCGGCCAATGGACTATGGATCATGAATGGTTTCGGCAGCTTGTTGCATGTCTGATTGCACTATCCGGTTCGATGAACGCCGTACGCGGCTGCGAGCTTATCCGCAGATGCGCGATGATCGTATCAGCTACGAGCAGTGCCAGGAAAAGCCTGGTAGGTGCATGCCTAGAAATTGGATCGGCGATTGTTGTACGTCGAGACCCAAACTCCTTCGCGAAAACGAATGGAGGGATTAGCGGGCGGACCGCGCGGAAATGCCAGCAGATGCATCCGAGAACAACTCTAGACAGCGGCTTGGCAATTCTTGCTTTTAGCAGTGGAAGACAGGCCCCGTCCGGCGAGTGCCGGGCGGGGCTTCTCGAAGCGGTCTCAGTCGGCGCTCTTGCGCGGCCGCGACCAGAGAAGCGTGTAGCCTTCGCCGCCTTCGTCATCGAACAGGTTGGCGTAGATCGGCGAGTTGAAGGAGGGATCGTCGAGCTTGAGTGAGAGATAGTCGCGACCCTCCTCAGAGCGCTTCGACCATGCTGCCCCGATCTCGGCCCGGCGCACATAGACGCGGTGGCTCGGAGCGTTGTCGTTGGAGCGATTGGGCTCGGCGACGATGCGGACGCCCTTGGCCTGCAGGCTCAGCGTGACGATCTCTCCCTGAAAATCGTTACCGACCTTCTTGAACGAACCGATGGTAGCCATATCAAGTCTCCTTGCGTTGTTTCGGACCGCGACCACCGCGGCCTCGATGGCGATGACCAGGCCGAATGACGAGCGGCGACGCACCCGCAAGGGCCGAAGCACCGCGGAGGACGCCATGGCTTGCGACTTTCTTGAATATGTGGACGCCCTTCCCTCGGCCCAATTCAGGCCGAGCATAGATATTGAAGACAGGCTCACTCGAAAGGGACCGCATATGTCGCTGACAATCGGACTGGATATCGCGAAACACATCTTTCAAGTTCACGCAGTCAACGATTCTGGTGAGCCTGTCGTCCGTCGCAAATTGCGGCGGTCCGAAGTGCTGGCTTTCTTTGCGAAGCTCGAACCGGGCGTGATCGGAATTGAAGCCTGCGGTACGGCGCATTATTGGGGGCGAGCACTCAGCGAGCTTGGCCATGAGGTCAAACTCATGGCACCCCACTACGTGAAGCCATACGTCAAGCGCAGCAAGACCGACGCGGCGGACGCCGAAGCAATTTGCGAGGCGGTAGAACGACCAACTATGCGGTTTGTGCCGATCAAGACGACAGAACAGCAAGCCATCCAAATGGTTCATCGCGCGCGATCGATGCTCGTGCGCCAGCGTACCATGTTGGTCAACGCCATCCGCTCGCATCTCGCCGAATTCGGCCTCGTGACAGGACTTGGTCTGGCCAAGACAGCAGCCCTGGTGGCAGAAGTGCTCAAGGCCGGCGAGGATGAATGTCCGATCCCAGAGGTCGCGCGAACGGTCGTCCGCTGTCTGACGCAACAGGTCGGCCTGCTCGACAAGCAGATCCGCCGGCTCGATGTCGAACTCCTCGCTTGGCATCGCAGCAACGCCGCAAGCAAGCTGTTGGCGAGCATTCCTGGCGTCGGCATCGTGACGGCGACCGCGATCGCTGCGACCGTGCCCGATCCGGCTTACTTCGAATCGGGGCGAGCCTTCGCCGCCTGGCTCGGACTTACGCCCAGAGCAAATTCCTCTGGCGGCAAGGATCGGCTCGGCCGGATCACCAAGATGGGCAGCCAATATATACGCACACTGCTGGTCGTCGGCGCCACCGCAGTCGTCAGGTCCGCCCGCATCAAGGATGGAAGTTGGCTCTCGGAGTGGGCGCGATCGCTGCTCGAGAAGAAGCCCGCACGTCTTGTGACCGTGGCTTTGGCCAACAAGATGGCGCGGGTGGCTTGGGCGGTCTTGACACGTGGTCAGCAGTTTAGGCCGAGTCTTGTCGCGGCTGGCTAACCGGTAAGGGAAGCAATTAACGGCTTCGGGAGAGGTGCAAGGGAAGTGATGCAGTCGATCTGACCCACGTATCAGGACAGACCGTTCGCGAGATTGCGCATCATGGCGCGCTTTCTTGAAAGGGACCTGATACGCGGACTCATTCAGGGCCCGCGGCCGTATGCGCCGTCTTTGAGAGGCCGGACATATGGTAGCACCTGATCGAAACTGCACTTATGCTTCCTTTTTCTTCTTCCCCCGGAGGGGGCGTCCACATATGTCTCGCGAGGAATGGGCTTTAGCCCAGGGGAAGAAAGTCGCAAGACTGGCGTTGCGTCTCAGACGGTCGAGGCGCAGCCGGTCTTCGGCCAGATCAAGCCATCAAAGAGGCGAGGTGTTCGCGTGCTGAACAACATTGAGAGGAGACGTGACTGGCATCGGTCGTACGATACGAGAGGTGGCTTGTTTTCAGGGGGAAGAGAGAGAACATGCAGTAAAGTGGGCGGATCACTCGCTGAACATGAGCGCCTGCGAGCTGGCTCCGATCCAGCACAAAGCGCGCAGAAGCGATAGTCATGGTTACGAAGTGCTGCGAGGAAGGCCCAACTATCGGATCGACCTGATGTCACCGCGCGTAACGTTCGAAGCAATCGATACGGAGGCGAAGGTTGCAGGCTGCTCTGGTCGTGGCCGCGAGCGCAATCGAAGACGCGTTCAAGCCCGATCGGGTCTCGACAGGCGCCTTTCAATGGAGACAGCACTTGGCAATCGCACAGAGGCTTCAATGCAGGCCGTACGGATACAGACGGAGGTCGCGTATGACGGCGATAGTCGGAAGGGTTAAAAAAGCGCCTGATCTTTTGAAGCGTGCTCGCAGTAGCGAGCACGTCATGAGGCGCTAGACGCGATCGCGGCGCTATGCGCCGCTGTCGCCAAATTTCCAGACCGGGATTCCCATCCGCCTCGCCTTGTCGGCGAGATTTTCCTGAATTCCCGTTCCCGGGAACACGATGACGCCGATTGGCATCATCGTCAGCATGAGATCGTTGCGCTTGAATGGTGCCGACTTGGCGTGCTTCGACCAATCCGGCTTGAATGCGACTTGCGGAACCTTGCGGTTCGTCGCCCACTTGGCTGCAATCAGCTCGGCGCCCTTCGGTGAGCCTCCATGCAACAGAACCATGTCGCTGTGCTTGGCGTGAACCTTGTCGAGGCGATCCCAGATCAGATGATGGTCATCGAAGTCGAGGCCTCCGGTCAGTGCGACCTTGGGTCCGACCGGAACAAGCACCTCAGTCTCGGCGCGACGCTTTGCGGCGAGAAAGTCTCTGGAGTCGATCACCGCGGAGGTGACCGAGCGATGGTCAATGAGTGACCCGGATCGCGGGCGCCACAGCGAACCAGTGTGGATTTCGAATTGTGCGATGGCCTGTTCGCGGAACAGCTCCATGCAATTGCGGCGTTCGATCAGGGAAAGCCCTTCCGTGATGAGCCGCTCGAGTTCGACCGACCGCACTTCGGAGCCATCCTGCTCGTGTTGACTTGCGCGCTGTACCTGCTCATTGCTGTCGAGCTGGCGCTCGATCCGGTTGACGGCTCGATGGAACAGATTGACCGTCGACCAGAGCAGGTCTTCCAAGTCCGGCTCCATGCGGCTGTCACTCAGGGTGGCCACGAAGGCATCGAAGATGTCGGCGACAGCGCCGGCGATCGACTTGGCTTCGGGAAGGGGCCTCGGATCGGGTTCGTCGGTGAATGGTCGGTAACCGTAGAGTTGCAGTTCGGTCAGAACGTGGTGAAGCTGGGATGAACCATGCTGCGATTCAAATTCGGTGTCGTCACGATCGGTCATGGGACGATGCCCTCCGTGGATCGGCCGCGACCATCGCGGCCTTCGTGGCGATCACTCAGGCGGCGGGCGGGCCGGACCAGAACCCGGAGCAACGCGGAGGGCCGAAGCGACAGCGGAGGATGGCTGGGCGCGGCTATTTTGCTTCGCGATGCAAAGGCGGGATGGACTGATCGATGGATTTAGGCGGAGACGGCCGCCGGCGGAAAATAGTCGCGCCCTGCCATTGCCGGTCCGGCCCGCCTGCCGTCCGATCGCCCTCTAGAAGGCCGGGCGCGGCCCTCTCACGACGTGGCCTCACCTAGATCGGTTGTCGACGCTGATGGCGAGGCGCAGGCACTCATGCCGTGATCGCGAACGCCGACGGCGAGAATCGGACGACATCCGCAGGCGCAAGCTGAATGCGAAGAGCTGCCCGGAGCTCATTGACGCCGAAGGTGCGCAGATCCTCGTTGAAGTCGTCGAGCCTGGGCGATAGTGGGATCGCCTCGATACCGGCTGCTCTGGCACGCTGTGCCAGTGCGGATGTGACCGCCTCTCCGGCCGCATCGGCATCACGGGCGATATAGAGCCGGCTTAGGCTCGGAGACAGTTGCATGGCGGCGAGATGGTTGGCCGATAGCGCTGATGCCATGGGCAAGCTCGGGAGCGCAAAGCGCAGGGAGAGCATAGTCTCGATGCCTTCGCCTGCAGCGAGCACGTCATGGGTGATGCCGAATCGAACAGCGTTGCCAAGCAAGAGGCCCATCGCGCGGCGTGGCGTGTCGATCGGCGCCTTGCTCCGACCCGAGCGATCGAGCCAAGTGCGGTGAATACCAGTGACGGTGCCGTCAAGCGTGGTGACAGCGGCAATCAGGGCCGGCCATGTCTCCATCGGCAGGTGTTGATTCGGCCTATAGAAGCAGCGCGGGTGGAAGCGAAGGCTCGCGGTCTCATGCAAGCCCAAAATGCCCCGCGTCCGAAGGTATGTTTCTGCAAGCGTGCCAGAAATGGGCATGGACATGGCAAACAGGCGCCGAGCCGATTCAGGCGAGCCCATGGGAACGCGTCGGATCGACGATGTGGATCCCGTCTCAATCTGCGGCAGGCTGAGAAAACGCCGCGCCTCGGCAAGAACATCGCGGAATTCAACAAAGCCGCAGCTTTCCCTGATGATATCGAGCAGATCGCCGTGTTCAGCGGTCGCGGCATCCGTCCACTTGCCGGCCGCTCCCTTGCCCCCATGACGTGAGCACAGCCGAACGAACATGGACCGGCCGCGCGTGTTGTGAACATCACCGACAACCCAATAGCGGCCAACGCGCCGGCCATTGGAAAGATAGCGCCGGCAGACGAGTTCGGCCCGCTCGGCCAGCCGGCGGGCGAGATCGGATGCTTGGGTTGACATAACTGATCCCCACCAAAAAGATGGCCCGCCGCTGACGGCAGGCCTTCGAAATCGGTGCTTGTGCTGACTTATTCGGCCGCGACCAGCGGCTCGTCGGGGAGAGTTACATCTTCGCGCGGATGCTCTGCATCTGGCATGGCCGCTTCGCATTTGCTCACTGGCGCGTCCTCCCCCGAAGCGGCGGGGAAATCGGGCCAGATTCAGGCGAAGATGATGTCGCGCTGGAGGGGCGACCAGGCGTGCGCAGCGGCTCCGGAAGCCAACCCGAGCCAGTAAGGAGTTCTTCCGCCCTCTCCGCCATCTCGCCCTTCTTCAGGTGCTCAATGAGTTGAGCCGCGGTCTCTCCCTTGACTTCTCGGACGGCTTGCAAGATGCGCGCCTTGGTGACCCGCCCGAAATAGTTGTCGACGGTCGGCGACCAGCCGGCGGCGGCAATATCGAGCCCGATGGCCTCAGCGAGGCGGTCGGCGTGGTCCAGCGCACGCGGGCGCCGATTCGAGGGCTCGTACACCGCATTGACGCTCAGCGCGATGCAATGTGCGAACAGGGCATCGCGGCTGTCCCGATCGAAGCTCGTGAGCGCGTCCCAGAGCTCGGCCGATTCACGCGGCAACTGCGCCGACCACTGCCGGTGCCTCTGGTCGACGGCTTTGGCGATCGTGGCATCGCCGAGGCCTGGCGCCTGGCTGCCGAAGACGACGCTCTTCGCATCCACGTCGAGGCAGGACTCGGGCGTGTAGCGGTAGAAGAGCTTCAGGCAAAGCGCGTGCAGTGCCGCCAGGAACGCAACGTCCGGGTCCCCTGCGAGCGCGTCGCGCAAGGCCAGAGTGCGGTACGCTGTGAGTTCGGTCATCAACCGGTCAGGGATCGGCTTGATGCCTTCCTCCTGATCGGGCGCCTCGGTATTTGCCGAGGTGCATGTCTGCCCTTCGGTCGTATCTCCGGAGGCAGAGGTTGCCGCTGGGGTGGCACTCTGCTCGGCCTCAGCTTCTCCCTCCGCCTGCGGAATTGCCGGCTCATCCTCGGGACGGACATAGCCGCGCTCGACCCGAAGCGCGCCAGACGCGTCGATGCTGACGAAGGCACCCGCGCGCGCGATTTCGTCAGGATCGTACTGGACGGGCCGCTCATCGAGTTCGTCAAGGGCCGTCTCGATCTCGCCAAGGCGCTGATCGCCCCCTTCAGGAAGGACGTCGATCTCGGAATGGTCCTGCTCGAGACGCTCATACTCGGCGTGCAGCGCTTCAGCCGCCGCAACCTCCTCGTCGGTCATCGCAACGGCCTCGCCGGCGATGCGGCGTAGACCATAGATGTGGCCGTAAGGAAAATCGACGGCAACCTCGACCCATTTCCAGCCTTCGGAGCGGATGTTGCCCGCCTCACGCTCCAGCTTCTCATCGACGAGCCTGTCGAGCAGCATCGGCTCTTGCAGCCAACCGCCGTCATCCTGCTGAAAAAGATCGCGGATGATGTCGCCGCCTGCGGCCTCATAGGCCTCGATTCCGACGAACTGGGCGCGCTTGTCGGAGGCGCGCACGGCGCCTTCGGTCAGCAGACGCCGGATGTAATACGGCTCCTTGTTGTGCGAACGCTGCACCGCCTGCCATACCTGCTGCTGGCGCTCGTGGTCCGGATTGACCGCAAACGCCATCAATTGGTCGAGGCTCATGCCGTCTTCGGCATAGACGTCGAGCAGCGCTGGCGAGACGGCGGCGAGCCGGAGCCGTTGCTTGACCACCGACACGCTTACGAAGAAAGCGGCTGCAACCTCCTCCTCGGTCCTCCCCTTCTCGACGAGATCGCGGAAGGCGCGGAACTGATCGAGGGGCTCAAGTGGGACCCGCTGGATGTTCTCGGCGAGCGAATCCTCCTCGGCGAGGCCATCGGTCCGGATGACGCAGGGAACCGGCGCGTTGCGCGAGAGCAGCTTCTGCTTGACCAGCAGTTCGAGCGCGCGATAGCGCCGCCCACCGGCCGGGATTTCGAACATGCCGGTTTCGGCGCCGCCATCGTCGAGAACCGGCCGGACGGTGAGGCTCTGGAGCAGCGTGCGCCGAGCGATGTCTTGCGCAAGCTCCTCGATCGAGACGCCCGCTTTGATACGTCGGACATTGGACTGGCTCAGCACCAGCCGGTTGAAGGGGATATCCCTGGACTGACTGAGGGTGATCTTGCGAACGGATTTTGCCATTGACGTTTCTCCTCGACGGGCGGTCAAGAACCTCTCTCGACCTTCTGCCCGTCACGAAGCGAAGCGCCGCCCTCTAACTCTGAAGGGCGGCGCCAGCCGGAGAAACCGAGAGCCGAGGCTCATCACACGCGCACCACTGGGGCGGCGCGATCGGTCTTAGTTAGCACGATCGAGCAACTTCTTGGCCTTCGCCTCGAGGTCCAACCGGCCGTCCTGGTGCGGCTTGTCGCGTGCCACCGCGGTGATGCCTTGCACGAAGTCGAAGACACTCTCGGGTTTGCGGCCTTCCTCGGCAAGCACCGTCTCAATGATCTTCGCCGTCTCCGACTTGCCAAACCCCCGCTTACGAAGAAACTCGGTGCGCTCCTCATCCGTGCGCGCAACAATCCGCTCTCGCGCCGCCCTGATGCCATTGACGAAGGGTGTCGGCGAGGAGTTGGCGAAGCGAGCGAGCGCCGGCGCAGCCTCGTGGGCGAAGCGGGTAGCCGCGAATTTGGAGTGACGGATGGTGATCTCCTCGAAATCTTCCACACCCCAAAGATTGCGATTCTGGCACACGGCGCGAAGGTAGAAGCTTGCGATCCCAAGCGTCTTGGCACCGACCTCAGAATTCCAGCAATAGAAGCCGCGGAAGTAGAGGTCGGGCGAGCCGTCAGGCAGCTTGCCCGCCTCGATGGGGTTGAAGTCGTCGACCAGGAACAGGAACACGTCCCGGTCGGAGGCGTAGAGGGTGGTGGTCGCTTTCGTGATGTCAACTCGCGGATTGTAGATGCCGGTCGACCAGTCGAGCACGCCGGGGACCTTCCAACGCGTGTCGCCGGTGCCGTTCCCGGCAATTCGCTGCACGGCGGCCACAAGCTCTTGGTCAAAGATGCGGCCGTAATCTGGGCTTGTGACCGCCCGTAGTTCAACGCGGCCCTCCTCGACTTCGAGCGTCTTGATCAGCTCTGCTCGATTCGAGGTCAGTCCGTATTGCAAGTTGATGGCCGCGAGTGGCGCCGGAAGCTGCCGCAAATACGCGGATGGCGCGCCCACCATCGTTGCGAGCTGACCGAAGCTCCAATGGGTTGGCGACAAAGGTGCGCTCTCGCCCGGCAACATGAGCGTCAGCCGCTCCGCGTTATCGCGATTGGCTTCCACCCGGATCGCCTCGCTTTCGACTGTCCGGGTCCGGCTTCGCTCGGCGCGGCCCTGAACGGCGGCGTGAAGCTCGGTGAGCGACAAGTACCGCTCGTCCGCCGGCCGGGAGAACCATTCCGAGGAGACGCGACCGACGCGCTCACCGCGGCTCACATCCACCTTATAACCGCCATGCTCATCGCGAGCGGCGTGCAGGACATTCAGTTGCGTCATGGGATATCTCCACGACGGGCGCCGCGAGACTCTCTCGGCTGTCAACCCGTCACAGAAATTCCGGCCATACTCTGACTCTGAAATGACTGAATTTTGATAGGATATGCGCGATCGAACTTTGGCTCGAATGAGTGCATTCTCCTACGGAAGCAGGCGGACCAGGGTCGCTGGCGCTCCGAATGCCTCCATAGCGATGGACCCTATGACCCCGATGCCCGAGGTACATAGTGAAACGGATCATAGCCCGCCTTGTTAAGTGATCGGCAAAAGAGGACGAACTCTCGCTTCGATAGCATCTTGAACCTTGGCTTGATTGCGCATGATCAAGTGAGGCAAGTTCGAACCAGATTGCCGAGCGAGCGCCGGCGTTAGCGCGGCGTGCGGCTGATCGATGCGTAGGATCGGACTCCACCTGCTCAGGCATCGTTCCACCAGCTCGTCGACGATATCGTTTCTCACTTCAAAGAGATCCTCCCATGCCGAGATCACAAGCGTACTGTCGCCGGCCCTCTTCAAGAATTTCGTTAGTTGCGGACGTCGGACATCGTCGGTCTCCAATAAGACTCTTGAGACGCAAGGTGACCACTGAGCCCCTCGAGGCTGACGCAAGAACGGCGAAAACCATTTTGGGTCTGCCGTCTCAACAACGCTGAAAAATGCTTCAATCGCCCCGATGTGCCTGCCGTTGTCCTCGGCATCCCGCTTGTGGCGTACGGACTCTCTTCCCCTTGCCTTTACGTAGCCGATAAAGGGTACAGCAATTCCCACAACTGCCTCATCTCTGATTGATGACGTTTGCGCCGGCGCCGCCGCGGAGCACCAGCCCAGAGAAGGCATTAGCATCGGTCAAAGGTAACGATTTCGTTGAATGCATCTGCTGAAGCGATGCATTGGTTAATTACTTGGCGATAGAGCCCGCCACTACTTCGATCTTTGAGGGTTGCGAGATGGGAACAACCGGCGCCCAGGTCAAGCTCGAAGACGACTAAGAAGCAGGTATTCTCACATGGCTGTGTTGCCACTCCAAACAGCAGTGGCCAGGCGATAAATTGTGGATTCCCGGCAAACTGAATTGTCTAACCTGCAAGGGGGCACCGGCCCGCGTCCGGTGCCCCCTATGGTCCCGATGATCTGGAAGTCCCAAGGGCTGGTGCGTGGGAGCCCGGGGCGCGGGTCTAGTTACCCGTGCTCTTGAGCGCGTACGTGGCCGCGCTCCATTTTCCGATCGGCAAATTGCGGATCAAGACGAAACCTGCAGCGCGCGTTCCCGTCAGATTGGCGACGAACGTCGCGAATTTCTGGCGGGTTGTGCCGTGGCCTTCTGCAAGCTGGCGCAACTTCAGATCAAGCTCGCTCACGCGAACAGCGCGGTCGCCATAGAGCCGGTGCCATTCCTGGAAGAATTCAAGGAGCTGGAGGCGATCCGGGTCGTCACGCTTGGCATCCGCAATCCGGCCGACCGGATCAGGACAACCCAGTGCAAGCAGCGGATCGCGGCACCACTCGGCCCACTGTTCGAAGCTTCCGAGCTCGAGACCCGGCTTGGGGCGGTTCTGACGGCCCCACCGCCAGATCGTCAGTGCGGCAGCGAGCAGTTCGCCGCGCTGCCGGTCTACCATCGCGGAAAAATTTCCATCGAAGGCTCGACGCTCGGGATCCTCGCATCCGGCGTCCAGATTGACGAACAGAAATCGGCGCGCCAGGTCTTCGGCGACCCGGACGGCGTTGCCCGTGATCGCCAGAAAGACGTTCGTCGTCACCGTGACCATCTTGGTATTGATACCGAACGGGCGGATGGAGCAGGGATTTTCCGTGGCGATCTGAGCCAAAAGGTTCGATTTCAGAGTCTCCGAGTTGACGTTGTCCAGGAAGATAACGGGATCGGCCTCGACGAGCGAAGCGGTCAGGCGCTTCTCCAGCTCACTTTGCGCGCCCGGACTCGTGAACGGCCTCGGCACCGTGTTGTAGGCGATGCGCGCGATGGATCGGACGAGCTTGCCCTTCCCGGTGCCGGCGCCGGAGAGCTGCGGCGAGCGGAAAACAAAGCCAGGGGCCAACGGCAGACTGGGTCGGCAGACGGCCGTAAGCACGGCGCAAAGGTGACTTGTCTCGTCGATGCCCGGCGGCTTCGACAGATCGATGGCACTCGTGCTCGCCGAGCGACTCACCATGCATGCATCGGCGAAGGGGAATGTCGCGAAGGCGCTGCGCAAGATGCGGAGCGCCCTCTCTGCCTGCAGTCTCGACGGACGCTCTGGGATGCCGGGCGCATCGATACCTGCGCACCAGTGGCCGGTCTCAGGGTCATAACCCTGAGCGACTCGGATATTGCCATCGTCCGAGAGGATCGGAGCGCGGCAGATGCCGTTCAATTGGCCGACTGTCCATTTGTCGTGGAGATTGAGGTACAGGCGTGCAACGCGGTCCGGCAGCGTCACCGGCTCAAGCACAATCTCACCCTGAATGATCTTTTGAAGGACCGGCCGGCAGACGCGGTGGCCATGATTTACCACGTCATGAACAGTGATCGGCCGGGCGGTTGGTCCGCGCTCTGACTCCACCACCTTCACCAACGCCTCGGCCCTCTGAAAGAAGGTGTCGGCCGCCGACAGCCGGTCAGCCAACCGTGCGGCGGCGGCCGGCAGATCCGCCCGATCGATAATCAGGTCGGGCAGCCGAACGGGTGCATTCTTTGGAGATGTGGGCGTTGCGCTCTCCTGTTTGCGCTTATTCATCGAGACGGCTTTCGACATTGGTCTCGCTTTCACTGCTGCTGCGGCTGTTCGGCGCAGCTTCAGGGCGACTCGTACACGCAAACGCGGCGGAAACTTCCCGGGCCCCCCCCGGAAGTTTGCGCACGACGATGAACTACGCTTGCCGCCGGTGACGGTGTGCGGCCGTCGTCTCCGCGAGTACCGATTGACGCCGCGTCGGCGGCCTAGACACAGGACTAGTCACATGGACATGAACTTCGACTCCGATCCCGAGCATGGCAAGCGATCGGACGAGCCGGAGCCGCGCATCTCGAAGGCCCGCCTGAAGCGGGACGGCTGGCGGGAGGTGCGCGCGTTCATCGAGCCGATCGAGTCGTTGACTGGCTCGACGAACGAGAAGCGTGAGACTCGGACTGACGCCGAGCGAAAGGCCGATCAGCGCCAGCGTCAGCTGGCCGACGGCCTGAAGCAAATCAATGTCGTCGCCCCGGAAGATAACGACGCCCGCGTCCTCATCATGCAGGTCGCGAAGGCTATCAGTTCAAAGGTGGTTCGCCGCGACATCGCTGCCATTCTGGCCGACCGCGATCTCGTGAAGATCGGTCGCAAGGTGAGGCGGCTCCGTGGCAATGCGGCCGACCAGGTCCGCGCGCTGCTGAAGCTTTAGACCACATAAGGAGCTATGACGATGAGCAAGCTGTACTACGCTGAACCGGAGCTTCGTGAATCCCAGGAACTGCGCGATCTTTTCCGTCTCCCGGTCGGGTTTACGCCGGACACGCCCGGCGCACGCCTGGCGATGGCGGTCGACCACTACACCACCGAGGCCTACACGCGGAGATCTGATCGCGACGCCGCCTGTGGCGTGACCGCTCATCCGGATATCACGTATGCTGCAGTAGCGGCATCCTCCGTGAAGAAGACTGACGAAATCGGCTGCGGCTATGCCATCCATCACCCCGATTTCGAGAAAGTGCTTGATCCGATCTTCTCCCGGGCGGTCAAGCGGCTGATCGCCAACATGGCCGCTGCTGACCAGAAGGCAGAAGACCCGATCGCCACGGAAGTCCTGTCCATTGCACGGACTTGCTACAAGATCGAAACCATCGGCGAGCGCGACATCATCCGCTTCCGGCTCGCATGGAACGCCTTCGAAGAGAAGCCCGATCGCACGACGATCGAACAGACGTGCGCCTTCCTCGAGGACAGGCTCCATCTTGCATTCTTGCCGACGCCGCCGCGGCGCAAGGCTCATTAGGACAAGCGCAAACAGCGAGCGCAGCTGAGCAGGCTCGACAACAACAGGACACTCACAATGAGCGATTTGATCCCCGATCAGACTATCGTCCAGGCTCGGCTGTTGGACTTCTGGCCGATTCAGGCGAAGGGGCGCGCAGCTCTCCCGCCCTGCCTGGACCTGTTGTACGGATCGGGACACCTCAGGCTGACCTACGCCCAGATGGAGGATTGGGTGTTGGTGACGCCCGAGTTAATCCGGATCGCCGTTCCTGAGATCGCAAATATGGATCTCTTTCGCAACGGAATGGGCGTCGGCGGCGCTCTGCGCAAGGCCCTGGTTGATCTGCGCTGCGCCGCGATCGCTGATCGTGGAATCCTCACTGCGTGCGGCGAGGTCAAGAAAACTCTGCAGAGCCTCGCCGAGCAGCCGGACGGCCGTGGCGCCGATCCCGTTGACAACGAATTCGATGATCCGGTGATGCAGCCGTACGATCGCTGGTGGTATGGCGTCGAGCGCAACGGAAACGAAGCCTCCGTCGACAAGCCGCAGGTGTTGGCGTTCCCGATCACGCACGTCAATCGTGCGAGGGAGCGCAATCCCAACCTCGTCATCGATGAATTGTATGAGCTGCTGGCAAACGGCCTCAACCCGGTGACGGCGAGCATCGGCGTGCCCAAGCACAGCTCCGACTATGCGGGGGTGCGCGCCGAATGGATCGAGATCGCGATCGAGTCTCTCGTGGCGAGCATCGAGGAGGCCGTGAAGGGCTGGCCGGTCCTCCCGGGCGAGCCGTTCCAGCAGATCGTTTGTGTCGACGGGGACGCTTTCTTCATCACGCTCGACACCATCGAAGGCGTGACCGTGGCCTCGGTGACGGCATCCAGGTCCGCGCTGGAGGAGTTCAGCCTGGAAGTCCACAGGGTTGGGCACGTCCACCTGGCACGCGGTCTGGCGATGCTGCACCGAGCCTCGGTGTCCTGAGTGACTACGACTAGCCCCAAACCCGCCGACGCTGCGGCTGCCGAGCACAGACACAAAGTAGGAGTAGGCAACATGGCAAAGAGCAGCCCGGAGTGGCGTGAACCGACGGCCGATCGCAGGCAGCTCGATCGCTCAATGGCCCGCGAGAGCGAGCTCGCGTCGCGGTACCGTCACATCCGCAGCCATATGAACGTGACGCAAGCGCTGGAAAAGCTTGACGGGATCGAGAACGCAGGATTCCAGGACCTGCTGGCGCAACTCGCCGATCTCAGTGTGGTTATCGGCGCCGACGCCGTTCTCCCCAGGCACCTGGCGCGCCGTCAGGAAAGATTTGGGTTGACGCTGGTCGTTCCGGGACACGAGCCGCTGATCTGGCTCAATCTGCTCAAGCACGACAACGTCGCCGGTCTCGTCGACACCGTTGTCCACGAAGCTGTTCATTCCACGATCCGGCATCTCGGTCGTCTGCCGCGTACGCCGGAGCCCGACGAAGCGATTGCTTCCTATGGTGAGGAAGTCGTCGCCCTTGCCGGGGCGAACCTCATTCTGCGGAGGATCAAATTTTCCGCGCGTCGCGAAATCGCGCGGAACATGATTGCGCTGGCCAATTGCAAGACGGTCCTCGGCCAGCTCGGATGCAGTGAGCGGTTCCTGCGCGACCGGATTGCTGAGGCGGAGGTTGCCGCATCCTTCCTCACTGATTTCGGCATCGATGTCGCCGCTCCCACCCTGGAAGCGATTCAGTCGCGCGCCGGCCGCAAGTAGGCAGTCTGCGGACGGACGAACTGAGAACAATCGATACACAAGCAAGTACCTTTGAGGAGCAGCATCGCGTGAACAATCTCCCGAGGATCCTCCAAAAGATCGAGAGGTTGGCCGCCGCGTGCCGCGCAGAGGTCGAGGCCTCTGATCGTCCGATCGACGCTTTGCCCATGCAATGGGTGTTGCCGTTCTTTTTCGTGCACCCCGACCATGCCGCGGAATGGTGGCAAAGCGTTCGTCCAGAGGTCTGGGAGCGGATTCATCGTCTAAAACAAGAGCCGGAGCGCCTGATCATTTCGGAAGCGGAGTTGCAGAGGACGCCGTTCGCGTTGTCGCACGCGGAAATGCAACAGTTCCGCACTGGGCCGCTACTTCGGATGTTGTCGCTGGTGGACTTGCGACTCGCTCGACAACGCGGCGGCCGGCTCAAGCGTGAGGTCGAGCTCACCGTTCGCGAGGCGTTGGAATTCGAGGTCTTTCGGCGAGATCCGGAAATCGGTGCCCTGCTGTCCTGCATGCACGCGCAGTTCGATGGCGCTGAGGTGTCGGTGGTCAAGGGCGCCGGCTTGAATACGCTTGCAGAGCTTGCCTGGGTGCCCGGGATCCCGACCAAAGGAAAGGCGGCAGACGACGGCCTCAGCGAGGAAGATCGCCGTCTTGCGCTGTTCGAGACGCTGAGGTCGGAAGGCGAAAAGCTCGCGGTCCGCTGGCTCCCGGGCCTGACCGACCCAGCCCAGGCAGAAGCAGCCGTCATCGGGCAGATTCGCGATTGTGTTGACGGCGCCCGCTGGTCGCGAGCGGAGTTCGAGGATGCGATCAAGGCTGCGGCGAACTGGGTCCACACGCTGGCGAAGGCGTGCTTTCATACCAAAGAGGTCGCAGAAGAAAAGCACCAGCTCGCCAAGCGCGCGAAGGACGTTGAAGCGTTGAAGCGGACGCCGAAGGGCAATGATCCCTTCCACCGAGAGCCGATGACGCTCCAGCAGCATGAACTGTTCATCAGAAACGAGTTTTCGGCGGTCGAGCTGGCGTTCATTGCGGTGGCCGCCGATGTCGATCCCAATCTCGTCGCTGTCAACCACATGCTCGCGACCCCGGAATTTCGGCTTGCTCGCAAGCTGGGCCAAATCGGCCGCGGGCATCAAGCCGTCTTCGACCCCGAAGAGGTCAAGGACCTGGACGAGCTGATCTTGGGCGAGAAGGGCCGTGCCGAGGGCGCGATGTACCGCGATGTTCACCGGTATTTGGCCAAGTGCGTCCTCGACATCCTGGTACTGCCTGAGGGGAAGGATCGGCTGAGCAAAGCGATCGCTCACGGACAGAATTTTACGCCTCTGGACTAGGTCCGGCTCTGAGGTTGCGACAGCGGAAGGTCGAATTCCTGACCTCCCGCACAATTCGGTCATTCATTTCCGAGACGGGTACCGGGCGCGCGGGCTCCTCTGACTATGGATCGCTGAAGATCCCAGCCGAGAGGAAATCATGTCGAAGAAGATGCGTAATTCCGGTGAGAGCGCGGCGCTGCCGCTGAAGTTGCCCGCAGCCACGATCATCACGCAGGACAAAGGTGGGGATGGAAAGAGCCTGGTCGGCCACGCGCTGTCGGAGCGCGCGCGGATTGCCGGCATCCCCACCGGGATCGTTGAGGTCGACACCCAGGGAAAGTCGCTTTCGATCCTGGGGTCACAGGTCGTGTCGATCGCGACCGACGTCAAGCTGGCGCGCCGCGATCCCAGCGCCGCACTGCGCGCTCTGACGCCGCTGTACGACGTCCTCGAGATGATGGCCATGGCGGGCGGCCTCGGCGTCGTCGAGTTCGGCGCCAACGAAGCTGCGCGCGGCGCATTGTGGGCGGGGATGGTGGACCTACAGGAGGATCTCTCGGCGCTCGGCGTCGAGGTCTTCGTGATCACGCCGTTCACCGCCCAGGCTGAGTCGATGCGTCGGGGTGCGAAGTCAGCTTCGAGCTTTCTCGAAGTACTCCCCAACGCTCGTCTGGTTTTGATCGAGAACCAGCGCGATGGCGCCGTGAGCGATCTGCATCCGGCGAGCGATGCCGCGGAGGCATACCGCACCTCGATCATGCCCCTCGCCAAAAACGCGATCACCCTGCGCATGCCGATGATCGAGGCCGGCAGTTGGCGTCCCTTTGAGGCGCGCGGCGCGCGCCTCGTTGATGCGGTGACGATGCCGATCGACGAGATCATGAGGGTGACGGGACTGCCGCGGCCCGAGGCCAAAATGATCCGCGGCGATGTCGCGGCCTGGTGCTCGGAAATGTTTGCCGAGTTCGACAAGCTGATCGCGTTCGAGGGCGGCAACAATGGCTAGCGAAGCCTTCGAGGAAGTGGTCGCCACGGCCACGGCGGATGCTTTCGCCAGCCGCAAGGAACTCGGCTGCAACTACGCAGCCGAGTTCCGAGAGGATCCGGAAAGCTTCGATCCGCGCAAGCTCATCCCACTCGGCAAGGAGGGCCTGCTGTCCTTCGTCACGACCGTGAGCGTACCGACGCGCGGCATCGACACGACGATCCAGCCCGAGGTCGAGGTCGAACTCACCGAGCAGACGTCGGCCGATCTCGGCTGGCGCGACAAGCAGACCGTGCCGCTCCCGTTCGAGATCTCCGCCCTGCTGTTCGGCGCCTTGGCGGGAATCGGAATCGTGTTCGGTTTGGCAATAGCACTGACCATCTGACAGCGAGAAAATCCATCATGAACAATCCCATCCGGCTGTTTCAGCCCGCCCTGCTCGTGGCGCTCGGCGCTGCCCTGATCACGCTCGTCGCGGGCGCGATCTCGCTCTTTCTCATCGCGCCGCCAACCGTCGACGTGCTGTTCCACGGCAACGTCAGCCTCGCCAGCGACGTCGCCTTTCACGAAATCCTTCAGAACCTTCGGGGCGAGAGGTGCGGCCATTCGAGCTGGCCGATCGTGTGCCGGCTTGACTGGATCCAGGCGATCACAGCGCAGTTGCTGGAGTCACCGATCGGAGCCAGGCGGCTTGCCACTATCGCTCTTGCGGTTCTGGCGGCAAGCGGCTTTGCCTTTTGCTTCGCTTATGCTGATACTCCGCCGATCGAGAACCTCACAGTCACGCGCGGCCGGCGCATCGAGACCGGACCTTATGCGTTCCGCGCGCTGCGCCATGCGGTTCATCGTCACGGCCCGCCGCAGGCGCATGATCTGTGGCTCCTCCCGCAGGTGCAATTGAATGCGGCTTCCGCAGCGCGCAACCTCTTGTTGGTCGGCACGCAAGGGTCGGGCAAGACCGGCTTGTTGCGGGCATTTGCCGAACAGTACCTCAATGATCTGAGCGGCCGGACATTCGTGTTCGACGCGAAGGGGGACATGCTGGCCGGCTTGCCCGTGGATTCGATGATCCTGGTGGCTCCGCAGGATGCGCGCGGGTGGGCGATCGACATCGGCCGCGAGATTACCAATCCTCTCGTCGCACGGGAATTCGCGGCGAAATGCGTCCCGGTCTCCGAGCAGGATCCGATGTGGGGCCATGCGACGCGGAGCCTCCTTGCCGATATCATCATGGCGCTACGCGCGCGCTCGGGTGATGCCTGGGGCTGGAGCAACCTTGCCGAGGCAGGACTTTCCTCGCTGGCAGATATTCGCCGGATGCTGCTCGAGAGCGGCGGGAAGAGCGCTGCACTATTGAATTTCGGCGACGATCCTGAAGAAAACCGCACCGTCATGTCAATCCTGATCACGCTCTGGGTGACGGTTTTGAGCGTGATAGAGCCGCTCGCGCGCGCCTGGTCGGAGGTCGACTCATCGCGGCGGTTCACCGTGCGCGACTGGCTGGCGCCAGGCTCCCAGCTCCCGCGCACGCTGCTTCTGCAGAAGTCGGGCGAGTATGCCGAGCTTTCTTCCACGGTCGGCAGCTTCTTGGCGGAGCGGGTGGCCGCCGGGGCGCTCGTCTCCACTCGCCGTCGCGCCGGCACGGAGCACCTGACCATGCTGCTCGATGAATTCCCGGAGGTGCCAATCGAGCGTCTGCCGCGACTGCTCGCGCTTGGGCGCGAACTGCATGTGAACACGATCGCCACCGTGCAGGACCTCGGTCAGATCACCGCTATGTTCGGTCAAGAGCAAGGCTCAGTTGTCGAAGCGCGCTTTGGCATTCGATTGGTTCTTCGTCTGGAGCCGGGCGAAACCGCACAACGGATCTGCGAAGTCTGGGTCGGACGCCGTCAGGTCCGCAGGCGCCGCGATGCAACCGTGGAGGAGTTGGCCCGAGGGATCACCAAGCCGATGGAGACCGTTTGGGACGATACGATCACGACCGACTTCCTCTCGGATGCGCTCGGCGTGTTCGAGATGTCAGCCGGGAAAACGATCCGCGTCCTGGTGACGGGCTTTCCGACGCTCGCTGTCGTCGACGTCCCGCTGACGACCTGGGCTGATCGGCGCGAAGCGCACATCCCGGCACCCTGGATTGCCGACGCTGGATGATGCGGCGGCAAGGAGGAAAACGGGCATAACAGCCGATCGAAGGTCGAAATCAGCTGATGAGCAAAAAGCTCATTCATTTCCGAGACCCCCATTACCACGAGCTTTAATTGGAAGGCCTCCCATTCGGAGGTCTTCTTCGTGGTTGCAACCTGGAATCCGGCAGCAAGCGCCAGCTACTACACGCGCCAGACCGAGTATTACCTCGGCGACGCCGAACCTGCGGGCCTCTGGTACGCGCCGGCGGGTGATTTTGGCGTTGTAGACGGCGCGCAAGTCGAGCGCGAGACCTTCGAGCAATTGTACAATGCCGTCGACGCGGATGGGCAGCCCCTGCTGGATAACATCCGCCGCCATAAGGAGCGGACAAGCGCGTTCGACGTGACACTCAGCGCGCCGCGCTCGGTATCCCTGGTCTGGGGGCTGGCAACGCCCGAGACGAAGCGTCTCATCGAGGCTGCGCAGCAGCGAGCCGTCAGGGCGACGCTGAGCATGCTGGAGCGCGAGGCGACCTGGGCACGCCGGGGCCGCAATGGCATGTCGCTCGAGAAGGTCGCACTCACGGCCGCCACGTTTCAGCATGGCGAAAGCCGACCTTCAAAACACGCCGACGGGCGCATATTCGCAGATGCAAATTTGCATACGCATTGCGTATGCATGAACATCTCGACCCGCCAGAGCGACGGCACAATTGGAGCTCTTCACTCCAAGGTGATCCGCGACTGGAAGATGGCGGCCGGCGCGACCTATCACGCCGCCCTCGCACATGAGCTGACGACGCTCGGCTTTGATATCGATCGTGTCGGCAAGAACGGCATCTTCGAAATCGCCGGCGTGGATGGTGCCACGATTACGTATTTCAGCGCGCGTCGTCAGGAGATCGAGGAGGAACTCGCTGAACATGGCGTCACCAGCGGCGAGGCCACCGCACTGGCCGCCGCCATCGCCAAGGCGACGAGAAGCAGCAAGCGGGAGAGTGTAAGTTTCGGGCGCGAGGATGTCTGGCGCGACGCCGCGCAATCGCTGGGCCTCGACACCGGATCATTTTCCGAAAGCTTGAGGGCCCCCTCGAAGGCGCGTAATCAGGAAGCCGACGAAGGGCTGCTCTCCGACCGGTTGGCCGCCCTGCCGGCGATCCTCACCGAACGTGAGAGCGTGATTGAGCGGCGCGAGCTCCTGCGTTCCGTCGCTGCCGCCCTGGTCGGCACCGGCTTGCCAGCCGAGCGCGCCGAAACTGAACTCAAGCGCCTGCTGAGCCAGGGAGCCTTTCTGGAAATTGGGCATGATGCCCTTGGCCTGCCCTGCTATTCGACGCCGGAGATGCTCGCGATCGAGCGGGAGGTCGTCGAACAGGCGCAACGTCTCGCGAACCAGTCCTGGCACTTCGTCGATCAGAAATCGCTGAGGGACCGTTGCGGAGCCTTGGGGCTCACCGCCGAGCAGTCGGAAGCGGCGCTCGCCGCAACGACAAGCTCGGCGGTCGTTATCGTCGAAGGCGCCCCTGGGGTCGGCAAGTCCACACTGCTCGCGCCAGTCTTGCAAGGATACGCGAAAGCCGGATGTCGGGTGATCGGTGCCGCTTCCGCATGGCGAATCGCCAACATGCTCCGGGATGACCTCGGCATCGAAGCCCGGGCAACGGCCTCCTGGATCGCGCGGCTCAAAGCCGGCGAGAAGGTGCTCGACAAGCAGACCGTCCTGATTGTCGATGAGGCCGGCCTGCTCTCCTCGCGGGACATGCACGCGCTGCTTGGCGCCGTCACCGAAGCTGACGCCAAGATCATCCTCGTGGGGGATCGGCAGCAGCTCCAGGCGATCGGCGCCGGTCCTGGCCTAGATCTGGTGGCGCGCGCCGTTGAAGCTGCGCGCGTCAACAACATTGTTCGTCAGCGCGAGGCATGGGCGCGGGAAGCCATCACGGCCTTCGGCGCCGGCCGGGCGGAGCCCGCGCTTGATGCGTTCGCAGAACGCGGTCTATTGATCGAAGCGGACGGCGCCAAAGCAGCGATCACCGAGGTGCTGGATTCGGCAGAGCAAGTTCATGCACGTGACGCCGCGGCCTCGATCCTGATCCTCGCCAAGTCCAACGCCGCAGTGGCCGCGATCTCTCAGGTCGCTCGCGAGCGCCTCAAGCACAGCGGCATCATCCAGGGCCCCGAGGTTAGCTTCGCCGCGGCCACGCCGTCCGGCCACTCAACGCAGATCGCGTTGGCGGCCGGGGACAAGATCAGGTTCCTCGTCCGCGATGACGAACTTGCGGTAGTCAATGGTTCGACCGCGACCATCGTCAAGGTCAGTGAAGCCGCTGTGCCCCTTGGAGATGCAAGTCGCATCATCATCGAGGCCGAAATCGAGGGTCGGCGAATTGCCTTCGATCCGATGCAGCTTGCCGACGCGCAAGGACGCCCCCGCCTTGGTTGGGCTTATGCCTCGACTGTCTACGGCTGCCAGGGCCTCACGGTCGATCATGCCGTCGTGCACCTGGATCACAGCTATAATCGTCATGACATCTACGTGGCGGCAAGCCGCGCGCGGGAGCGGACGACGCTCGTGGTCGATGCCAAGAGCATTGACCGGCGCCTCGCCTCCGAGCTGCCCTTCGATCAGCAGCGTGATGATGTGGTCTTTTCGGCGAGCCAGCGCCAGAACTGGCTCGCCGAACGACTGTCGCGTGCCTCGCCCAAGATTTCCACGCTCGATATCATTGAGGGCTCGCAACCGCTGACGGAGAAGGATCGGCATCATCGGCGGGAGCTCAGCTATGAGCTCTAAGCCGATGGCGGCGCGGTCGCACGTCAAGCTGCGGACGAGAACGGTGGGCGCATACGTTCATGCTCGCGCGGCTACTCCTGATGTTGTGCCGAAGAAGAGAGGGCGCCAACAGCCGCAAGCCGAGGACTTTCACGTGACGCTTGATCTGCCGCTCTCGCCGCCGATCCAGGACCGCGAGTTGCGCGCGATTGAGATCTTGCTTGGCCGAGAGCTCCAGGATTTGCTCGCTATTGTTGAAGATTCTCTGGGAAAATAGCCGTTGACAACCCCTCTGGTGAGATTCACGAATCGAGCGTTGAGAACGCCGTCAACATCAAGTCTCAGTAGAGTTCTGTCATGAACAAGCACGTCTTTCACAATTCGGTTTCCAAGCAGCCTGACGCGACCAAGCGCGTTGCGACCTATTACAGGGTCAGCACTGGGCGCCAGTACGCCAACGAAGCGTCGATTCCGAGCCAGCGGAAAATTACGGCAAGCTTCGCCGATCAAAACGGATACGTCATCATCGAGGAGTTTGTGGAAGCAAAGACCGCGACCGATGATCGCCGGCCCGTGTTGCAGGACATGATCGAGCGCGCCTGTGCGCCCGATCATCCCTACGACGCGATCCTCTTTTATGCATTCAACCGTTTCTTCCGCAACGTCGCCGAGATGGAGCTGACCATCCGCAAATTGCGGAAGCACGGCGTCGACGTGGTCTCGGTCACTCAGCCAACCGGCGACGATCCGAGCCAAATTTTGGTGCGGCAGATCATCGGAGCCTTCGACGAGCATACATCTAGAGAGATATCAAAGAATACAACACGCGCTATGCGCGAGTCGGCGAAACAGGGGTTCTGGAATGGTGCCACGCCGCCGCTGGGCTACAAGATCGTCGAGGCGGAACGCCGCGGCCAGAAGATCAAGAAGAAGCTCGATATTGATGCCGTCGAAGCCGAAACGGTTCGGCTGATGTTCAAGCTTTATCTTGAGGGCGACGGCAAGACCGGCCCGCTTGGCGTCAAGGAGACGACGAAATGGCTGAACAGCCATGGCTACCGCACCCGCCGGGGCGCCACATTTGGTGTCGGGCCGGTCCACAAGATCCTGACCAACAGCTGCTACGCGACCGGACAATGGCCGTATGGCGTGCGCAGCTCGCGCGATGGCAGGAAGTATGACCCTTCGACGGTGATCCAAATTCCCGTGCCCGTGCTGATCGAGCAAGGCGATTTCGATCGCGTGCAGGCGAAGCTCGCTCGCAGCAATCCCAAGACGACGCCGCCGCGGGTCGTGAACGGCCCTTCACTGCTGACGGGTATCGCGGTCTGCGCCTCCTGTGGTTCCGGAATGACCCGGACCGGGACGACCAATCGACAGGGACGGTCGTACTCGTATTATTCATGTGCAGGTTGCCAGCAGAAGGGCAAGTCGGTTTGCAAGGGTCGGCACATTCCGGCGGCGACCCTGGACGAAATCGTCTTAACCAACCTCAAGCAGTGCGTCCTGGCACCCGACCGTATCGCCGACCTCCTGAAATCACTGATCGAGCGTCAGGCGGCAAAGAGCGAGTCCGCGGACGGCCGCCTGCTGGGTTTGCAGAAGGAATTGACCGACTGCGAAGATCGCATGAAGCGGCTTTACCGCTCGATTGAAGACGGCATCGTTGAGCTCGATGATATTTTGCGAGAGCGCACCGCCGCTTTGAAAGCTCAACGGGACCGGGCCAAGGCGGCGCTCGATCATGCCCGCGCCCAATGCGGCATGGCAGCCGCCGTCAATGCTGAGAAGATCGACGCATTCGCCCGGTTGATGAACGCGAAGCTCGATGCGGGCGACACCAACACCCGCAAAGGCTATATCCATTCGATCATCGATGCGGTCGAGGTCGACGACCAAACGATCCGGATCATCGGCAGCAAGGATATCCTCCAGGCGGCCATCGCGGGCAAACAGACCGAGAACGGAAATGTTCGTGGTTTTGTACGCAAATGGCGCGCCCGACACGATTCGAACGTGTGGCCTCCACCTTCGGAGGGTGGCGCTCTATCCAGCTGAGCTACGGGCGCATCGATATTCAGATAGTGTCCGAGATCGACCACGGTCAATCGCGAATTCTAGAATCGACATGGCTCAAACGACGCGGGCTAAAGCCTCGCCGATCATCGCCATTCGTACTCCACAACCTCCTTTCGGTTTGCTTCCGTGGTGCTTCCGCGACCTCGAATGCGATTTTCGTGCTTCCTTCGAGTTTCGCCAATCGCTTGGTTTCACTCGTTTTTTACGACACCCTCGACCATCAGAAAGAGCTTGCATTTGCCTTCGGAGGGCAACGCTCTATCCAGCTGAGCTACGGGTGCAGCGTCATCCATTTAGCCGATTGGCCCCGAAGGGGCAACGGCTGGAAAGGCGGGAAAAGCCCGATTTGGAGCCAGTCGGGATTTCTCGCCGTGAAGCGAATCGTGCGTCGTCAGCCAGCATGTTCCCGTGCAGGGTTGCAGCGCCACGCAGGCGCAGCCGGATTTCTGCATCCGGCTGCACAGATTGAAATAGCATGCCGCGGCTTATGCCGCGCGCACCTGATCGAGGAAGTGATCGACCTGCTTTTTCAGATCCTCGCCGCGCCGGCTGAGTTCGTCGGCCGAGGCCAGCATCTGGGTCGAGGCGGCGCCGGTCTCCTGCGCGGCAGCGCTGACGCTTGCAATATTGCTGGAGACCTGCGCCGTTCCGCGCGCCGCCTGCTGCACGTTGCTGGCGATCTCATTGGTCGCCGCGCCCTGCTGCTCGACCGCGGCGGCAATGGCGGCTGCAATCGACGAGATGCGGTCGATGGTTTCGCCGATGCCTTTGACAGCCGTCACCGAATCCTGCGTCGCGGACTGCATCCCGCTGATCTGCCCGCTGATCTCGCCGGTCGCTTTCGCGGTCTGTGCGGCGAGCATCTTCACTTCCTGCGCGACGACGGCAAAGCCCTTGCCGGATTCGCCCGCGCGCGCCGCCTCGATCGTGGCGTTGAGAGCGAGCAGGTTGGTCTGCCCCGCGATGGTGTTGATGAGCTGGACGACGTCGCCGATGCTGTCGGCGGCGTGAGACAGCGCCATGATTCGCTCGTTCGTGACTTCGGCCTGGCGGACTGCTTCGGCGGCGACGGCGCTGGATTCATGCAGCTGCCGGGCGATGTCGTTGACCGAGGCCGCCATTTCCTCGGCGGAAGCCGCCACGGACTGAACGTTCGCCGTAGCCTGCTCCGATGCCGCCGCGACGGTGGTGGACTGCCGCGAGGTTTCTTCCGAAATGGATGACATTGATGCCGCGGTCGCCTGCAGTTCTGCCGCCTGCGACGAGACCGAGCCGAGCATGCTGGAGACGTCCGCCTCGAACGTCGATACGAGCTGTTCGATCCGGTGAGTGCGGATCAGGCGGTTCTTCTCATCCTGCTTCTGCATCTCCCGGTCGAAACCGAGTTTGGCCTGCATCGCCTGAAGGTTGCGCAGGGCAACGCCGATCTCGTCGTCGCGTTCGATAAAGACGCGGTTGTTGAAATGCCCCTGGGCGATGCGCGTCATCAGGTCGATGAGCCGGCCTGTCGGACGGCCGATCGCGCGGATCGTCATCAGGCCGAGCAGGATGCCGAGGGCAAGCGCCGCGATCAGAGCGCCGGATGCGACCATGATCGAGGCTGTGAAACTGCTCTGGGCGTCTTCATACTGGCTCTTTGCGACATCGATCTGCAGCGCGACGAGCTTCTCGGCGTCCTGCTTTGCGGCTTCAAACAGCGGACTCACTCTCTCGGTGAGGTGCTGTGACAGGTCGCTGAACTTGCCCGCCGAAAGTAGCGCGAGACCGGGCTTCAGCCCTTCCTCGACATAGCTCCGCCGCTTCTGGCTGTAGCTGCTGGCAATGGCCAACTCCGCAGCGGTGTGGGAACTCGCCATGAATTTTTCCCAGCTCTTGCTGATCTGGGCGATGTTGTTGCTGACCGTGGCTTCCGCGCCTCCAACCGCTTTCCTGGCGAACCCGTTGGCGGCCGCGCCGTAGAGCGACAGGATGTTGGCCTGCATCCGGTCGTTGATCGCGAACAGATGGGCGAGGGGCACGGTCCGGTCGTTGTAGACCTGCTTCAGATGAGTGTTGGCCTGTTGCGCGGTGACGAGACCCACCATGCCGATCGCCAGCATGAAGATCGTCAGCGTCGCGACAAGAGTGACCAACCGCGCCCGCAGCGAGCGGGTGAACAGCGAGAAATAATCGGCGAGCGTTCGCTTGCGCAGGATGCCCGCGTCCAGCCGGTATTGATCGCCCTTTTTCGCGCGGATCTGGGCGTAGACGGTTTCCGCTTCGCGCCGCTGGTCGGGCTGCAGCCTGGTGCGAACCGACATGTAACCGGCAACCGCGCCGTTCTCCCAGATCGGGGACGCGCTCGCCAGCACCCAGTAATGCTCGCCGTTCTTGCGCCGGTTCTTCACCGCGCCGGTCCAGGGTTTTCCGCTCTTCAGCGTCGCCCACAGATCGCCGAAAGCCTCGACCGGCATGTCCGGGTGGCGAACAATGTTGTGGGGCTGACCGAGAAGTTCCGCTTCGCTAAAGCCGCTGACTTCAATGAACTGATCGTTGACGTAGGTGAGCTTTCCCTTGGTGTCGGTCTTGGAGACGATCATCGTCTCATCGCCAAGCGGGTATTCGACGTCAACGATGGGCAGATTCATTTTCACAATGGGAAACTCCGGGTCATGCAGAAGCGAAAGCATGCTGCTCATGCGCGCCAGGGGATGCGCACGGCGAACGGTTGCTGGATGAAGTTGTGGTCGAATGCTCTCTCGCCGCCGTTACCGGCCGCAGGGGAATCGGCCAGGATCGCAAGACACGCTGCTGAAGACTCAATTCACGGCGTCTCATCGATCTGCCCTGCTTCGACGGCAAGGCGAAATTGCCTGCAGGGTCTTGGCCACATTCTTGATTCGATTCTTACAATCCAAGACCTAAGATTTGGTTGCGTGATTTTGCTTGTGTTATGCGATCCGCGTGGAAGGCAACAAGTCACGGCGCAACGCGGCGTGGTGTTTCCGCTTGCCGCGCGGCAAAGCACCGGCTGCGCGTGGCTGCGAAGCTCACGCGTGCCTCAGGATTCTACGGAAGCGTTATGTTCGTCAGGCGGTCTCGACGGCGAACTGCAGCCCGGCATGATCGATGAGCCGCTTGATCAGACGATCACCCAATGCCGCGCCCGGGGTCCAGATGCCGCCCGCCACGTCCGATGCATCGCGCACGAGACAGACGGCGCATTCGGCGATCATCTTTGACGTTGAGCCGTAGCCCGGATCGCGATCGCCCTTGACCGAGGCGTGGATCTGTCGGCCGTCCAGCGACACTCCGACAAAAAGGATGTCATACATCCCTGTCTCGCGTTCTTCCTTCGAGGGGCCTTCGCCGGGCTTCGGTCCGCCGGGTCCGCCCATTGACGCGTTGGCGGCAACGATGGCCTTGGCGGTGGCCTCGCCTTTCTCGCCGGGACCAGCCAGCATCATCTCGTCGTAGATGAATTCCTTGCCGTACGGAAATCCCATCAGCAGATTCGAGCGGTGCACGTTGCGGGTATTGATCGTCGCCATCACGAAGGGCGCGACCCACATGCCGAGATCGTCGTCGTGGAGCGGCTTGTTGCCGGGCGGCTGTTTCGGGCCTTCGAAGCCCGGCGTCAGCGCAAACGGATTCTTGAGCAGCGGCACGATGCTGAGATCCTTCGCCGCGGCGGCGTAGGTCGCCTTCAGGCTCGCGGCGGTGCCGCCGGAGAACGTGCCTTTCATCTTGCGCACGCGGCCCTTCACGCGGGTCACGGGCGCGCCGAATTGCTTTTTTGCGGCGTTTTGCAGGAAGAACACGCCGAGTTCGAACGGGATCGAATCGAATCCGCAGGAAAACAGGATGCGGGCGCCGGTGGATTGCGCTGTTGCATGATGGGAGTCGATCATCTGGCGCATCCATGCGGGTTCACCGCAAAGATCGAGATAGTCGGTGCCGGACGCAGCGCAGGCCGCGACCAGTTCGGAGCCGTAAAGCTGGTAGGGGCCGACGGTGGTCAGCACCGCCCTGGTTTGATCGACCAGTGCCTTGAGCGAAACGGGATCGCTCGCATCGGCTTCGATCAGCGGCGTGTCTTGCGGCGCGCCGATCTCGTCGCGGACCGCCGCGAGCTTGTCGCGGCTGCGACCGGCCATCGCCCATTTGAGATTGCTTCCGGGGCCGTAATGCGCGGCGAGATATTCGGCGACCAGCCTGCCGGTAAAGCCGCTCGCGCCATACACCACGATATCGAATTTCGGTTGGGTCATCGCTGAATCCTCCTGTTGCCGCCGGCTACGCCAACAGCTTCCGCAATTCCGCCTTCGCCACCTTCTCCAGCGTCGAGCGCGGCATCTCCTCGACCAGACGGACCTCGCGCGGCACCTTGAAGTCGGCCAGCGCGTTCTTGCATGCGCTCAGAATATCCTGCTCAAGCGTCGGCGGTGCGCCTTTGAGCCCGCTCGCGGGAATGACAAACACCACCGGCACTTCGTCGAGCATCGGATGCTTCTTCGCGACCACGGCTGCCTCGCGCACGCCGGCCACGGTGATGACGACCTGCTCGATCTCCGAGGCCGCGACGTTCTCGCCGCCGACCTTCAGCATGTCCTTGGCGCGATCTCCAAACCGCAGGAAGCCGTTCTCCAGCAGCTTCACGCGGTCGCCGGTGATGAAATAGCCGTGCGCGTCAAAGCTGTCGCGGGTGGCCTGCTCGTTGTGCAGATACTCCTTGAACAGTGACAGACCGGGCGTGCCGCGGATCAGAAGGTCGCCTGTGCCGCCAACCTGCGTCGGCGCACCGTTCTCGTCGACAACACGGATGTCGTATTCCGGCGCGGCGCGGCCGATGGCGAGCGGGATGTTGGGCTGATGGGGCTCGCCGACAATGCCGTGGGTGATGGTTTCCGTCATGCCCCACCAGCCGATGGTCTTGACGCCGAAGATGGCGTCGGTCGGCGGCTCACAGATCGCGCTGCCCCACAGCCTGAAGTGATGTGCTTTGGGGACCTCGCGCTCCATCAGCGCCTTGACGCAGAACGGCACCAGCGATGTCCAGGTGCAGCGATGCTCGAGCGCGGTGCTCCAGAAACGGCTGCCGGAGAAGCGCGGCTGGACCACCGCTGTACCGCCGGCCCACAGCGTCGACAGCATGGAGTAGGCCAGCGCGTTGGTGTGAAACAGCGGCAGATAGATCTGGTGGATGTCCTCGGGCCGCAGGTCCTGATGCACGGCGTTGACCTTCGCGCCCCAGAGCGCATTGGCATGCGTCCACAACACCGCCTTCGGCCGCGACGTGGTGCCGGACGTGTATTGGACACTGCACGACGCATAAGGATCGGCGGGACGGCGCGGCCGGTCCGCGCTGTCGGCGAACAGCGCCTCGAATGATTCAGACTTCGGCGGATTGTATCCTTGCGCGGGCGGCGCGCCTGCATCATGCGAAATCACCGCGAGCCAGCGCAGGTTGCGGCAGTTCGTTGCGATCAACTCGGCGTAGGCCGGCTGCGTGATCGCTGCGACCGCGCCGCAGTGACCGGCGAAATACTCCATCTCGCCGGGCGCCGAGCGGGTGTTGGTGGTGACAGCAATCGCGCCCAGTTCGACACAGGCGAACCACGCCAGCAGCATCTCGATGCAGTTGTCGAGATGGATCAGCACGCAGTCGCCGGGCTTGATGCCGCGGTTGGCGAGGCCCGCCGCCAGTGCGCCGACACGCTCGTGGAATTCGCCGTAGGTCCATGGCCGCGACGGCGCGTCGAACGGCGCCCAGATCAGGAACGGATGATCCCGTCGCGTTTCCGCGCGCAGCCGCAGCAGCCATGGCACATCGAGGCCGGCGAACGGGCCGACGTGACCCGGTAAAAACTGACCCGTTGCGGATTGGCCCGCGAATTCGCTGTTCGGCATGTTTTCTCCCGTCCCGCTTGTCCGTTGCGGGTTGCCAATTGCTTGTCTGACGGGAGGCGCGGAGTCAACGGTTTGGCTGGCCGTGCGAAGTTCAGGCGGCGGTCAAACGTACGCGCAGTCCGTCCTTCGGTTTGGGGATCGGCCACATCTGCCAGGCGGGCACATAGCCCGGCTCCATGGTGACGGTGAGATTGCGCAGAAAGTGAAACGCGAAACACTTGGCCTGCATGTAGGCGAAATGCAGTCCGATGCACATATGCGCGCCGCCGCTGAACGGAATATACGCGAAACGATGCCGCGCGCGCTGGGCCTGATCGGTGAAGCGCAGCGGATCGAATGTCTCCGGATCCGGCCAGTACTCGCTCATATGGTGGGTAAACAGCGGATTCATTCCGACCATGGTTCCGGCCGGAATATCAAAACCCTTGAAACTGAAATCGCGCGTCGCGCGGCGCGGGAACGACGGCACCGGCGGCTTCATCCGCATCGCTTCCTTGAAAGCCATTTCGGTGAGCGGCATGGCGTCGAGCTTTTCGAACGGCAGCGGCGCGCCGTGCTCGATTCCGAGCGCAGAGATTTCGTCGCGCAGTTTCGTCTGCCATTGCGGATGCGCCGCGAGCAGGGCGATGAACGAGGTCAAGGATGATGTCAGGGTATCGTGCGCCGCCATGATCAGAAAACTCATGTGATCGACGATATCCTGTGTGGAGAGCAGCGCGCCGTCCTCGTGGGTCGCGTGACACAGCTGCGAGAACAGGTCGTCGCCGCCGCTCTCGCGCCGCAGGGGAATCTGCTGCGAGAAATAGGCGACGATGCGTTGGCGTCCCCTAACGCCACGCGCCATCTGGGTGCCGGGCCATGGCTGGCGGACCACCGCGACGGAGGCCGCGATCATATCGACGAAGGCGCGGGTAACCTCCTCGACCTCGGGGCCGATCCCGGTGCCGAGAAACGATGTGGCGGCGAGATCGAGCGTGAGCTGCTTCATCTCGGGGTAGAACAGCATCGGGCCCGGCGTCTCGCGCCAACGGTCTACACGCGATGCGATCCCGGCATCGAGCTGCGCGAGATAGTTTTTCATCGGTCCCGATTTGAAGGCGACCGACATGGCGCGGCGGTGCAGGCGGTGTTCCTCGAAATCGAGCAGCATCAGCCCGCGTGGAAACAGCCGGCCAAGAATCGGCTCCCATCCGGTGGTGGACGAGAACAGCTTGGTCTGGTCGAGCAGGACGAATTCGTTGGCCTCGGGACCGAGCAGCGACACGCTGGTCTCGCCGAGCACGCGCGAGCGGTAGACCAGCCCGTATTTGCGCGCCATCGCGTCAGCTTCGCCCCTCGGATCGGCCAGCACATTGAGCGTGCGGCCGACAAGCGGCCAGCCTTCGTCGCCGGGAATGTGCGCAAGTTTCCTGCGGTCCACCACGACCAGCGGCTTGGCAGCGACCGGTGGAGTCAGGCTTTGCATCGACATTTGAGCGTTCCCCGGATGATGTCGGAGGAAAACGGGCGCGCTCGCGGCGTCATCATGCGCGCGGCCTTGGGCGGAATTATCGCCGAGTTGGCAGGTATCGACAACTCCGATCGCAGCCGGATCGGGCGGTTGTGATGGTGCGGTGCAGTCTCTCGCTTTGCGATTCGTCCAACACCGGCCTCACGGAACCGGATGACCGGAATCCGCCGCCGCTTTGGCCATGGCTTCGATGCGTTTCCGGAATGATCGCGGCGATTCCGCGAACACCCGGCCAGCCAGCAACCGGACGCGGTCGAGATGAAACCGGCGCCGGCTTTCGATCGGCGGCATCAGGCGCGAGCGCCAGTGGGCCAGCGGTTGTTTCGGCTGGGTCAACAGGCCGAGAGCGACGAGATCGTTGCTCTTGCCGAGTTGCATACGCACCTTTTGTACCTCATCGATAAAGGCGTGCCACACCTTCGGCCACAGCGGCGCAATCAGATCCAGTTGATAGCGGAACGTCACGACAGCCTTGCGGAAATCATGAATGTCCGCCGGGTCCGTATCGTCCCAGTTGCGCGGAAGACGGCGGCGTGCGCGGCGGTAGGATCGCGCGAGCTCCGCCACGATGTCTTCAAAGCGAATGCCTTCGAGCGGCCAGTTCGAAAGACAAGCTGATGCCCGTGCAAGGCCGTCGCACAGTCTCTGAAAAAGTTCAGGGTGAAGCTGCGCGGCCTCGGAAGCCTCGCGCGTCCCCTGAAGCCGCCGGGTGATGGTGGCCTCGGTTCGCTTCGACATCGCGGGTGTCTCGGCAGTCCGCGGTTTTGCGACATCGGCCAGCGCATCGATAACGCTCTGCGCATCACGGCTGAGGCCGAACGCGCGGGCGAGGAGGCCCGCTTCGTGGCGCAGAACCACGGCTTCGTCACCGATCGGCTTCTCCAGCAGCCGTAAAAGAGCCCGCCAGCGCTTGAGCGCGACACGAAGTTCGTGAATGGCTGCGCTGGGATCGTCAGTGCGATCCGGTTCCTGAAGTTGTTCTTGCGCGGCCCGGGCTGTGGCCAGGATGTCGTCAGCGACCTGACGCAGCGAATGCGCAACCGGCGGAGTCTGAAGGCTGACCGTCATTGATGTCTGTCCAGAACCCGCCCGCGCAGGATTTATGTCCCTGGCCGATGCACGTGCGCCGGATCATACCGCGAATGAGCGATGCTGTAATTCCAGCGAACGGACGCACCGGCGCAACCCTCCGATACCGGCCAATACAGGACACTCTGATTGTGCAGTGCAGTCGGATGCGCGCAGGTTGAACCAATCCGGCGCATCTCGTTTGAAAATGCTGGCGTTCGCGCGAATTCAAAGTTTTACTGGCGCGATTAAGAAAGCCGGCAAACGGCATCCATCAGGGAGAAGACGATGAACACCAAGGCAAAGCTGTTCGGACTTGCGGTTGGATTCTGCGCGGTCGCCGCGACTGCATCCGCAGCCGAAATGAAAATGATGACCGGCCCGCAGGGCGGTTCATGGATTCCGCTCGGCGGCCAGCTCAAGGATATGTGGGAGAAGGCTATCCCCGGCCTGAACGTGCAGGCGATGCCGGGTGCCGGTATTGCCAATGTGCGGGGCGTCGATGAAGGCAAGGCCGACGTCGGCTTCGGCAATTCGATCTCCACGGTGGATGGACTGGCGGGCCGCGCCCCGTACCCGAAGGCCACGACCAATGTCTGCAACCTCGCCACGCTCTATCCGCAGTATTATCAGCTCGTGGTGAACGCCGACGCCGGCGTTTCCAAGATCGCCGATCTCAAGGGCAAGGCAGTGACGACCCAGCAGCGCGGCAACACCGGCGAGCTGATCACAAGGCAACTGCTTGAGGTCAACGGCATCACCTACAACGACGTCAAGGTGAGCTTCGTCGGCTACACCGACTCGGTGAACCAGATGAAGGACGGCAATGCCATGGCCTTCGGCCTCGGCACCCAGATTCCGGCCGGCTCCATCATGGATCTCGCCGCCGCCCGCGACATCAAGATGGTTGATCAGTCCGACAGCTACGAGAAGATGAAGAAGCTCAATCCGGGCTACACCCTGATGACCATTCCAAAGGGCACCTATCCGAAGCAGGGCGCCGACGTGAAGGTGATCGGCTATGCGACGCATCTGGTGGCGTCGTGCAAGCTTCCGGCTGACGAAGTCTACACCATGGTCAAGACGCTCGCCGCCAACACCAAGACGATGGCGACTGTTGCCAAGGATATGGCCACGCTGACGCCCGCCGGAATGGCGACCGATATCGGCATTCCGTTCCATCCGGGCGCGGCCAAGTTCTACAAGGAAGCCGGCATTACTGTGAAGACCAACTGACCGGACGGCCGCCGGCGGCCCTGAGGCTGCCGGCGGTTCGCGGCAAGGCATTTCCGGACAGGGCAGGATCATGAAGCTGGATTTCAGTTACGGCGGCGTCGTGCGCATGGCCACGACGCTCATCTCCGTGGCGATGGTGATTTTTCACGTATGGGCGATCGTCAACGGCGCGCCGGAGGCGATCGTCTTTCGCGGCACGCATCTGTTGTTCGCAATGACGCTGCTGTTCCTGATCTACCGCAGTTCCGGAAAGGCCGATGGCACACCGAGCGTGCTCGATCTTCTTCTGCTGGTGCTGGCCATCGCGCCGATCATCTATCTGTTCGCCAACTACGAGTACGTCATCAACCGCATCTTCTATGTCGATGACCTGACCACCGCCGACATGATCATGGGCACCATCATGACCGTGATGGTGCTGGAGGCGGCGCGGCGCGTTATCGGGCTGGCGCTGCCGATCACCGCGGTAGTGTTCATGGTCTACGGGCTGTTGATCGCGAAGCTCGATCCGATGCGGCTGCTCGATCAACTCTACATGACCACCGAAGGCATCTTCGGCATCCCGTTGTCGGTCTCCGCCTCCTATGTGCTGATCTTCGTGCTGTTCGGTAGTTTCATGGAGCGCACCGGCACCGGTCAGTTATTCATGGATTTCGCCATGAGCCTGACCGGCCACACCGCCGGCGGCCCCGGCAAGGTGTCGTGCGTCAGTTCGGCGCTGTTCGGCACCATTTCCGGAAGCGCCGTCGCCAACGTCATGGTCGACGGACCGATCACGATTCCGCTGATGAAGCGCTCCGGTTTCCCGCCGCATTTCGCGGCCGGCGTCGAAGCGGTCGCCTCCACCGGCGGTCAGATCATGCCGCCGATCATGGGCGCCGCTGCCTTCGTGATGGCGGAATTTCTCGGCGTGTCCTACGGCCAGGTGCTTCTCTGGGCGATCATCCCGGCCATACTCTATTATATCGCCTGCTTCTCGGCGGTGCATTTCGAAGCCAAGCGGCGCGGACTGGTCGGCGTGCCGCGCAGCGAACTGCCGAAGCTCGGCACCGTCATGCGCGAGCGCGGGCATCTGTTCCTGCCGGTCCTGACCATTCTGTTCTTCATGTATTCCGGTTTCAGTTCGCCGCTGGCGGCGCTGGCCGGCACGCTGGCCTGCTTCCCGGTGGCGGCGCTGCGCAAATCGACACGCCATTATGTGACGTTCGACAATTTGATCGGCGCATGCGTCGATGGCGCACGCAATGCGCTGCCAGTGGCGCTGGCCTGTGCCGCAGCCGGCGTCGTGATCGCGGTGGTGACGCTGTCGGGACTCGGAATCGTGTTTACGCAGTTCGTCGTGCACCTGTCGCAGAACTACCTGCTGCTCGCACTGGTCTTCACCATGATCGCGGGAATCATCCTCGGCATGGGCATGCCGACCACGCCGGCCTACATCATCATGACCGCGTTGCTGGTGCCCGCGATTGTGAAGTTCGGCATTCCGGTTCCGGCCGCGCACATGTTCGCGTTCTACTTCGCGGTGCTGTCGGCGATCACGCCGCCGGTGGCGCTGGCGGTGTTCGCTGCGGCGGGGATCGCACGCTCCGATCTCTGGAAGACCGGCCTCGCAGCGGTGCGGATCGCGGCGACGAGCTTCATCGTGCCGTTCATGTTCGTCTATGAACCGGCGCTGCTGATGATCGGCGACTGGCAGACGATCATCTGGAGCAGCATCACGGCGGGCATCGGCGTGCTGCTGTTCGCCGCCGGACTGCACGGCTATTTCCTGACGCACTCGCGGCACTGGCAGAGTGCGGCGCTGGTGGTTGGCGGGCTGTTGCTGATCGAGCCTGGCATCGTCAGCGACACTCTTGGAGCCGTGCTTGTGACGCTGGTCGTCGTGACCCAGCGTTACGCGCGCAGCCAGACGTTGGTGCCGGCGGCTGAGTTGTCGGTCAACAAGATGCCGGACTGACGTTGTAATTGCGCGCGAGTGGTTACGCCGGGACGATCGTCTTGCCGATCGGCCACAGCGCGATCGCGGCAAGCTTCAGGTGCGCCCACGCGAATGGAATTCCGATAATCGTGATGGCGAGCAACAGCGCTGTGATCAGATGGCCGAGCGCCAGCCACCATCCGGCAAGGATCAGCCAGATCAGGTTGCCGATAAATCCGAAAATGCCGGTGCCGAAGTCGCTCTGGCCGATATAGATCTCGCGCGAGACGGCCTTCTGGCCGAACGGAAACAGCGTGTAAATCGCGATATTCCATGCACCGCGCGCCCACGGAAGCCCGATGATGGTGATCGCCATGATGACGGCGGCGACCGCCCAGCCGGCAGCCATCCAGAAGCCGCCGAGCACGACCCACAAGATATTGAGCATCAGAGAGACGGGGGACATCGGAACCCATTCGCTGGAGGGCACTTGGTGCAGCGTAGCACTATTTCGCAACGCCGTCGTGAAAAACGGGGCGCGCTGTATTTTACGGTAGCCAATCTGGAGCCGGCCCCCATATAGAGTTGGCATCAAGGAGACATCGAATGCTGAACCTCAATTTTGCATCAGCCACGGCAAGCCTGGCAACGGTTGCCGTTGCGGCGCTTGCTATCACGCTTGGCTCCGCAGCGCCGGCCAGGGCCGATGCGCCATTCTGCTCGGAAAACTACAGCCGCGCCGGTCAGGGCCGGGTGTGTGCCTATTACACCTATGACCAGTGCCGGGCAGCGACCAGCGGCGTTGGCGGTTCGTGCAGCGCCAATGCGTGGTACCAGCCGCGCGAGTACTATGAGCCCGCGCCGCGCCGTCATCGGCGGCACAAATATCGCAGCTGACGTATCGCGGGTTCAATCGGATAGGTGCTATCGGCGCGGGGTCCCGCGCCGATATTTGTTTGCGGCGGACATTGAACCCATATTGCCGGGCAGCCGTATTTTTGGAACGCTGGCCCCGCAACACGCGCGCTGAGAAATAATCATGAACGCGTCGGACAATCAGAGCGCAGGCGACGGCAGCGGCGGGGACGCGTTCTACAGCGCCATGCCGGTGTTTCGCGGATTCGCCAATCTGATGGACCCATCGCTGTACCGACCGGTGCCGGACGGATGGTTGATAGGCGTCGCCGATATCGTGCAATCGACCAAGGCGATCGCGGACAATCGCTATAAAGCCGTGAACATGGCGGGCGCATCGGTGATCGCGTCGGTCACTAATGCGCTGGACAATCGCGACTTTCCGTTTGCGTTCGGAGGCGACGGCGCGAGCTTCGCGGTATCGCCGCAGGACGCTGAACTGGCGCGTGAGGCGCTGGCGGCCACGGCGACCTGGGTGAAGGAGGATCTCGATCTCACGCTGCGCGTGGCGCTGGTGCCGATCGAGGCGGTTCGAGCCAAGGGTCTCGATGTGCGGGTCGCGCGCTATGCGGCTTCGCCGCATGTGTCCTACGCGATGTTTTCGGGCGGCGGACTGGCGTGGGCGGAAGCCGCGATGAAGCGCGGCGAATTCACCGTAGCCCCTGCACCATCCGGCGCGCATCCCGATCTCACGGGGCTGTCGTGCCGTTTCTCGGAAATGCCGGCGGAGCGTGACCTCATTCTGTCGATGCTGATCGTGCCTGCATCTGCCGATGGCGCAGCGTTTCGCCGCCTGATCGAGGACGTGGTGACGCTGGTCGAGCGAAGTCCCGGTTCGGGGCGGCCGGTGCCCGCCGCCGGGCCGCCGTTGCGCTGGCCGGTGGCCGGCGCGCAGTATGAAGCGCTGGCGCAACGCGGCGGACCACTGTTCGTTCGCCGCCTCAGCGTTCATGCCATGACGTTGTTCGTCTATGTGCTGTTTCGTTTCGGCATTTCCGCCGGGGGCTTCGTGCCTCAAGTCTACATGCAGCAGGTGGTCGAGAATTCGGACTTCCGGAAATATGACGACGGCCTGCGCATGGTGCTGGACTGCACGCGCGAACTGGCCGACGCGCTGGAAAGCCGCCTTGAGGCCGCGGCCGCCGCCGGCACGGCGCGATTTGGCCTGCATCGTCAGGATGCTGCGATGATGACGTGTTTTACGCTGGCGGCCTCGCGGCCCGACCATTTTCACTTTGTCGATGGCGCGCGCGGCGGCTATGCGTCCGCCGCCACGGCGTTGAAGGCGACGCTGAACTAGTGTGGCGGTCCGCAAGTCCGCAATGGGTTCAGGATGCTCGACGGGCATTTTCCGGCGGACATTGAAAAGGACGACTAAAACCTGCACCATCCCGCGACTTTCGCGGGCGCTGCAGGCGGATCATGGGCAGGATCGATTCCAGGGGTAAGCGCCGGCGTGGCCGATCGCCGCTTTGCGGTGTGGCGCTCAGTCTGTTTGTTGTGCTCGCCTGTCTCGGTCCGGCGCGGGGCGGCGACGACAATGACGACGAGCCGTCCAGCAAAGGCCCGAAGCTCCCGAACATCTACCTCGATTACAACACCGCCTATGCGATCGTGCCGCCCAATACGCTCGCCATCGGGTTTCGGAATTTTATCTCGCCGATTCCGGTGGGGTCGCAGAGCGTGATGCTGAACGCACCGCTGACGGTCGATCTCACCGACCGGATCTCGCTGTATGGCGGCATCAGCGCCATCGCCTCGCGGTCCGACATCTCGTCCTGGTCGTCGATGATCGTCGACAGCTGGAATGTCGGATTCAACGCCGACGTCATCCGGCAGGACGGCGCCACTGTCACGGTCATCTCGACCCTGACGCGCTCGATCAACAGCGCGCCGGGACTGGGATCGACATCGAACCAGACGGTGGTTGAACTCGATCACCCGTTTAATGAAGATGAAACGCAGGGCCTGCTCGCGGGCGTAAGATTGACCGCCGTCTGGGTGGATTCGGCGCTCGCGAAAGTCGAGCCCGCATATGTCGGCTATCTTGGCGGCTATTATCAGTGGGACAACAACTGGAAGCTGTCCGGCCGCTTCGGCATTCAGACCTTCGGAGGAGCGCAACTCGGAGGCGGCATCATCAGGGCCAAGGCGTTCACCCAGCCGTTGCTGCGGATCGATCTCGAGCGGATGGACGACAATGACAACCGGCTGTTCGGCGCGACCATCGAGGTGTCCTGGATGCCGGAGCCGTTTGTCCAGTTCACATTGCGGACGCCGCTTTATGCGGTGCGCAATTGAGTGCAGGGCATCAACAGGGACCAGGAGGAACAGGCATGGACATTCACGGAGGACAACGGCAACGCCTTGACGTGAAGGGATCGGATATCTCGGGTTCGACCTTTGACGATGTCAATATGTCGGGCTGTACCGCGCACGACGTCAATCTCAGCGGATTGCGGATCGACTACGCCAACCTGGCCGGTCTCCACATCAACAACGCAAACATGGCCGGGGCCTGCCTCACGGAATGCCGGATCGAGGGCATGATCATTAACGGCATCAAGGTCGAGGACATGCTGGCCGCTTATGAAAGCAGAAACAGCCGTCCCTGACGCCCTTCGCCTGCAACTTTAGGCTAAATCGCCCCATCGGCCGGAACTTTCCCGGCGCGACAGCGTTTTGGGTGGTTGGTGTGGGAAATGCGATGATTGCCGAGGGTGCCATTTTGCAGACGTCGAACCGGTTCGATGCGTCCCAGACTCCGGACGGGCGCTACCGGCTGTTGGTGGAAGCGGTAACGGATTACGCCATCTACATGCTCGATGCCGAAGGCCGCGTGTCGAGCTGGAATCCGGGCGCGCAACGTTTCAAGGGCTACACCGCCTCTGAAATCATAGGCCGCCATTTTTCCGAGTTCTATGTCGAGGAGGACCGCAAGTCCGGGCTTCCCGCGCGCGCGCTCGCGACTTCCGCACGCGAAGGCAAATTCGAGAGCGAGGGCTGGCGCATCCGCAAGGACGGCAGCCGGTTCTGGGCTCACGTGGTGATCGACCCGATCCGTTCGCCCGATGGAAGTCTGGTCGGATTCGCCAAGATCACGCGAGACCTCACCGAGCGCAAGGCAGCGGAAAAGCGCCTCAAGCAGAATGAAGAACAGTTTCGGCTGCTGGTGCAGGGCGTGACCGATTACGCGCTTTATATGCTCGACCCGGATGGGCGCGTCAGCAGCTGGAATGTCGGCGCGGAGCGGATCAAGCAGTACCGCGCCGACGAGATCATCGGCCAGCATTTCTCAAGGTTCTATTCCGAGAGCGACCGGCGGAAGGGCGAACCGCAGAACGCGCTGGAGATGGCACGCCGCGCAGGACGCTTCGAAAAAGAAGGCTGGCGCGTGCGCAAGGACGGCACGCAATTCTGGGCCAATATCATTATCGACGCGATCCGCGACGACGCCGGCACCCTCATCGGCTTTGCCAAGGTGACGCGCGACATCACCGAGCGCCGGGAGACCCAGAAGGCGCTCGAACAGACGCGCGAAGCGCTGGCCCATTCGCAGAAGATGGATGCGATCGGACAGCTGACCGGCGGCATCGCTCACGATTTCAACAACCTGCTGATGGTGATTCTCGGCAGTCTTGAGCTTGTCGGCAGGCGGCTTCCGGACGACGAACGGGCCGCGACGCTGATCGCCAACGCGACGCAGGCCGCGCAGCGCGGCGCGGCGCTGACCCAGCGCATGCTGGCTTTTGCGCGCCGCCAGGATCTCGATCTCAGGCCGGTCGATGTGCCGGGCCTTGTCAGCGGCATGACCGATCTGCTTCAGAGATCTATCGGCCCGACGGTGTCAATCGAAACGCAGTTTCCGGCCAGGCTCAACCATGTTCATGCCGATGCCAATCAGCTCGAAATGGCGTTGCTGAATCTCGCGGTGAATGCGCGCGATGCGATGCCCGGTGGTGGCAGCATCGTCATCGCGGCGCGTGATGAAACCGTCAAAGGCCGCTCAAGGGGCAAACTGAAGGCCGGGCGTTACGTCCGCCTTTCAGTGAAAGACACCGGCGAGGGGATGGAGCCGGCGACGCTGAGGCGAGCGATGGAGCCGTTCTTCACCACCAAGGGTGTCGGCCGCGGCACCGGACTGGGCTTGTCGATGGTTCACGGCATGACCGAGCAGTCGGGCGGCCGGTTCGTGCTGACAAGCCGAAAGGGCGAAGGCGCCACGGCGGAAATATGGCTGCCTGTAGCCAAGGCGGCAAGGTCCGGGGAAAACGAGCGCGTCGTCCGCGCCAACGCGCCGCAGACGCGTCCGCTCGTGGTGCTTGCCGTCGATGATGACGGTCTTGTGCTGATGAACACTGCGGTGATGCTGCAGGACATGGGGCATACGGTGCTTGAGGCAACGTCAGGCAGCCAGGCAATCGAGATCCTGCGTCGAGAGCAGTCGATCGATCTCGTGATCACCGACCACGCCATGCCGAAAATGACCGGCGTTCAACTCGCCGCCGCGATCAAGGCCGAGCGTCCCGGCCTTCCGATCATTCTTGCGACGGGCTACGCCGAACTGCCGGCAGGAGGGAGCGCAGAGCTGCCGAAACTCGGCAAGCCGTTTGGCCAGCAGGAATTGATGCAGGCCGTGGCCGCGGCGATGGTGAACTAGACCCCGCTATTCAAGACGATTTGCGTCCGCCGACGTTTGTGCGCCGCCGCGCCCGGCGGGGGCTGCGCTTTGACAGCGCTTTGACAGGTGCGCTCGGCCGGCCTCTGCGGCTTGACCGCATCGGCGATGCGCCTAAGCTGACATCGCTCAAGTGCCAAAGATTTACGTCTTGATCCATGTCAGGAGAAAATCATGTCAGTTGCACGCGTCACCGAGCTTATTTCCGCATCCCCAAAAAGTTTTGAAGATGCCATCCAGGTCGGCGTCAAGCGCGCTGTCAAGTCATTGAAGAACGTCGAAGGCGTCTGGGTTGCCAATCAGAAATGCGTCATCAAGAACGGCAAGATCGCGGAATACCGCGTCAACCTGAAGGTGACGTTTATCCTGAAGGATTAAAGCGCACTCAGATCTCTTTGTTGCGTTTCGCTCGGAAATCGCGCTCTCGACATATGGAGGCGTGTGGGACTATCTTTGCCTCATGAGCGGACACGATCACGACGATCATCACCATCACGGCCATCATCATCACCACCATCATGACGATGATCACTCGGAATTGTCGGAGACGGAATTGCGCGTGCGCGCGCTGGAAACCGTCCTGACCGAAAAGGGCTATGTCGATCCGGCCGCGCTGGATGTGCTGATCGAGACCTACGAGACCAAGGTCGGCCCGCGCAACGGCGCGCGTGTGATCGCAAAAGCCTGGACCGATCCCGCCTTTCGCGCGCGCCTGCTCGCCGATGCCACGCCCGCCATCGCCGAACTCGGTTACGCCGGGCGGCAGGGCGAACATATTGTCGCGGTCGAGAACACCGAGCGTCAGCACAACATGGTCGTGTGCACATTGTGTTCCTGTTATCCGTGGTCGGTGCTCGGCCTGCCGCCGGTCTGGTACAAGGCCGCACCGTACCGGTCGCGCGCGGTGATCGATCCGCGCGGTGTGCTGCGCGATTTCGGTTTCGAGCTTCCGGCTGACATCGACATTCGGGTATGGGATTCCACCGCGGAGATTCGTTATCTGGTGGTGCCGCAGCGTCCCGCCGGCACCGACGGCTGGAGCGAGGAGCAACTCGCCGACCTCGTCACGCGCGACAGCATGATCGGCACGGGTTTCGCCAGATCGCCGGCACAGGCCGCAACATGAACGGCGCGCACGATATGGGTGGTGTCGATGGCTTCGGTCCGGTGATCCCGGAGCCGAACGAGCCGGTGTTTCATGGCGCGTGGGAGCAGCGGGTTCTGGCGATGACATTGGCGATGGCGCGGCCCGGCGGCTGGAATATCGACATGTCGCGCTTCGCGCGCGAGGACCGTTCGCCGGCGGATTATCTCAGCAAGAGCTATTACCAGATCTGGCTCGTGGGCCTCGAGCGGCTGATGCAGGAGCGCGGTCTGGTGATGCAGGATGAGGTCGAGGCCGGCCGCATGTTGCATCCGCCTAAGCCGGGCGTGCCTGTTCTGGCTTCAGGCGATGTCGATGCCATGTTGCGCCGGGGTGCGCCCACCGGGCGCGCGGCGACCTCAAAGCCGCTGTTCGCCATCGGCGATCGCGTGCGTGCAAGGAATATTCATCCGGCAGGCCACGTCCGGTTGCCGCGATATGTCCGCGGCCATGTCGGCGTGGTGGAATTGCTTCATGGTGCGCATGTCTTCGCCGACAGCAATGCGCGAGGTGCGGGTGAAGATCCGCAGCAGCTCTACACCGTGCGCTTCACCGGGCTTGAGCTGTGGGGCGAGCGCGCCGATCCGCGCACAGCGGTCTCGGTGGATGCCTGGGAATCCTATCTGGAGCGCGCGCAATGACCATCGATCCGCGCGCCGCGATGCAGGCCACCGCAACCATCCCCGGCATTCCGCGCGATGACGAAGGACCGGTGTTCCGCGAACCCTGGGAGGCGCGCGCCTTCGCCATGGCGCTGGCGCTGCATGCGCGTGGCCTGTTCACCTGGCCGGAATGGGCGGAGGCGCTGGCGCAGCAGATCAAGTTCGCGCAGGCCGCCGGCGACGCCGACACCGGCGAGACCTATTACAGCCACTGGCTTGCGACGCTTGAGAAGCTGGTGGCGGCGAAGAACATCGCGCCGGCGAGCGAATTGCACCGTTATCGCGACGCATGGGATCACGCCGCCGACCGCACGCCGCACGGTCAGCCGATCGAGCTGACGCCTCAGGATTTCTGACCAGACAGACGTCTGACCGCATATCAGACCTCGTCGTTCAGGAACGGATTGGTCATGCGCTCGTGGCCGAAATTTGAGCCCGGGCCATGGCCGCAGATGAAGCCGATATCGTCGCCGAGTGGCAGCAGCTTGGTCTTGATCGAGCTGATCAGCGCGGCGTGATCTCCGCCGGGCAGGTCCGTGCGTCCGACCGAGCCGTTGAACAGCACGTCGCCGACGATCGCAAAACGCATCCCGCTGTTGAAGAACACCACGCTGCCGGGTGAGTGCCCGGGGCAGTGATAGACATCGAACGCGAGTTCTCCGACCTTGACCGTGTCGCCTTCATTGAGCCAGCGGTCCGGCGCGAAATTGCGCACGCCGGTCATGCCGAAATTGGCACCGCTCGCAACGACGTTGTCGAGCAGATACTTGTCGGCGGGATGAGGCCCCTCGATCGGGACCTTTAGTTCGTCGCGCAACTGCGCCGCGCCGCCGACATGATCGATGTGGCCATGCGTGATCCAGATCTGGTCGACGGTGACGTCGGCCTGCTTGATCGCGGCAAGAATATCCGGAACGTCCCCGCCGGGATCGATCACCGTGGCGCGGCGGGTCGCCTCGCACCACAACAGGGTGCAGTTCTGCTGAAACGGTGAGACCGGTACGATCAGGGCGCCGGCCTTGGCGGCAGTGTTCGATTCATCTGTCATGCCGGCCACAATGCTGATTTTTCGCGCCGCGCCAAGCGGATTCCGCGCAACGGTGCTCCCTCACGTCCGGAACCGGCCGGGGCATGAGGAGATTTTGCGGAAATTTGATTTTACGAGGAGACGACGTCAGGCCACGCGCAAGTTTGGCTTGGTTGCGGCGGGGGTCGCGACCATGTCGAACGGTTCGGGACGGCCGACGCCGTAACCTTGCGCGTAATCAACCCCGATTTCGCGCAGCGCCTGAAGGATGGCGTCGTTCTCGACGAATTCGGCGATGGTCTGCTTGCCCATCACCTTGCCGATGCGGCAGATCATTTCGACCATGGCGCGGTCGATCGGATCGTCGAGCATGTCCTTGACGAAGCCGCCGTCGATCTTGAGGTAGTTCACCGGAAGATGTTTCAGGTAGCCGAACGACGACATGCCGCTGCCGAAATCGTCGAGCGAGAACCGGCATCCCAGCTTCTGCAGCACGCCGATGAAGCGGTTGGCGTTGTCGAGATTGGCGATAGCGCTGGTCTCGGTGATCTCGAAGCAGATCATCGCCGGCGGAATGCTGAACAACTCGAGCTGTCCGCGGACGTAATCGACGAAACCTTCGTCGCTGAAGGTCGCGCCTGACAGGTTGATCGCGCAGGTGGCGATGCTCTCCGCCGCGGCGAGCCGAGTGGAAATGATCTCGAAGGCATGGTGCACGACCCAGCGGTCGATCAACGGCATCAGGCCGTAGCGTTCGGCGGCCGGGATGAAATCTCCCGGAGGCACCAGACGGCCGTCCTTGTCGCGAAGCCGCAGCAGAAGCTCGATATGCGCGCCGGCGTATCCGGTGTCGTGCAAGGCGGCGATGGTCTGTGCGTAGAGACAGAAACGCTCTTCGTCGAGCGCATCGTGAATGCGCTGCACCCACGCCATCTCGCCGAAGCGATGCAGCAGTTCGGTGTCGCTCGGATTATGGATCTGAATCCGGTTGCGGCCCTTCTCCTTGGCGAGATAGCAGGCAAGGTCGGCCGTGCGCAGGGTCTCGTCCTTGGTCGCGCGGTCGCGCATCTGCACGAGGCCGATGCTTGCCGTGATCGTGAACGACCTTCCGTTCCAGACGAAATTGAGATCCTGCACCGCCTGACGCAGCCGTTCGGCGGTGATTGCGGCCCGATCGAGGTCGCCGTTCTCCAGCAGGATCGCGAATTCATCGCCGCCGAGCCGCGCCAGCAGATCGTCGACCCGCAAGTGCAGTTGCAGCGCCGAGGCGACCTCGCACAGGAGCTTGTCGCCGGCGGCGTGGCCGCATGTGTCGTTGATGATTTTGAACTGGTCGAGATCGAGGAACATCAGCGCATGCGGACCCTTGCGGTCGCAATCCTGCTGCAAGGCTTTTTCCAGCCGGTGTTCGAACTCGCGGCGGTTGGCCAGCTTGGTCAGGCTGTCGTGCGACGCCTGCCACGACAGGCGGGCGATATATTTCTTCTCGCTGGTCATGTCGTGCAGCACCAGCACCGCGCCCGCGACGGCGCCTTCCTTGTAGAGCGGCGTTCCGATCATGGAGATTGCAACGGAGGTGGAATCCGGCCGTTGCAGCAACTGCGGACGCGCGGTGTGGGTGAGGTCGCCGCCCTCCAGAATCTGTTCGATCTGGCTTGCGTGCGGTTGCCCGGTCTCTTCGTCGAGAATGCGGAACAGCGAGGCGACCGGCAGCCCCCGGGCGGCCAGCGCGCGGCACGCGACCAGCCGCTCGGCCGCCGGATTCATGTACTCGACGTTGCCTTTGGCGTCGGTGCTGATGACGGCGTCGCCGATAGCGGCGAGGGTGATCTGCGCGCGTTCCTTTTCGGTGCGCAGCGCATGGATGAATCTGCGGCGCTGCGCCAGGAAGTAACGCGTCAGCGTCAGCAACAGACCGACCAGCAGCGCGGCCACCAGCAGGTTGGCGATGGTCAGGACAATCTTGACCTGCCGCGAGCCGTTACCGAGGCTGTTGGAGAAATTCATGGCCTCGGGTGCGAAGCGGGCATTGAATCGATTGATCCGCTCGCGAAGCGAGCTGAGTTGCGACGGCGAAACCGGCGTGCCGTTCTGCTCGCTCTGGATTTGCTTCGCAAGGGTCGTGAGTTCATCGAGCATCGGGTCGGTGTTGACCCAGTGGGTGATCGCCTTCCTGAATGGCGGCAATTCGCGGAAATAGCGATACAGCCAGATGACGCCATCGATGTCGTCGGGATGAATTCCGCCTTGCAGGAATCCGGCGCGGGCGGTTGCGAGGTCCGGTGGACTCCGTTCAAGCGCGAGACGCGCGGTGCGATCGCCCAGCGGCCCGGCAATCGCTTTCTCGTAGCGCTCGAATTGCTGGTCGTCTCCGGTTTCGCCGTAGAGATAGAGATGATGGACGGCGTCCTTCTGGCCTTTCGACCAGAGGCTTTCGCCGCCGACATAAGCGCGGACGGACGACAGAATGCTCAGGCTCATCCCCGCCAGAAAGGCCTGCAACAGGACAATAGCGATGAAGGGCGAGACCAGCCGCAGCAGGCGCATTTTAGCGGATACAAAATTGAACTTCATCGGACGCCGTACGCCCCCCGCCTGCCGTTTGACGTGAATTCCCTGCCTGCATTCCCATTCCAGCGCAGGCGGCGCGGCTCTATGGCCGGTCCGTCATGCGCGAGGTCCAACACTGGCGGTAACCGATTAAGAACGCGCGAACATTACGCCCTCCGGTTGCGGAACCCGGAAGTTGCGTGAATCGCGGGTAAACGGCCGGGTGTATTCTTTAACGACGCCGACAGGCCGGCCACGACTACGCGGCTGGCCATGCAGCCCATGACATGAGGACTTTCTGGCCAGCCGTTCACGGTTGTCGCGGCGTTTCCGGCGTCTGTGGCGGAACGAGGTTACCGCCTGGTCTGGGCTTTCAGCGTGTCCTCCACCGCGCGGTCGAAGGACGAGACCTTGGCGGGCGAGGCGCTGCGCTTCTTGGCGGCGACGAAAGCATCGCGCTTCTGCACCAGAGTGGCGAGCTTTTCATTCAGGGACTTGCGCGTCTGCGTCTGCTTGTCGAGTTCGGCCTTGCGCTGCTCGGGCGAGAGCTTGCGCAATCCGTCGGGGAGTTCTTCTTCCCTGACACCGCCGAGCGTCGCGCGGCCGGACGCAACCGCGCTGACCAGATCGCCGTCGCCGGTGACCGCTTCGGACGAGACTTTCGAACGCTTGTTGAGATAGCTCGCCATGTCCGAGGCTGACGCGGGCGCCGCCGCTGCGACCTGCGACAGCTGCCGGGTTTTTTCCTCGACGCGTTTCTGCAATTTCATTGGCCCGTAAGGAATGACGGTGCCGTTGATGTCCTTTTGCAGGAGGATGATATCGTCGTCGTACGGCGTCTCGATCACCACGACCTCGCCGCCGTCCTGCGGGATCGGAATGAAGCGTCCGTCGCCGAGTTGCGCGATGTCCTGCCAGACCCGTTCGGTGTCGCGGGCGCGGCCGGCCAGCACGGCGTTGACCACGATGTCGCGCTGTTTCGCCACGGCGAGCGTTTTCGGGTACTTCGTGTCCTGCGCGTAATCCATATGCGGCGGCGCGTCGCCGACCAGAAACACGATGCGTTTCGTATCGCTGCCTTTGGTCCATTGCAGCTTGTTGACCGCGACATCGAGCGCCTCGTTGACGCTCTCCGCCCAGTCGCCGCCGCCGCGTGCCTTTAGCTCCAGCAGGTTGGCGTAAATGTCCTGGATGTCGGTGGTGAGATCGAAGGTTCTGGTGACATACTCGTCGCCGATGTCGCGATAGGCGACGAGGCCGATCCGGATGTCGGCGTCAGGATTGGTGTCGACGACACTGGTTGCGATCGACCAGATTTTTTGCTTCGCGCCTTCGAGCAGGCCGCCCATCGAGCCTGTGGTGTCGAGAACGAATGCGACTTCGACGGTCGGCTTTGCGATGGCTTGCGAGAGCGCCGATGTGATCGGCAACGCGAGAACGGCAAGTGCGAATGCGCGGCCGCCGATTTTGAATGCAGTGGTGATGCCTGATTGCATTTTCCCCCTCCAGGGACTGAAACGTTGATGTTCGCTCCCAGCGGAACCCATGGTTCCCATGCTTCGCGACGGCGCAGGGCCCGAATTGTGTCGGGCTGCGTACGCTTTTGGGGCTGAGTGGCTTTTGCTTTTCTGTTACCCTCGCTGGAATCATGCATTCACCGTTTCGCCATATCGAGCCGGGTTTGCCGCCGGATCGCCGCCAGTCCGAGACTGCGCTCGCGGTCGCGCGTGGTACGTCCAGGCTTTTGCGATCGCTCGGGTTTTCCTGCGTCAGCGAATTGACCCTGCCGTCGGGACGGCGCGCCGATCTGGTAGCGATGAACGCGCGTGGCGACATCTGGATTGTCGAGATCAAATCGTCGGCCGAGGATCTGCGCGCCGATCAAAAATGGCAGGACTACCGGATGCATTGCGACCGGCTGTTCTTCGCCTTCACACAGGATTTGCCCTGCGAGTTGTTTCCGCCCGAGACCGGATTGATCGTCGCCGATGCCTACGGCGCGCACCTGCACTGCGACGCGCCCGAGCACCGGCTGCCGGCCGCGACACGCAAATCGATGATGATCGGTTTTGGATTGCTGGCGGCGCAGCGCATCGGACGCCTCGCCGATCCGCAGGATTATCCCGGCGTCGGCGAATAGCCGCTGCCTTTGCCGGCGCGTGTGAAGTCCACGACCACATTTTCCATCGGCCTCAGTGCAGTCTCGAACATCGCGAAAGCGATCTCCGCGCCATGCACCACATCCGCAGGGCTATTCTGCGCGGCGGGATGAGTTTCTAGCAGCGCCAGAAAGCTCGGCCAGAACCTTTTGCCGAAGCCGTGACGAAGATAGGCGGTCGCGTTCATCGCCTCCGAGTCGGGATGTTCCGCAAGCCGCGCGAGCATCACGCGCGCGCCCATCCGCGAGGCTTCAAGCACATAGACCGCGCCAAGCATTTCCGCCGCCGATCCGAACGCGGGCAGGGGCAGCGGATTGAATCTGATGTTCAGGGTTGCGAGGTCGCGTTCGAGGGCCGGCGTGCGAATCCGTTGCGTCCAGTCCGGAATCAGATTTTCGATGTTGTTGGCTTCGAGGGCTGCCTCGATCGGAAACAGCGCTTCGGCCTGACTGCGCAGGAATCCCTCATAATAAAGGGGAATAGCAAGATCGAGTTTCGCGAGCGCAACGTCGAGGCGGCTGTGCGACATCTGCGTCGCTTCACGGATCGTATCCCAGATTGCGGCGCCCATGACGCTCACCTTCGACAACTCTTCAGCTTCGATGACGGTGTCGCCTTTTTCTGCGCAAGATCACGTCACCACGATTTCGCGCGACGGCACGAATGGCTCAAGCAGGTTTGTTACGTAGTTCCGGGTCACCTGAACGGGATAGGCCGACCGCCTGCGCACCGTAATGCGCGGCGCGCGCAGGGACGATCCCTGCGGCCAGTCGATGCGATAATCCTCGACCAGACCGAACTGTTTGGTGACTTCGAGCCGGGACGAGATTTCGATATGTCGCGCTTTTCGCATCTGCTCCCGGCGGTGAAGCCGCTCCCTTTCTGATGGTCCTGCGCGGATAACGCGGGCCCGATCATAAAAGTTCCGCCGGAGAGCCGAGGTTCAGCGCGGGGCGCGCTTGGCAAGGATGCGTTGCAGGGTTCGGCGGTGCATGTTCAGGCGGCGCGCGGTTTCCGAAACATTGCGATTGCACATCTCATAGATGCGCTGAATGTGTTCCCAGCGGACCCGGTCGGCCGACATCGGATTTTGCGGAAGCTGAGATTTGTCGGTGCCGCTCGCGAGCAGTGCTGCGACCACGTCGTCCGCGTCAGCCGGCTTCGAGAGATAATCGACCGCGCCCATCTTCACCGCGGTGACGGCGGTTGCGATATTGCCGTAGCCGGTCAGCACGATGGCGCGGGCATCCGGCCGCTGACGCTTCAGCGCCGAGACCACATCAAGGCCGTTGCCGTCGCCGAGCCGCAGATCGACCACCGCGAAGGCCGGAGGCGTCTGATCGATGTGATGAAGTCCGTCGGACACATTGTCGCAGGCGGTCACCGCGAAGCCGCGGGTCTCCATGGCGCGCGCGAGCCGTTCGAGAAACGCCTTGTCATCCTCAACGATCAGCAGAGAACGGTCGGCGATTCCGGTCAAATCGGCAGTTGCGGTCGCGGTCACAATATTAGGCCCCCTGATGTCATCTTATAGATATGGCGTCTCAATCGGGCGATGCCAAGGCCGGGATGGTGGTTTGCTGGCCTAAATGGTTTCCCGCAGCGCCGGCACGGCCGCCCTCAGGACAGGGCCGGCGACGAAATTTCCGAGGTTTCGAAACTGCTGCGAGGCCAGACGATGGTAACGATCGCACCGTGATCGGGAAACGTGCGGTTGGTGAACGACACCCGCGCGCCGGTTCGCTCCAGCAACGTGCGCGCGATGAAAACGCCGAGGCCGAGACCGCCGCCCCCGGCGTCACTGCTGCGTCGCCGCGTCAGATAGGGCTCGCCGATCCGCTTGAGAATGTCCGGCGCAATTCCGGGTCCGTCGTCAGAAATGATGATTTCAACAGTGTTGGCATCCCACCACGCATTCACCTCGACGCGCTCGCGTGCGAAATCGACCGCGTTCTCCAGAATGTTGCCGACGCCGTAAAGGATCGCCGGATTGCGCATGCCGACCGGTTCGGGGTCCTGGGCCAGCGCGATACGCACCTTGATGGCGATGCCGAAATCGCGATGCGGCGCGACCGTCTCCTCGATCAGTGTCGAGAGCGGCATCTGGTCGAACGGCGCGCCCTGCGATGACAACTGCGTGATCTTCGCGAGAATCTCACGGCAGCGCTGCGCCTGCTCGCGCAGCGTCTTCAGGTCGTTGCGGGCATGTTCATCGAGGCCGTTGGCATGAACAGCCTGCTCCAGTTCGCGCGAAATCAGGAAGATGGTGGACAGCGGCGTTCCCAGTTCGTGCGCGGCGGCGGCGGCGAGGCCGTCGATCTGGGTCAGATGCTGCTCGCGCGTCAACACAAGCTCGGTGGCCGCCAGCGCGTCGGAAAGCTTGCGCGCTTCTTCGGTGACCTGAAACGCGTAGAGGCTGGTGACGCCGATTGCCAGCACGATCGAAAGCCAGACCGCGATCATGTAGGTCGGCGGCAACACCAGCGGCTCCTCGCCGTTCCATGGCAGCGGCAGGTGGAAGAAGCCGAGCGCTGTGGCGCAGGCGGCGGCGAAAACGCCGAGCGCGATCGTGATCCGGGTTGGCAGCGCGGTTGCCGAAATCAGCACCGGCGCGAGGAAAAGAAATGAAAACGGATTCTGCAAGCCGCCGGTCAGAAACAGCAGGGCGGCGAGTTCCGCGATGTTGATAGTGAGAAGTGCGGCGGCGTAGCGTGGCGCCAGGCGGTGGACCGGGTTGAACCTGATCTGCAGCGCCAGATTGAGCAGCGTCGAGAGCCCGATGATGACCACGCAGGGAATGACCGGGACCTCGAAATCGAGCCCCTCGGAAACAATGAAAATCGTCGTCAGTTGCCCGAGCGCGGCAAGCCAGCGCAGCCTCAGGATGGTGTCGAGGCGCACGTAGCGGGTCGGGTGGCGGAAATCGGACCGGAGATCGCTCATGAGTCAGTCTTAGCGTCCGGCCGCGCCGATCACAAACGGCGGCCACATCAGAGCATTGCAAATCCCGCCCTTGCAGACAGGGCCCCGTTGGCCCAATGAACGCCTTGTCATGAGCGCTCCGCTTCAAGCCCACGTCACGCCTCAGTCCGGTCCGGCCTTGCCCGGCGCTGCGATCCAGCTCGATCGGCTGGTGAAAGACTACAAGACCACGCGCGCCGTGGACGATATTTCGTTCACGATTCCGCGCGGTTCGGTGACAGGACTGCTCGGCGGCAACGGCGCCGGCAAGACCACGACCATTTCCATGATCATGGGACTGGTGTCGCCGACCTCGGGCCATGTCAGCGTGCTCGGATGCGCGATGCCCGAACAAAGCGCCGAGGTGCTCGGCCGGATGAATTTCGAAAGTCCCTACGTGGACATGCCGGGCCGCCTCACCGTGCGGCAGAATCTCAATGTGTTCGGCCGGCTGTATGGCGTGCTCAATCTGAAGGAGCGGATCGGTTCGCTCGCCGCCGATCTCGATCTCAATGAATTCCTTGACCGTCCCAGCGGCAAGCTGTCGGCGGGCCAGAAGACGCGGGTCGCCCTGGCAAAGGCCCTGATCAACGAACCGGAACTGCTGCTGCTGGACGAGCCGACCGCGTCGCTTGATCCGGACACCGCGGACTGGATTCGCAGCCATCTGGAAACCTATCGCAAGGAGCGCGGAGCGACGATCCTGCTGGCCTCGCATAACATGCTGGAAGTCGAGCGGCTGTGTGACCGCGTCATCATCATGAAGCGCGGGCGTATCGAAGACGACGACAGTCCGGCGGCGATCCTCGCGCGTTACAACCGCGCCACGCTGGAAGAAGTGTTCCTCGATGTGGCGCGCGGCCGCGTGCAGCAGGCGGCGTCATGAGCGCTGTCGAGCTTCGCCACGGCAGTCCGCATACCATCGCGCCGCACCGGATCGGCGCGATGATCCTGCGCCATTGGTATCTTCTCACCTCGTCATGGCCGCGGCTGCTCGAACTGATCTACTGGCCGGTGCTGCAACTGATCACGTGGGGATTTTCGCAGGCCTATATTTCGCAGAACGCGGGTTTCTTCGCCAAGGCCGGCGGCACCTTCATCGGCGCGGTGATCCTGTGGGACATCCTGTTCCGCGGCCAGCTCGGTTTCTCGATGTCGTTTCTCGAGGAGATGTGGTCGAAGAATCTCGGCAACCTGCTGATGAGTCCGCTCAAGGTGAGCGAATACCTGATCTCGCTGATGGTGATGAGCGTGGTGCGGCTGGCCGTCGGCGTCATTCCGATGACGATACTGGCCATCGCCTTTTTCGGTTTCAACCTGTTCGGTTTCGGCCTCGCGCTGGTGGCGTTCTTCTGCAACCTGATCTTCACGAGCTGGTCGTTCGGCCTCATCGCGTCGGGGCTGGTGCTTCGCAACGGCATGGGCGCGGAGGGGCTGGCGTGGACGCTGATGTTCGCGCTGTTGCCGCTGACCTGCGTCTATTACCCGGTCTCGGTGTTGCCGGAGTGGTTGCAGGTGGTGGCGTGGATGTTGCCACCGACTTATGTCTTTGAAGGTATGCGGGGCTTGCTGATCGACGGTGTGTTTCGCGCCGACCTGATGATCGAGGCGCTGGCGATCAATGTGGCGTTGTTTGCCGTCTCGACTGTGGCCTTTTTGCTGCTGCTGAAGAGTGCCCGAAAGCACGGATCTCTGGTCCAGAGCGGCGAATAGCGCTGGAAAACGGTTCCATCGGTTAATTAACGGTCTGTCCTGTAGGTTCGTCGGATTGACGCATTGTCGCAGTCCCGACAGTATGCTGCGCCGCGAAACCAGTGATCCGGTTCCGACATTCGTACCGCTCCCGGCTGATACCTTTTGCGAATGTCAGAACCAAAGGATCACTAGATTCATAGTGCTGGTGTCCTTTCGTATCCCGACATTCGTTCGGAAGGCGCCGCAGAGTGAGCCGAACGCCGGATACGGCACACCAGGATCGAGGAATACTATGCCGATAGGCGAATTTGGCAGGCCACCAGAGCTGCCCTCCGAGGTCAGCCCAGCGCTGACCACGCCCATGTACTGGATGTACGAGATGGGCCAGGCCTCGCTCAATCCGGCGCGGGCGGTGGCGGACATGACGAAGCTGTGGTTCGAGAATCCCTTTAATCCGCTCGCCAGCACCGAATTCGGAAAATCGATGGCGGCCGGCTGCGAATTGTTCGAGCGCACCACACGCCGCTACGGCAAGCCGGAATGGGGTCTGCACGACACCGAAGTCAACGGCATGCGGGTTCCCGTCGAGATCAAGACGGTCTGGGAAAAACCGTTCTGCCGTCTGCTGCATTTCGAACGCAAGCTCACCCAGCCGCTGCGCTCGCCGCATCCGCGCGTGCTGATCGTTGCGCCGATGTCGGGACACTATGCGACGCTGCTGCGCGGTACGGTCGAAGCTTTCCTGCCGGCGCATGATGTCTACATCACCGATTGGGCCGATGCCCGCATGGTGCCGGTGGCGCAGGGCCGCTTCGATCTCGACGATTATGTCGATTACGTCATCGAGATGATCCACGCGCTCAAGGGCGACGTGCATGTCGTGGCGGTGTGCCAACCGTCCGTGCCCGTGCTGGCGGCGGTGTCCGTAATGGAAGCCGATAAGGACCCCTACTTTCCGACGTCGATGACGCTGATGGGCGGACCGATCGACACGCGGCGCAACCCGACCGGTGTCAATGATCTCGCCGAGCAGAAGGGAATCGACTGGTTCCGCAACAACGTCATCACCAAGGTGCCGTTCCCGCATCCGGGCTTCATGCGCGACGTCTATCCGGGATTCCTTCAGCTCACCGGCTTCATGAGCATGAACCTCGACCGCCATGTCGATGCGCACAAGAACCTGTTCAGCAATCTGGTCAAAGGCGACGGCGACCTCGTCGATAAGCACGTCGAGTTCTATGACGAATATCTGGCGGTGATGGATCTCACCGCCGAATTCTATCTGCAGACCGTCGATCTGGTGTTCGTGAAGCACGCCCTCCCGAAGGGAGAGATGAAACATCGCGGCAAGCTGGTCGATCCGTCGAAGATCGAGCGCGTCGCGCTGATGACGGTCGAGGGCGAGAACGACGATATTTCAGGTTTGGGCCAGACCGAGGCCACGCATGGCCTGTGCAGTTCGATTCCGGACGCACGGCGCGTGCATTATGTGCAGAAGGGCGTCGGCCATTACGGCGTGTTCAACGGCTCCCGCTTCAGGTCGGAAATCGTCCCGCGTATCTCCGATTTCATGCATTCGTCAGCCCACGCCAAGCGGGCGTTAGTGGCTGCGGAATAGGCTTTTTCGCGCCTTTGGGGCGAAAAAGCCTGATTTATGGAGGATTCCGGGCCTCGCACGCCCGGATTTCTCATGTGGGGCTTAAGCCTTTGAATTTAAGGCGAATTCTGGCCTTAACAATTGCGGCGGCGGAGTGAATATCGCCGACACTTTCCCGGGACGGCTCAAGCATAGAAATGAATCCCAATTTCAGGTTTCATGACCCCGGATGTAGGAGGCCAACTCCTTAAATCTACGATATATTGGGCAAATGATTTGTTTTTGCGCCGATGAATTCCAGTGGCGGCGGATATGGCAGAATCCCGGCAAATTCCTGCTGTCCGGACCCGCTGACATGGCCTTTCGCGCTCTCCTTTATCGCCGCCCCACCGAACCGCGCACGCTCGCGGTGAAAATTGGCTCATCAATCTACGCGGTTCAGTTGCGGCGACACCGTCGCGCGCGCCGATACACGCTGCGTATCCATCCGAGCAGGCGCGAAGCCATTCTCACCATGCCTCCGCGTGGAAATCTCATTGAAGCCAAGGACTTCGCGCAGCGTCACGGCGCCTGGATCGCCGCGCGCCTCGGTGGTTTGCCGAAAGCTGCGCCGTTCTCACCCGGTACATCGGTGCCGCTGCGTGGAAATTTGCACCGGATCGTTCATCGCGCCGGTGTGCGTGGAACCGTGTGGCCGGAAACGCGCGACAGTGGCGACAAGATTCTGTGCGTCGCGGGTGATGCCGAGTTTATTGATCGCCGCATTCATGACTTCCTCAAGCGCGAAGCCCGCCGCGCGTTGACCGATGCCTCGCATCGTTATGCTGACGTGCTTGGTGTGAAGGTGAAGCGCATCACCATTCGCGATCAGTCGAGCCGATGGGGTTCATGCACCTCCGCGGGCGCGCTGTCGTTCTCTTGGCGGCTTATTCTCGCGCCGCCTTACGTGCTGGATTACCTTGCGGCGCATGAGGTTGCGCATCTCGTCGAGATGAATCACTCGCCGCGGTTCTGGAAGGTCGTGGCCAAAATTTGTCCGGCGACGGAGCGTGCCAAGCGCTGGCTCGATACCCACGGCAACGATCTTCATCGTTACGGTATCGAAGAATAACACCTGACCCGTAGGGCAACAGCAAGTCTGAGTCAGTAAAGCTGAATCAGACTTCAGTTGTGCAAGCGGTCAGCGTCGTCCGCCGAAAACGCGATCAATCAGCCAGCCATCGAGACCTGCCGAAGCTTCGGGGCGTGACGATGTCTGCGTCATGGGCGGCTGACCCCGTTGCTGAGTGCGTGCTGGCGCATTTGGCGGCGGGAAGTCCTGATTGTTCGACTGTTGCGGAACAGGATAAGGCTGCTGCTGCGCCGGTGCGCGCGAAGTTCCCGGGAACAGGTTGGAGAAGAATCCGCCCGGCGGCTGCGTTGAGCCCGGCAGCGGCGACGCCGGCATGTTCTGGTGTGCGACCTTCATGAAACGTGTCCACACCTCCACCGGCAGTCCGCCGCCGGTTGCCTTTCTGGTCGGAGAGTTGTCGTCGTTGCCGAGCCACACGCCGGTGACGAGGTTCGCGGTATAGCCGATGAACCAGGCATCACGGAAATCCTGGCTGGTGCCGGTCTTGCCGGCCGCAGGCCACCCCGGAATGTCGGCCTTCTTGGCTGTTCCCGTCACAAGCGTCTCGTGCATCATCACATTCATCATGCCGACGATGTTGGCGGCGATCACGCGCGCCGGCGGATCGTTGCGGCGCGCATACAGCACCTTGCCATCGGGCGTGCGGATTCTGTTCACCACATGAGGCGAGACGGCGAGGCCGCCATTGGCGAACGGCGCGTAGGCGCCCACCAGTTCATTGAGCGAGACCTCCGAGGTGCCGAGCGAGATCGTCGCGTTGGGTTCGAGCTTGGAGGCAATCCCGAGTCGATGCGCGGTGCGCACGACATTGGCCGGGCCGACTTCGAGACCGAGACGCACGGCCACCGTGTTCAGCGACATCGACAGTGCCTGCGTCAGCGTTACCGGGCCGAAATATTCGCGGCTGTAGTTCTCGGGCCGCCAGCCCTTGACGTCGATCGGCGCATCCTGCCGCACCGTGTCGGGCGTCATGCCGGCCTCGATGGCGGTGAGATAGACGAACGGCTTGAACGCCGAGCCCGGCTGGCGTTTCGCCGTCACCGCGCGGTTGAACTGGCTTTCCGCATAGTTGCGCCCGCCTACCATGGCGCGCACCGCGCCGTCCGGCGTCATCGCCACCAGCGCGCCCTGCGAGACGTTGAACTTCACGCTCTTGGTGGCGAGTTCGTCGATGATCGCGGCTTCGGCGACGCTCTGAAGCTTCGGGTCGATCGAGGTTTCCACCACGATGTTCTGGTCGATCTGGCCGACCAGATCGTCGAGCACTTCGCCGATCCAGTCGGCGACATAGTTGATGGTGCCCGCGCCGACCGGCCGCACGGCATAGGACGGCTTTTCGATCGCGGCCTTGGCCTGCGCATCGGTGATGAATTTCACGTCCGCCATTGCGCCGAGCACGATCTGCGCGCGTCGCTCCGCGCCTTCCGGGTTGCGGTTGGGCGCGAGCCGCGACGGCGATTTGACGAGGCCGGCGAGCATCGCGGCCTCGGACAGCGAGACGTTGCGCGCGGATTTGCCGAAATATTTCTGCGCCGCAGCCTCGACGCCGTAGGCGCCGGAGCCGAAATAAACGCGGTTGAGATACAGTTCGAGAATCTCGTTCTTGGAATATTTGCGCTCCAGCCAGAGCGCCAACTCGACTTCCTGCAGCTTGCGCTGGAAGGTGCGCTCCTGGGTCAGGAACAGGTTCTTCGCAAGCTGCTGGCTCAGCGTCGAGCCGCCCTGCGAGACGCCGCGATGAATGAGGTTGGCGACGGCGGCACGCATGATGCCGGTCGGGTCGATGCCGAAATGCGAATAGAAGCGGCGATCCTCGATGGCGATGAACGCCTTCGGCAGATAGGGCGGCAGATCCTTCAACGACACATTGGCGCCCGGCATTTCGCCGCGCGTGGCAATGACGCTGCCGTCCATGCCGGTGATCTGGATGGTCGGCGGACGCTTGGGAATTTCCAGCGACTGGATCGGCGGCAGCTGCGCGCTGACCCAGACAATCACGCCGGCGGATGCGATGATCGCCCAGAGGCCGAGTACGGCGCCCCAATACACCACACGGCCAAGACCGGGCCGCGCGCGTCCCTTCGCCCTGGCCTTGCTTTCGTTGCGGGCCGATGCGCGGGTCTTGCGTGGACGGCGCTCGCGCGGGGCATCGTCCTCATCGTCGTCGACAGGACGGCTTTTTGCCGCGCGCCGCTTCGGCTTGATGTCCTCGTCGTCCTCTGACCCACCGACGCGGTCCCACGGATTGAGGCGGACGCCATCGAGCGATGCGGCGCCGTCGAACTTCGGCTCCTTGCGACCACTCTTCTTTTTGCGTCCTAACGCCATCCAAACCCGTGCCGGCAATACTGATTATGCAAGGCGTGCAGGCTAGCGGTGGCGGTTTAAAGGCGCGTTACGCAAAGGTTAACGAGGGATTAGATGTTCCGTCGCGCGGCCGTCAAAGGCGCGGAGAGAATGCCCATGCGGGCGGCTTGACTTGGCTTTTCGGATCGACACAGGCTGTCGGCCACGCGAATAGGCACGAAGGTAAAATCATGACCGGTCATATCGATCCCACCAAGGATGTGTTCGCCGCGTTCCGCGCCAACGATCGTCCCGGTCCGATCCACATGCTGAATCTGGTGCGGCTGCATGCACAGGCGAAGTATCCCGACGGCCACGTGGCGACCGGCGCGGAAGCCTATGCCAGTTATGGCCGTGAAAGCGGCCCGGTGTTCACCCGGCTCGGGGGTCGGATCGTCTGGCAGGGCAAGTTCGAACTGATGCTGATCGGACCGTCATCGGAACGCTGGGATCACTGCTTCATTGCCGAGTATCCGAGCGTGGCGGCGTTCGTGGAAATGATCCGCGATCCGGTCTACCGCGAAGCGGTCAAGCATCGTCAGGCCGCGGTCGAGGATTCTCGGTTGATCCGCACCGCGCCGATGCAGGTCGGCGCGATGTTCGGCGAGATTCCGGATTAGCGGACCCGTTAACGCCGTCATTGCGAGGAGCGAAGCGACGACGCAATCCAACTTGTTTTGCTCTGGATTGCTTCGCTTCGCTCGCAATGACGAGGTGACGTCCTGAGTTTTATCTGGATTTTTCAGGCCGCGCGCGCCAGCCAGAGCAGGATCAGTGCGACGGCGGCGGGAAGCGCCTGCACGATGATGATCCGCTTGCTGACCGAGTAGCCGCCGTACAGTCCGGCGGCGATCACGCACAGCAGGAAGAACACCTTGATCTGGAAGCCGAACGCCGGATCGGGATGGAGCAAGCCCCAGATCAGCCCGGCGGCGAGGAAGCCGTTGTAAAGCCCCTGATTGGCGGCGAGCACCGCCGAGGCCTGCGCTTTCTCGATGGTGTTGCCGAATGTCGCGAGCCCCTTCGGCTTGGTCCAGAGAAACATCTCCAGCACCAGAAAATAGATGTGCAGCGCCGCCACCAGCGCGACCAGACCATTCGCAATCAAGCTCATCGCAATCTCCCCCAGAAAGAAGGGAACCTAGCAGTAAGCCCAACGATTGCCGAGGCCTCGATGTTGTCGGAAAACGGAAAGACTTCCGGGATCGCCGCGGCCATGATGGCTGCCACACGATCACGGAAACCGAACATGACTGCAAAGCAACCTCAGAGATTTCATCTCGACCGGCTGGAGACGCCGATCGGCACCGCCTTGCTCGTCACCGACGATCAGGGCTTCCTGCGCGCGCTCGACTGGAGCGATTATGAGGCGCGGCTGCATCGCCTGCTGCGGCGGCATTACGGCGACTATGTTCTGGGGAAAGCGCCCGCGCCCAGGGACATGATCGCGGCGCTGACCGGCTACTTCGCCGGCGATCTCGGCCAGTTGAAGACGATCAAATGGCGGACGAACGGCACGGCGTTCCAGCGCAAGGTGTGGAGCGAACTGCACAAAATCCGCGCCGGCAAGACATCGAGCTACGGCGCTTTCGCAATGCGGCTGAACGTGCCGAAGGCGGCCCGTGCGGTCGGTCTCGCCAACGGGGCCAATCCTGTGAGCGTCGTTGTGCCGTGTCATCGCCTGATCGGCGCGGACGGATCGCTCACCGGCTATGGCGGAGGTCTCGCACGCAAGGCGTGGCTGCTTGCGCATGAAGGCGCCGCCTTCAGGCGGTCCCAGCAATGATCCGGGCATGATCCGGAAAACGTGCGAAGATCATGCCCGGTCAGTATCCGCCTAGCTTTGAGCGTTCAGCAGCTTGCCGACGGTGCGGTCGATTTCGTCATACGCGCCTTCGCCGGCATGGCTGTAGACGATGCGGCCGGACTGATCGACGATGTATTGCGCCGGCCAGTACTGGTTGCGCCAAGCATTCCATGTCGCCGAATTGTTGTCCTGCGCGACCGGGTAGGTGATGCCGTGCCGCTTCAGCGCCGCCTGCACGTTGCTCGTGGAGCGCTCGAACGGAAATTCCGGCGTATGCACGCCCACGATCACAAATCCCTTGTCCTTGTACTTTGAGTACAGCTTCGTGACATGCGGCAGCGTATTGACGCAGTTGACGCAGCCATAGGTCCAGAAGTTCACCAGCACGACCTTGCCGCGCAGGCCTGCCATCGTCAGTGGACCGGAGTTCTGCCAGTTGCTGAGGCCCGTGAATTCAGGCGCGGCGGCTTTCGTCTCCGCCATCCGGATCGTTGCGTCGGCGCTGCCTGTGTTATCGCTGCGGCCTGGCAGGGTCGAAGCGATCAGCGCGAGCGCGATAACGGGAATGCTCATGATCGATCGGCGCATGGAAATCTCCTCTGGCGTTACAGGCCGGTCTGGCCATTCGGATAAAACTGGGTCAGCCACGCCACGGCGAGCGTGTCGTATTGAAAGTAGGTCGCGGCGGCGAAGGCGATGACGATTACGCCGAAGCCCTGCTGCAGCCGCGGCGCGATCTGCGCGAGGCTGCGCACGCGCGTGGTGACCGCCTGTCCGCCATAGGCAATCGCCAGCATCGGGATCGCTGCGCCGACGGCATAGGCCACCAGCAGCAGCGAGGCCCACGCGGTGTCTTTCGATGTTGCGATGACGGTCAGGATTGCGCCGAGCACCGGCCCGGCGCATGGGGTCCATACCAGCCCGAGCGTGGTGCCGAGGATGAATCCGCCGAGCAGGCCCTGACGATCGCGCGGCGTGGTGTCCTGTTGTGTCAATCCGGCGAGCCGGATCGACAGCCATTCGAACGGCGCGGGCCAGATCATCAGCACGCCGAACATCGCGAGAAGAACAGCCGCGCCGTCGCGCAGCACGCCCGGATCGAAATCGAAAATACGCGTCAGCGCGCTCAGCACCAGCGCGACGACCGAGAATGCGATCACGAATCCCGCAGCGATGAACGCCGGGCGAAGCCGGTTGGTCTGTCCCATCGACGCGCCGAGCAGGATCGGCAGCACCGGCAATGTACAGGGGGCGGCAATGGTGACGACGCCGGCCAGCGCCGCAAACAGGAGGTTAGGCACAACGATCTCCGCCGAAAATTTCTCACAGTCCGGCGCATGACGGCGCGGCTGCAAGAGGGGTTCGGTGGAGTCTTCGGCGGTGACCGCGCCGTTGTTACCGCGTCACGTGTTCGTGACGCCGGCGTGAGCGGCGATCACGGGGCGGATCCCGTCAGCGGATGAAAAAGCGCACCGGCACGGTGAAGCTCGCGGAGCTTTGCGTCATTTCCGGCGGAAACGATGGCAGCGGTTGCGCGCGGCGGATCATCGCCATGGTTTCGCCATCCAATGCCGCCGAGCCGGAGGATTTGGACAGCCTTGCACTCAGCACGCTGCCGTTGCGGCTGACTGTGAAACTCAGCATGGCGACGCCCTGTTCGCCGGCGGCTTTCGCGGCTGACGGATATTGCTTGTGGCGCTGGAGATGCGCCGACAGCATGCCGTTGTAGCTCGCGCGCGCGGCCTGCGCGGCGCGCGGCGTCGCCGTGGTGCGTGGTGCGGGATTGTCGGTCGGCTTCTTCGGCTTCTGGACGACAGGCTTCGGCTTTTTCTTCACCGGCTCCGGCTTGGGCTTCGGCTTCTCTGGCGGCGCTACAATTTCCGCCTTTTCCTGCGGCGGCGTCGGCGCGATCTGTTCCTCGACAACCTCGGGCTGCTTTTCAGGCTCGGGGGCGGGAGGTTCGGCTTCCTGCATCTGCGGGCCGGGTGCGATGTCTTGCTGCACCGGCTCCGGCGTCGGCGGCGCGGATTCCAGATCGAGCATGATCGGTTCGGATGCCGTGCCGATCGCGTCCGGCAGGGACGGCGTGTACAGCACAAATCCCGCGATCAGCGCCGCATGCGTCGCCACCACCAGCGCCGCCGCCAGACCCCAGCGGCGAACGTCGGAACTATCGGGCGGTCCGTGCAGGACGAGTGTATTCATTGCAACGAGGTCTCTGCCGTCAGTGTAGTGGTTGATTCAGGACGCTAGTTTCGTGCATCGAGCCCGACGAGCGCCACCTTGAGGTAGCCCGCGTTGCGCAGCAGGTTCATGACGTCCATGAGATCGCCGTACGGCACACTCTTGTCGGCGCGCAGATAAACCGGATCGGCCTTCTTGCCGCTGGTGGCGGTGTCGAGCGCGCCTATCAGCGTCGCGCGCGGAACGATGTCCTCGCCGACCGCAACGGAGAGATCGGGCTTCACGGTGATGAAGACCGGCTTGTCGGGCCGCGGCGGCGGGGTAGCCGTGGAGGCCGGAAGCTCGACGCCGAGATCGACGGTCGCCAGCGGCGCTGCCACCATGAAGATGATGAGCAAGACCAGCATCACGTCGATGAACGGCGTGACGTTGATTTCGTGGGTCTCGGTCAGATCGTCATCCGAACCGCCGGCTTTTCCGCCCAGACGCGCGCCCATGACCTTACTCCGCCGCGCGCGCGATGCGCAGGGAGCGGCGGCCCTGATCGCGGCTGATAAGCAGCATCACCTGCGCCGTCGCGTCGCCGAGCAGCGCGCGGTAGGCGGTGATCATGCGAACGAGGTGATTGTAGATCACGACCGCGGGAATCGCCGCGATCAGGCCCATTGCGGTGGCGAGCAGTGCTTCGGCGATGCCGGGCGCGACCACCGCGAGGTTGGTGGTGTGGGCTTCGGAAATGCCGATGAAGGAATTCATGATGCCCCACACCGTGCCGAACAGGCCGACGAACGGCGCGGTTGCGCCGATGGTGGCCAGCATCCCGGTGCCGCGCGCGATGCGCCGCGACATCGCAGCTTCGACGCGGCTGAGCCGCAGCTCGACGCGCTCCTTGAAGCCGTCATCATTGACAGTGTCCGACAGTGCTGCCTCCGCTGCCGCGGATTGAACCAGCCGCGAGACCGCATCCTTGCCGCTGCGGGAGTCACGCTCGGCTTCCATCAGCGAGATGTCGTTGCCGAGAACCTTGATGCGCTTCTTCGCGCGCCGGGTCTCATGGCGCAGCTCAAGCAATTTCGCGACGCAGATCGTCCAGGTGATGAGGGAGGCGAACGCCAGCCCGATCATCACCGCTTTGACGACGATGTCGGCGCCCATGAACATGCCCCACGGTGACAGGTTGTGCGGCAGCGTCGAACTTTTCGCCGTCTGTCCGATAACCGGGGTCTGAGCGGCGGGGGCTTGTGCGGTTGGGGTTTGCGCGGTCGGGGTTTGAGCCTGAGCGCCGGGCTGCTGCATCGCGGGTGTTGAAGCGGCAGGCGGCGTGGCGGGTGTTGCCGCCGCCGGTGTTTGTGCGGCTGGCGTTTGTACGATGGGTGCTTGCGCGGCCGGTGTCGGCGAAGCGGCTGTCGGTGAAGGAGGCGTTTGCGCAAAGGCCTGCGCGACCATCAAGGACGTCGCGGCGGCAAGCAAGACCAATGATCCCGCGGTTCTTTTCGTATTGGTCATGTGCTCTCCGCTTCTTCAAATCGCGCTTGCAGCCGACATCGGGTCGACGTCGGATGGCTTGCTGTTTCGCAGTTGTCGCCGTCTTGCAGTTTTCGCCCAAAGCTCTCGCCGGCAGATCCGCGGCAAGGCACCGCGGCCATAGCCATTGCCGGGAGGCAAGTTTCATTTTCAGAATAATGCACCGCGGTGTCCTTGTCGCCACCGGGAGCCTAGATTTCGCCAAAACTGGAACGATTCCAGAGTCTCCGTCCGGTTAGAATCTCACATTCGTGAACACCCGCACGCCGAGGCCGGGTTGAAGAACCTCGGCCTTCTTGAAGGAAATGTGATTGCGAATCCGCTCATTGAGCAGGTTGTCGCCTGCGAGGCCGATGGTCATGTCGCGCGGTCCGCTGTCGGTCCTGTTGAACGTATGCGTGTAGCTCACCTCTGCCCTGAGCAGATTGTACCCGGCGGTCGGGGTCTCGTTGAGCGACACATCGTTCTGCGCAAACGCATGCAGCAGGCCGACCCGTGTGTACCATTCGGCGCTGCGCCACCACACTCCGCCGCCGGCGCGCATTGGCGCGATGCGCGGCACGTTGGTTCCGTCGGTGAAGGTCGCGCGCACAACGTCGTACTGTCCGTCGATGCCGAACATGCCATCGCCGAGCGGCGTGACGTCGAGTTGTGCCGCGACTTCTGCGCCCCGGAAAATTGCATCGCGCTGGCCGTAGGCGACCTGGGTCAAGGGACCGGTGGCGCCGCAGGTGGCGAATGTATCGGTACAGAAGTTTCCGGTGACCTGCTTGAAAATGAAATCCTGATAGCGCGTGTAGTAAAGACTGGTCTCGAACCGAAACTGTCCCTTGGCGCGCTTGAGGCCGATCTCCGCGGTCTGCGCGGTCTCGATCTTGAGATCCGGATTTCCGATCACGAAGGTTCCTGACGCTCCGTCGGAACCGCGCGAGAAAAGTTCAGGCGCGGCGGGCGCGCGCTGTACGTATTGAGCGTTGAGCGTCGCCACCATGTCCCACGGCAGATCTTTCAGCACACCGAGGCTGGCGCTTTTCGGGGTAAAGGTTCGCCGCGCAGACTCTTCGGAAAACGTATTGGGTGGCGGCAGGAAATCCGCCGGGAAGGACGGCGCCAGTCCCTTGACGATGTGGTTCTCGATACGGCCCGCAGCCTGCACGCGCAGCGTATCGGTGAATTGAATCTGTTCGAAGCCGAAGGCCGCGACGGTGTTGGTTTTGGTCGGCGCCAGCAGGCCGCCGAGGCTGCCGTCGGTGCCAAGGTCGCGCTGGCCGAATTGCGCGCCCCATGTTCCGGTCAGCGCGCCTGCGGCGGTTGCGATTGCCGCGTGATCAAGCTCGAAACGGCCTTCCACCTCGCGGTTCCTGATGATGTTCTTCACCACGTCGACGCCGTTGCCGTCGAGGCCAAGCTCGTCGTGCTTGTAGTTGCTGGCGCCGAAGGTGAAGCGCACCGCATCGATGCCCTCGACCGGCGCGCGCAGTTCGCCCTTGCTGGTCCATTTCGTCTGCTCCATGTCGATGCGCGAATTCTGCTGCGCATCGACCACGCCGGGGATGTGATAGAGGCTGGTGATGTGCTGGATCGCGGTGCCGATATCGCCGCCGTCGAAAATGTAGGAGCCGCCGACGGCTTGTCCTTCCGTCTGCAGCCGCGTGTTGGCCTGCACTCCGCCGGGAATCCGGTAATCGCCCGCGCGCCGGCCGTAGGCATCGGCATGGATCGCGACGTTGTTACCGCTCGCATCGAGACTCACCGCGCCGTCGAGACCGCTGTCCACCGACGACGCGCCGCCCTTGAACCGCGCGCTGAATCCGTCCTGCACCAGTTTCTCGGGAATGCGATTGTTGGTCGCGCTCACCACGCCGCCGATCGCCTGCGATCCGTAGCGCAGCGTCGCCGGTCCGCGGATCACCTCGACCTTGTCGGCACTGAGCGGATCGATCGGCACCACGTGATCTTGACTGAAGTCGGATGCGTCCTGAGTGCCGATGCCGTTTTCCTGTACGCGCACGCGATAATCGTCGAGGCCGCGGATGTTGGGACGGCTCGCGCCCGGCGCGAAAGTCGATGACGCAACGCCCGGCAGCGTCGACAGCAGATCGGCGAGCGACGCCGCATTGCTGCGCTGGATCTCGCGGCCGGTGATCGCGGTGGTGGATTGAAAAGTGTCGTCGATGATGTTGACCGGACCCCGCTGCAGTCCATCGCCGGATACGTTTGCTGTGGGGGCCGCCGTGGACACCGCGATCTCGGGAAGGACTTCCTGCGCCTGGCCAAGACCAACGCCCGCCCCGGTGACCGACACACAGGCCATCCCTGCTACGGAAACCCATGATTTCAAACGCATTTCGCCCCCAACGCCACAACTCGCAGGAACTTGATAATGCAAATGCGAACTATTCGCAATAAGAGTCTTGCGATTGATTCTCAAAGACGTCGAGAGTGGCGGACGGGAATAAAAGCCGGGCAGCCGACAGCGTTTCACCGGAAGCGCACAACGCGCTCCCGGTGACGGATAGAACCATCACATCTCAGATGCCGTTATTCTGCGGGCGCGGCGTCGCCGATGGGCTTCGGCGATTTACTCGCCTCTGCATGCGACGTCTTCGTCCGCATCAGCGCGCGCTGACGGCGCTGGCGCAGCCAGATCAGAATGCCGGTGACGCCGAGCATCGCGGGTATGATGCCGCTCAGGAACACGACAAAACGCCAGACCTCACCCGAATGGCTGCCTTCGTGCAGCCAGCGAATCCATGACGCGGTCCGGTCTCCCGACAACGGCTGAGCGACGCTGATGTCGCCGCTGCGATCGTTGATCATGATTGTCACCGGTTCGGTCTTGCCGTCTTCACGAAGCCTCACGCGCCAGGCGCCGGTCTGGTTCGGATAGAAGATCGCGGCGACGGCGGAGTTCGGCCGCGCGGAGGCGGTTGCGAAAATCTCGGACGGCGAACGGGTCGGGTTCGCCATCACCTGGCCTCCCGGACCGCCGCCGCGCGGTGGCTGCGGCGTCATCGGCGCCACCGACGACAACAGTTCGCGTCCCTGCTGCGGCCATGCGAGATAAATTCCGGTGAGCGAGATCAGCACCAGCGGAAAACAGATCCAGAAGCCGGTGATGTAATGCAGGTTCGACGATGTCGCCGGGCTGCGCCGCCATACGAAGGCGCGCGACCACTGGCCGCGCCGCGGCCACCACAGATACAGGCCGGTGAGCGACAGAATCAGCATCGCGACGCCGACCCATCCGACAATGCTGCGGCCGTAATTCGGAATGGTGAGATTTTCATGGAACACGTGCATGAAGCCGAAGAACGTGTTGCGGAAGTTGGTGATGCCGAGCACCTGCGCGTCGTGACGATCAATCGTCGCGGTCAGGCGCACCGGGCGCTGGCCCTTCGCCGCAGGACCGCGCAACGCAATCGTCAACGGCGTGCGGCTGTCTTCCGGAAAGCCGATGAACAGCGGCACGAAGCCGTCGCCCGCGGCCTTGCGCGCATTGTCGACAGCGCGCGCGATATCCGTGGGCTTCGATGGCGCGACAGCGCCGCGCGGGGTGCTCATGAACTCGCCGATGTCGTCGTGATAGACGAGGATCGCGCCGGACAGCGCCACGGGCACAAGCAGAATGAACAAGCCGATGCCGAGCCACAGATGGATGTTGCGCCACAGCCGCTTCAGTGATCCGCGCCGGGGTGTTGAAGTTGCTGCTGACATTTAGACTCGTTCTAAGCGAAAGTATTGGAGAGATTCTAAAAAGCGTGACGACAAGCGCGACGGCGCACTTCTGCGCTTGTTCTAGTCCCGCTGCGTGTCTGGCTGCAATCGGCGAACGCGTCTGAGACGTCAGTTTGCAGATGTTCTAATCTCAAAGCCTTGCCCTGACCGTCTGCATTTTTCAAAAGCTGCCTTGAAATCGCCGTTCAAGTGAACGCGCGGCAGGTGAGTGGTGGGGCAGGGCAATGCGTCGGAACAGATTCAACAAGGTCATCAAGTCGAAGAAGAACCAGAAGCAAGACAGCGTTGCCGCCGCGCCGCAGACTGCAGCTTCATCGTCGCCTTTCATTCGCGCCTCGGTGCGAAAGCCCGGAACCGCGATGCTCGGCCTTGCGTCGGTGATGCTGGCGACCAACGCGCTGGCGCAGGAAACGCTTCCGACCATCGACGTGCAGGAAACCGCCGGCAATGGTGGCACCGGCGGCTATCAGGCTTCCGCTCCGCAGGTCTCGCGCATTCCGACGCCACTGCTCAACACACCGCAGACGGTGAACGTCGTCACCCAGCAGGTGCTGCAGGAACAGCGTATCACCAGCATGGAAGACGCATTGCGCACCGTGCCGGGAATCACCTTCGCCGCCGGCGAGGGCGGCAACCAGGGCGACACCCCGATCATCCGCGGCTTTGCCGCGCGCGGCGACATTTTCCGCGACGGCATCCGCGATCCGGGCTGGTACACGCGCGACCTGTTCAACGTCGATCGCGTTGAAGTCTACAAGGGGCCGTCTGCGTTTGCGTTCGGGCGCGGCTCCACCGGCGGCGCGATCAACCTCGTCACCAAGCTGCCGACCGGTGTGCCTTACATCGAAGGCTTCGTCACCGGCACCACTGCGGGCGGCTATCGCACCGAACTCGATGCCAGCGGCAAAAAGGACAATGTCTCGGGACGCATCGCCGCGATGTATCAGGACATGCCGACCCCGGGTCGCGACAATGTCGGCGTCAAGCGCTGGGGCGTTGCGCCGTCGATCAAGGTCGATCTGAATCCGGAAACACGGGCCATCGTCAGCTACATCTATCAGGGCGAGGAAAGCGTTCCCGACTACGGCGTGCCGTATCTTCCGGCGCCGGTGCGCAACCCGGCGACAGGCGCGCTCACAAGTCAGGGTTATTACGGTAACGGTCAGGCAACCTCGCCGATTCCGGTGCCGCGCAACACCTGGTACGGCGTCAAGGGCGGGCCGCTCGCCGACGTCGTGCGCACCGATACCCATATCGGCACGATCAAGGTCGAGCGTGACCTCGCGCCCGATCTCAAGATCAGCAACGCAACGCGTTACGTGAGCAATAATCGTTTTGCGATCAATACCGCGCCGCGGTCGCTTGGCGACAACACCAACACGCCGTTCGCGAATCCGTTGCCTCCAGGCCAGTACAATTATCCGGTGGATCAGATGACCATCGGACGGCAGCACTTCCAGATCGAAACCAACAACACGCTGCTGACGAACCAGACCGATATCGGCGGCAAGTTCTACACCGGCTCGCTGCTGCATACGTTCTCAGCCGGTTTCGAGGCGACCCGTGAAACCCGCTACCAGCAGCGCGCGCGCGGTGTCGGGCCAAGCGGAAACGCCTCGAACGTGTGCGATCCTACTCAGCCGGATTGTAGGACCAGCGCCTTCTATCCAGTCGATACGTCGTTCGGCGGAGTCTTCGGCGGCTGGAATTCGTCGCTGTCGACCGAGACCACCACGCTGGCGGCCTACGCCTTCGATCAGATCAAGATCAACGAGTATTTCGAAGTGCTCGGCTCGATCCGGCAAGACCATTACGTGGCTAATTTCGACGATCCCGGCAATGCCACACCCGCCAATCGCAAACTGTCCCGTACGGACGACATGACGAGCTGGCGTGTCGGTGGTGTATTCCATCCGACGAAGAACTCGAGTGTCTATGCGGCCTATGGTGTGTCGTACAATCCATCAGCTGAGTTCGGCGTGCTGTCGAGCTCAGTCAACAACGCTGCGAGCCCGTTGCTGGACCCTGAGAAAAACACCACCATCGAAGTCGGCGCTAAGGCCGATTTCCTCAACAACAAGCTCAGCGTCACCGGCGCGATCTTCCGCATTGAGAAGACCAACCTGCGGATTCCGTCGGACCCCGCAAATACCACTGCGGCGCTGGTGCTCGATGGCCTCGCGCGGGTCGACGGCGTCGAACTCGGCGTGGCGGGGGCGGTGACAGACAAGTGGCAGGTGTTCGCAGGCTACAGCTATCTGAAGTCTGAAATCGTCAACACCAGCAATCTCGCTGAGTTGGGCCGCGAACTGCCCAGCACGCCGCATAACAATTTCAATCTGTGGACGAGTTACGCGATCACGCCGGACCTTACGATCGGCGGCGGTGCGCAATATCAGGACGATGCCTTCGCCAACACCACCAACACCGCCTATGTTCCGGCGTTCTGGCGGTTCGACGCGATGGCTGCCTACAAGGTCACGCGCAATTCGACGCTGCAGCTCAACGTCTACAATATCGGCGACGCGATGTACTATGCCCAGTACTATGCCGGCCACGCGGTGCCGGCCTCGGGACGCTACGCCGCGCTGTCCTACCGCATCCGCTTCGAGCCGGATGCAGCGGTGGCGCCGGCAACCTACGTCAAGTAGCGGCGGATGCTGTTATGCCGGCAACGGGCCGCCCGGTGAGGGCGGCCATGTTGTTTGCGGAAACGGGTTATGCGAATGAGCTTGGACGAAATACGTTTCGGCGGGCATGATCCCGAAAAGCGGACGCCGGTTTTCCGGATCAGGTCATGCCAAGCTAAAGTCCCGTCAATGAAGGAGCCGACGCCATGATGCTGCACATTCCGAATGTGCTGACGCCCGAGCAGGTCGCGCGCTGCAAGGATGTCATGACGAAAGCGGCCTGGGTCGACGGCAACGTCACCGCCGGTCATCAGTCGGGCAAGGTCAAGTTCAACCTGCAACTGCCGGAAGACTCCGCCGAGGCGCGCGAACTGGGCGACATGGTGCGCGGCGCGCTGTCGCGCAATCCGCTGTTCATGTCGGCGGTGCTTCCGATGCAGATTTTTCCGCCGCTGTTCAACCGTTATGACGCCGGCATGACGTTCGGATCGCATATCGACAATGCGATCCGCACCCATCCGCAACTGCCGGTGCGTATCCGGACCGATGTTTCGACCACGCTGTTCATCTCGTCGCCCGAGGATTACGATGGCGGCGAACTGGTGGTCGAAGACACCTATGGCAGCCACAGCGTCAAGCTGCCCGCAGGCGACGCGATTATTTACCCTGCGACCAGCGTCCACCATGTGACGCCGATCACGCGGGGATCGCGCATCGCATCGTTCTTCTGGACCCAGAGCATGATCCGCGACGTCAGCCATCGCGCCATGCTGTTCGATCTCGATATGGCAATCATCCGGCTCAACCAGGATGTGCCCAACCATCCCTCGGTGGTGTCGCTGACGGGCTTCTATCACAACATGCTGCGGCAGTGGGCCGAGGTGTAAACGCTATTGCCTTGCGGTCGGGTGGTGAAAACCTCTCCGATGCAACGCAAGGGTTTTCATCTCGTCATTGCGAGGAGCGCTTGCGACGAAGCAATCCAATCTTTTCCGTAGCTCTCTGGATTGCTTCGCTTTGCTCGCAATGACGGCAAATGGTGACCGTGTTCGAGCCGGGCGCGTTACGCTGATTTCGCCTGCGCCGCGATGAAGGCGCGCCAGCCGCCGAATGATGTGATGTCGCGCGCGCCTTCCACCGCCGCGGCCTCGACCAGAAAGCCCTTCACGCCCGAGCCATCAGCAAGACGCACCGTGCCGATCGACAGCGGCGAGGGGATCGCGGCGACGAATGCGCCGAACGCCTTTGTCGGCAACGCCCACACTTCAACGGCGATGGCGGAGCCCGTGCCGGGATCGACCCGCAGCATTCCCGGTTTGGGCGGCACGGTGCCTTTCAGCGCATAGAGCTTGTAGTCCGGCGTGGTCGATGTTGCTTCGATCAGGCGTCCGCCGAGCGATAGCAATTCATGATTCAACGCCATGCCCGACAGATGCGCGCCGACCGCGATAATCGCCACTTCGTCCTTGCCGGGTTCTTTTGAAACGGATGCGAGCGGCGGTTGCGCGACGCCCTTTGCACCCGTCTTCATTTTTGTATCGGCATGAAACACGCGGCCGATGCTCGCGAGTTGCGCGTCGTGCCCTGCGGGCGCGAGCAGCGTAATGCCGAACGGAATGCCGTCCTTGCGCATCGCTGCGGGCACGGCGAGGCCGCACATGTCCAGCAGGTTGACGAAATTTGTGTAGGTGCCGTTGCGGCTGTTCAACTCGATGGGGTTTGCCAATACCTCGTCGACCGTGTAGGCGGTCGGCGCGGTCGGCAGCACCATGGCGTCGATGTTCTCGAAGGTGGTCCGGCTGATCTGCCGCATCGCCTCCAGCTTGTAGAGCGCGGCAAATGTGTCGGCGGCGGTGACGGTCTCACCTTTGAGCGTGATTTCGCGCGTCACCGGATGCACCGCATCGGGATTTGTCGCGAGCAAATCGCGGATCACCAGATAACGCTCCGCCACCCACGGGCCTTCGTAGAGCAGCCGCGCGGTCTCGTAGAACGGCTCGAGGTCGAATGCGACCGGCGTGGCGCCGAGCGTGATCAGCCGCGCCACCGCCGCATCGTAACTCTGCTCGGAGACGGCATCGCTGAAGAATTTCAATTGGCCCTTGTGCGGAATGCCGATCCGGATGCCGGATGGAAAACCCGTCACCGGGCCGACAAAGCGGTCGCGCGAATAGGGATCGGCGGCGTCGTAACCCGCCATGACATTGAGCGCTATCATGGCGTCATCGACATTGAGCGTGAAGATCGAAACGCAATCGAGAGTGCGGCACGCGGGCAGTACACCGAAGGTCGACATCAGCCCGAGCGAGGGTTTAAGCCCGACAATGTTGTTAAGCATCGCGGGCACGCGGCCGGAGCCTGCGGTGTCGGTGCCGAGCGACAGCGGCACGAGGCCTGCGGACACCGCCACCGCAGATCCCGAACTCGATCCGCCGGGCACGAGGTCGCTATTCACGGCGTTCTTCGGAATCCCGTAAGGTGAGCGCACGCCGACCAGCCCCGTTGCGAACTGGTCGAGATTGGTCTTGCCGATCACGATGGCGCCTGCTGCGCGTAACCGCGCCACGGTGTTGGCATCCTGTGTTGGCTTGTAGGAAAATGCCGGGCAGGCGGCGGTGGTCGCAAGACCCAGCACATCGATGTTGTCCTTCACCGCAACCGGCACGCCGTAGAGCGGCAGCGATGTGTCGCCCTTCGCCATCAGCGCTTCGGCCTCAGCGACGGCCTCGGCCTCATCGCGCAGGCTGATGAAAATCGCGGGATCGCCGTGGTCGCGGATGCGCTGGAAGCTGCGCGCAACGGTCTCGGCAGGCGTCGTCGTTCCCGCGCGATGCGCGGCGACGATCTCGGCAACAGTCTCGGTCACAAATCGGGTCCCGTCATTTTGTCGTTGATCTTATTCCGCCGGTACGGCAGCGGTCTTCGGCATCGCTGCGGTGGCCGCCCCCGATCTGGCATAGGCGAAGAAACCTGCGGCGACCAGAGCATAGGCCAGCGCCACGCCCGGCGTCACGGCGATGCCGACGGCCGGTCCGTGCATGAAGCCGAAGAAAGTCAGCACTGCGCCCGCCGCTGCGAACGCGGAGGCTTTGACGAAGTCGCGTTCGATCACGAACACCGCCATCGCAGCGAGCACGAGCCCTGAGAGGATCGAGCCTTCGCCGAGAATTTCGAGGCCGTGATACAGCACGCCGGTGGCACCGAGCTTGTCCATGCCGACGGCGGCAGCACTTGTGCCTGCGGCGGTCAGCGCGCCATCCACCAATGTCTTGCCCCATGCAGCGAGATGTGGCGTCAGCGCAAGCACGATCGCCGGCGCATGGCTTGCAGGCGTGGCCTGAAACGCCTGCGCGCCGACCAGCATGCCGATGTAGAGCAGAATGGGGAGGATCGCGACGACCGGCACGAGATTGAGCAGCAGCGAGATCACCCCGAGCCACGCCAGCACGATCACCATCAGGCCTGTGGCCGCCGAGTAGCCGATGCGCCCGCCCATCGCTTTCCAGCCGGGATGGCCGATGTAGACCGCGTTGATAAAGGGGTTGCCCATCAGCGCGCCGATCAGACTGACCACGCCGTCGGCGGTCAGCACGCGCGTGGTCGGATAATGATCGCCCGCGGCTTCCGCGCTTTCGACATTGTCCATCGCCTCGACCAGATCGTAGACGCCGAACGGGATCGCGGTGACGAGAATGATGCCGATGAATTCAAAGCCGGAGAACACATGGCCGATGGCGGGGATCGGCAGCGAGAAGCCGACATTGCTGAACGCCGCGCCGAGTTTCGCGAGACTCATGCCGCCGATGTTGAGGCCGAACAGGTTCGAACCCCATGCGATGGCGGTGCCGACGAAAATGGCGACGAGGCCGGCCGGAATGCCCTTGGGATATTTCACGCCGCCGAACCAGCTTGCGAGGATGACGGCAAAACAGGTGAGGCCGATCACCGGCGTCATGAACATCTCGAAGGCGGGCCGCATCGAGATGAATGCGACGGATACACCCGCCAGTGTGCCGAGCAACGCCGCGCGCGGCGTGATGCGTTGAATCCATGGCGCGATGAAGCCGCCGGCCATCAGAATGAAGCTCTGGATGAACACCCAGGTGAGGCCCGCTTCCCACGCCTTGATCGGATCGTTGGTCTTCAACAGGATCGGCAGCATGATCACGAAGGTGACGATGAACATGTGCGGCACGCTGACGCCGGACGGCAGCGCGCAGACGTCGTTGCGCCCGGTCTTCTGCGCGAGGCGATAGGCCAGCCACGCATAGTACATGGTCGAGAGAAACATCATCAGCCCGAGGGCGGGCAGGATGCGGCCGAACACCAGCGAGTCCGGCATCTTGAGCACGAAGCGGAGCAGCGCCGTCAGCGTCAGCATATTGACCAGAATGTTGGTGCCGAAGCCGAAGAAGGCGTTCCAGTCGCCCGGCGCCCACAGGGTCGGTTTGCCGGACGTCACAGCCGTGTCTGATGTGCTCATCGCGCGCCCCTATGCAATCATTTTCGTTTGTTCGGAATTCAGTGCCGCTAAAATCTCTGACGATGAACTGACCCAGCCGAAGATGCCGCCCTGCGCCTTGATCATGCGCAGGCCCATCTCGTGAAATTCGGGGAAGTAGGACGCGCAGCAATCCGCCAGCACGACGCAGCGGTAGCCGCGGTCGTTGGCTTCGCGCACAGTGGTGTTGACGCAGACCTCGGTGGTGACACCGCACACCAGCAGCGTCTCGATGCCGCGCTGTTTCAGGACGTCGCCGAGGTCGGTCGCGTAGAACGCGCCCTTGCCGGGCTTGTCGATCACGATCTCGCCCTTGACCGGATACAGCGCTTCGACGATGTCGTGGCCGGCTTCGCCGCGAATGAGAATGCGTCCCATCGGACCGGGATCGCCGATCCGCAGCGACGGCGCGCCGCGTTCGATCTTGGCGGGCGGCGCGTCGGACAGATCCGGCAGGTGACCTTCGCGGGTGTGGATCACGAGCAAGCCGGCTTTGCGAAACGCGTCGAGTACGAGGCCGCAGGGTTTCACCGCGCGCGCGAGCTGCGACACGTCGTTGCCGAGCGTCTCGCCGAATCCACCGGGCTCAAGGAAGTCGCGCTGCATGTCGATGATGACCAGCGCTGTCTTCGCCCAGGCCACATCGAGCGGCGCAGGCTCCGCTGCGATCGATTTTTTGATTGGCAGCATCGGCGTCACCCCGTTCGTCAGTCTGAACGAAGCAAGCGGTGTGCCATTGTGTACAAGGTGCTACCGGAGCCGGGGGCTGGATGATTGTCGTGTCCGGCCAGCGGGTTGATGCAAGTCGCGGGGATTCGCTGAGGCAGGAAAAGCCGCCCCGCCATTCCGTGGCAGGCTAAATTTTAGGCGACGTGCTGCCGCAGCCGCGGAGGAGGGACGGCGATTGACACGTTCTAAACAATCTGCATTATATTGCATTAGTCGCCGAAGAGCGACGGGAATATCTGCATTATTATTCTAGGATGCAGTCTCCGAGGGAGGGAAGCCAATGTCCGCGTTCGCAGAATCTGCGGCGGAAGAAATGCTGGCTGGTGCGCGGGCATGACGGCGGCCACCGCTCATCGTCAGGCCAGCGCGCAGGCGTTGTTCGCCGCGCCCGAGATTATCGCCGAGCGCAAAGCCGACGGCAGCATCTGGCTGAAATCGGCGACGCCGTTGCAGCCGTTCGCGCGCTGTGTCGGCGACTGGCTCGAGCAATGGGCGGGCGACACGCCCGACGCCGTCTTTCTCGCGGAACGCGGCAGCGCCGACGCGCCGTGGACCAAGCTGACATATCGCGACGCGTTGCGGCGCGCGCGTGCGGCGGGTGCCTGGATTCTGGCGCAGGGCATGAGCGCGCAGCGCCCATTGGTAATTCTGTCGGACAATTCGATCGACCATGCCGTGTTCATGCTGGCGGCGATGCATGTCGGCGTGCCGGCCGCGCCGGTGTCCCCGGCCTATTCGCTGGTCTCGAAGGATTTCGACAAGCTGAAAAGCATGATCGCGCTGCTCGATCCCGGCGCGATCTATGTCGCGAACGCAACAACGTTTGCGCCGGCGCTGAGTGCCATCGCGCCGCTGCACAAGGCCGTCGTCGTGGCGGGCGATCCGGACGGCTTTGACGGCGCGATTGCGTTTTCGTCGTTGACGGCCGCTGCAGCGACGCCGGATGTTGCGCGCGCTTTCGCGGCCGTCGGTCACGACACCATCGCGAAATTTCTGTTCACGTCGGGTTCGACCGGCACGCCGAAGGCCGTCATCAACACCCAGCGCATGCTGACGTCCAACCAGGCCGCGAAAATCCAGACCTGGCCGTTTCTCGGCGAACCCAATCTCACCACGCTGGACTGGCTGCCGTGGAGCCACACGTTCGGCGCCAACCACAATTTCAACTGTGTGCTGCGCAACGGCGGCACGCTTTACATCGACAGCGGCAAGCCCGCGCCCGGCCTGTTCGCGCTCTCGCTCGCAAATCTGCGCGACGTGATCCCGACGGTGTATTTCAACGTGCCGCGCGGCTATGACATGCTGATCGCGGCATTGCGCGAAGACGACGAGTTGCGCCGGCGTTTCTTTTCGCAGGTCAAGCTGCTGTTCTACGCGGGTGCCGCGCTGCCGCAGAATTTGTGGGAGGCGCTCGAGACGTTGTCGATCGCGACCGTCGGCCATGCCGTGCCGATGGTGTCGTCATGGGGCTCGACCGAAACCGCGCCGCTGGCCACCGATTGCCATTTTCAGGCGCCGCGCTCGGGCAATATCGGCGTGCCGATTCCCGGCACCGAAATCAAGCTGGTGCCGACAGGCGACAAGCTCGAGGCGCGGGTGCGCGGACCGAACGTGACGCCGGGATACTGGAAAGCGCCGGAGCAGACCGCGAAGGCGTTCGACGCCGACGGGTTCTACCTGATGGGCGACGCGATGATACTCGCGGATGCCGCGCGTCCCGAACTCGGCCTGTTTTTCGACGGCCGCGTCGCCGAGGACTTCAAGTTGACCTCCGGCACATGGGTCAGCGTCGGCACGTTGCGCATCGCCGGTATTGCGGCACTTGCGCCGCTGGCGCAGGACATCGTGGTCGCCGGTCACGACAAGGACGATGTCCGCTTTCTGGTGTTCCCGAACATCCCGGCCTGCCGCGCATTGGCGAAGCTGCCTGATGCCGATGTCACTGAGGTGCTGCGCGCGCCGGTTGTGCGCGAGGCGGTGGCGCAGGGGCTGGCGCGGTTGAAGGCGAAGGGCGGCGGTTCGTCAAGTTTCGCGACCCGCGCGTTGCTGCTGGTGGATTTGCCGTCGGTGGACGGCGGCGAGATTACCGACAAGGGTTACATCAACCAGCGCGCGGTGCTGTCGCGGCGCGCTGCGGATGTTCAAAGGCTCGACGACGATGGATGCGGCGACTGGATCGGGTGCCCGTCCTGACGACACGCAAACGTCGATCTTGAAAACAGCGGGCGATGCGTGCTGCAATCGGATTCAAATATAAAAAAGGGAGGGAGAGGTCTATGTCGAAAATTTTGAAGGTGAGCCGCCGGACGCTGCTGTCCGGCGCGGCGGGAGCAGCGACACTGGCCGTGACGCCACGCCTGTTCAGCCCGGCGATCGCACAGAACGCGCCGCTGAAGGTGGGGCTGATGCTGCCTTATACCGGCACTTACGCCAAGCTCGGCCAGTTCATCGACAATGGTTTCAAACTCTATAGCGAGCAGAAGGGTGGCAAACTCGGAGGCCGCGCGATCGAATTCGTGCAGGTTGACGATGAATCGAAGCCGGAAGCCGCCACCGACAACATGAACCGGCTGGTCGGGCGCGAGAAGGTCGATGTCGTGGTCGGCACGGTGCATTCCGGCGTTGCCATGGCCATGGTCAAGGTGGCCCGCGACACCAAGACTATGCTCATCATTCCGAATGCCGGCGCCAACGACGCCACCGGCGCGCTATGTGCGCCGAACGTGTTCCGCACCTCGTTCTCGAACTGGCAGACGACCTATCCCGCCGGCAAGGTGCTGGTCGATGCCGGCGTCAAGAATGTCGTCACCATCACCTGGCGCTACACCGCCGGCGCGGAAATGATCAGCGCGTTCTCGGAGAATTTCACCAAGTCCGGCGGCAAGATCGTCGAGGATCTGACGCTGCCGTTCCCCGAGGTGGAATTCCAGGCGCTCATCACCCGTATCGCGACCCTGAAGCCCGACGCGGTGTTCTCGTTCTTTGCCGGCGGCGGTGCCGTGAAGTTCGTCAAGGATTACGCGGCGGCGGGTCTTAACAAGACCATTCCGCTATACGGCGCGGGATTCCTCACCGACGGCACCATTGCGGCGCAGGGTGCGGCGGCCAACGGCATCAAGACCACGCTGCACTATGCCGACAATCTCGATCATCCGGCCAACGTCGCCTTCCTGAAAGCGTTCAAGGCCAAGACCAACATGGACGGCGATATCTATGCCGTGCAGGGTTACGACGCGGCCGCGCTGTTCGACATCGGCCTCACAGCGGCGGGCGGCGATGCCAAGGCGCAGGGCAAGATGATCGCCGCGATGGGAGCGGCGAAGATCGATTCTCCGCGCGGGCCGTTGAGCTTCAACAAGGCGCATAACCCGATCCAGAACATCTATTTGCGCGAGGTGCGCAACGGCCGCAACGAAATGGTGTCGATCGCGCAAGCCGCCGTCGACGATCCGGCGCGCGGCTGCAAGATGGCGTAAGGCCCGGCTACGCTGAGCGCGATGTTAAAAATTGTCATGGCCGGGCATAGCCGTTCGAAGAACGACGTAAAGAACGCCTATGTCCCGGCCATCCACGCCTAAACCTGATTTTGCTACAAGGAAGACGTGGATGCCCGGGACAAGCCCGGGCATGACGTCTTTTACTGTCCCGACGTCTCTGCTTACAGGACTCTTTCGATGGATCTCGTAACCCTCGGCATTCAGCTTCTGAATGCCATTCAGTATGGGACGGTCCTGTTTCTCGTCGCCAGCGGACTGACGCTGGTGTTCGGCATTCTCGGCGTGATCAATCTGGCCCACGGCGCGTTCTACATGCTGGGCGCGTATCTGGCCTACTGGATCGCGGCCTATACCGGCAGCTTCTGGATCGCGGTCGTCGCAGGCGTCGCCATTGCGTTTGTCATCGGATTGTTGCTGGAAAACGTTTTCATTCGCAGGCTCTATGGCCGTGATCATCTGGCCCAGGTGCTGCTCTCGTTCGGTCTGATCCTGGTCATCGATGAGGTGCGCCAGTTGCTGTTCGGCAAGGATGTCCACTCGGTGCTGCCGCCGGAAGGGCTGCGCGGTGCGATCCAGCTCACCGACAACCTGTCCTATCCGGTGTATCGGCTGGCGATTTGCGCGTTCTGCCTCGTGGCCGCGGCGATCATCTTCCTGGTCATCACGCGCACCAAGATAGGCATGATCGTGCGCGCCGGCGCGGAAAACCGCGAGATGACCCGCACGCTCGGCATCAATTTCGACACGGTGAATCGCTACGTGTTCGCGGTCGGCATCGCGCTGGCGGCGCTCGGCGGCATCGTCGTCGCGCCGATCTCGACCGTCTATCCCGGCATGGGCGACAGCATGCTCATTCTCTCCTTCGTCGTGGTCGTGCTCGGGGGAATCGGTTCGATCGGCGGCGCGGCGATCGGTGCGCTGCTGATCGGCCTCACCGATACGTTCGGCAAGGTATTCTTCCCGAGCGTGTCCAGCGTGCTGATCTATGTGCTGATGGCGGCGGTCTTGCTGTGGCGTCCGAACGGCATACTCGGCCGGCGGGAATTCTAGCATGGGTGCACATATCAATTCGCGGACATGGTTCATCCCGGCAGGGCTGTTGGTGCTGGCGATCGCGCTGCCGTTCGCAGTGCCCACATATTATGTGCAGTTCGTCAGCAAGGCGCTGATCATGGGCATCCTGGCGATGTCGCTCAATCTCGTGGTCGGCTACGGCGGGCTGGTGAGCTTGTGTCACGCGGCCTTCTTCGGCATCGCAGGTTATGCGCTGGCGCTGGCCTCGCCGAAATACGACCCGGCCGCGCTGTGGTGGACGCTGCCGCTTGCGGTGGCGGCATCCGCTGCTGCCGCCGCGGTGATCGGTTCGCTGGCGCTGCGCACGCGCGGCATCTATTTCATCATGGTGACGCTGGCATTCGGCGAAATGCTGTTCTTCCTGTTTCATGACTCGAAGTTCGCCGGCGGCTCGGACGGCGCGTTTATCTACAACAAGCCGTCGATGATGCTGGGCGCCATCGCGCTGCTCGATCTCGAGAAGCCGCTGACATACTATTTCGTCGTCCTCGCCGCGTTGATAGCGGTGATCGCGCTGCTGACCATGATCGTGCGTTCGCCGTTCGGTCACGCGCTGGCAGCGGCCCGCGACAACGAGCGCCGCGCCCGCGCGCTCGGTTTCCCGGTATTTCGCGTGCGGCTGACGGCGTTCGTGATCTCGGGCGCGATTGCGGGCATCGCCGGATACTTCGCGGCCGCGCAATTCGGTTTCGTCGCGCCGCAGATGCTGGGCTGGCATTTGTCGGCGACGGTGCTGGTGATGGTGCTGATCGGCGGTCAGCGCTCGGTGGCGGGGCCGCTGGTCGGCGCGCTGGTGCTGATCGGGCTCGAGGAAGTGCTGAAGGCAACGACGGAGCACTGGAAGCTCGCGGAAGGGCTGATCGTGATCCTGATCGTGATGGCGTTGCCGAATGGTGTCCGCGATCTTTTGAAGATGGTTCTCCCGGCGCAGGGTGCGGATGACACGGGTGCCGAACTCCCACTCGGCGTTGCGAGGAGCGAAGCGAAGGGAGCGGGTCATGGCTGACATGAATATCGCGCTCCGCGCCGTGGGCCTGAAAAAGCATTTCGGCGGTCTCACCGCCGTCTCCGATGTTTCGCTCGACGTCCACACCGGCGAAATCCACGCCGTGATCGGACCGAACGGCGCCGGCAAGTCGACGCTGATCAATCTGCTGTCCGGCGACCTCTCGCCGAGCGCGGGGGAGATCGTGCTCGGCGGTCAAAATTCTTCCGGATTTCAAGACATCACCGGACTTGCGCCGGACCGCCGCGCGCGCGCCGGGCTCGGCCGGTCTTATCAGAAGACCACGATCTTCCCGCAGTTCAGCGCGCAGGAGAATGTGCGGCTGGCGGCGCAGGCGCACTCATCGTCGCCGCTGAAAATGTTCGGCGACGTGACGTCGGACGCGGACGTCAATCGCCGCACCCGCGAGGCGCTCGAGCAGGCGGGACTCTCGGCGCGCGCGCAGATGACGGCGACGCATCTGTCCCACGGCGAGCAACGCCAGTTGGAGATCGCCATGGTGCTGGCGACGCAGCCGCGCATTATCCTGCTCGACGAACCGCTGGCGGGGATGGGGCAATCCGAAGCGCGCAAGGTCGTCGATCTCATCGCCTCGCTGAAAAAGGGCCGCGCGGTGCTGGTGGTCGAGCATGACATGGATGCGGTGTTCGAACTGGCGGATCGTTTGACTGTGATGGCGGACGGTCATGTGATCGCCAGTGGCTTGCCGCAGGATGTCCGCGTCGATCCGGCGGTGCGGCTGGCCTATCTCGGCGTCGAGGAGAACGCGGCATGAGCGCGCTTCTCGATGTGCAGAAGCTCGAAGCCTTCTATGGCGCGGGGCAGGTGCTGCACGGCGTCGCACTCGCGGTTGCGCGCGGCGAACAAGTAGCGCTGCTTGGCCGCAACGGCATGGGCAAGACCACGTTGTTACGCTCGCTGATGGGGCTGGTCGCCGACAAGCGGGGTCAGATCAATCTCAACGGCCGTGACATCATGCGCGCGGCACCTGAGACCATCGCGCGCGCGGGCGTGGCGCTGGTGCCGGAAGGCCGCGGCGTGTTCGGCTCGCTGTCGGTGGTGGAGAATCTCGTGATGGCCGCGCGGCCCGGCATCGACGGACGCCGGGCGTGGACGCTGGAGAAGATCTACGAGCTGTTTCCGCGCCTGCACGCGCGGCGCAGCAACGGCGGGCAGCAACTCTCCGGCGGCGAGCAGCAGATGCTGACCATCGGCCGCGCGCTGATGACCAATCCCGATCTGATCCTGATCGATGAGGCGACCGAAGGCCTCGCGCCTCTGGTTGCAAAGGACATCTGGAAGACGCTTGGCGTCATTCGCAGCGAGGGCGTCGCAACCATCGTGGTCGACAAGGATTTCCGCTCGCTGTCGAAGATCGCCGACCGCATGGTGATGCTGTCGAAGGGCACGGTGGTGTTCGACGGCACACCGGCCGAACTGGCGCAGAAGCAGGAATTGCTGGAGCAGCATCTCGGGGTGTGATGCCGGGCTGCCTGCTCCGCACTCATATGTCATCACCGGGCTTGACCCGGTGATCCATCTTAAAAGATTTTTCGAAGAAGATGGATTGCCGGGTCAAGCCCGGCAATGACGGCAGATTATGTGGTCACCACCAATCCCGCATCGTTCGCTTCCACAATGTCCCGCACCATTGGCTGCGGCCATTGCACCACGAGGGAGCCGATCAAATCCTCAAGCCCCGTCTCATCGAACGCATCGTAGAACACCGGCGTCGCAGCGCGGGCGATGAACGCGTGCAGCAGATGCGCGGCGTCGTAATCATAAACAATGTCGGTCGGCACGATGCCTTCGCGCCGCATCAGAAAACGGCGAAAGCCCGTCAACCGCGCGCGGTTATCATCGAGTGCAGCGAACGACAGCACCAGGGCTTCGTGCGCGATACGCGGCCCGTCCTGCATGCGGTCGAGCATCGGCAGCGCGTTGGCGTCGATGACGTCGGCGAGGGTGCGGAAATCGCTCGACATATCCTCGGTGTGGAGAGTGTTGCGGATGGCGACGATGTTGGCTGCGTCAAGCCCGCGTGCGGCGAGCAGGTCCGCAAGCGTGTGTGCGGGATTCGCGGTTTCGGTCTGCAATGGCGCGATAATATCGAGAGCCGCGCTCATTGCGCGGCGACGGCGTGGGGTGTGAACTTGAGCGGCTGTTTCGCCAGCACCGGCGCGACGGTGTCCGCCAGCCGCCGCGCGGCTTCCTCGATATCGAGTCCTGCGGTATCGACCTGCGCCGCCGCGCGCGCATAAAGCGGTTCGCGGCTGATCAGGATGGTGCGCAGTTCCTGCATGGCGGAACGGTCGTCGGCCATCGGCCGCAGGTCGCCCTGCTTGCGGACGCGTCCCATGTGTTCCTCCGGCGCGGCCTTGAGCCAGACCGTGTAGAACGACGACAGCACAAGATCGAACGTCACCGGCTCGGAGACGATGCCGCCGCCGGTCGCGAGTACGATGGGTTCGTTGCGCGCGAGCAGTTGCGCCAGTGCGGCCTGCTCCATGCGGCGGAAACCTTCCTGGCCGTAGAGCGCGATGATTTCGGCGACCGACAGGCCGTTCTGCTGTTCGACTTCCTTGTTCAGTTCGACAAAGGTCCAGCCGATCTTTTTCGCCAGCATTTTTCCGAGCGTTGATTTGCCCGCGCCGCGCAGGCCGATCAGCGCGATGCCCGCGAAGGTATTGCCGTGGCGCGATCCGTTACCGGACAGAATCTCCTTGGCTTGTGCGATCTGCGGCGGCGTCGCGTTCCGCATCAGGTCGCGGATCACCAGCCAGTCGGGCGTCGTGTCCGCGGTCGGGATGAGATCCTCGACATGCGCGCCCATCGCCGCCGACACCCGCCGCAGCAGCACGATGGAAACGTTGCCCTTGCCGCTTTCAAGCTGCGCGATGTAGCGCTCGGAAATTCCCGACACCTTGGCCAGCACCTTGCGCGACATGCCGCGCAGCGCGCGCATGGTGCGGACGCGCTGCCCAAGCTGCTCAAGGAATTGGGTTTCCGGTTCTGCCTGCGGGGTCATGCCGTTTCGACTCGTGGACGTACCTGAAACATAATGCCGGAAAAGGTTGACAGCAAGCTCAGGCGGTGACTTTATATGAATTATAATTCTAAGAAGCAGTCAGCGGGAGAGCGTCGTGCGGGTGAAGGGTGGACTGGGCGCCGGCCCAGAATCGAAGTCATGAGCGATTTGTCCGGCGGATACAATGCCGTGACCTATCTGCTGGACCGCAATGTGGCGGCCGGGCGCGGCGGCAAGATCGTGTTCAAGGACCCGGTGTCCGAGATCACCTACGGCGAGTTGCAGGCGCAAACCCGCCGGCTCGCCAACCTGCTGCGCCGTCTCGGTGTGCGGCGGGAAGAGCGCGTCGCGATGATGATGCTCGACACCATCGATTTCCCGATCGTGTTCCTGGGAAGCATCCGCGCCGGCATCGTGCCGGTGCCACTCAACACGCTGCTGACGTCCGAACAATATGCCTACGTGCTGGCGGATTGCCGCGCGCGCGTGCTGTTCATTTCGGACGCGCTGTTGCCGGTGGTGAAGGACGTGCTTGGCCGCTTGCCGGACCTTGAGCATGTCGTGGTGTCCGGGACAAATGCGCCGGATTCTTCCGGGCATCCGCACCTGTGGCTCAGGGATGAACTCGCCAATGAGAGCGACCAGTTCGAAACCGTAGCTACTCATCCCGACGAGCCCGCGTTCTGGTTGTACTCGTCGGGCTCGACCGGCATGCCGAAGGGCGTGCGTCATCTGCATTCCAATCTCGAGGCCACTGCCGAGACCTACGCCAAACAGGTTCTCGGCATTCGCGAGGATGACGTGGGGCTGTCGGCGGCGAAACTGTTCTTTGCCTATGGCCTCGGCAACGCGCTGACCTTTCCGATGTCGGTGGGTGCGACGACGATCCTCAATCCGGAACGTCCGACGCCGCAGGTGATGTTCGAGCTTATCAGAAAACACGATCCCAGCATTTTCTTCGGGGTGCCGACGTTGTTCGCGGCGATGCTGAACGACGACGCCTTCAAAAGTGAGCCGCGCACCAAGCGACTGCGCGTCTGCACTTCGGCGGGCGAAGCTTTGCCGGAACTCGTGGGACAAAGCTGGCAGCAGCGTTTCGGCGTCGACATTCTCGATGGTGTCGGCTCGACGGAGCTGCTGCACATCTTTCTGTCCAACGCGCCGGGCGATATCAAGTACGGCACATCCGGCAAGCCGGTGCCGGGTTATTCGGTGCGGCTTGTGAATGATGCAGGCGCGGACGTCGCGGACGGCGAGGTCGGCGAGCTGCTGGTCAATGCGCCGTCGGCGGGCGAGGGCTACTGGAATCAGCGCAGCAAAAGCCGCCAGACATTCGAGGGCGGCTGGACCCGCACCGGCGACAAATACACCCGCGATGCCGAGGGCCGTTACACCTACTGCGGCCGCTCCGACGACATGTTCAAGGTGTCGGGCATCTGGGTCTCGCCGTTCGAAGTCGAGAGCGCGCTGATCACGCATCCGTCGGTGGCCGAAGCCGCCGTGGTGCCCGCCGAAGATGCTGAAGGTTTGCTGAAGCCGAAGGCATTCGTGGTGCTGAAGCAGGGCGCGTCGGTCAGCGATCTCAATGGCGCACTGAAAGAGCACGTCAAACAGAAGATCGGCCCGTGGAAATATCCGCGCTGGATCGAGGTGGTGGAGTCCTTGCCGAAAACCGCGACCGGAAAAATCCAGCGCTTCAAGCTGCGCGAGAATCCATGATGTGTCATGGCCGGGCTTGTCCCGGCCATCCCGAATATGAGGGCACAGTGCTCACTCAATCGGGATCACCGGGACAAGCCCGGTGATGACAAGCAAATTGCGCTTACTCGCAATAAATAGGAATTGGCCAATGACCACCCTGCAACCTTCCGGCACACTCTCTATCGGCGATGCGAGCCTTGAGTATCGCATGATCGGACCCATGCCCGACAAGGCGCCGACGATCGTGATGCTGCACGAAGGTCTCGGCTCGGTCGGGCTGTGGGGCGATTTCCCGGACAAGCTTCAGGCTGCGACGGGCGCAGGTGTGTTTGTGTATTCGCGCGCGGGTTACGGCAACTCGTCGCCGGCAAAGCTGCCGCGTCCGCTGAACTTCATGGATATCGAAGCGCTCGAGGTCTTGCCGAAGGTGCTCGACGCCATCGGCTTCCGCCGCGGGCTGCTGCTCGGTCACTCCGACGGCGCGTCGATCGCGACCATCTACGCCGGCGGTAGTCAGGATCATCGGGTGCGCGGCGTCATGCTGATCGCGCCGCATTTCATGGTCGAGGAGTTCGGGCTGGTCTCGATCGAGAAGACCAGGCGCAACTACGACAGCGGCGATCTCAAGCCGAAGCTGGCGCGCTGGCATAAGGATGCCGACAACGCGTTCAACGGCTGGGCCGACGTCTGGCTCGATCCGAAATTCCGCGAGTGGGATATTTCTGAGTCGTTGGCTTATGTGCGCGTGCCGGTCGAAATCATTCAGGGCGTCGATGACCAGTACGGCACGCTGCGTCACATCGAGATCGCGCAGACCGAATGTTACTGCCCGGTCGATGCCACGATCATTCCCGGCGCCGGCCATTCGCCGCACCGCGAGAAGCCCGAACCGACGCTGAAAGCGGCGGCGGATTTCGCCAATCGCTTGTTGTCGCTGCATGGCGAGGGCGCTCCGGAACGTGCCGCCTGACCACGATAAAAGTGCAAAATAATGCAGTATAAAGCTGGACAGGTGTAATAATCTGCATTATCGTGCATTATAATTCAGATTTCGATCAAACCAAGGGTGGCCTATGGCCCAAGCAGACCGAAAACTCGCCAACAGCGCGACCTTCATCGATTTCCAGACCGAGCCATCGAAGTACCGGCACTGGAAGCTCGATGTGGCGGGCGATGTCGCCACTCTGACCATGGATGTCGACGAGAACGGCGGCCTGTTCGAGGGCTATCTGCTCAAGCTGAATTCCTACGACCTCGGGGTGGATATCGAACTGGCGGACGCGGTGCAGCGGCTGCGCTTCGAGCATCCGCAGGTGAAAGTCGTGCTGCTGCGTTCGGGCAAGAACCGCGTGTTCTGCGCCGGCGCCAACATCCGTATGCTCGCCGGTTCGACCCACGCCCACAAAGTGAACTTCTGCAAGTTCACCAACGAGACCCGCAACGGCATTGAGGATTCGTCGGAGAATTCCGGCCAGCGTTTCATCTGCGTCGTCAACGGGACTGCCGCCGGTGGCGGTTATGAACTCGCGCTCGCCGCCGATCACATCATCATGGCCGACGATGGTTCGGCTGCGGTCGCGCTCCCCGAAGTGCCGCTGCTCGCGGTGCTGCCCGGCACCGGCGGGCTCACGCGTGTCGTGGACAAGCGCAAGGTGCGCCGCGATCACGCGGATTTCTTCTGCACCATCGAGGAAGGCATCAAGGGCAAGCGCGCCGTGCAGTGGCGACTGGTGGACGAGATCGTGTCGAACTCGAAGCTCGAAGCCAGGGTCGCCGATCGCGCAAAGGAATTCGCCGGTCAGTCGAAGCGCGCGGGCGAGGGGCAGGGCGTGACGCTCAAGCCGCTGAACCGAACCGTCACCGATGACGGAATTCGCTATGGTTTCGTCAGCGTCGATCTCAATCGCGCGGGCCGCATCGCCACCATCACGATCAAGGCGCCGGACAACGATCCGCCCGCCGATGTCGCGGGCATGACCGCGCAGGGCGCGGACTTCTGGCCGTTGCAGGTCGCGCGCGAACTGGACGACGCCATCTTGCATCTGCGCATCAACGAGCTTGAAACCGCAATGCTCGTATTCAAGTCCCACGGCGAACGTTCGCGCGTGCTGGCCTATGATGCGTTTCTGGAGGCCAACAAGACCAACTGGCTGGTCAACGAGATCACGCATTACTGGAAGCGCGTGCTCAAGCGCATCGACGTCACCTCGCGCACCCTGGTGACGCTGGTCGAGCCCGGCTCCTGCTTCGTCGGCACGCTGGCCGAACTGGTGTTCGCGGCCGATCGTTCGTACATGCTGATCGGCGAGAAGCAGGGCGACAACCGCGCGCCCGCCGAGATCGTTCTCAGTGCGGCAAACTTCGGCCCCTATCCGATGAGCCACGGTTTGACCCGGCTGGAATCGCGCTTCCAGGCTGATCCATCTGACGTGGGCACCGCCAAAGCGAAAATCGGCGAGGCGCTCGATGCCGAGACTGCCGAGGAACTGGGCCTCGTGACCTTCGCGCTCGACGATATCGACTGGGACGATGAGGTTCGCGTGTTCTTCGAGGAGCGTGGCAGCTTCTCGCCCGACAGCCTTACCGGCATGGAAGCCAATTTACGCTTTGCCGGGCCCGAGACCATGGAGTCGAAAATCTTTTCGCGCCTCACCGCGTGGCAGAACTGGATTTTCCAGCGGCCGAATGCGGTCGGCGAAAACGGCGCGCTGCAACGTTACGGCACCGGCGTGAAAGCCGATTACGACATGACGAGGGTTTGAGAAAGTAAGGCGTCATCCTGAGGTGCGAGCACTTGCGAGCCTCGAAGGATGAACGCCGGAACAGTGAACCGTCACCCTTCGAGGCTCGCGCTAAGAATGCGCTCGCACCTCAGGATGACGGGGAAGAAGTAACGAAATGCGCGGCACGGAACAGTCAGGAGCACGCCATGAACATCATGAACGTCGACTACACCACCAAGATCCCGAACAACGTCAATCTCGCCGAGGACCGTCAGGTGCTAAAAGCGCTGGAGGGTTGGCATCCGGGTTATCTCGACTGGTGGAACGACATGGGGCCGGAAGGCTTTCAGGAATCGCTGGTTTATCTGCGCACCGCGATCAGCGTCGATCCGAAAGGCTGGGCCAAGTTCGATTATGTGCGCATGCCGGAATATCGCTGGGGTGTATTGCTGGCGCCGCAGGACGAACAACGTCAGGTGAATTTCGGCCAGCACAAGGGCGAGAAGGCGTGGCAGGAAGTGCCCGGCGAATATCGCGCCATGCTCCGCCGTCTGGTCGTGATTCAGGGCGACACCGAGCCGGCGTCGGTCGAGCAGCAGCGCTTTCTCGGAAAGACCGCGCCGTCGCTCTATGATATGCGGAACCTGTTTCAGGTCAACGTCGAGGAAGGCCGCCATCTCTGGGCGATGGTCTATCTGCTGCAAAAGTATTTCGGCCGCGACGGCCGCGAGGAAGCCGACGATTTGCTGCGTCGGCGTTCGGGCGACGAGGATGCGCCGCGCATGCTCGGCGCATTCAACGAAGCCACCCCGGACTGGCTGTCGTTCTTCATGTTCACCTTCTTCACCGACCGCGATGGCAAGATGCAGCTTGAGTCGTTGGCGCAATCCGGTTTCGATCCGCTGTCGCGCACCTGCCGCTTCATGCTCACGGAAGAAGCGCATCACATGTTTGTCGGCGAGACCGGCGTCAGCCGCGTGCTTCAGCGCACCTGCGACGCGATGAAACAAGCCGGCATCGAAGATCCGAACGAGATCGAGAAGGTCCGCGCGCTCGGCGTCATCGATCTGCCGACCATGCAGAAAAAGATGAACCTGCATTACTCGCTGTCGCTGGATCTGTTCGGCTCGGAAGTCTCGACCAATGCCGCGAATTTTTACAATTCCGGCCTCAAGGGCCGCTTCCAGGAAACCAAGATCGACGACGATCATCGCCTGACCGATGATATCTACAAGGTGCTCAAGTTCGTGGACGGCAAGATCACGCTGGTGGACGAGCCGGCGCTGACTGCGCTCAACATGCGGCTGCGTGACGACTACACGCTGGATTGCGAGAAGGGCGTCGAGCGCTGGAACAAGGTGATCGAGAAGACCGGGGTGAAGTTCCGTCTGGAATTGCCGCACACCGCGTTCCATCGCCAGATCGGCGAATTCACCAACGTTAACGCCACGCCGAAGGGCGTTATTGTCAGTGACGCCGAATGGGCGAAGATCAAGAACGACTATCTGCCCTCGACGGCCGACGGCGATTTCATCTCATCCTTGATGGAGCCGGTCTCCGAGCCCGGCAAGTTCGCGAACTGGATCGCGCCGCCGAAGGTGGGCATCGACAACAAGCCCGGCGACTTCGAATACGTGAAGATCGCGGCGTAACCGGACCAAATTCATGAACGCGCCGACGCAGGAATTGCTCAAGCAACATCTCATCGATCCGGAAATATGCATTCGCTGCAACACCTGCGAAGAGACATGTCCGGTCGATGCGGTGACGCATGACGGCAATAACTATGTCGTCGATGCGAGCATCTGCAATCACTGCATGGATTGCATTTCGCCGTGCCCCACGGGCTCGATCGACAACTGGCGCGTGGTGATGAAGGCCTATTCGCTCGAGGACCAGTATTCGTGGGAAGAATTGCCGAAGCAGGAAGAGGTCGCGGCGGCGGCGGCAGGTGAGGGCGGCACGGTCGAGGCTCTTGAGGATGAAGTCTCCAAACTTCTTGAGGAGGCCCGCAAGGGCCTCGGCGGCAAGCCGGTTGCGCCGCATTCCGCCAGCAAGCCGACGGTCAATCTCTACAATCGCGGCAAGCCCGCGACCGCGACCGTCACCGGAAATTTCCGGCTGACCGACGCCAATGCCGATTCCGACGTGCGCCATATCATTCTGGACTTCGGTGATCAGCCGTTCCCGGTGCTGGAAGGCCAGAGCATCGGCATTGTCACGCCGGGCACCGATGAAAACGGCAAGCCGCATGTGGCGCGGCTGTATTCGGTGGCAAGCCCGCGCGGTGGCGAGAAACCCAACACCAACAATCTCGCGCTCACCGTGAAGCGGGAGGACAAGGGTGTCTGTTCGAATTATCTGTGCGATCTGCCGCGCGGCGCGAAGCTGGAAATCACCGGTCCGTTCGGCGCGACCTTCCTGATGCCGGACGACCCCGCCGCCAACATCATCATGATCTGCACCGGCACGGGGTCCGCGCCGTTTCGCGGCTTCACCGAACGGCGTCGTCGCGCCATGCCCGATGCGGCCGGACGCTTGCTGCTGTTTTTCGGCGCGCGGCGTCCGGAGGAACTGCCGTATTTCGGGCCGTTGCAGAAGGTGCCTGAAAAGCTGTTGGGCAAATACTTCTGCTACTCGCGCGTGCCGGACCAGCCGCGCGTCTATGTGCAAGATCGAATCCGTTCCGAGATGGCGCAGATTGCCGCGCTGCTGCGCGACGACAAGACCCATGTCTATATTTGCGGCCTGAAGGGCATGGAGAGCGGTGTCGATGAAGCGTTTGCGGACGCTTGCCGCAGTGCCTCGATCGACTGGGCGGCGCTGAAGCCCACGATGCGCGAAAGCGGACGCTATCACGTCGAGACGTATTGAGCGGTCAGTGGCAGTCCATATTTCCTCGTCATTGCGAGCGCAGCGAAGCAGTCCACTCTTAAGAAAACAAACTGGATTGCTTCGTCGCTTCGCTCCTCGCAATGACGTAGCCGGGTCAAGCCCGGCATGACAGTCGTTGTAAAGGCTTTGCTTACGCTGACGTTACTCCCCCGAAACCGGCAGGCTCAGATTCGCATAGACGATGCCGCCGTCGACCGCGATGGAATTGCCGATGACATAGTCGCCGGCGCGCGACGCGAGATAGATGGCGATGCCGGCCATATCCTCCGGCGTGCCGATGCGCTTGGCGGGAATACGCTTGGCGACCGCGTCGCCGTGATCGCGTGCCGCCGTGTTCATGTCGGATTCAAACGCGCCGGGACAGATCGCGGTGACGTTGATGTTGTCGTGAATCAGTTTCGCGGCCATGCGGCGGGTGAGATGGATCACCGCCGCCTTGCTCGCCTGATAGGAATAGGTTTCCATCGGATTGACCGACAGGCCGTCGATCGACGCGATGTTGATGACTTTGCCGGGCTTGTCCTTGGTCGCGGCGGCGCGCAGCGGCTTCGCCAGCGCCTTGGTCAGGAAGAACAGCGACTTGACGTTCAGGTTCATCACCTTGTCCCAGCCGGCTTCCGGGAATTCGTCGAAGGCAGCACCCCAGGCAGCACCCGCGTTGTTGACCAGGATGTCGATCTTCGGCTCGCGCTTCATCAGTTCGGCTGCGAGCTTCTCGCAGCCCGCGACGGTGGACATGTCGATCGGCAGCGCGATGCATTCGCCGTCATACGCGGCGGTCAGTTCCTTGGCGGTTTCTTCGCAAGGACCGGCCTTGCGCGCGGTGATGTAGACCTTCGCCGCGCCCTGCGCGAGAAAGCCCGAGGCAATCATCTTGCCGATGCCGCGCGACCCGCCGGTGACGACTGCGATGCGGCCCTTCAGTGAAAACAGATCCTTGAACATGGTGCCTCCTGTTGCTTTGGCGGCGATATAGCGCCAGCAGCACAGAGTGAGTCAAGGAAGGGCCGGATTGTCTGTTTGAAACGCTCAGGCCGCATCCACCCGGCGGAAACCGTTCCACATCGCGGTGGCGGCACCGGACGTCAGCACCGACAGGAAGCGCGTGGTCTGGTAGTTGCCGTTCAGGGAAATGCGCGGCAGCGCGGTCAGGTGTTCGGCGTTTTCGGCGAACACCATGCCGGGGCGCGTGGTGACGGCGGTTGCAAATCCAAGCTCGCGCGCCATCGCGAATTCCCGCGCGGCGGCGGCGGTCTTGTCGCCATACGGATATGCGAAGTGCAGCGCGGGTCTCTGCAACTCGGTTTCAATCCGCTCGCGGCTGACGCGCATCTCGCGCAGCGCATCGGCCTCGCTGTCCCGCGCCAGATTGCAATGGCTGACGGTATGCGCGCCGATGGTCACCAGCGGATCGGCAGCGAAGGGTCGCAGTTCAGTCCACGACATGCACAGTTCGCGCGCAATCGCCGCGTCGTCGACACCATGCCGCGCGCACAGGTCGCTCACCGCGTGCTGGACTTCCGAATCGTTGGGGAGCGTGCGCAGCCAGTCGTGGACCTGGTTGAACGCCTGCTGTCTGGCGGCGGGGGTGCCTGCGTCGAGCCGCAGCACGGCGCCGTCGCGCACGATTTCGATGGCCGTGGCGTTGCCGATGACGCGCTCCAGCGCCACCCACCACAATCGGCCATTGCCTTCGGCGAAATCGTTGGCGACGTAGACCGTGAACGGCGCGTTGTATTCGCGCATTACCGGCAGCGCGTGATCGCGGTTGTCGCGATAACCGTCGTCGAAGGTGAAACACGCGAAGCGGCGGGCGAAGTCGCGCTCCCGCATCCGGCGGTGCGCTTCGTCCATGGAGACCAGATCGACGCCGAGCGCGCGCACATGCGCCAGCACCTCGCGCAGAAAATCGGGGGTGATTTCGAGATGCCGGTTGGGCTGGAACATATCGTCGCGGGCCGGGCGGACGTGATGCAGCATGAAGATGGTGCCGACGCCGGCCAGGATCGGGCGCAGGACGCGATGCGCGCCGGTGAAGTACAGCGCGTCGAGGCCGGCGCGAATAACGTTGTTGCGAAGCTGCTTCATGGCGATGGCCGGGGCGATCCTGCGGGATACGGCTTCGAGATGTCGCAGAAACGGTTGAACAAACGGTTATCCGGATGGCTGAAACAGGCCTAAAGCCGGCCTCTGCCCGGGATACGGCAGCCGCGTTCATTTCCAGTTTGACACCTTGGCAAGGGTTTGTTTTGTCTGCATTCCGTCAGGTAAAGGTCCGGGATGAGCCGCTTCGCGAGTTGGGCACGTAAATGGTGGCCGGGGTTGATTCCCCTGGTGCTTCTGTGGATCGCTGCGATCTGGACCGGTACCGCGCCTCTGGAGGCGGACCTTGCCGCGCGCTCGACTCGCGCGCTGAAAGACACGGTGCTCGACAAGACCCGGATCGTGGTGTCCGGCCGGGACGTCAGTCTGTCGGCGGATGCGTTCTCGGAGGAGGGCCGGCGCAGTGCGGTGGCGGAGGTCGAGGCTGTCGCCGGCGTCCGGCTTGTCAACGACAGCACCAGCCTGATCCCGGAAGCCAAGCCGTTTGCATGGTCGATCGAGCGCGACGTGGTGCGCGTGACGCTCGGCGGCAACACGCCGTTACCGGCGATCAAGGCCAAGCTGCTGGAGGCGGCCCGCGCGTTGCTCAAGGGCACGGAGATCTCGGACAGGATGACGATGGCGCGGGGCGCGCCGCCGCGGTTCGACAATGCCGCGCTGCTGCTGATCGATCAGGTCAGCAAGCTCAAGGACGGCAAGATCACGCTTAGCGACACCAGCGTCAGCCTGACCGGCATGGCGCGCGAGATCGGCAGCCGCGAGGCGATCCTGGCCGCGTTGAAAAACCTGCCCGAAGGCTATTCGGTAAAGGAAAATGCGATCAAGGCGCCGCCTTACGTCTTCCAGGCGAACAAGGACCCGGTGGCGAATACGGTCACGCTCGCCGGTTACGTGCCGGACAACACTGTGCATGCCGCCATCGTCGCGGCGGTCGGCCGCAAGTTCTTCTCCGAGAAGCTGGTGGACAATCTCAAGGCCAGCGTCGGCGCGCCGCAGGGATTCCAGAACGCGGTGGTGGCCGGGCTTGGCGCGCTGTCGCGGGTCTCGACCGGATCGCTCGTGATCTCGGATCGCGAAGTGAAGCTGTCGGGTGATGCGCTTTACGCGGTCGCGGCGGACCAGATCCGCGGCAGCATCGGCGGCGAGTTGCCGCAAGGCTGGGCCGCGAAAGCCGAGGTTTCCGTCAAGCCGGTGGCCAGCGCGGTCGATCCCACGGTTTGCCAGCAATTGTTCTTCGAGTTGCTGGGCAAGGCCAAAATCAAGTTCGATTCCGGCAGCGCGACCATCGACAAGGATTCCATGGGGCTTCTCGACAAGCTGATCGAGACCGCGCTGCGCTGTCCGACCGCGAATATCGAAGTCGCCGGACATACCGACAGCGATGGTGACACCAACGGCAACGTGACGCTGTCCGAGAAGCGCGCACAGGCGGTGGCGAACTATCTGATCAAGGCCGGTCTGCCGACGGACAGACTGAGAGCGGTGGGCTACGGCAGTTCGCAACCGGTCGCCGCCAACGACACCCCCGAAGGCAAGGCCAAGAACCGGCGCATCGATTTTGTGGTGAAGTGAGCATGGCAGTGCTGCGAAGCCGAAATATCGTCGCGAGCGCAAAAACGCTCCGCAGGCCGTCCCGGCGAAGGCCAGGACCCATACTTCCTGTCGGCGTATCTTATGAAGATGTCTTCGGCCATCTGGGCCGGACGGCAGGCTGGTGGTTATGATCCCGGCCTGCGCCGGGACGACACCGTACACTGGGCGGTCACGCGCATGATCTATCTTGCGACATTCAACTGGGGCTGGGTGCTGGCATCGGGCGTGGTCGGTCTTGCGATGGGCTGGATCGCCGTCGTGTATCGTGCGCGGGCGTGGTCGGTCGTCATGCTGCGCAAGGTCGCGGTGCTGATCGCGGCAGCTGTTCTGGCCTCGGTCTTTCATCTGTTTCCGGGCCGCGTCGGCTCCTGGCTGGACCTCGGTCTGATCATGCTGGCGGCGTATCTCGTCGGTTGCGCCATTGGCTCATGGTTGCGCCATCTCGTGGTTTCGCGTCATCCGCCGGTGGCCGGCGCGTGAACGGTCTGACGTCGCATTTCCGGATGCTGGGCCATTACAATGCGTGGGCGAACGTCCGGCTGTACGACGCCGCGGCCCGTCTCGATGACACGCAGTACCGGGCCGATCGCGGCGCCTTTTTCAAATCCGTCCACGGCACGCTGAACCATTTGCTGGCGACGGATATGATCTGGATGAAGCGCTTTACCGGCGACGGCGATGCCCCGGACCGGCTCGACGCAATCCTGTTCGAGGCCTTCGATGCGCTGCGCGCCGCCCGTGTTGCGGCGGATGCCCGGATCGTGGCCTATGTCGATCGTCTCGACGAGGCGCAGATTGCAGGAACGATTTCATACCGGCGCGTGTCCAGCCCCGAGCAGTTCGTGCAGCAACTGGCGCCCGCGCTGGCGCACTGGTTCAATCACCAGACCCATCACCGCGGTCAGGTCCATGCGCTTTTGACAGGGCTCGGCCAGCCGGCCACCGAACTGGACCTGCTGTTTTTTCAGCGCGAGCAGCCCAAAGCGGCGTCACCGGCCTGACACGTTCGCGACGCATTGCGGTGCGGAAGGAAACGGTATTGTTAATGTGGTTTCGGCCGATGAATGGGTTCAAATCCGCGTTGCCGGCCTCGCGGTTGCACGGCCGGTCTGCTAGGACCATCTTGGTGGGACAGTTCGAATTTTGAGGTCTGGATGCTGGAGACACTGCGCGGGGCCATCGCGTACATGCGCGAGAAGCAAATCCTGCACAAGCTTGGTGTCGCGATCAGCATCGCGATCATCGCGACCGCTTGCTACATTCTTTATCACATGCTCGAAGGTCTCGATGTCGATGACCTTTACGAGGCCTTGCGCGGGACCGAGATCCGCACCGTTGCGCTGGCCGGGCTTTGCGTCGCCGCCGGCTATTTCACGCTGACATTCTATGACCTGTTCGCCTTGCGCGCGATCGGCCGCAACGACGTTCCTTACCGGGTCGCCGCCTTCGCAGGCTTTACCAGCTATTCGATCGGCCACAACGTCGGCGCGAGTGTGTTCACCGGCGGGGTGGTGCGCTATCGCGTCTACTCCGCCTGGGGTCTTTCGGCGGTCGATGTCGCCAAGGTCTGTTTCCTTGCCGGATTGACGTTCTGGCTCGGCAACGCCGCGGTGCTGGGTCTCGGCGTGGCCTATCATCCGGAGGCGGCCTCCTCCATCGACAAGCTGCCGGTCTGGCTCAATCGCGCCGCGGCGATCTGCATTCTCATCGGGCTGATGGCCTATGTGGTGTGGGTCTGGATGAAGCCGCGGGAAGTCGGTCGCGGAAGCTGGACCGTCACTCTTCCCGGCGGCCCGCTGACGCTGCTCCAGATCGTGATCGGCATCGTCGATCTCGGCTTCTGCGCGCTGGCGATGTACATTCTCGTTCCCGACGAGCCCCATGTCGGCTTCGTCGTCGTCGCCGTGATCTTCGTATCGGCGACACTGCTGGGTTTCGCCAGCCATTCGCCGGGTGGTCTCGGCGTGTTCGATGCCGCGATGCTGGTGGGGCTGTTTCAGTTCGACCGGGAAGACCTGCTGGCCGGCATGCTGCTGTTCCGGGTGCTTTATTATCTCGTGCCGTTCATGCTTTCTGTCATCTTGCTCTCGCTTCGGGAGCTTATTGTCGGTCTTCGGGCGAAGCGGGTCACGGCGGCGCTGCAAAGGCTCGACGAAGCCGCGAAGCCCACTCCGGGATCGCCTCGCGGATCGGGGTCTCCGGTCTCATAACGCGTGCTGGCCGGGTCCGTGACCGATGGTGCCAAAACGGATCACGAAGTTCGGAAAGCGGATACGAGCGCGAAACAGGTGCAGCGCATGACGGTGACATCTCCGAATTCAGGCTTCGCGCCATGGCCGGACCGGTTGCGGCGGTCGGCGATTATTTTGATCGCGACCGCGCTTGGCCTCACCGCGTCGGTGGTGTTCGGGGGCCTGACGCTGCCGCAGGCCGGATTGATTTTCGTTGTGATTGCGGGCGCGGCGCTGGTGCCGTGGCATCTGCACCAGTCGGTTCCCTCCAGCGAAGACATGATCGGCGCGAGGCCCGCTGAAACGCCGGTGGTGCAGGCGCTGGTCGGCGGAATGCCGGACGCGGCCGTGCTGCTCGATCGCGCCGGACGCGTGCTGCATTTCAATGCTGCTGCCGGACAGCAGGCGCCGGCGCTGCGCAAGAACGAACTGGCGCTGTTCGCGCTGCGCTCGCCCGAAATTATCGCAGCACTTCGCGAAGCCATCGCCTCCCGCCAGCCGCAACGCGCCAGTTATGTCGATCATGTTCCCATCGATCGCTGGATGGAATTGATCGTGACGCCGCTGTCGCTGCCGACCGCGTTCGGCGGCAGCGAATATTGCATCCTGATGACGTTCCACGACCAGACCCCGCTGCGGCGGGTCGAGGAAATGCGTGCGGACTTCGTCGCCAATGCGAGCCATGAATTGCGCACCCCGCTGGCGGCGCTGTCCGGCTTCATCGATACTTTGCAGGGCCCGGCGCGCGAGGACCCGAAAGCGCGCGAGCGTTTTCTCGGCATCATGCACACGCAGGCGACGCGCATGGCGCGGCTGATCGACGATCTCCTGTCGCTGTCGCGGGTCGAGTTGAGCGCGCATGTTCGTCCCGAAAAGCTGGTCGATGTCGTGCCGCTGGTGCGTCAGGTGATCGACGGGCTCGAGCCGCTGGCCAGCGAACGGCAGGTCGCCATCGAGATTGAACTGCCGCCGTCGCCTGTACAGATCGCGGGCGATACCGAAGAATTGCTGCGGGTGTTCGAGAACCTGATCGAGAATGGTCTCAAGTACGGAGCGTCCGGCGGCCGTGTGATTGTATCGCTGAGCGAGCCGCTGGCTGACGACCCGGCCGCGGAGGTGCGCTTCGCGGTGCGTGATTTCGGTCCCGGCATTCCGCCCGAGCATCTGCCCCGGCTGACCGAGCGGTTCTATCGTGTCGATGCCGGCGACAGCCGTGCGCAGGGCGGCACGGGTCTTGGATTGTCGTTGGTCAGGCACATCCTCATCCGCCATCGCGGACGGCTGCTGATCGAGAGTGTGTTCGGTCACGGCGCGACTTTCACCGCATGCTTCCCGGCGACGAAGACGGTGGACACCGAGGGGGCCGCGGCGAAGGAAAAGGGCGAATAAGGCCGCGGCCGCGATTTCGCCCTACGTTCACAAAGCCGCCATTTGGATTGAAGTTCGCCGCCACTTCGCAACAAAAAAGCCTCATCGGATCGATGAGGCTTTTTCGCGTCGTATGTCGTTCGAAGCGCTGGGCTTTCGCCTACTTGGTCGGTCGCGAAGCGCGGCGCCGGTCACTCGCCGGCTGATAGGCGACGCGCGAGTGATGCGCGCAGTAAGGCAGGCTGTTGAGCGCCTTGCCGCCGCAGAAAAAGAAGTCCGCGCTGCCCGGATCGCCGACCGGCCAGTGGCAGGTGCTTTCATTCAGTTCCAGCAGACTCAACCGCTGGCTCATCGGCACCACATTGTCGTACGCGATCGGATCGGGTTCGGCCTCGACGTCAAACGCGTGGGCGAGCGCGGTGTTGCCGCGCGACACCGGGCGGCTGATCCGCATCATGTGCTGCGCGGGGCGCGCCGCCTTCCGTTGACGCGGTGCCGCCGAGGACGGGCTCTTGGCGCGGCCCGACAGGCCCAGCCGATGCACCTTGCCGATCACAGCGTTGCGGGTGATGTTTCCGAGTTCAGCGGCGATCTGGCTTGCCGAAAGTCCGGCTTCCCAAAGCTTCTTCAACTGCTCAACGCGATCGTCGGTCCAGCTCATTACCGTCATCGCACTCTTCCTTTTGATATCGCGCCGGCCATTTTTGACGCGGCGTCGCGATTGCAAATCGTCCAAAATCCCTGTCGGCAGAATCCCTTAGCCCTCGCCGGTTGCATGAAAAGCAACCGGGCGTTTACGCCGTACCGAAGACAAACGAGGATCAGAACTGCCGCACGAGATGTCGTACCCAACGTCAGGAATGCTACAATATGCCGTGACTCACGCGCAAGAGTCGGTCGTAGCGCGTCCACATGTTCCGGCTGGAAAGCAAATAAATTCGATCATTGTACGACGCCTGCAAAGGGCATTTCCTGCCCGCGTGGGTCCCGAGGCGCTGGAACTGGTCAGAAAATACCGGAATATCCGCCGATGGCAGCACAAACGGGCGCTCGCTGGAGCCCTGCATGAGGGTGCGTGGATTGACACCACACCCTCCGCCAATAGAATAACCGCCACGTGCCGCCTTTCGGGCGGCACGTTTCGTTTCCGGGGCAGGCAACTGCGACAAACGCTGACGCGATCGCGATGCTGTTGGCCCCTACCATCGATCAGGTCGCCATGAACCACTCAGCCAAGCCGCATCTCGACTCTCACATGTTGCCGGTTTTCGCCCGCGCAGACGTCGCTTTCGAGCGCGGTGAAGGGGCATGGCTGATCGCAACCAATGGCGACCGCTATCTCGATTTCACCAGCGGCGTCGCGGTCAATGCGCTTGGCCATGCCCATCCGCATCTGGTGGCTGCCGTGCAGGAACAGGCCGCGAAGCTGTGGCACGTCTCAAATCTTTTCACGATCCCGGAAGGCGAGCGGCTGGCGGCGCGCCTGTGTGATGCGAGCTTCGCCGACGTCGCCTTCTTCTGCAACTCCGGCGCGGAAGCGATGGAAGCGGCCATCAAGATGGCGCGCAAATTCCAGGCTGTGAACGGCAGGCCGGAACGCTACCGGCTGATCACCTTCGAAGGTGCTTTCCATGGCCGGACCCTCGCGACGCTCGCCGCCGGCGGTCAGCAGAAATATCTCGAAGGTTTTGGGCCGCGGGTGGAAGGCTTCGATCAGGTGCCGCTCGGCGATCTCGACGCGACGAGGAAGGCGATCGGTCCGCACACTGCGGGCATTCTGATCGAGCCATGGCAGGGCGAGGGCGGCGTGCGTGCGGCCAATCCAGCGTTCTTCCGCGCGCTGCGGCAGCTCTGCGATGACAACAAACTCGTGCTGGTGTTCGACGAAGTGCAGACCGGCATGGGCCGCACCGGCACGCTGTTCGCCTATGAAAAGACCGGCGTCGAGCCGGATATCATGGCGCTGGCGAAGGCACTGGGCGGCGGGTTTCCGATCGGCGCGTGTCTCGCCACCGTCGCTGCTGCGGCCGGCATGACGCCGGGCACGCACGGTTCGACCTTCGGCGGCAATTTGCTTGCCGTGGCGGCGGCCAACGCCGTGCTCGACGTGATGCTGGCGCCGAAATTCTTCGAGAAGGTTCAACGCTTGTCGCTGGGCCTGAAACAGAAGCTGGCATCGATTGTCGATCGTTATCCCGATGTGGTCGATGAAGTCCGTGGCGAAGGCCTGCTGATAGGTCTCAGGGCCGTGATACCGGCAGGCGATCTGGTCGGCGCGCTGCGCGATGAAAAGCTGCTCACTGTCGGCGCCGGTGAAAACGTCGTGCGTCTGCTGCCGCCGCTGATCGCCACTGAAGCGGATATCGACGAAGCGGTGTCGCGGATCGAACGCGTCTGCGCGAAGTTCACGCGGACGTCGGCGCGGCGCGAGGCGGTCTGATGAACAAGTCTCCGCGACATTTCCTCGATCTGTTCGACGTGCCCACCAAGGAGTTGCGTGCGATCCTCGACGCCAGCATGGCAATGAAGAACAAGCGCAAGTCCGGCGACACATCCAGCAAGCCGCTCGATGGCAAAACCCTGGCCATGATCTTCGACAAACCGTCGACGCGTACCCGCGTGTCGTTCGATGTCGGCATGCGCCAGCTTGGTGGCGAAGCCATCATGCTGACCGGCGCGGAAATGCAGCTCGGACGCGGTGAAACCATCGCCGATACCGCGCGGGTGCTGTCGCGTTTTGTCGATGCCATCATGATCCGGATTCTAAACCATGAGGCGCTGACTGAACTGGCCGCGCATGCAACCGTGCCGGTGATCAACGGACTGACCCGCCGCTCGCATCCCTGTCAGGTGATGGCGGACGTCATGACGTTCGAAGAGCATCTCGGTCCGATCAAGGGTCGCACCGTGGCGTGGACCGGGGACGACAACAACGTGCTGGCGTCGTGGGCGCATGCCGCAGAACGGTTCGGCTTCAATCTGCGCGTCGCGACGCCGCCGGAACTGGCGCCGAACAAGCTGTTGAAGGACTGGATCAAGACCACCGGCGCGCCCATCGTGCTTGGCACCAAGGCCGAGGAAATGGTCCGTGGCGCGGACTGCATCGTCACCGACACCTGGGTGTCGATGGGCGACAAGGACGGCGAGCATCGTCACAATCTGCTGAAGCCGTATCAGGTCAATGCCAAGCTGATGTCGCTGGCCAATCCCGGCGCCATCTTCATGCACTGTCTGCCGGCGCATCGTGGCGACGAGGTGACCGACGAGGTGATCGACGGCCCGCAGTCGGTGGTGTTCGACGAGGCGGAAAATCGCCTGCACGCGCAGAAGGGCATTCTGGCCTGGTGCCTGCACGCGATCGACTAGGTGTTCCGGCGGCAGTGACCTTATCCAGGCGCTTGTCTGCAGCCTTTCCGCGCGCTTTTGCCGGAAGTCACTGTTCCGGGCTCGCTCCCTTTTTTGTGGAACGAGGCATCCTATATGGGGCGGATACCCTGCTTGACCCACCATTGCCCTCGGGCCGAAAGTCAGACCGATATGGTTTGAACTTTCACTGCGGCAATTCGGTTCCTCCTGACAAGAATGCGCCTGACATGACTCTCGAAAGCCAAATCCGTGCCCCCTCCGCAACGCCGGTGGACGATGCCGTGCTGCCCTTCGATGTGAGCGCGCTTGATGTGCGTGGCAGGCTCACGAAGATGGGTCCGGCGCTGGACGACATTCTCACCAAGCACGATTATCCCGCGCCCGTCGGCAAGCTGCTCGGCGAAGCCATCGTGCTCACCACGCTGCTCGGCTCGACGCTCAAGTTCGAAGGCCGCTTCATTCTGCAAACTCAAACCGACGGTCCGGTGTCGATGATCGTTGTCGATTTCCAGGCGCCCGATCGCCTGCGTGCCTATGCCCGGTTCGATGCCAGCAAGCTTGAGGCTGGTCAGGATTCCGCCGCGCTGCTCGGTCATGGTCACCTTGCGATGACGATCGATCAAGGTGCCGACATGAGCCGCTATCAGGGGCTGGTGGCGCTGGAGGGTGGCAATCTGGAAGACGCCGCGCATGAGTATTTCCTGCGCTCCGAGCAAATTCCGACGCGGGTGCGACTCGCGGTCGGTGAAGAGTTTCGCGGCGGCGACGGGCCGAAGCATCGCTGGCGCGGCGGCGGCATGCTGATGCAGTTTCTGCCGAAGGCGCCCGAACGCGCGCGGCAAGCCGATCTGCATCCCGGCGACGCGCCGGAAGGCGCAATCACTCATAACGTGCCCGAGGATGACGCCTGGGCCGAAAGCCGCGCGCTGTTCGGCACCATCGAGGACCTCGAACTGATCGATCCCGACCTGTCGGGAGAACGGCTGTTGTTCCGGCTTTTCCACGAGCGCGGCGTGCGGGTGTTTCCGTTGCAGGCGATCCGCGCGCAGTGCTCATGCTCGCGCGATGCGGTGGCCGGAATGCTCGGCAGTTTCACGCCGCAGGACCGTGCCGATATGGTCGAGAACGGCAAGGTGGTCGTGACCTGTGAGTTCTGCAGTTCGGTCTACGAATTCACACCGGATGAGGCGGGCGTGGTGCCGGAGCAGAAGGCCGCTGAAAGCTAATTCAGCGTCCGTTTGTAGTTCGGGCTGTCGAGCGAGAACGCGGGGATGTCAATTTCGAACGGCTCGCCGCTTTCTGTCACCATCTGATAGCTGCCGGTCATGAAGCCGGACGGCGTCTGCAGGGGCACTCCGCTGGTGTATTCGAACCGCTCGCCGGGTTCGAGCACCGGCTGCTCTCCCACCACGCCTTCGCCGTGAACCTCCTGGCTGCGGCCTGCGCCGTCGGTGATAATCCAGTGCCGCGTCTTGAGCTGGACGGTCTCGGTTCCGGAATTGACGATCGCAATCGTGTACGCCCAGAAGAACCGGCCGTCCTCTGCTGACGAGCGCTCGGGAAGGAAGTTCGGTTCGACGATGACTTCAATCTGGCGAGTCACGGCGCGGTACATGGGGTCCGTCCATATTCGGATCATACAATAACAGACCTCGCGTCTCCTGCGTAGGCGCCAGTCATCGCATTTTGCCGGCGGTCGAGATACGAAACAGCGCCGATCATTGTTTCAACATCGTTGTGATTGAGCATTCTCGATATGGCATGTCCAATGGAATTCCTGCAATTTGCGGGCTGCCCGGATATTCCATAGAATGAAGGGCGCGCCGGCCGCCCGACGGAACTGGACTGAACCCGCATGACGTTCGTGACGACCGATCAGGCTGTCGTGAAGGCCCCCGCCGTAAAGACCGTGGCTCTTCCGGTTGCTGCGGGCGAACGCGAATTGCGTCTCGATCTGTTTCGCGGCATGGCGCTGTGGCTGATCTTTATCGATCATCTTCCGCCCAATATCCTGACCTGGTTCACCATCCGCAACTACGGTTTCAGCGACGCCACCGAGATCTTCATTTTCATCTCGGGTTACACGGCGGCGTTCGTGTACAGCCGTGCCATGCTTGATCGCGGTTTCGTCGTGGCGAGCGCGCGCATCTTCAAGCGGGTGTGGCAGATCTACGTCGCGCATGTCTTTCTGTTCACCATCTATCTTGCCGAAATTTCCTATATCGCAACGAAGTTCGAAAACCCGCTCTATGCGGAGGAAATGGGGATTCTGGATTTTCTCAAGCAGCCCGACGTGACGATCGTGCAGGCGTTGCTGCTGAAATTCCGGCCCGTTAACATGGACGTGTTGCCGCTCTACATCGTGCTGATGATCTTCCTGCCGCTGATCATCTGGCTGATGCAGCGGAAGGCGGATCTGGCGCTGGCGCTGTCGGTGCTGCTTTACGCGATCACGTGGGAATTTGATCTCGCGCTCCCCGCCTATCCGAACGGGACATGGTTCTTTAATCCGTTCGCCTGGCAGTTGCTGTTCGTATTCGGTGCGTGGTGTGCGCTCGGTGGTGCGAAGCGGATGGGCCGCATCCTGTCTTCAAACATCACGCTGTGGCTCTGCGTTGCCTATGTCGTGTTCGCATTCTGTGTGACGCTGACCTGGCATGTCCCCCGGCTCAACGTCTTCATGCCGCGCTGGCTGGAAAGCTGGATGTATCCGATCAACAAAACCGACCTCGATGTGCTCCGCTTTGTCCATTTTCTGGCATTGGCGGCTATTACCGTGCGTTTTATTCCCGCGGACTGGCCGGGCCTCAAATCGCGATGGCTTCGCCCGGTGATCCGGTGCGGCCAGCATTCGCTGGAAATATTCTGTCTCGGCGTCTTTCTCGCATTTGCGGGACATTTCATCCTTGCCGAAATCTCGGGTGGGGCCTGGATGCATTTCCTTGTCAGCGTTGCGGGGGTCGTCATCATGTCCGCCGCGGCGTCGTTGTTTTCGTGGTACAAGAGCGAGACGAGCAAGAGCGGCAAGCGTGCGAAAGCCGCTGAAAGCGATGCCGACCTCGCCGGAGGCGGGTCATGAAAGCACTGGTGGTTGCAGGTCTGTTTACGGCTCTTTTGGCGGCGGCTCCGGCGCGCGCCGAGGATACTTCCGGCTGCACCGTGCCGGCCTATCTGCTTGCGACGGAAAGCGCGCTCCCAAAGGTCGCAGATGCGATCAAGACGAGGAAGCGGCTGGATATCCTTGTCGTCGGCAGCGGTTCCTCGGCACTGCCTGGATCTGACGGCGCAAGCATGTCGTACCCCGCCCGCCTGGAGGCTGCGCTGCGCGAGACGCTTGCGGGCGTCGCCGTCAGCGTCAGGACCGATCTGCGGCCCAAGAAGACCGCGGCCGAAGCTGCACAAGGGTTTGGTCAGTTGCTCGACAAGCTGCCGCAGGACCAGAAGCCGGACCTGGTGATCTGGCAGACCGGCACCGTCGATGCGATACGATCGGTCGATCCGGACGATTTCCGGGCCGCGCTCGATGGCGGGATCGAGGCATTGCAGAAGCCCGGCTCCGACGTGCTCTTGATCAATCTCCAATACAACCCACGTATGGAAACGATGCTCTCGGTCGGGCCGTATAACGACACGATGCGGGTCGTCGCGCAGCAGCACGAGGTGCCGATGTTCGACCGGTTTTCGATCATGCGGCACTGGAACGACGTCGGAGATTTCGACCTGTTCGGTTCGGTTCATGGATACGGCATGGCGCGGCGTGTGCACGATTGTATCGGCCGCTCACTGGCGGCGATGGTCGTGGAAGCGTCGCGCATCAATCCGGCGGAGCTCAGGATTCAACGTTGATACGTTTTAGTATTCGTTCAGCTGGCATGGCGGCGATGTTGTTTGGCGCGCTTGCGGCAAATACCGCTCTGGCCCAGACCAGGCCGCCCGACCCTGCCTCAGAACAAAAAGGCCAGAAGGGCCTTGCCACCAAGGCTGTCGAAGCGGCGAAGAGCGCGGCCAGCGCTGCGGTGGATATCCTCACCCGCGTGCCGTGCCTGCCCGCCAAGGGATTGAAGGACATTTCAGGATCGCTGCCCCGGGTGGCGCGAAGGATAGCCGCAGATGAACCGGTCACCATCGTGGCGTTCGGCTCCTCGACCACGGTGGGATTTGGCACATCGTCGCCGGCCTATACCTATCCGAACCGGCTTGCCGATCAATTGCGCCGGAAGTTTCCAACGTCCGACATCACCATCATCAATCGCGGCATGGGCGGACAGGACGCACCCGAAATGATGAAGCGGTTCGATGCCGCCGTTCTCGATGCGGACCCTGATCTCGTGATCTGGCAACTCGGCACCAACACCGTCATTAGGGGCAACGCCAGCGACGTTGCCGCCACCGCGGCGCTTGTGGAAGACGGCATCGCGCGCCTTCAGGCCCGTGGCACGGACGTGGTGCTGATCGATCCGCAGTATGTGCCGGCCGTCGCCGCGAAAACCGAGAACGCGGGGCGGATGGTGAAACTGATCGGCGAAGTCGCCAGATTGAAGAACGTGTCGGTGTTTCCGCGGTTTGAAGTCATGCGGCAGTGGCACGAGGACGAGAAAATGCCGTTCGATAAATTCGTCATCGGCGATGGTTTGCATATGAACGACTGGGGTTATGCCTGCTTTGCCCAGTTGCTCGGCGACACGATCATCAAATCGGTCGGGCAGGTGAAGGCGGGCATCAATATCCCAGGCAATGTGATGACCCTCCGCCCGATGTGAGAAGCCGTCATCCCGAGGTGCGAGCTCTTGCTCCTCGGGACGGCAAAAATCTCACGCCTTTTCCAGCGCGGCGTGCAGATCCTCGATCAGGTCCTCCTGATGCTCCAGCCCCGCCGAGAAGCGGATGAAGCCTTCGCTGATGCCAAGCTCGGCGCGCGCTTCCGGCGTCAGGCGCTGATGCGTCGTGGTCGCAGGATGGGTGACGATGCTTTTCGAGTCGCCGAGGTTGTTGGAAATGCGTGCCAGCTTCAGCGCGTTCAGCGTGCGGAACGCCGCCGCCTTGCCGCCCTTGACCTCGAACGCAACGAGCGTCGAGCCGGCGCGCATCTGCTTTTTCACGATGGCAGCCTGCGGATGATCGGCGCGGCCCGGATAGATCAGCCGCGAGATCTTCGGATGTTTCGCAAGCGCGTCGGCGATGGCGCCCGCCGTCTCGGTCTGCGCCTTGACCCGGATGCTCAGCGTCTCAAGTCCCTTCAGCAGAACCCAGGCATTGAACGGCGACATCGCGGGTCCGGTCTGGCGCAGGAATGTATGGATATGCTCCTGAATGAACGCCTCCGACGACAGGATGACGCCGCCGAGGCAGCGGCCCTGACCGTCGATATGCTTGGTTGCCGAATAGACGACCACGTCGGCGCCGAGCGCGAGCGGGCTCTGCCAGATCGGCGTCGCGAACACGTTGTCCACGATCAGTCGCGCACCGCCGCGATGGGCAATTTCGGCGACGGCGGAAATATCGACTACGTCGAGGGTCGGATTGGTCGGGCTTTCGAGGAAGCACGACTTGGTGTTCGGCCGCATCGCCTTCTGCCACTGGTCGAGATCGTGGCCGTCCACCAGCGTGGATTCGATGCCGTAACGTGGCAGCAGGTCCTCGACGACATAACGGCATGAGCCGAACAGGGCTTTGGCCGCGACGACGTGATCGCCTGCTTTCAGCGGCGCGAGAATTGCGGTGGTGACCGCGGCCATGCCGGTTGCGGTGGCGCGCGCGGCTTCAGCGCCTTCGAGTTCGATCATGCGCTGTTCGAACATCGACACCGTCGGATTCGAAAATCGCGAATACAGGAAGCCCGGGTCTGCGCCGGTGAACCGTGCTTCGCACTGCTCGGCGGTGTCGTAAATGAACCCTTGCGTCAGGAACAACGCTTCGGAGGTTTCGCCATATTGCGAGCGCAGCGTGCCGGAATGCACGAGGCGGGTTTCAGGACGATAGCTACGGGTCGGGGAGAGCGGGTTGTTTGCAGAGGGATTAACCGCAGGTGTTTTGATCTCGGACATGTGGACTCCATCGTGACCACCTTGCGATGGGCACAAAAAACCGGCCTGGAAAATCTTTCCACAAGCCGGGATCACACTGTCCCCGGCCTGTTTAGCGAGTTATTTAACGTGGCTGCAAGCCGGCCGGCTCAAATGACCACGGGATAAGTCCTAGGCATAATCCCGCATGGTCTTTCCGTCAAGCACCCCATCGGATAACCGATAAAGTGCTTATTTTGCCGGATCATTTGGCAGCCGAGGACTAGCCCGTGGCCTTCACACTTGCCCCCGACGCGACAGGAATTCTGCCCGACCGCATGATCGCGGCGATGGCCGACGCCGGCCTGATCCTGCCGGAATATCCCTTCGTTGAGAGCCAGATCCAGCCGGCCAGTCTCGATCTGCGCCTCGGTGCGATTGCCTATCGCGTGCGCGCGAGCTTCCTGCCGGGGCCGGACATGACGGTGGCGCAGCGTATCGATGAACTCAAGCTGCACGAGATCGATCTGTCCGATGGTGCGGTGCTGGAAACCAACTGCGTCTACATCGTGCCGCTGCTGGAAAGCCTCGCGCTGCCGCCGACAATTCAGGCGGCGGCCAATCCGAAAAGCTCCACAGGACGGCTTGATGTTTTCACCCGCGTGATTGCCGACGGCACGCGCCGCTTCGACATGATCGCCGCCGGTTATCACGGCCCGCTCTATGCGGAGATCAGTCCGAAGACATTCCCGGTGTTGTTGCGCGAGGGATCGCGGCTGTCGCAGATCCGGTTCCGCACCGGTCACCCGCTGCTCAACAGCGACGAGTTGCACGCGCTGCATGCGGCCGAGCGGCTGGTCGATAGCGATGAGGCTGATTTGGCCGGCGGCGTGGCGCTGAGTGTGGATCTGTCCGGCGAAGGTTCAGACGGGTTCGTGGGCTATCGTGCCAAGCGCCACACCGGCGTGGTCGATGTCGATCGCCGCGCCGGTTACACGGTGGGCGAATTCTGGGAGCCGATCCGCGCCCGGCCTGATCGCAGCCTGATCCTCGATCCCGGCGAGTTCTACATTCTTGCTTCAAAAGAGGCCGTGCAGGTGCCGCCGGATTTCGCAGCTGAGATGGTGCCGTTCGATCCATTGGTCGGTGAATTCCGCGTGCATTATGCGGGCTTCTTCGATCCTGGTTTCGGCTATGCGGGTGCAGGCGGTCAGGGCTCGCGCGCGGTGCTGGAAGTGCGCTCGCGCGAGGTGCCGTTCATTCTCGAGCATGGCCAGATCGTCGGGCGGCTGGTGTACGAGAAGATGCTGTCGCGTCCCGATTCCCTTTATGGCCAGCGCATCGCGTCGAACTATCAGGGGCAGGGCCTCAAGCTGTCGAAGCATTTCAGGACGTAAGTTCCGCTCTGCGAATTAAGTCCTCTCGCCGCACATTTCTCCCATGTCGTCCTTCGCGCTCGGCCTGCTTGCCGTCAGCATTCAAATACCGGATCATTCCTAAAAATAACGGGAGCGATCCCGGCAGGGATGACACGCCATGGTTGCCACAGCAAAAAATTCGTTCGCCGAGATGTCAGCCGCTCCGGTTGAATCGAAATCCGCAGTCGGATTGATTGCGCCCGACACGTCCGGCATGAATTTCTATCGCGCCGATCCCATTCTCGCGGATCTGCTGCGTGTCCATTTGCCCTCATCGCTGTTTCTGCATATCGAGCCGCACCTCGATCGTCTTGGTGCGCTCGCCGGTGGTCCTCTCGACGAGTGCGCGCGCCTTGCCGACAAGCATGGCCCGGTGTTGCACCAGCGTGACCGCTTTGGCAACGACCGGCAATGGATCGAGTATCATCCCGCCTATCGCGAACTCGAACGCGCCGCCTATGGTGAATTTGGCATCCACGCGATGTCGCATCGCAAGGGTATTCTCGGCTGGGCCGATACGTATCCGGCAGTAGCCAAGCATGCCTTCACCTTCCTGTTCAATCAGGCCGAGTTCGGCATGGGTTGTCCGATCAACGTCACCGACGGCGCGGCGCGGCTGCTGTCGCGGTTCGGCGACGAGGCGCTGAAGGCGAAGTATCTCGACGGCCTCACCCAGACCGACATGACGAAGCTGACCCAGGGCGGTCAGTTCATGACGGAAAAGGAAGGCGGCTCCGATGTCGGCAAGCTGACCACAACTGCCGTTCAAAAAGGCGATCACTGGCGGCTGCATGGCGAGAAATGGTTCTGCTCGAATGCAGATGCGGAGGTTGTCATGCTGCTGGCCCGGCCGGAAGGCGCGGTCGGCGGTACGCAGGGCGTTGGGCTTTTTCTGATGCCTCGGCGGCTCGATGACGGATCGCCGAACCACTACCGCATCGTCCGTCTCAAGGACAAACTCGGCACCCGCTCGATGGCCTCGGGCGAGATCAAGCTTGAAGGCGCGGTCGCTTATGCGGTCGGGCGGCTCGATCGCGGCTTCGTGCAGATGGCCGAGATGGTCAACTGGTCGCGGCTGTCCAACGGCGTAAAGTCGGCGGCATTGATGCGTCGCGCGCATCACGATGCGAATACGGTCGCCAACAATCGCGTGGTGTTCGGTCGCCGCATTGTCGATATGCCGCTGGCGCGGCGGCAGTTGATGAAAATCATGCTGGCGACCGAACAGGCCGTATCGATGAGCTTTGTCACGGCGGATGCCTTGGATCGCGCCGAAGCTGGTAGCCAGGATGCCGCGGCGTTGTTGCGCGTGCTGACGCCGACGTTGAAGTATCGCGCGACCCGAGACGCGCGCAAGGTATGCGGCGAAGCGCTCGAGATGCGCGGCGGCATCGGTTACATCGAGGAATTCGCGACGCCGCGCCTGCTGCGCGATGCGCATCTCGGTTCGATTTGGGAAGGCACCGGCAATATCGTGGCGCTCGATACGCTTAAGCGTGCCGTCGGTCGCCACGGCGCAGAAGCCGCCCTCGGAGCCGATCTGCACGCGCGGATCGACGATGCGTCGGGCATCCCGCAGGGCTGGCGCGATCGTCTTCATCACCTGACGGACAAGGCCATTGGCTTTGCCCGCGAGGTCGCCGGGCGCTCCGAGAACGAAGCCGAAGCGCGCCGCGCGACCAGCACGCTTTATCACGCCGCCAGTGCAGTGACGTTCGCCTGGGAAGGCAGCCGAATTCATGCCATGCGCGGCGACGCGCGCCGGTTGCTGCTCTCCAAACTCGTCATCGATCACCGGCTGACCGCGCAGGACCCGTTCACCGTCCTGCCCGGTGATGGCGATGGTGTGATCGCCGACCGACTGCTTGGCGAAAGACCGGTGGCGATGGCGGACGTCACAGCCCTGCTGGGAACATAGTTCGCTGCGCAGCGGATTGTGGTGTGCAATTTTCGATATTGTGAGCGGCAAAGACGGCTGCTGAGATTCAACTAAGACCGTCGCACCGGGGAGTGCATGTCCGAACTTGGAGCCGCCGAAATTCCTGTGGTGCAGGCAGAAGAGAAGCCGCCGCTGCCACCGATCAGGGATATGCGAAAGAATCCGCTGCTCGATGGGCCGATCCTGTCGACGCTGCTGAAGCTGGCTGCCCCTAACGTCATCGCGTTGACCGCAGGCACCTGCGTCGCCATTGCGGAAACATCGTATATCGGTCGTCTCGGGGTCGAGCCGCTGGCTGCGATGGCGCTGGTGTTTCCATTTGTCATTCTGATGATGACCATGTCCGGCGGTGCGATGGGCGGCGGCGTCGCGTCCGCAATCGCGCGTGCGCTGGGAGCGGACGACGCCGAGCGCGCATCGGCGCTTGCGGTGCATGCGGTGATGATCGGCGTCTGTTTCGGTTTGACCTTCATGATCAGCATGTTGATCTTCGGGCCATATCTGTTTGCCGCGCTCGGCGGCAGCGGCCGTGTTCTGAGCGAGGCTATCGGCTACTCGCAGATATTCTTTGGCGGCGCCGTGCTGCCATGGGTCATGAACACGCTGGCGGCGTTGCTGCGCGGGACCGGCAACATGAAGCTTCCATCGGTGATCATTCTCAACTCGGCGTTCTTTCAGATTCTGTTCGGTGGCGTACTGGGTCTCGGCCTCGGGCCAGTGCCTCAATTCGGGATGCGCGGTGTCGCCGCCGGCACGCTGGTCGCGTTCTCCATCGGTGCGGCCATCATGGCGTGGTATCTGCTGTCGGGCCGCAGTCGCGTGAAGCTGTCCTTCAAAGGCTTCCGGTTCCGGAGCGCCATGTTCTACGACATCCTGAAGGTAGGAGCGATTGCCTGCTTCTCGCCGCTGCAGATCGTGCTGACGGTGACGATTTTTACACACCTGTTGGCGAATTTCGGAACCGAAGTGCTGGCAGGTTACGGCATCGGCGCACGTCTGGAGTTCATGCTCACCTCACTGGCGTTTGCTGTGGGCATCGCATCGGTGCCGATGATCGGCATGGCAATCGGAGCCGGCCGCATCGCGCGGGCCCGTCGAATCGCATGGACCGCGGGCGGTGTGTCGTTCGCCGCTGTCGGCCTGGTCGGCGGGTTCTTCGCGCTCTATCCGGATGTATGGGTGAACATCTTCACGGATAATGTCGCGGTGCGCGCTGCAAGCCGCCAGTATCTTTCAATCGTCGGGCCGTTTCTGTCGTTCGTCGGCCTGGCGATCGCGCTCTATTTTTCAGCGCAAGGCGCGGCGCGGGTGGCCGGGCCGGTGCTGGCGCAGACGGCGCGACTCGCGTTCGTCATGGCCGGCGGCTGGTGGCTGATGTCGCAGGCTGCGACCAGTACGCAGTTTTTCTGGCTGGCGGCGATATCCATGGTTTTGCTCGGTGTTCTCGCCGCCGCCGCGGTGCGGCTCACCAGTTGGGGACCGCGGGGCGCTGCCGCTGAATGAGCGCCCTCATTCGAGTACGGAGACCGGGCGCGACAATGCGGAGCGCGCAAACTTTCTGGCATTTGCGGGCTTTCCGAACAGATAACCCTGCGCCAGATCGAATCCCATTTCATGGGTTGCGACCAGATCCGATCTGGTCTCGACGCCCTTGGCGACGGTGCGCGCGCCGACACGGTCCGCCAATTCGAGGATGTGGCGGCACACCGTCTGCTTCAGGCGACTGTCCGCACAGCCGGTGACAAACTCCCGATCGACCTTGATCTCGACGAACGGAAAGCTCGTCAACTCGGAGAGAGATGGCCAGTCTGCTCCGACATCGTCTATTGAGATCGCGATGTTGTGAAACCGCATGCGCTTGGCCGCATCGATCGCCAGATCAAGGTTCTGGATGATCTCGGCTCCTTTGACCTCGACGATCAACCCGCCGAATGCCGGATGATCAGGTATTTGACGGCACAGCCGGCTGACAGATGCGGGGTCTTCGAGAAAACCGATCGGCAGGTTGATCGAAACATCGACCGGACCGTGCTGTCCGATGAAATAATGCCAGTCCTCGATCGCGCGGCTCACCACGAAGTCCGAAAGTCCCTTGAACTGCGGGTCCTTCGAGTCGGGAATGAAGGACGCGGGAGGCACGACGCCCCATGCCGGGTGGCGCATCCGGATCAGCGCCTCCGCACCGCGCGGGGCTAGCGTGTGGACATCGATTTTCTGCTGGTACCACAACTCCAGCCAGCCGGCCTTGAGCGCTTCAGCGACATCGACGGGCGGACTTGGAGGTGCTTTCTGCGGAAGCAGAGTTGCGACGCTTGCTCGCAGACCATCCGCGCTGAACGGCGTGGTGAGCGGTGGCAGCATTGCAATTCCTGTTTCTTCGCCAAGCTGGCGAAGCGCGTTTACGATGATTGAATCGCGCGGGCCGATCAGCAGCACCTGACCATCAAACATCTTTGTGACCAGAATTCTCAGGATGTTTCCCGCCTCGACGCCATCACTGGGCATCCCGAGAACAACGAGATCGGGCAGTTGTTGCTCCAGCAGCGACGGGAGTTCCGCGGCTGCCGCGCATTCACTCGCGATGAATCCGAGTTCATCGAGGGCGTCTGCCAGAAACGTGCGGATGTGCCGTTTTGGGTCGATGATGCACACGCGAGGCGCCATCTTGCGTTGCCCGAACGTCGCAACGGCCTCCATTTCCGCAGGCTTGAACACCCTCATAAGAATCACCTCCGTTGTCCCCAGACGCGGAAGTCATAGCGTTACGGAGGGGTCACAAATGTGGAATTATTGAATCGTCCACTTGAGGTGTTGGGTAAGGTTAAAGGGGAGAGAGTGATTCAAATTTGATGCATAAATTCCGGCGGTTTGTTTGCAACGGCATTCGATTGCGGCCGGCGCGACGTGAATGGTCAGTGTTCGAGAGTTGTCTTCATTGCGACCATGCCAAGATCCATCTGTGCGCTGATATAGGGCGCGATGTCGTTCGGCAGGACGTCAACGGTCCATATGAATCGGCTGCGTCCCGCGCCTTCATCGGTGATCTGGAAGGATGCGCTGTGTTGTTTGATGCGTTCGCCGACAATCGCATAGACAAGACGGCGTCTTTCATCGTCGCAGTCGACCAGCAGTTCGCGCGCAGTCGTGCCGTTCGCAAACGTCACGATCCGCGCATCGTCATCCATCGTGCAATCGGTCACGAAGCCGCGCGCGAGGCGTGTATGAACCGCTCCGAAATCGCGAATGGCATCCCACACACTGTCCGCAGATGCATCAAGTAGAGCTTCCTTATGGATTGACGCCATGGTTGGTTTCCTTCGCGGGCTGAATGAATCTTACGGGCACACGGCTTCGATGTTGTTGCCGTCCGGATCGGTCAGAAATGCCGCGTAATATGTCGAGCTGTAGTCCGCGCGCGGTCCCGCGCCGCCATTGTCGCGGCCTCCGGCTTTGAGCCCCGCGGCGTGGAAGGCCTTGATCGCATCATGGCTCGTGGCGCGAAATGCTACATGGGCGCCTGGCCCCTCCGGCTTCTTTGACAGGTGCAGCCAGAGGGCCGGTGCATCCTTCGGCCCGAACCCCGCGCCGCTATCGTCGCGCGAGCAGAGAACGTGGCCGAGCGGGGCGAGCGCGGCCGTGTAGAATTTGATGCTGGCGTCGAGGTTTCTGACTTTCAGTCCGATGTGGTCGTACATGGCGATCTCCCTTGCGATGGAGGTCACCCTACGGTGATGGCCTTCAGCCGTTCTTGGAAAATCTTGCGGTCGCCGCGCGCGGCGTTGCGGAACCGCCGGGGCGAGACGCCGGCCGCCCGATGGAAGGTTCGCACGAAGTTCGACAGGTCGCCGAACCCGACGTCGAACGCAATCGATGTAATCGACCGCGCGTCGTCGGCGAGAAGCCTTGCCGCGCGACGCAGCCGCGTGCGAACCAGATACTGATGCGGCGTCACCCCGAGTACGTTCGAGAACAGCCGCAAAAAATGAAACGGGCTAACGCCGGCCGCTTTCGCAGTCGATTCCAGATCAACGGGCCGGTCGGCATGAGCGTCGATCCACAATGCGCTTTCGACGGCGCGGCGGCGATCGCGCGTCGTGGCGGGGGCTGCCTTCTGCGCGTTTCCCGATGTGGCTTCGATGAAGCGGCTCACAAACAGGATAGCGGCTTCGTCGATCCCGATGTCGCTGTCTCCGCATCCAGCGGCTTGCGCCAATTCGCCATAGACCATGAGTTCAGGTGTCGGTGGCACGCACGCGATGCGCAGGGCGTCTTTGCGAAGGCCCATGTCGTCCGCGAGCGAAGGGGAGAGTTGAAACGACAGGCACTCATCGCCACAGGCGTGATGGTCGTGCGAGCACGAATACTCGTCACCGGCGTGGCCCACCATGACCGATCCGGCGACCAGTTCATGGCGGCGGCCGCGGGTGTCGTAGCTGAAACTGCCGCTGCGGACATAGGATAGCGAGTGGCGCGCGTGCTGTTCGAGGAACGGAACGTCACCCGGTCCCATGGTGCACCGGTAGTCGATCACGGACAGCGCCGGGCTCTGCAACAGCGGTCGGACGTGCATGGGCCGATTTTATCCCTGCCGCCGTCGCGGGGCAATCGACAAGCCGGGATCGAACAGCATCGGCGCGTCCCCGGTTTCGGCGCTGGCGATCCTGGCGCGCTCAATGGCGAGCATCCGGAACTTGGTGGTGACGCCGCCATTGGCGGAAAAGCCGCCGGTCTTGCCGTTGGCTGCGAGCACCCGATGGCAGGGGATCACAATGGGGAGCGGGTTTTGCCCCAGCGCCTGCCCGACGGAACGCGACAACTGCTTGTCGCCAAGGCGGGTGGCGATGTCGCCATAGGTCATGGTTTCGCCGGGCGCGATGGTCCGGGCGATGTCATAGACGCTGCGGTTGAAGGCAGGCAGCCGTTCCGTATCCAGCGCGATGAACGACAGATCGCGCGCTTCGCCATCCAATAATTCCGCCATGGCGTCACAGGCCTGCTGCACCTCCGCCGGAGGCGTCATGTCGCGGGCGCCGGGTGCTTTTTGCAGGACGCGCGCGCGGGTTCTGGAATCGCCGGCTTCCGGCAGTTGCACGCCGAGAAGGCCACGTTCGCCCCAAGCGACGCCGCAGCGCCCGATCGCCGTGTCGAACAATGCAAAGCCTGTCGTCATACTGCGTTCCAGTCTGCCATCACCGCGATTCACGCGACTTGGAGAATCTTGCGCTTTTTCGTCGCGTTCGCCACCCGAATCCTGCCACCCATCATCCATGATCCCAGCCATCTTGCGGCCAGGTGCAGGGTGTGGCTAAGGTCGGAACTGCGCGGGCGTAGTTCAATGGTAGAACGGCAGCTTCCCAAGCTGCATACGAGGGTTCGATTCCCTTCGCCCGCTCCAGTTTTCCCGAACAATGCCAAGCAATCCATAGAGGCCTGATGTCACAGCCCCGTTTGTTCACGCCGATTTCTCTCCGCAATATTACGGCGAAAAACCGGATCGTGATTTCGCCGATGTGTCAGTATTCGGCCACCGACGGAATGGCCGACTATTGGCATCTGGTTCATCTCGGCAAGTTTGCGCAAGGCGGTGCCGGCATTGTGATGACGGAGGCGGCCGCTGTCACGGCGGAGGGCCGCATCACTCATGGCGATCTGGGTCTCTGGCACGATGGACAGATCGGACCGCTCAAGCGCATCGCGGCATTTCTGCGCGCCAACGGCTCGGTGCCTGCGATTCAACTCGCGCATGCCGGGCGCAAGGCCAGCATGCAGCGGCCGTGGTACGGCAACGCGGCGCTGACAGCTGAAGATCATGCACGCGGCGACAGACCGTGGACCATCGTCGCGCCCAGCGCCATCCCGATGGACGACGGATGGCTGATGCCGCACGAACTGACGGAACCGGATCTGAAAAAACTGCGTGAGGACTGGCGTCTCGCGACCCTGCGCGCCGTGGATGCGAATTTCGATGTACTCGAAATTCACTGCGCTCACGGTTATCTGCTGCATGAATTCCTGTCGCCTTTGTCCAATCATCGCACCGACGCCTACGGCGGCGACCGCGCCGGGCGCATGAAACATCCGCTCGAGATCATCGAGACTGTACGCGCGGTCTGGCCTTCGGACCGTCCGCTGTTCGTGCGCATCTCGTCCGTCGACGGCATCGACGGCGGCATCGACATGTCAGACTCGGTTGCCTTCGTGAATGAGGCCCGGGCGCGGGGCGTGGATGTGATCGACTGTTCGTCCGGCGGATTGATGGGATCGGCCACGGCGGCCCGCATTCCGCGCGGCTACAGTTTCCAGGTGCCTTTCGCCGAGCAGATCCGACACGAGACGAAAGCGACCACCATGGCTGTCGGCCTCATTTTGCATCCGCAGCAGGCCGAGGACATTGTCGCGGAAGACAGGACCGATCTTGTTGCAGTCGGACGCGAGGCGCTGTTCGATCCGAACTGGCCGTTGCATGCCGAACTGGCCCTGCGCGAAACCAAGGGCGAAATCGGCGACGGCACCTTCGCATCCTGGCCCAAGCAGTATGGCTGGTGGCTGGAACGCCGCGAGCCGGGTCTGCGCAAGCTCAACGGTCCCGCGTTGCCATTTCGCAGGGTTTAGGCGACGCTCCGCTCCGTTCTTCATTGGACGAGGCGGCCATGACGTCATCGAAATCCATCTGCGTCGCGGGGGCGGGCAGCATCGGCTGCTTCGTGGGCGGCATGCTGCGGGCTGGCGGCCATGCGGTGTCGCTGCTGGCTCGGCCGCGCGTAATCGACGAGATCAACCGGAACGGGCTGAAGGTCACCAGCTTTGAGGGCATCGAGCATCGCCTGTCAGCGGCGGACATCACGCTGTCCGGTGATCCGGCGGTCTTTGCGGACGCCGGTATCATCCTCGTCACGGTCAAGAGCGACGACACCGCTGAGATCGCGGGTCTGATCGCGCAACACGCCGGAAGGGATGCCGTGATCGTCAGCCTCCAGAATGGTACCGGCAACGTTCCGGTGTTGCGCGAGGCAATGCCGGATCATGACGTGCTCGCCGGCATGGTGCCGTTCAATGTGCTGTCGATGGGCGAGGGACATTTTCACCGCGCCACGTCCGGCGATATTTTGCTGGAGAAGGATGATGCCGGGACCGCGAAACTGCTCTCGACTCCTGAACTTGTTTTTCGCGCCGTGGACGACATCGAAGGCGTGCAATGGGGCAAGCTGCTCGTTAATCTGAACAACGCGCTCAATGCGCTGTCCGGATTGCCGTTGCGCGATCAGCTTGCGCAGCGGTCTTGGCGAGCGCTGTTTGCGGATCAGATGCGCGAGGCGTTGACGGTGATCAAGGCCGAGGGCATCTCGCCGCTATCGACAACGCCGCTGCCGGCGTCTTTCACGCCGTTCATTCTGAAATTACCCGACGCCTTGTTTGCGAGAATCGCCGCGTCGATGGTGAAGATCGATCCGACAGCACGCTCATCGATGTGGGAAGATTTGCAGCGCGGCCGTCGCACCGAGATCGATCACCTTCAGGGTTTGATCGTCACGCTCGCCGAACGCCATCGGCTGAAAGCGCCATTGTCCGCGCGCATCGTGGCGCTGATCCGTGAGGCCGAGCAGGCCGCCAAAGGATCGCCCGGCCTGACGCCGGAGCAAATTCGTTCGTCTGTGCGTTCGGGCTAATTTTCGCCTCGACGGGCTGGCGGGAGAACGGCCGCGGGATTAGATTACGTGTGTTGATGCAAGTGCCGGGCAAAGCTCGCAGTTGCGTTGCCCGCGAGCCCGGCTGACAGGCCCTTTTCCGGTGGCCGATCCACATGATTGGAGCCAACCGATCCTGTGTTTCCGGCACGCAGTCACGTGCGGGAAAAGGACCTCAACATCCGGAGGGTCACATGCAAGCGGATACAATGAGTCTCAAACCGCATCGTCTCGTCGCCAGCGACAGGGTGGAGGGGACGCGGGTTTTCAATGCCGACGGCAGGAAAATCGGAAGCATCAAGCGACTGATGATCGACAAGACCAGCGGCAACGTCGCGTACGCAGTTCTGTGCTTCGGCGGCTTTCTCGGCGTCGGTGAAGATTATCGCCCGATTCCGTGGGCAAGCATGAAGTACAATCCCGCGATTGAAGCCTACGAACTCCTCACGCTGATGTCCGAGGAAGAACTGACCAAGGCACCGTCCTTCGGCGTGGACAAGGAGTTCGACTGGGGCAATCGCGTGCGCGAAGTCGACGCCTACTGGATCGGCTTCTGACGCGCGGACACTCGCCGGTAGCGAGCGTCAGATCACAGCCTTCGCCGCAGCGCGCCCTGCATTACGGCCTGAGAACAGGCAGCCGCCAAGGAACGTTCCTTCGAGCGAGCGATATCCGTGCACGCCGCCGCCGCCGAATCCAGCGGCCTCACCGACGGCATAGAGTCCGGGAATAATATTGCCGTCATTGCCGAACACACGCGAGTCGAGATCGGTCTCGAATCCACCGAGCGTCTTGCGCGTCAGGATATTGAGTTTCACCGCAATCAGCGGCCCATGCGCAGGATCGAGGATTTTATGCGGCTTGGCGGTGCGGATCAGCTTGTCGCCGATATAGCGCCGCGCGTTGTGGATGCCCATGACCTGGGTGTCCTTGACATAAGGATTGTCGATCTCGCGGTCGCGCGCCTCGATCTGCTGTTTAATTGACGTCACGTCGAGCAGGGTCGCGCCGCTGAGCTTGTTCATGGCGGCGACCAGATCATCGATGTTGTCGCGGACGATGAAGTCGGCACCCTTCGCCTTGAAGGCCTCGACGGGATCGGGGGCGCCCTTGTTGAAAGCGCGCCGGATGGTCATGCGCCAACTCTTGCCGGTGAGATCCGGATTTTGCTCCGATCCCGACAGCGCAAATTCCTTCTTGATGATGCTTTGCGTCAGAATGAACCATGAATAGTCGTAACCGGTCTTCATGATGTATTCGAGTTGGCCCAGCGTGTCGTAGCCCGGATAGAGCGGCGAGGGCAGGCGTTTGCCGATCGCATCGAACCACATCGACGATGGCGCCGGCAGGATGCGGATGCCGTGACCGGGCCAGATCGGGTTCCAGTTGTGGACCCCTTCGACGTAATGCCACATGCGGTCGCGATTGATCAGGCGCGCGCCCGCGGCCTCAGTGATGCCGATCATGCGGCCATCGACATGGGCCGGCACGCCGGTCACCATATGTTTGGGCGGCGTGCCGAGGCGCTTCGGCCAGTTCTCGCGCACCAGATCATGATTGCCGCCGATCCCGCCTGAAGCGACGATCACGGCCTGTGCTGTCAGCGTGAAGTCGCCGGTCTCGGTGCGCGACGAACTGACGCCGCGTGGTTCGGATGACGGCTCGAGGATTTTACCACTTACACCGGTGGCTGCGCCGCCCGACATGTCGAGCGCATCGACACGATGACGGAACTTGAACACGATGCGGCCGGTCTTCGCATGCTCGCGTGCGCGCCGCTCGAACGGTTCCACGACGCCGGGGCCCGTGCCCCAACTGACATGGAAGCGCGGCACCGAGTTACCGTGCCCCATGGCATCATAGCCGCCGCGCTCGGCCCAGCCGACGACGGGAAATATCCGGTGTCCCATCGCCTGCAGCCAGCCGCGTTTCTCGCCGGCGGCAAAGGCGACATAGGCCTCAGCCCATTTTTTCGGCCAGTGATCCTCGTCGCGGTCGAAACCCGCAGTTCCCATCCAGTCCTGCAACGCCAGATCGTGGGAATCCTTGATGCCGAGCCGCCGTTGTTCAGGGGTATCGACGAGAAACAGTCCGCCGAGCGACCAGAAGGCCTGTCCGCCGAGATTCTGTTCGCCTTCCTGATCGACCACGATCGCGCGCTTGCCGGCGTCGGCCAGTTCTGTCGCCGCCACAAGACCCGCCAGCCCCGCACCGACGACAATCACGTCCGCATCGTTCGCCATGTTTGTTCCCTCAGCCTTGATGGATAGAAACGCAGCACGTGAAGTTCGGTCAACGGAAATTCGGTCAAGACCTGAGCTTGAGTCGTTCATTGAACCATGCGGCCATGTTCCGATTCGGGATCGATCGGTGCAAGTGCAGCAAGCCAGCAACACTGCGGCAGAATCCGTCTTCACATCGCAAGGTGTTCTGGACAAAAATCCGGACTCGCAACACGCTGACCATGCCCCGATCGATGCAGACAGGGGGCGACGGGGCCGGCAATGAAGATTGTGACGGGGTTTCTTGCGGCAGTCCTTCTCCTGGGCGGAGTTGGCGCGAGTCAGGCTGTGGTCCGGATTTCCGAAGATCGCGGCGGCCGGATCGGCACCTACGTCGACAAATATCAAAGCCTCAGAGGGTCCGGCGAAACCGTGGTAATCGACGGACTGTGTGCGTCAGCCTGCACGATCGTGCTGGGTGCCGTTCCGCACGACAAGATCTGTGTGACGTCGCGGGCCAGTCTCGGATTTCATGCGGCGTGGGATTTTGGCGCGAGCGGCCGGCCGGTGACGAACCGGGAAGCGACCCGGATGTTGTATGACATGTACCCCACATCCATCCGCAGCTGGATTTCCCGGCGCGGCGGGTTGAAACAGCGCATGATCTTCCTCCGCGGCCGCGAACTCGCCAGCATGTATCGTCCGTGCTATATGGACGCACAGGCGTCCGCGCACCGCCGCTAAACGAGAAACCGCGGCCAAACAGCCTCTTGCTCCCCGTCATGTGATCAAACCTGCGGGCGCACCGCTTGCTCGTCCCGGCTGCGCGCTCTATCCCATGCCCAACTCGGAACAGGTGGCTGGCCCTTCGGCCATGCCGTCTGCAAAGGCTCAAGGAATGGATTTGTGATGGACAGGACGACCCGGCCGCTCGTGATTATCGCCGCGTTTGCCGCCAGCCTCGCGATCGGGCTGCTGGTGACGCTGTGGCTGATGGGTGGCCTGCGCGGCGCCGTAGCGCCGGCCGCGATCGGTGGCCCGTTTCGCCTGACCGATCAGGCAGGCCAAACGGTGACTGAAAAGAGCCTCATCGGCCGCCCGACGATCATCTTCTTTGGCTTCACGCATTGCCCCGACGTGTGTCCGACGGCGCTGTTCGAGATGTCCGAAGTCCTGCGCGCCATGGGCCCTGACGCAGCCAAGGTGAATGCATACTTTGTGTCGGTCGATCCGGAGCGGGATACGGCCGCCGTGATGAAAGACTACATCTCGAGTTTCGACCCGAATCTGAAGGGATTGACCGGCAGCCCGGCCGAAATCGCCAAGGTGATCTCGGCCTATCGGGTTTATGCCAAAAAGATCCCGCTGAAGGATGGCGACTACACGATGGATCATACCGCGATGATCTATCTGATGGACAGCAAAGGAAACTTTGTGCGTCCGTTCAACCTGAAGCGCACGCCTGAAGAAGCCGCGACCGATCTCAAGCGCTATCTCTGAGTCGCGGTGCGCCGCTCACCTGCTTCGGCTCGACTCTGCGAAGAAATTCGCGAATGCCGGGCGAGGCCATGCTCTGTTTTTTCCCAGTGGTAGGGCTCGGCCAGAAGCTGATAAAGCGCGCGCCATGCCGCGATGGACAGACAAACCCAGTAGACCGGCGTGAGGATCAGAACCCACCCTTCCCCTAGCAAATTCCGCTTCGCCAGTCCGATCAGCCCGATCGCGATCGTGGTCAGATAACCCGCCGCGATCGTCGCCAGATAAAGCTCGATGAATGGCTTTGCGAAGAACGACGAGGCGCCGTTGTCAAAAATGCTCATCACGCCCCGCACGAGGAGTTCGCCGAGTAGAAGCGGGTGCGCGAGTGCCGTCAGGACATTCCCGCCGACAATGATGTTGAGAGTGAAAAAACCGCCGGCCCCGGCGTCGCGCCACAGTTGGCGCGGCGAACGCATATGCACGCTCCACGTCTGCATCCAGCCCTTCATCCATCTTGAGCGCTGGCGCAGCCAGGGGCCGAACCGTGCAGGAGCCTCCTCAAAGGTTGTCGAGGGAAACATCACGCAACGATATCCGAAGCGCGCGAGCCGAAAGCCGAGGTCGGCGTCCTCCGTGACATTGTAAGGATCCCAGCCGCCGACCTCGCGCAGCACGCAGGTGCGGAAATGATTGGACGATCCGCCGAGCGGCAGCGGCATTTCGAAGTTGGAAAAGCCCTGCAGAAACACGTCGAACTGGCCGGCATATTCGGCGGTGAACATCCGCGGTATCCAGCCGTCTGCGGTGTTGTCGATACAGAGACTTGCCTGTGCACAGGCGACATCCGATCCATCCGTCCGGAACACGTCGAGCGCTTCGCGGAGCTGGCCGGGTTCGGGCCGGTCCTCCGCATCGAACACGGTGATGAAGGTTCCGCGTGCGAATGTGAGCGCACAGTTGAGAGCCTTGGGCTTTGTCCGTGGTCCGACGTCCGGCGCAATGATGACCTGAACGTGCGGCATCGGCCCGAGTTTAGCGATCGCGGTGCGCGTTTGCAGATCATCCGTTTCGATGACGAGCTTGATGTCCAGTTTTTCGCGGGGATAGTCCAGATCGTCGATGTGCCCCATCAGCGGCGCGACCGACGATGCCTCGCGATACAGCGCTGCGACCACCGTATAGATGGGAAGTTGACTGTCGTGCGGCCTCGGTAGCCGGGGGCGTTGTTTGGGCGGGGAGAAACATCCCGCAAGCCGCAGGCTTGTGAACAGCAGAAACCATATGGCGAGGATCACGCCACACGCGTCGAGCAGCAGCGTGGGTACCAGCGTCAGCAGCACAACGGGAACGGAGAGGCGCAGCTGATAGCGAAGGAAACGAAACAGGCGGCCTTGCGAAACCGGTGCCGGTGCCGCTGACAGATCGGGAAAACGTGTCGCCAGACCTTTGGCCGCGGTGTCGGCCAGCGCATCGCCGGAATGGTATTCGAGATATGTGTTCAAGCGCGCGATCGGCGTGAGGCGGATACGCGGAATGAGCGACGGATATCGCGCGATCAGCCTGACGATGCGGCGGGCACTGTAGCCGCGCGGAGCAGATACATACACCAGTTCTCCGTGTTGCCGAATGGGCAGTATGCTGTGCCGCGCGCAAAGATGGAGACTGCCGTCGGGCAACAGGCAATCGCTGCGGCTGACGTTATCGAGGGTTTCGATGCTTAGTCCGGTATGCATGGCAAGGTGGCTCAGATAGGCGTCCTCGCCGATGATGCCCCACTGGATCAGAACGCGATCGGCGCCGATACCGATATCCTCGCTGCGTTGCTCAGCCGCGGCGAGGAGCGCAGGCGTGAGTATGTGCCGCAGGCAATCGAGCTCCACGGCAGGTCCGGGCTCTCGATGGGCAGGCTGATTATCGTTTTGCGATCCGGGCCGTCCGAGAAAGCCGGCCATGAAGGTCGTCAGATTCCGGGCGGACGCCGTCAGGCCTGCAAAACGTTGCGGCCGCGTCCCGCCGAACTCGCTTGCCCGCCCAGCCACGGCCATTTGACCGCTACCCCACGCTACAAACGCACTCGAATCGCTCCGTGGATGGTCTATAAGACCCAACACGCGGAACCCCCAGCTAATGCAACCACAGATGGTATTTGCCTTCAATGTCCGATTGCGCCGTCTTGCCGGTGCCGCCGCCGGGCTGGCTGTCTGGTGGGCCGCGGTGTGTGTTGCCTCGGGGATTCAACCGGCTTTTGCGCAAGGCACGCCACCACCGGCAATTCCGCAACCGCAGGCCGCCATCGCGCAGCCCACCGCCCCCCAGGCCGTCCCCGGCTTCTGGGACCCAAGGCGGCGTCCCGATAGGCCCGACCTTTCGCGCCTGACGGTCATCCGCTTCCTGACCGAGACGGATTACCCGCCATTCAACTTCACCGGTCCCGACGGCAATCCGGCCGGCTTCAATGTCGATCTGGCCCGGTTGATCTGCGACGAGATCAAGGTCGCGTGCACGATTCAGATGCGCCGGTTCGAGACGCTGGTCGATGCGATCAACGGCAACCGCGGCGATGCCATCATCGCGTCGCTGGCGGTCACGCCGCAGCTTCGCGCCAAGCTCGATTTCAGCGATCCGTACTACCGCTCGCCGGCGCGCTTCGTATCCCGGCGGGATGCGGTGATGGCGGAGGTCCGTCCGGAGTATCTTGAAGGCAAGAAAGTGGGCGCGATCGCGGGCTCCTCGCATGAGGCCTACCTGAAGACGCTGTTCACTGATGCGCAACTGGTCAGCTTCCCCAACGACGAAGCGCTGCGCCTCGCGCTGCGCCGGGGTGAGGTCGATTTCATTTTCGGCGACGCCATTTCGCTGGCGTTCTGGATCAACGGCACCGATTCCGGCGACTGCTGCGCGTTCAGCGGCGGTCCGTTCATCGAAAGCCGCTATTTCGGCGAGGGGGTCGGCATCGGGGTCAAGCGCGGCAACGATCTGCTGCGTCAGTCGCTGAACTGGGCGATGTTCCGGCTCTGGGAGAAGGGCCGCTACACCGACCTGTGGCTGCGCTATTTCTCGGTCAGTCCGTTCTGATCTGGCGACGAGGCACGGTGACGATGGCAATCGGAGCGGGAAGGATCAAGCGCACGACCGCGGCGGTGCTGGCTGCGTTCTGCTGGTTTTCGCTCGTGCTTCAACTGGTGCTGCATGTTCAGGTCGCCAACGGGCTTGACCTCTCGCCTGCGGAAGCGCTGATCCGCTTCTTCTCCTACTTCACCATCCAGACGAACATCCTGGCGGCATTGGTGTTGACGGCCTTTGCGATCAAGGCAGGCATGGACGAATGGCTGGTGCATCCGTTCGTGCGCTCCGCCGTCGCGGTCTATATCGTCCTGGTCGGGATCACCTATCACACCATGCTGCGCTACCTTTGGGAGCCAAAGGGCGCGCAATGGTTCGCGGACATCGCCCTGCATACGGCGATGCCGGTGGGCTATCTGGTGTTCTGGCTGACCTGTGTCCGCAAGGCGGGGCTACGCTGGTACGATCCGTTGCTGTGGCTGATCTATCCGCTGTTCTATCTCGGCTTCGTGCTGGTGCGCGGAAAGATGTCCGGTTTTTATCCTTATCCCTTTATCGACGCCAAGACCTTGGGTTATGCAGGCGTTGCGGCTAATACAGCCGGATTGCTGGTCGTCTGCGCTGCGATCGGCATGTGTCTGGTGATGACGGGTTGGTGGCTCGCGCGCCGCCAGCCTGCCTGAGCCGGCAATCCTTCCAAGCTTTCGGCGCGGAGATTCTTGATGTCGAATGAATTGTCTGCAACCGCGAGCGACCTGCGGGCGCTGGCCGAACAATCCAACGCCTGGCCGTTTGAGCAGGCGAAGCAGATTGTCGCGCGGTTGAAGAAAACGCCGAAGGATGAGGTGCTGTTCGAGACCGGTTACGGTCCCTCGGGGCTGCCGCATATCGGCACCTTCGGCGAGGTCGCGCGCACCACCATGGTGCGTCATGCTTTTCGCGTGCTGACCGACGACAAGATCAAAACCAAACTGCTGGCGTTTTCCGACGACATGGACGGTCTGCGCAAGGTGCCGGATAATGTGCCGAACAAGGAGATGCTGACGGAGGATCTCGGCAAGCCGCTGACGCAGGTCCGCGATCCGTTCGGTACTCATCCGAGTTTCGGCGAGCACAACAACGCGCGGCTGCGCGCGTTCCTCGACACCTTCGGCTTCGACTACGAATTCGCCTCATCGACACAGTATTACAAGTCGGGCCGCTTCGACGCGACGCTGCTGAAGATGCTGGCGAACATCGACAAGGTGATGGCGATCATGCTGCCGTCGCTGCGCGAGGAGCGTGCAGCGAGTTATTCGCCGTTCCTGCCCGTCTCGCCGCGCACCGGCGTGGTGTTGCAGGTGCCGATCGTGGCGCATGATGCCAAGGCTGGCACGGTGTCCTACGACGATCCTGATACCAAGGAGCGCGTCACCGTTCCCGTCACCGGCGGGCATTGCAAGCTGCAGTGGAAGCCGGACTGGGCGATGCGCTGGGTTGCGCTCGGCGTCGACTATGAAATGGCCGGCAAGGACTTGATCGATTCAGTCAAGCTGTCGGGAAAAATCTGCTCGGCGCTCGGCGGCACGCCGCCGGAAGGCTTCAACTACGAACTGTTCCTCGACGACAAGGGCCAGAAGATTTCCAAATCGAAGGGCAACGGCCTGACCATCGATGAGTGGCTGCGCTATGCCTCGCCGGAATCCCTGTCACTGTTCATGTACCGTGAGCCGAAGGCGGCGAAGCGGCTGTATTTCGACGTCATCCCGCGCAACGTCGACGACTACCAGCAGTTCATCGACGGCTATCAGCGTCAGGACGGCAAGCAGCGTCTGAGCAATCCGGTCTGGCACATCCACGCGGGCAATCCGCCGCTGGCCGATATGCCGGTGACGTTCCAGTTGCTGTTGACTCTGGTGTCGTCCTCGAATGCCGAGAATGCCGAAACGCTGTGGGGCTTCATCGGCCGTTATCGTCCGGGCGTGACGCCGAAGACGCATCCGAAACTCGACGACATGGTCGGCTATGCGATCAACTACTACCGCGACTTCGTTGCGCCGACGAAGAAGTTCCGCGAACCCACAGACAGCGAACGCGCGGCATTGACTGATCTGCGCAATGCGCTGGCGCAACTGCCGCCGGACGCATCAGCGGAGGACATCCAGAACGTGGTCTATGAAATCGGTCGCCGCGAGCCGTTTCTGGATTCCGTGAAGAAGGGCAAGGACGGCCGTCCGGGCGTATCGCTCGATTGGTTCAACATGCTCTATCAAGTGCTGCTCGGGCAGGAAAAAGGCCCGCGCTTCGGGTCATTCGTCGCGGTCTATGGCGTGGCGAATGCGATCGCGATGATCGACGCTGCGTTGAAGCGGAACGCTGCCTAGTCTTCGCGCCGCCTCGGAGCCTCCAATGTCCAGGGTGACACGCGCGACCAAGATGCTGGAGCAGGCTGGCGTCGCCTTCACCGTTCATACTTACGATTATGACGGCGACGCTGACCGAATCGGATTGCAGGCCGCTGAAGCGCTGGGCGAGGAGCCGTCACGTGTGCTCAAGTCGCTGATGGCGCAGGTCGACGGCAAGCCGGTTTGCGTGATCGTTCCTTCGGATCGCGAAGTGTCGATGAAAAAGCTCGCGGCTGCGTTCGGCGGAAAATCTGCGCAGATGATGAAGCCGACCGATGCGGAACGCCTGTCGGGATACAAGGTCGGCGGCATCAGTCCGTTCGGTCAAATGCGCGCGCCCCGCGCCGCCATTGAGGAGCAGGCGATGGCGCACGATCTGGTGTTCATCAACGGCGGGCAGCGCGGATTGCAGGTGCGGCTTGATCCGCGCGACGCAGTCAAGGTGTTGAACGCGATCGTTGCGGCGCTGGTGGCTTAAAGCGTTTTCGGGCGAAGTGGGTGCCGGTTCGCGTTAAGAAAACACGTCAAATAAAAACCGGCATATTCGCGATTTCGCCAAAAGCGGTTGCAATCGCTCGTTACTGGCTCGCCCAGACGATGCGCGCGATCCACTCGACGTTTTTGGCGTCGATAACGCGGTCCTTGTGGGCCGGGTTGAGCGATTGCAGTTCAATGACTTTCGCGGTTCGGCGTTTCAGTTCCTTGACCGTGACCTCACCGTCCTTGGTTTTCACCACGACGCGGTCGCCGCGCCGGATCGGCGATCCGGGCGACACGATGATGACGTCGCCGTCGCGATAGGCCGGCTTCATCGAATCGCCGGAAATCTCCAGCGCGTAGGCATGCTCGTCGTTGACCGAAGGAAGCCCGACTTCATCCCAGCCCTTGCCGACGGGAAAACCGCCGTCGTCGAAATAGCCGCCGGCGCCGGCTTCGGCGAAACCGAGAAGCGGCACGGCCTGCACCGAGCGCGCGGTGTCCTCGATGAACTGCACGAAGGTATCGACGGTTGTGCCGGTCGCAGCCAATGCCTTCGCCACCGACTCAGTCGAGGGCCAGCGTTCGCGCCCGTCCGGTGTGACGCGTTTCGATTTGTTGAACGTGGTGGGATCGAGGCCCGATCGTTTGGCTAATGCGGATGCCGATAGACCTGCGCGTTCTGCGAGGCGATCGAGCGCATTCCAGATTTGATCGTGGGTCAGCATGGGGTGGGCCAGGATGTATGGCCCGGCCGACCGGACCGGGCAGTGAATTTTATCAGAAACTAGGAATTATTACCTCGAATCGGTTGGTTCTGCAATGCATGACGATCACCTGAACGCTGTCCTTGAAGTGGCCGGAGTGCGCCGATAGGGTCTGCGGGGCTTCCGCCCGCGCTCCTAAAAATTCAGAACGAATTCAAGAACTAGCGAGAATCTGGCGACCGTGTCCACGATCTATAAAGTTTGTTCGGCGTCGGCCTGGCGAGAGGCCGAGCGCCAGGGAGCCTTTCGCGGCAGCGCCGACGACCGGCGCGACGGGTTCATCCATTTTTCGACGGCGTCCCAGGTGGCCGGGACCGTCGCTAAACATTTCGCCGGGCAGACAGGACTGTTCCTGATTGCCGTCGATACCGATGCGCTGGGCGAGGCTTTGAGGTGGGAGCCTTCGCGCGGTGATGAGTTGTTTCCGCATCTCTACGGCGAACTCGATACCGGTGCGGTGATCGAAATTCGCGACCTGCGCGCCCGCTCCGACGGCTCGCACGATATTCCGGAGTTGGCTTCGTGATCCGCGCTTTTGATGCCCTTACCTTACCGCTGTTGCGCCGGCTCGATCCGGAGGATGCGCACCGGCTGGCAATCGGCGGACTGCGGCTGCTGCCGCCGGGGAAGCCGCGCGTCAGCGATCCGAAACTCGCGGTACGGGCGTTCGGTTTGAATTTCCCCAATCCCGTCGGCATGGCGGCGGGCTTCGACAAGAACGCCGAGGCGCCGGACGCGCTGTTGCGATTGGGCTTCGGCTTTGTCGAGATTGGATCGGTGACGCCGAAACCGCAGGAGGGCAATCCACGTCCACGGCTGTTTCGGCTGGAGCAGGACTCCGGCGTCATCAACCGGATGGGTTTCAACAATGATGGGGCGGAGGCTGTGCTGCGCCGGCTCGCGACGCGTGCACGCCACGGCGGCATCGTCGGCGTCAATGTCGGGGCCAACAAGGACTCGGCGGACCGCACGGCAGACTATGTCAGGCTGATCGAGTTGTTCGCGCCGGTGGCGAGTTATTTCACCGTCAACGTGTCGTCGCCCAACACGCCGGGCCTGCGAAACCTGCAGCAGGCGGCGGCGCTGGACGATCTTCTGGCGCGGGTAATCGATGCGCGCGAGCGCGTGCGCAAGAATGCGGGCGACTCGCCGCTGCTGTTGAAGATCGCGCCGGATCTGACGCTGCAGGAACTCGACGATGTCGTTCACATCGCACGCTCGCGCCGGGTTGACGGCATGATCGTCGCTAACACCACGCTGGCGCGGCCCGCGGCCTTGCGCGATCGGGCGAAGGCGAGAGAGCAGGGCGGATTGTCGGGGCGTCCGCTCTTGAGACTGTCGACGCGGATGGTGGCGGAGACCTATGTGCGGGCCGAGGGCGCATTTCCGCTGATCGGCGTCGGCGGCATCGATTCCGGTGGTGCCGCGTTGATGAAAATCCGCGCCGGCGCGACCCTGATCCAGCTGTATTCATCGCTGATCTACAAAGGTCTCGGACTGGTGGAAGACATCAAGGCCGATCTCGTATCGACGCTGCGGCGGACGAGCCGCGACAGTCTCTCCGAAATCGTCGGCGCGGATGCGGCGACGATTACTGCGGAGCCTTGGCCTGATTAAGGTTGGCCGGACTGAGCGCTCCGTCGCCGAATGAAGCCCTGAGCAGGGCTGGATACCGCAGCGCCTGCAGGCCGCCGCGCGCGACGTAGTGGACCAGAAGCGCGGCCCAGAGCCCCGCGTTGCCGAACGGCCGCAGAAGAACCCACGCCGCGAGGAAGATCACCAGCGACAACAGCATCAGATTGCGCATGTCGCGCGCCCAGGTTGCGCCGATGAAAATGCCGTCATAGGCGAACGCGAAAAAGCCCACGATCGGCGCGAGAATGACAAAGACGAGGTAGGCGTTGGCCGTGTGTTGAATGTCGGGATACGACGTCATCAGCGCGATCAGGCCCGATCCGAACAGGAAGTATGCGGCACTCACAGCGAGCGCAAAAACAAAACCCCACAGCATGACGAGTCTGGTCGCGATCAGAAAACCTTCGCGGTCACGCTTGCCGTAGGTTCGACCGCAAATCTGCTCGGCCGCATTCGCGATGCCGTCGAGAAAGAACGCGCTGATCAAAAGGAAATTGTTGAGCACGGCGTTGGCCGCCAGCACGGTATCGCCAGCGCGCGCGCCTTGCGACGTAAAGAAAAGAAACGCAGCGATGAGCGCGGCGGTGCGGATGAGGATGTCGCGGTTCACCGAGAACATGTGCAAAAGTCGCTCGCGGTCGAACAGCCGGTCGGTGCTGATATCGAACACACTGCCAAGCAGGCGCCATGCCAGCGCCGCGCCGACAACAAACCCGGCTGTCTCGGCCAAGACCGCGGCAATCGCCGCCCCTGCGACGCCCTTGTTCAGCACAAGCACCAGCCACGCCGTCATCGCGATGTTGGCGACATTGATCAGGATCTGCAGCGTGAGCGCGGTTTTCGCCCGCGCCTGACCGACGAACCAGCCGAGAAGCGCGTAGTTGCCGAGCGCCATCGGCGCGGACCACAGGCGGATCGCGAAATATTCGCGCGCAGCCGCCGTCACCGGCTCGCTGCCTCCCATCAATGACAGGATGGCATCGCCGAGAGGTTTGCTCACTGCGATCAGGAGCAGGCCGATTGATGCCGCGACGATGATGGCGCGGAAAAGGGTTGCGCGGATCTCGATATGGTCACGCGCGCCCAAGGCCTGCGCGGTAAACGCGACGGTGCCCATCCGCAGGAAGCCGAACAACCAGAACAGGCAATCGAAAACGACCGATGCGATCGCGACGCCGCCGAGCAGCGCGGGGTCGCCCAGCCTGCCGATACAGGCCGTCGCGACGACGCCAAGCAGCGGCGTCGTCAGATTGGCCAGCATCGCCGGTCCGGCGATACTGAAAACCTGCGCGGTTGTAACCTGAGCGGAGTTTCGCAATCAGCGCGGCCGCTGGCTGCTGAACAGCCGCGAGATCAGCCAGACCGGGATCACGATCACCGCGCCCAGCAGGAAGTAACGCCACACGCCGCTGATGAAATCAAAACCCAGACTCCAGATCCAGTCGATCAGGCGGTGGATGCTGTAGACGATGTTCCAAGGATCGAAGCCGATCGCGGCGAGCACGACGCCGACCAGTAGCGACAGCAACACCAGCCGCAGCAGCACCGCCAACGGCGAGCCGCCGAGAAACCGCGACAGATTGTCGTCGTTCCTGGCTGGAATTTCTCTCACATCGTCCGGCATCGTCGTCTCCTCGGTGAGGTGTGCCATCGCACACGAGTGCGGCGGTTCGCCAGTCCGTATCATTCGTCTGCGTCAGCTTGCGAACTGGCGAGCCTGACCCACACTAGCACGCCACATGGGGAACTGTCTCGCCGCCGTCAATGGCCGCCAGCGGTTACCGGAGAGGAAATCCTGTTCTCGGAGATTAACATTCGTTCAAGTGTTTCCAGCCGGTCGGCGTCGCGTGGCGGTTTGTCCCAGCGCAGCCGGCTGATGCGGGGAAAGCGCATGGCGACGCCGGACTTGTGCCGCGCCGAGCGCGCCAACCCTTCGAACGCCACCTCGAACACCAGTCCCTGATCGGGCTCATGCACGACGTGACGCACCGGACCGAATTTCTCGGTGGTGTGGCGGCGGACAAACCGGTCGATTTGAATCAACTCCTCGTCGGTAAAGCCGAAATAGGCTTTGCCGACCGGCACGAGTTGATCGGCGCCGTCGATGCTGGTCCAGACGCCGAAAGTGTAATCGGAGTAATACGACGAGCGTTTGCCATGGCCGCGCTGCGCGTACATCAGCACGGCATCGATGATGTGCGGATCGCGCTTCCATTTCCACCATTGTCCTTTCGGACGGCCCGGCAGATAAGTTGAATCGCGCCGCTTCAGCATCACGCCTTCGACGGCTTCCGAATCCTCTCCGGCTCCCGCGCTGGCGGGATCGGCCCGCGCGGCAGCGAGATCGTCCCACGTTTTGAAAGCAACCTGCGGCGAGAGGTCGATGCGCGGATCGGCCAGCCGCGTCACAAAAGACTCAAGCTTCGCGCGCCGCTCTGCGAAGGTGAGCATCCGCAGGTCGTTGTCGCCGTCGCTCAACAGGTCGTAGGCGCGCAGATGAATCGGATAATCCTTCATCAGTTTCGGCGTCACGGATTTGCGGTTCAGCCGCTGCTGCAACACATTAAACGTCTGCACCCGCCCGTCGCGCAACACCAGCAATTCACCGTCGAGTGCGCCGGGCAATCCCAATGACGGCACCAGATCGGGAAAGCTTTTGGTGATGTCTTCGCCGGTCCGCGAGTAGAGACGTGTCGCAGGGTTGCCATTCTCGTCGCGTCCGCTGACCGCTTGTACGCGAATGCCGTCCCACTTCCATTCGGCGGTGAAATCCTCTGGCGCCAGATTTGCGAAGTCGGCGTCCTCGACAGCATGCGCCAGCATCACTGGACGGAACGGCGCGGGGTCGCGGTTGACCGGCTTGTCCGCACGGCCTTCCAGCCACGCGAACAGATCGAGATACGGAGGCGCCAGCCCAGGCCAGATCAGTTCGACGTCATGCGCGTCCTTGCCGCCGAGCGCGGCGGCGGCTGTTTTCGCGAGCCGTGCCGAGACGCCGATGCGCAAGCCACCGGTGACGAGTTTAAGCAACGCCCATCGTCCTGTTTCGTCCAGCTCGTCGAGCCAGCGCACCAGCTGCGCCGGGATTTCGGTCTTGCCCAGTGTATTGAAAGTGGTGACCACGTCGGTCAGCGTCGGAGGAGGCGGCGAGTTCGTGGCGCGCTTATCCGATGGCCACATCAGCGCGACCGTCTCCGACAGATCGCCGACGTAGTCGTAGGACAGCGCAAACAGCACCGGATCGGTGCGTTCGGCGATCAGGTCGCGGATCAGGCCCGCCTTGGCGTGACGGAATGACAGCGCGCCGGTCAACGCGGCCAGCGTCCAGCCGCGATCCGGGTCCGGTACCTCGCGAAAGTAACCTGTGATCAGCCGCAGCTTGTTGTTGCGGCCGGGCTCGTAGGCAAGGCGATCGAGCAGATGCGCGAAACGGTTCATGACGCGGCAGCCTCGTCCGCCGCCGCGCTGTCTTCGTCTTCATCTCCGTAACCGACCAGGGCAAGTGGCCGCGCCTTCAGACCTTTCGACTGACACCAGTGCACCAGCGCGTCTTCCTGACCATGCGTGACCCAGACTTCGCCAGCACCTGTTGCATCGATCGTTGCGCAGAGGCCGTCCCAATCAGCGTGATCGGAAATCACCAGCGGCAATTCGATCCCTTTTTGCCGCGCGCGGGCGCGCACCCGCATCCAGCCCGATGCAAAGGCGGCGACCGGATCGGGAAACCGCCGCGTCCAGATATCGGTGATCGCGGCCGGTGGGGCGAGGGTGATGGTGCCGGCGAGATCGGCTTTCTTTATGCCCTTCGCCATCCGCAGATCACCGAGATCGATGCCGCGGCTCTCGTAATAGCGCGTGATCTTTTCCATCGCGCCGTGCAGGTAGATCGGCGCGTCGTACCCCGCCGCGCGAATGAGAGCGATGACGCGTTGCGCCTTGCCGAGCGAATAGGCGCCGACCAGATGCGCGCGTTCCGGAAACAGCGCCACAGACGCCAGCAGCTTTGCAATTTCACCTTCGACATCTCCGTGGCGAAATACCGGCAAGCCGAATGTCGCCTCCGTGATGAACACGTCGCATGGCACCACCTCGAACGGCGCGCAGGTCGGATCTGCGGTGTCCTTGTAGTCGCCAGACGCGACGATTTTGGTTTTGCCATCGGTCACGGCGATCTGTGCCGAGCCCAGCACATGTCCCGCCGGATGGAACGTCGCGTTGACGCTGCCCAGCTTGACGGTCTCGCCGTAGGAAATCGCCTGCGTGCTGCCGGCGAAGCTGTCGCCGTAGCGCAGCCGCATGATGTCGAGGGTTTCCTGCGTCGCCAGCACCGCGCCGTGGCCGGGGCGGGCATGATCCGAATGGCCATGGGTGATCAGCGCCCGCTCGACCGGACGCACCGGGTCGATATGAAAGCCGCCGGGCTTGCAGCACAGACCAGCGGCGACGGGCATGAGGATGTCTTGCGGACGCATGGACTTCATATAGGTTGTGCGGACTTTCATGCGAGGGGTTTGAAGCCGCTCAGGCCCAGCCGCTAGCGTCCCAGGATCAATTTTTTTGCCTTCCAGCCCTGCCCATCAGGTTCAGACCAAGTCCATGCCCGCGTCCTTGTTCCTGTCCTCGGGGAATCTGATCGCCGACCGGCGCTTCGATTTCGGACGCGATCTGCAAATGCGCGGTGACCTTGCGGCGGCTGCCGAACTGATGGAGCAGGCGATCGAACTGGAGCCGGGCTTCGCTTCCGCATGGTTCGCGCTTGGCGATTTTCGCGAACAGCTTGGCGCCTGGGATCAGGCCATTGTCGCCTATACCCATGCTTGCGAGTCCGACCCGGACGACAGGCACGGCGCGAAGCTGCGGCTGATGCGGCTCGGCGCCGAGGAAGTCTCCTCCATGCCACCCGGCTATGTACGCGCGCTGTTCGATCAGTATGCGCCGAGATTCGAAAAGACGCTGGTGCAGGATCTGGATTACTGCGGGCCGCAGGTGTTGCTGAAGGCGGTGCTGGCGGCGCGTCATGCGGCAAGGCTGCCGGCGCGTTTCGGGCGGGTGATCGATCTCGGATGCGGAACGGGGCTGGTCGCGCGCGAGTTCGCCTCACTGTCCGATGAATTGATCGGGATCGACCTGTCGCCGGGCATGATCGAACGTGCCCGTGCCACGGGCCTTTATGCACGGCTCGATGTTGCCGACATGCGGCAGGGCCTGTGCGCGGAGAGCGAGGCCAGCGCGAATCTCGTTATAGCGGCTGACGCTTTTGTTTACGTGCCGAAACTGGAGCCTCTGCTTCGAGAAGCCGAGCGCGTGTTGAAGCCACACGGGCTGCTGGCGTTCACGGTGGAGACCCATCCGGGCGAGGGTGTCATTCTCGGGCGTGGCCTGCGCTATGCCCATGGCGAGGCCTATCTGCACGCCGCTGTTGCCGATGCCGGATTGGCGTCCTGCGCGATCACGGTGGCGTCGGCCCGTACCGAGGGGGACGAAGATGTTCCGGGATTTGTGGTAACCGCGAACAAGGCGTAGCCGGTTCCCGATCTGCCTGGAACGACATCCCCATCGGGTCCGTAGCGACAAGACGCAAGACAGGCGTTGGCGGCCTGCCAGCATGCCAGACCGGCTGCGATCGGAATGATCGCCGATTCCGGCTTCGAAGGCATTGCATAAGTCCGCTGGACTGCTTCAGGGAGAAAACAAGAAGATGAAAACGACGATGAAATCGTTCACGGCCGGTGCTGCGCTTGCAACCGCTGTTCTGATAGCGGCATCGGCCGCGCACGCGCAGAAAAAATACGACGTTGGCGCGAGCGACACCGAAATCAAGCTCGGTCAAACCGTTCCGCATTCGGGTCCAGGTTCGCTTTATGGCGTGCTGGGCCGCGTCGCGACCGCCTATTTCGAGATGATCAATGAAAAGGGCGGCATCAACGGACGCAAAATCAAGATGCTCTCGCTGGACGATTCATACTCCGCGCCGAAGACAGTGGAAGCGACGCGCCGGCTGGTGGAGCAGGAGGAGGTGCTGGCGCTGTTCGGCTCGCTGGGGACAGCGCCGCAAACCGCCGTTCACAAATATCTCAATTCCAAGGGCGTACCGCAGCTTCTGCTGAACACCGGCGCGTCCAAGTGGAACGATCCGAAGAATTTCAAATGGACCATGGCGGGCCTGCCGCTCTATCCGACCGAGGCGCGCATTCTCGCCAAGCACGTCTTGAGCGTGAAGCCGAACGCCAAGGTCGCGATTCTTTATCAGAACGACGACTTCGGACGTGACTTCCTCGGCCCGTTCAAGGAAGTGCTGGCGCAGGCCGGCGGCAAGGCCTCCGTCGTCGCAGAGGCAACCTACGACCTCACCGATCCGACCATCGATTCGCAGCTCATCAACCTGTCCAAGTCGGGCGCCGATGTCTTCTTCAACATCACCACCGGCAAGGCGACGTCGCAGTCCGTCCGCAAGGTGGTCGAACTGGGCTGGAAGCCGCTGCATCTGTTGACGGCCGGTTCCACTGGCCGATCGATCCTGAATGCTGCGGGCCTCGAGAATGCCACCGGCATTGTCGCCATGCGCTACGCCAAGGAAGTCGGCGTGCCGCGCTGGGAGAAGGACCTGGACGTGTTGGGCTTCGAGGAATTGCGCAAGAAATATCTGCCGAATGTCGATCCCGACAACACCATTGCCTATGCAGGCTATGGGCAGGCGGTGACGATGGCGGAAATCCTGCGTCGTTGCGGTGACGACCTGACCCGCGCCAATGTGCTGAAGCAGGCGCAATCGCTGGGCGGATTCCACTCGCCCTACATGCTGGATGACGTCACCTACAGCTTCACGCCGGATAACTACACGCCGATGAAGACGCTCCACATCGCGGTCTTCAATGGCAAGGACTGGGATATTTCGGACAAGCCGGTCACTGAATGACGCCGTCGAGCGGAGGCGGATTGTCCGTCTCCGCTCTCGACCGCGGCAGTTTGACGTCTTACTTCTAGGGCGTGGACACCAAGGCCCCGACATTGCCTGATTTGCTGCCCGACATCTTCCAGCGCTGGTTCGCGGCGCGGGGATGGTCCCCGCGCGCGCATCAGCTCGATCTGCTGGCGAAGGCGCAAAACAATCGGTCTGCGTTGTTGATCGCACCGACCGGCGCTGGAAAGACGCTGGCCGGCTTCCTGCCGACGCTGGTGGAACTGGGAACGCCGCGGTCCAAATCCACGAAAACTGCATCGACCGGACGCGGCGTCGCGCGCAGCGGTGGCCTGCACACGCTCTATATATCGCCGCTGAAGGCGCTGGCGGTGGACATCGCCCGCAATCTCGAGCGGCCTGTTGCCGATATGAATCTTCCGGTCCGGGTTGAGACCCGCACGGGCGATACGCCGGTGTTCCGGCGGCAGCGCCAGCGCAAATATCCGCCGGACATTCTACTGACGACACCCGAACAGCTTGCGCTGCTGCTGTCGTCCGACGATGCGCCGTACCTGTTCTCCTCGCTGAAGCGGGTAGTGCTCGATGAGTTGCACGCATTGGTGACCTCAAAGCGCGGCGACCTGCTGTCACTTGGCCTTGCGCGGTTATGGCGACTTGCGCCGCAGGCGACCACGGTGGGCCTCTCGGCGACGGTCGCGGAGCCTGACGATTTGCGCCGATTTCTGGTGCCGCAGGCCGGCGGCGTGCAACACATGGCCGATCTTGTCGTCGCCGATGCCGGTGCTGCGCCCATCGTCGAGATGCTCGACACGAAAGAGCGGCTGCCGTGGGCGGGGCACATGGCGCGCCATGCGCTCGGCGAAATCTACGATCTGGTGAAGGCCAACAAGACCTCGCTGATGTTCGTCAACACCCGCGCGCAGGCGGAGATGCTGTTTCAGGATCTGTGGCGCATTAACGAGGACGGTCTTGCGATTGCTTTGCATCACGGCTCGCTCGATGTGGCGCAACGCCGCAAGGTCGAGGACGCGATGGCGGCAGGCAAGCTGCGCGGCGTGGTTTGCACCTCGTCGTTGGACCTCGGCATTGACTGGGGCGACATCGATCTGGTGATCAATGTCGGCGCGCCGAAGGGCGCATCGCGGCTGATGCAGCGGATCGGCCGCGCCAATCACCGCCTCGATGAGCCGTCGCGCGCGGTGATGGTGCCCGCCAACAGGTTCGAAGTGCTGGAGTGCCGCGCTGCCATCGACGCGGTGGCGGAAAATGCGCAGGACACGCCGCCGCAACGCACCGGCTCGCTCGATGTGCTGGCACAGCACGTCCTCGGCTGCGCCTGTGGCGAGGCGTTTCTGGCCGATGCGCTTTACGACGAGGTGCGTAGCGCAGCACCCTATGCGGATCTGGCGCGCATGGATTTCGACGATACGATCGATTTTGTCGCCACCGGCGGTTACGCGCTGAAGAGCTACGAGCGTTTCGCGCGGATCAAGCAGGACAAGGCCGGAAGGTGGCGGGTCACTAATCCGAAGGTACGCCAGAGCTATCGGCTCAATGTCGGCACCATCGTCGAGGAGCCGATGCTGAAGGTGAAACTGGTGCGCGGGCGCAGCAAAGGTTCAGGTTCGACCGGCGCGATTGCGCGAGGTGGACGCATGCTTGGCCAGATCGAGGAGTACTTCATCGAAGGATTGGTTCCGAACGACACCTTCGTGTTTGGCGGTGAAGTCGTGCGTTACGAAGCCTTGATGGAAGATGAGGTCTACGTGTCGCGCAGCAACGACGCCAATGCCAAGGTACCGTCCTACGCAGGCGGAAAATTTCCGCTCTCGACATATCTGGCTGAACGTGTGCGCCTGCTGCTGGCCGATCAGCGCGCGTGGAAGGGTTTACCCGATCAGGTCCGCGAATGGTTGTCGTTGCAGGCGGCGTTTTCCCGGGTTCCGGGGCCGCGCGAACTTGTCGTCGAAACATTTCCGCGCGCCGACAAGCATTACCTCGTTTGCTATCCGTTCGAAGGGCGTCTCGCGCATCAGACGCTTGGCATGCTGCTGACCCGGAGGCTGGAACGTGGGCGCGCCAAGCCGCTCGGCTTCGTCGCGAATGAGTATGCGCTGGCGGTGTGGTCGCTCGGCGACATGTCGTCGATGATCCGTAGCGGACGGCTCGATCTCGATGCATTGTTCGATGCCGACATGCTGGGCGACGATCTGGAGGCGTGGCTTGCGGAATCGGCGCTGATGAAACGCACGTTCCGGACCTGCGCGGTGATTTCGGGGCTGATCGCGCGGCGGTTCACCGGCGAGGAAAAATCGCGACGTCAGGTGCTGTTTTCGACCGATCTCGTCTATGACGTGCTGCGCAAGCACCAGCCTGACCATGTGCTGTTGCGCGCGGCGCGGGCCGATGCCGCGACAGGTCTTTTGGATATTCGTCGCCTCAGCGATATGCTGATCAGGATCAAGGGCCGAATCACGCACAAGGAACTCGACCGTGTCTCGCCGCTGGCGGTGCCGGTGATGCTGGAAATCGGCCGCGAAGCCGTTTATGGCGAAGCGTCCGATGAGTTGCTGGCGGAAGCCGCAGAGGAACTCGTCAGAGAGGCGATGTCGCCTGATCAGGATTGATGAGAGATGCAAGGCGCGCCGGCGGCAGATCGAGTTCAGACGATGACTGTCGCAGGAATTGCCTTTTCTGCCGATCTGGCCGGTGCGTTATTCTGGGAGGACGAGCGCCTTCTCGTGGTGTCCGATTTGCATCTCGAAAAAGGCTCCAGTTTCGCACGGCGAGGCGTGCTGTTGCCGCCGTTCGATACTGCGGCGACGCTGGCGCAACTTGGCGCGGTGATTGCGCGGCACGACCCCCGCACGGTGATTGCGCTGGGCGATAGTTTCCATGATCGCGACGCCCATGAGCGATTGTCACGGGATGACCGCGACGCGCTGTCGGCATTGCAGTCGCGGCGCGACTGGATCTGGATTTCCGGCAATCACGATCCGGCGCTGCCGCGTGATCTCGGCGGCGTGGTCGCGGACGAAGTCGCTATCGGACCGATCGTGTTTCGCCATGAGCCGACCGGCGCGGCGGGCGAAATCGCGGGCCACCTGCATCCCAAGGCGCGGGTCTCGACGCGCGGGCGTTCGGTCGAGCGGCGCTGTTTCGCCAGCGACGGGGAACGGGCGGTGATGCCGGCGTTCGGCGCCTATACCGGAGGCTTGAGCATTCGCGATGTGGCCTTCGCGGCGATCTTCCAGACCCTGGCCTTCACCGCACACGTGCTGGGCGACCGTCGCGTTCACACCATCGCGGCGGCGCGCTGCTATTAGGCTTGCGCCTCGACCCCCTCGTCCCTGAAACTGGAACCAGCGCAGACCTTCGCCGTTGGCGGGTGCGGCGGGGCCCAATATGACAAATCACAAGGCTGATCATCGAAAGAAGCCGGATCACGACAAGCCGGATCGCAACGGCAAAAAGCCTGCCCCGTTCAGCCCGCGTGGTTTTTTGAAGGCCTTGGGTCCGGGTCTGGTTACCGGTGCGTCAGACGACGATCCATCCGGTATCGGCACCTACAGCCAGGCGGGCGCGCAGCTTGGTTACGGTATCGGCTGGACGATGCTGCTGACTTTCCCGCTGATGGTGGCGATCCAGGAAATTTCCGCCCGGGTCGGCAGGGTCACCGGCCGTGGCATCGCGGCCAATGTCTGCCGGCATTATCCGGCCTGGATGGTCAACCTTATCGTTGCGCTGCTGTTCGTTGCGAACACGATCAACATCGGGGCGGACCTTGCGGCGATGGGCGATGCGCTCAAACTGCTGATCGGCGGTCCGGCATTTCTGTATGTGCTGGTGTTCGGTGTTGCGTCCACGGCGGCGCAGATATTCCTCAGCTACAGCCGCTACAGCGCCGTGCTGAAATGGCTGACACTCAGCCTGTTTACCTACGTCGCAGCCTTGGCGGTGACGAAGGTGGCATGGGGTGAAGCCTTGCGCGGCATCGCCATCCCGCACATCGAGTTCTCGTCGACTTTCCTGACAACGCTGGTTGCAATCCTCGGCACGACCATCTCTCCGTATCTTTTCTTCTGGCAGGCGTCGCAGGAGGCCGAGGATCAGCGGGTCGATGTGCGCAAGAAGCCGCTGGCCGAGAAGCACTACGGGGCATGGAAAGAATTTCACCGTATTCGCGCCGATACAATAACCGGTATGGCGTTCTCGAACCTGATTGCGATTTCGATCATTATTACTGCGGCGGCGACGCTGAATGCGACCGGCAAGACGGACATCGAGACGTCAGCGCAAGCGGCCGAGGCGTTGAAGCCGATCGCGGGTCAATTTGCGGAGTTCATTTTTGCGCTCGGCATCATCGGCACCGGCCTGCTTGCGATCCCGGTGCTGGCAGGCTCGGCCGCCTATGCGGTGGGTGAGGGGCGACGGTGGCCGGTCGGTCTTGCCCGCAAACCCAACGAAGCCGCCGCGTTCTATCTCGTGCTGGCGCTCTCGGCCGGCATCGGCATTCTGGTGAACGTCACGCCGATCAGTCCGATCTCGGCGCTCTACTGGAGCGCGGTGATCAACGGCGTGCTTGCCGTACCTGTCATGGTTCTTCTGATGATCATCGCGCGCCGTCGCGATGTCATGAGCAAATTCATCATTACGGGTCCGCTGTACTGGCTGGGATGGCTGTCGACGGCTGCAATGGCCGTCTGCGTCGTGGCCATGATCGCCGGCTTCCTGATCTAGTCCCTGCGGAAGATCACAGATGCGAGCCACCCGGTCATGATTGCCATCATCGCGGTGGCGAGGCCGTAGAGCAGTCCGTGCTGGCGCGCGGAGTTGGCGACGAATTGTTCGAAGCCCACCTTGACGATCTCGAATGCGGTCTCGGTCTTGGCCACGAAAGCGCCGCCGGCAAACAGCTTGATGTCAATGGTGTAAGTGCCGGTCGGCACCTCTGCCGGCAGCGGAATTCCGGTGCGAAACAAGGTCGGAGTCAGGAAGGTCAGCGCGCTGGTCTGCTCGCGGTAGAGGCCGTGGTCGGTGCGCAGCCTTACGAACGCGGAACGGAACGGATCGGTGGCGACAGTGTTGGCGACGTCGGGCCCCATCCGCTGCGGCAGCGGAAAGCTGGTCAGCCCGACCTGCTGTCGCCGCTGAACGTCGGGCGAGGTGATGTTGTCGATCGGGCGGTTGGCGAAGATGCCGAGATAGGAAGGGACCTGAATGAACTCGCGTGAATCGACGTTGACCCAGATACCGAGCTTGCGCTCCTTGCGCCGGGTCACCATGTCGGCGCGCGGTCCGCTTACCGTGACCACGATGTCATAGGCTGTGCCCGGCGGCTTCGATTTGCTGTCGCGTTCGATGGAGCCGAACAGGACAAGCTCTTCGCCGGAATAGTTCGGCGTCACGGTGACGCGGTGATTGGAGACCGAGACGATCAGGTTTTCCGCACGCGTGCTTCCACCCGCTGCAAGCGTAAGCAGCAACGTGACGAAAAGAACGGATATGCGAGTTGTCATCCGCCGATCCCCAGATCGCGAATGGAATAGAGTTCGTCCGGCCGTATCACCAGTTCGACGGCGAAGCGGACGCCGACCGACAGGATCAAAAGCCCGAGCAGCAGGCGCAAATGTTCGCCGCGAATGCGCTGCCCGGCCCGCGCGCCGAATTGCGCGCCGATCACGCCGCCCACCATCAGCACCAGCGCCAGAACCGCATCGACGAGGTGGTTGGTCACGGCATGCAGGACGGTTGCGACCACCATCGTCACCAGTGTCAGCACCATCGCGGAGCCGATGACGGTGGAGGTGGGCACCCGCAGGACATAGATCATGATCGGAATCAGCAGGAAGCTGCCGCCGACACCCATGATGGCGCCGAGAAAGCCGACGAAAAGTCCGACGGCGATCACCGGGATCACAGAGAGATAGATCTTCGAGCGCTTGAAGCGCATCTTCAGCGGCAGGCCGAGAATCCATCCCTGCGCCCGGGCGCGCCGGGTGATTGTGGTGTTGCCCCGCCGGGAGCGCAGGATGGCGCGCCCGCCTTCGAGGAACATCAGTGTGCCGACCGCAGTCAGCAGCACCACGTAGGACAGCGCGATGATGAGGTCGAGCTGCCCCACCGAGCGCAGCAGCGTAAAAATCCATACGCCCAACGCGGTGCCCATGACGCCGCCGCACAGCAGTACAAGGGAGAGGGTTGGGTCGATCGCCCGCTTGCGCCAGTACGACAGTGCGCCGGAAAATGACGAAGCCGCCATGTGGCTGGTCACCGAGGCGACCGCGACCGCGGGCGTAATGCCGATGAAAATCAGCAGCGGCGTCATCAGGAATCCGCCGCCGATACCGAACATCCCGGACACGAAGCCGACCGCCGCGCCCATCCCCAGGATGAGAAACACATTGACCGGAATATCGGCGATGGGGAGGAAAAGTTGCACGCGCGTTCGCTTGAGTTCTGCAGCGAGGCTCTGCACCTCGCAGCAATGAATCTGCCGCGACGCGGGTCAAGCGCCGCGCCTCTGCTTACCCGAAATCGTCTGCGGTGGGGTTAAAGATTTGGCGCGCGCCGGCAAAAGCGGCGCGGTTTCCCGGTCACGTTGCCTATTAATCTTAACGCTGTGGTGCAGGCGCCGCTGGCGTGGTTCATGCAGCAGTCAGGACCGCCGGATGGCCGTCAGTGGGCGGTCTTTCTGGCCGCTGTTTTGGCTGCGGGCTTCGTTGCCGGTTTCGCCGCCGTTGCGGCATCCCATCCACCTGCCGGCGCGCCATTGGCGGTGGCTTCCCCGGGCTGGGTTTCAGGCACGAAGGTCTGGGTCGCGAGTTTCGCCGCCGCGAGCGACTGGGCGTCGAGGCGCTTGGCGATATCGTCGCGCTTCCGGCCGGAATCGGCATCACCCTGGGCCGCGGCGAGGCTGAACCACTTGAAGGACTCGGCAAGGTTCTGTTCCACACCGATGCCACGAGCATAGAGAATTCCGAGATTGAACTGGCTATCGGCGACGCCGCGTTCGGCGGCCTTGCGGAACCATTGCGACGCGCTCTTGTAATTCGGACCGGCGCCGCCGCCGTCGGCATCCAGCACGGCGAGATTGTGCATGGCCTTGGCGCTGCCCTTCTCGGCGGCCTGCAGGTAATATCCGCGCGCGGCGTCGATATCCTTTTTGACGCCAAGCCCCTTTTCATAAAGCGTTCCGAGCCGGAACGTCGCCGGAACGATGCCGTTCTGCGCAGCGCGTTCATACCATGTCGCCGCGGTCACGTAGTCGGCAGCGACACCCCGGCCTTCGGCGTAGCGGATGCCGATCTCGAAAGCCGCGCCGGGATCGCCCTTGCTGGCAGCCGTCCGCAGCGCCGCGCTGCCGATGGTTTCGGGTAGTTTATCGGCCACCGGCGTCAGCTTGATTTTCGCCTTGTCCTTCGCCACCGGGGGAATTGTCACCGATATCCGTTCCGCCGGCGTCACGATCGAGCCTGTGACGTCGGGAGCAACAACAGGGGCAGCGGCCGGCACAGCCTGTTCAGCCGGTGCCGCAACGGGGGCGGCAGGCATAGCGGGGACAGAAATGATCTGCGGCCCGCTCATCGGCTGGCGCGTGAGCAGCGTCGGAGACGTCATCGACAGTGTTACCGGCGGCGCGATATCGGAGCGCGGTCCGTTCGCCGGTGCCGGCGGCGGCACCGGCGGCGTGATGCTGGATTCGGCGGGAAGCGATGAGTTCGCGTCGTCGCGGCCGCTGAGCAGGTTCATGCCCATCTTGACCGTGCCCAGCACGATCACCACCACGCTCGCGCCGACCAGCAGCGCGCGAATTTTCGATGAAATCCCGGTGTCGCCCACGGCCGCGGCCTTGGCTGCGTTGCGTGCCGCGTCGTTAAGTGCGGTGACACGGTTCGGCTTCGGCCCCGATGACACAGGCGGCGCGGCAGCGGCGGCTTGCGCTGCACGGCGCGCGGCCTGAATGAAATTGGTCGAACTGACGGGCTCCTGCTTGCTGGCGGAAATCTCGTTCAGCACCACTTCCGACGCGGCGATGCGCTCTGACGGGCTGGCCCCGCCTTTCGCAGATTGCATGCGGGTGCCCGGCTCAAGCGGGTGATCCGGCGGCAGGCTGGGATCGATCGGACTACGCGGCGACGGAGGTGGGCGCACGGATGCGGCCTGCGGCGTCGCGGTTTCGTCAGCATCATAGGACGGCGCGATCGCGGGGGCCTGCACGACCGGCGGCGGAACGTGTGCCTGCGCGGCTGGCGCGTGTGCGATCGCGGCCTGCATCGCAACTGGGTTCGGCATTTCGGGACGTGGCACCGGCGCGAAGGATGCCGGTTGACGCGGCTGTTCCGGGGCAGAAGCCTCGCGTGCGCGAGCCTCGGCCATCACGGGTGCGGCCGACATCTCGCGTGGTGCCGACGTCGGGCGTGCGGTGCGCAAGTCGCCCTCGATCTGCGCCAGACGATCGACGACGTGCCCGAGCGTATTGTGAACGGCTTCGAGCGAATCCTGCGTATGCCGGTTGGTTTCCGTCTGGCTGAAGCGGATATCGGAGAGTTCGCGCTTGATGGTATCGACCAGATCGCCGTTCATCGGCGCGGCGGAGGGCAATCCCTGATCGGCACCCGCGATGGTCGTGCGCTGGCTTTCGAGATGCCGCAGAATATCGGAGAGGCCTTCCTCGACCTTCGCGAGATTTCCCCCGCGCGGTTCCGACATTTCCAGCCGCTCAAGCAGATGATGGACGCGCTGCTCGACGTGGCTCAGGGAGGCCGAACTGTCGTTCCCGACCTGAAGGTGATCGAGCCGGTCCGAAATCGTTCGCACCGCGTTATCAAAGTAGACGGTGTCGCCCACCGGTGAACGGTCGCGCTGCTCGAGCGCGGTGGTCAGCACCGCGATGCGCTGTTCGAGCGCCGAGAGGATGTCGCTGCTGCTGCCCGCGCGCGCCAGTTGATCGACCTTGGCCGACAAGGTCTGCACGTGCCCGGCAAGTTCGTTGAGCGCGTCATTCGATGCGACGTTCGACACGATGACCTTGAGCGCGGCAATGGCGTCCTCAAGCTGGCGGACGGTTGCAGGGTCGGAGCTGGACCGCACGATGGTGTCGATCTTGCCGCCGAGATTGCGAATCGCGTCGTCGAAGCCCGCGAGCTGTTCGGCGGGCTTGAGCGCACGCAGCTCGCCATAGATGTCCGACAGGGCCCGTTCGATGCCGGACAGCGCGCTGCTGTCGATCCCGGTTGAACGAGTCTCGTCGATCCGTCGCCCGAGCGAGCGGATTTCGCCTTCGAGGGATTCGATCGCGCGGCGCGGCAGCGCCTCGGTGATGGCCTGGCGGATCTCGGCAAGCTCGCCGCGAAACGCAGCGATTGACTGCTCGACGCCGTCGGGACGGCGCAGCGTCTCGATCTGGCTGGTGATCTGGGACAGTTGCCGCTCGAGGCCGGAGAAGTCCGCCTGCGGCTGGATAGGCGGCGCATGGTCCACGAATGACGGCGGCGGCATTCGCATGGACGACTGCGGCATCGCGCGGGGTGCCCCATCGAGTTCGCCTTGTCGCGCAACGATTTCCGCGATCGAGAAGTCCATCGGCGACATGGTGGGCGGCATCGCAGGCGCCATGCGCGGAGCGGGTGCGGGACGATACGGCGGGCGTTGATGCTGCGGGGTGTCTGAAAGCTGCGACAGCCGGGCGTCGAGCCGTGAAATGGCGTCGTTCAACTGCCGGGCGACCGCCGGATCACCCTTGGGGGCTCCCGGCGCGTGCGACATGTGTTCGACCTGCCGGGCGATCGAGTCGAGGCGTTTGTGGATTTCAGCAACATCCTGGGCTTCCCGGGAGCCGGGGTCGGGGCTGCCGATCGCGGAATTCAGCCAATCCCCCAAAGACATACCGGCACGGCGTGCGGAAGCTTCGGCCCTTTCGCGGACCGATGGCTCGATTCCGTCAACACTCCACGATACGCGCGCTGTCATGCCTTGGTCCGGTGTCGGCGCTGGCTCCTGCCAGAGCGCTTCAGGCCCCCGCGTCCCCTTGAAGAGACAATCAAATTTCGACGCGGGACGTCTGTTTCCAGTCCCGACTTTTCCGCGTTACGGTAAATACCGGGTTAATGAGAGCCCTCCCGGGGCCGAAAAGTTACCCGCGCGGCATGCAAATTTGGAATGCCGGTTTTTTCTGTGAACCAGACCACAGTGCCCGGGTGGGGATCTGTCATGATGCCGCAAGTTCTCCTTATCGCTTGGCAATTGGGTTAGAGTTCCGGCCGATATTGCCGCACTGCAAAAAAATGCCTATGGAAGGGCGCTTTTCACCCAGGAGGGACGTTAATGCCGACCTATCGTGCGCCCGTGGAAGATGTGAGTTTTCTTCTCAACGACGTTTTCCAGATCGACCGGTACAATAATCTTCCGGGGTTCAGCGATGCGTCGGCCGATGTTCGCTCAGCGATTATCGACGAGGCCGCCAGGTTCAGCGAGCAGGTGCTGCAGCCGCTCAATCATTCCGGCGACCTCGAAGGTTGCACGCGCCACGACGACGGCCGCGTCTCCACGCCGAAGGGTTTCACGGACGCGTTCAAGCAACTCGCCGATGGCGGCTGGCTTGGTCTGTCGGCGCCAGCGGAGTTCGGCGGGCAGGGGCTGCCGGTCTCTCTGTCGCAGACTGTCAACGAGTTCATGATGTCGTCCAACATGGCCTTCTCGATGTATCCGGGCCTGACGCAGGGCGCGATGGCGGCACTGCTGGTGCACGGCTCGCCGGAACAGAAAAAGACCTTCGTGCCGAAGATGGTCGCAGGTCAGTGGGCCGGAACCATGAATCTCACCGAACCTCAATGCGGCACGGATCTGGGCCTGATGCGCACCAAGGCGGTGAAGCAGGCCGACGGCACCTACAAGATCACCGGCACCAAGATCTTCATCTCGGGCGGTGAGCAGGATCTCACCGAGAACATCGTGCATCTGGTGCTGGCGCGGATCGAAGGCGCGCCTGCGGGCATCAAGGGCGTGTCGCTGTTTGTGGTACCGAAAATCAAGCTCAATGCGGACGGCTCACTCAGCGGCGAACCGAACGGCGTGTCGTGCGGCTCGATCGAGCACAAGATGGGCATCCACGGCAACTCGACCTGCGTGCTGAATTTCGACAACGCGGTCGGCACGCTGGTCGGCGAAGAGAACAAGGGCATGGCGGCGATGTTCGTCATGATGAACGAGGCGCGTTTGGGCGTTGGCGTGCAGGGACTGTCGCAGTCGGAAGTCGCCTATCAAAACGCTGCCGCCTATGCGCGGGACCGTTTGCAGGGCCGCGCGCTGACTGGGGCGCAGGCCAAGGACAAGCCCGCCGATCCGATTATCGTGCATCCCGACGTGCGCCGTACCTTGATGTCGATCCGTGCCTTCAATGAAGCTGCGCGAGCGCTGGTGATCTGGACCTCGCTCAAGAGCGATCTCGCCCATCGCTCCGACGATCAGAAGGAGCGTCAGGCCGCCGACGATCACATGGGCCTGTTGACCCCGGTCATCAAGGCCATGCTGACCGATCAGGGCTTTGCCAATGCCGTCGCCGCCCAGCAGATGTTCGGCGGTCACGGCTATATCGTCGAAACCGGCGTCGAGCAGTTCGTGCGCGATGCGCGCATCGCCATGATCTATGAAGGCGCCAACGGCATTCAGGCGCTCGACCTCGTCGGCCGCAAGCTCGGCCGCGACGGCGGCCGCGCCATCACCGCGTTCTTCAACGAGGTCACTGCCTTTGCGAAGGAGAACGGTGCGAACGAGGCGATGAAGCCGTATCTCGTGCCGCTCACCGCGTCGGTTCAGCATCTGCAGCAGGCCACCATGTGGCTGATGCAGAACGCGATGGCGAAGCCGGACAATGCGGGCGCCGCTTCCACCGACTACCTGCATCTCTTCGGTCTGGTGACGCTCGGCTATATGTGGGCGCGCATGGCGAAAGTTGCGCAGGACAAGCTGGCGGAATCCGGTGAGCAGCCCTACCTGAAGGCCAAGCTGGTGACCGGCAAGTTCTTCATGGAGCGGATGCTGCCGGAAACCTCGCTGCGCCTGTCGCGCGTCCAGGCCGGCGCCGACACCATGATGGAACTGCCTGCCGAAGCGTTCTGACGGTTGAAATTCCTCGCGCCGGCCTCCGGCGCGAGTTCCCGATCACATTTCTTCAATAAAATTCCCAGGAGGGCGTCATGCCAGAGGCATTTATCTACGATCACGTGCGCACGCCACGCGGCAAGGGCAAAGCCGATGGCTCTCTGCATGAAGTGACGGCGCTGGCGCTGGCGACTGCGCCGCTCAAGGCTCTCAAGGAACGCAACAATCTTGCAGCCAACAGCATCGACGACGTCGTGCTCGGCGTGGTCGATCCGGTGGGCGAGGCGGGTGGCGACATCGCGCGTTTCGCCGCCATGAATGCGGGCTTCGATACGTCGGTGCCGGGCATCCAGATCAATCGCTTTTGTGCCTCGGGCCTCGATGCGGTGAACTTCGCCGCGGCGCAGGTCATGTCCGGCCAGCACGAACTGACCATCGGCGGCGGCGCGGAATCCATGAGCCGCGTCGGCATCATGTCGTCGGGTGCAGCGTGGCCGATGGACCCGTCGATGGCGGTGCCGAGCTACTTCATGCCCCAAGGCGTGGCGGCGGATCTGATCGCCACCAAGTACGGCTTCTCCCGCGACAACGTCGATGCTTATGCAGTGCAGAGTCAGCAGCGCGCCGCCAAGGCGTGGGACGAGGGACGCTTCAAGAAGTCCGTGGTTCCCGTGAAGGACATCAACGGCATCACGATTCTCGACAAGGACGAGCACATGCGTCCTTCGACCACGATGCAGTCGCTCGGGCAGTTGCAGGCGTCGTTCGCGGCGATGGGCGCGATGGGCGGTTTCGATGCCGTTGCCGTGCAGTCGCATCCGGAAATCGAGGCGGTGAACTACGTTCATCACGCCGGCAACTCATCGGGCATCGTCGATGGCGCAGGCGCTGTGCTGCTCGGCAGCGCGGACGCGGGCAAAAAACGCGGTTTGAAGCCGCGGGCCAAGATTCGCGCGTTTGCGAATATCGGCTCCGAGCCCGCGATGATGCTGACCGGTCCGGTCGACGTCACCAAGAAGGTGCTGGAACGCTCCGGCATGAAGCTGTCGGACATCGATCTGTTCGAACTGAACGAAGCCTTCGCCTCGGTGGTGCTGCGCTACATCCAGGCGTTCGAGATCGATAACGACAAGATCAACGTCTTCGGCGGCGCGATCGCCATGGGCCATCCGCTCGGCGCAACGGGCGCGATGATCCTCGGCACCGTGCTCGATGAACTC